>Ga0209048_10000136_pt1 | contig 75288 bp, 55 predicted proteins | sample FrelakmetCRP12CR_FD_187146 | JGI IMG/M metagenome (GOLD analysis project Ga0209048, IMG submission 187146) | Freshwater lake sediment microbial communities from the University of Notre Dame, USA, for methane emissions studies - CRP12 CR (SPAdes)... | ecosystem: Environmental > Aquatic >...
AGCCGCCAGCCGCTAGTCGCTAGCCGCCAGCCGCTAGTCGATATACATCACTTCCTTCACCGCCTGCACGACGCGGGCGGCCGAAGGCATCGCCATGTGCTCCAGGTTCTTGGCATACGGCATCGGGACGTCGGCGCCCGTCACCCGCGTGACCGGAGCGTCCAGGTCACCGAATGCATCCCGGTGGATCAGGTATGCGAGCTGCGCGCCGATGCCGCTGTACTCCCACCCTTCCTCGACGACCACGCAGCGGTTGGTCTTCTGCACCGACGCGATGATAGGCGCTTCGTCCAGCGGCCGGAGCGTGCGCAGGTCGATGACCTCGCACGACACGCCTTCGGCGGCCAGCGTGTCGGCCGCCTTCTGCGCAACCGTCACCATCTTCGACCACGCGATGATCGTGGCGTCCGTGCCCTCGCGCTTCACCTCCGCCACGCCGATGGGGACGATGTAGTCGCCGTCGGGCACCTCGCCCTTCGAGCCGTAGAGCGTTTCCCCCTCGCAGAAGATCACCGGGTCATCGTCCCGGATCGCGGCCTTCAACAGGCCTTTCGCGTCGTACGGCGTCGATGGCGCGACGACTTTGAGGCCCGGCACGTGCGCGAACCACGACTCGAGCGACTGCGAATGCTGCGCCGCGAGCTGGTGTGCCGCACCGCCAGGCCCGCGCACGACAATCGGAATTTTGAACTGACCGCCGGACATGTAGAGCATCTTGGCCGCGCCGTTGATGATCTGGTCCATCGCCAGCATCGAGAAGTTCCAGGTCATCATCTCGATGACGGGGCGCAGGCCGACCATGGCCGCGCCGACGCCGACGCCAGCGAAGCCCTCCTCGGTGATGGGCGTGTCGATGACGCGGCGTTCGCCGAACTCCTGGAGCAAGCCTCGGCTGACCTTGTACGCGCCCTGGTACACGCCGACTTCCTCGCCCATGAGGAAGACCCTCGGATCGCGCCGCATTTCCTCGCGCAGCGCCTGGGTCAGGGCATCGCGGTAGGTGATCAAAGGCATAGCCGTTACTTCTGGCTCCGTGTGTACGGGCCGTACGGTACGCTGTACACGTCCTCGTAAAGCGCGCTCGCGGGCGGCTCCGGGCTCGCGTCGGCAAACTCCACGGCCGCGTCAACAATCTTCCGCACCTCGGCGTCCATCTGCTCGAGCGCCTTCGCGTCGATCGCGCCCTGCGCGGTCAGGTACTGGAAACAACGACGGATCGGGTCCTGCAGCTTCTGGCCCTCGACTTCTTCCTTGGTGCGGTAGTGCCCGTGCACCGGGTCGGACATCGAGTGGCCCATGAAGCGGTAGCACCGCGCCTCGATCAGCGTCGGCATGCTCTCGCGCCGTGCCAGCGTCACCGCGCGGCCGACCGACTCGCGCACGGCGAGGACATCCATGCCGTCCACCGTCTCGCTCGCCATGTCGTAGGCGCAGGCGCGCTGGGCCACGTCGTAGATGGCCGACGCGCGCTCGATCGCCGTCCCCATCCCGTAGCGGTTGTTCTCGACGATGTAGACGCAGGGGAGCTTCCAGAGGGCGGCCATGTTCAGCGACTCGTGGAACGCCCCGATGTTCACGGCGGCTTCGCCGAAGAAGCAGAGCACGACCTGCGGTCGCCCCTCGTACTTCGCCGCGAACGCGACGCCGGTCGCGAGCGGGATATGGCCGCCTACGATCGCGTGGCCGCCGAGCAGTCCCCTGTCGGCGTCGAACAGGTGCATCGACCCGCCCTTGCCGCGCGACACGCCGGTGTCGCGGCCGAAGAGCTCGGCCATGACGCGGCCGGGATCGCAGCCCTTGACGATGGCGTGGACGTGATCGCGGTAGGAGCAGAAGATGTAGTCGTCGGGCTCGAGCGTGGACATCGCGCCGACCGAAACCGCCTCCTGGCCAATCCCCAGGTGGCAGAACCCGCCGATCTTCTGGAGGGCGTACATCTCGGCGCAACGTTCCTCGAACCGGCGGCCGAGGAGCATCTTCCGCAGAAGCTCGACCTGCGCCTCCGCCGACAGCGTTGTTGGGCGGTCCATCAAGCGTTCGTTGGCCATGTCGATTCGCCGTAGGCGTCCGCCTGCTCGTGCGCGTGGTAGGACGATCGCACCAGCGGACCGGACTCGACGTGTCCGAAGCCCAGGCTGAGCGCCGTCGTCTTCAGCATGTCGAATTCGTCGGGATGGTAGTAGCGCGCCACGGGAAGGTGGGTCGCCGAGGGGCGCAGGTATTGGCCGATCGTGAGGATGCCGCAGCCGACCGAGCGGAGGTCGGCCAGCGTCGCGACGACCTCGTCCCACTCCTCGCCGATGCCCACCATCAGGCCCGACTTGGTCGGGACGTGGGGCGCGTAGGTGCGCGCGCGGTCGAGCAGCTCGAGCGTGCGCGGGTAGCGGCCGCCGGGCCGCGTCTTCGGGTAGAGGCGGGGCACGGTTTCGGTATTGTGGTTCAGGATGTCCGGGCCGGCATCGAGGACCGCACGCAGGGACGTTTCCTTCCCCTGGAAATCCGGGATCAGCACCTCGATCCGGCAGGTTGGAAGCCGCCTGCGAATCTCGGTGATCGTGGCGGCGAAGATGGAGGCGCCCCCGTCGGGGAGGTCGTCGCGATCCACGGACGTGATGACCACGTAGCGCAGGTTCATCCGTTCGGCCGCATGCGCCACGCGCGCGGGCTCGGCGGTGTCGAGGCCGGCCGGGCGTCCGTGCGCGACGGCGCAGTAGGGGCAATTCCGCGTGCAGACGTCGCCGAGGATCATGAACGTCGCCGTGCCGTGGTGCCAGCACTCGCCGATGTTCGGGCAGTGGGCTTCCTCGCACACGGTGTTCAAATGGAGTTCCCCCATCAGGCGCTTGAGATGGAGATAGGTCGGCGAACCGGGGGCCTTGACCTTGAGCCATTGGGGCTTCGGGTCGCGGGGCCGGACGAAAACGAGGGGGCTCTCCATGGGGTTGGCCATACGGTGGCGGCGAATTCCTAATGATATCACGCGGTCGGCGGAAGAAGGGCGACGGGAGGCTGCCTGCTTCTCAATTCTGAGCAGGATCACGAGCGTGCCCTTTTCGAGGTGCGAGAGAGTTGAGTCCGGACGGGGAGAGATCAGCGTGACGGCAGCGACGACCCGGCCCTCGCGCTCCACCGGGCCGCGGGCGACCGATGCGCGGCGTCCGGCATACAGCCGAGCGACTCTCGAACGGTCGTACGGTCCCGCCGTGCCAAACGCCTCCAGCGGGTCGAGTTCCTGCACCTGCCACGCACCGGGCGTTTCGGCCGGCCGGGTGCCAGGGGCCAGCGCCCCCTTCACCAGACGCACGGCGCCGTCGATCCCCTCCTTCAACACCGTCACCTGGTAGGTGCCTTCGGGGACCTGCAGGGGCGTGAAGAGCTTCGCCAGCTCGGGGGCCGGCGTGCCCGGAACCTGGATGGCCTGTCCTGCCTCTGCAGCGGCGCCAGACCATGGCACGGCTGCGGTCAGGACCAGGAGCGCGGCCACGCCCGCCACGACCCGCCAGCGGCTTGACATGGGTGCCTCCCGGCGGTACTGTTTGAATAACGAAACTGCATTCCACATGATGGACTCTCTGGCTCTCGAAGGTCCGCCTCGCTCCGCCATCACGACTGGCACCTCGACCTCGGTGGACAAGGCGTTCGACGTGTGCGAAGCGCTGTCCCTCGAGCCTGGAGGAATGAGTTTATCCGACCTGAGTCGCGCGCTGAAACAGCCGCGGCCCAGCGTGCACCGACTGTTGACCGTCCTCAAGCGCCGCGGCTACGTCCGGCAGGACGAGGACACCCAGCGCTACAGCCTCGGCGTGAAGATGCTGGACCTCTGCTATCTGATGCTCGGTCGGTCGGAACTCCGGCTGCACGCCTACCCGGTGCTCAGGGATTACGCCGCGCAATCCGGCTATCACACGTTCCTCTCGGTGCCGTCGGCCGGCGAGGTGACCTACATCTGGCGTGCGGAGGCCGGCGAGGTCGCGATGCGCACGGTCTATGGCAAGGAAATGCCGGCGTACTGCTCGCTGTATTTCGGGGCCCAGGGAGGGGCGGCGTCCCGGCGACTGAGCTGCCTGCGCCTGGCGGAGGCGCGGGACATCCCCCGCAGCGCCGAACTGGTCCGGCACCTGGGGTTCCAGTCAGACGAGGGACGGCCGGACGACGTGCGCGTGCAGAGAATGTGCTGCGCCTGCGCGCCGGTCTTCGACTATTCGGGGCGGGAAGTGGCGCGGGTGGGCGTGTTCGGCCACGGGTCGGACGACCGGCCGATTGCCGGGGTCCACAACCGCGGCGCCTGGGAATTGGCCCGTCACATTTCGATGAGGCTGGGGTACCTCTCGGCGGTGGCGATGGGTGTCGCATAGGAGGAGCAATGGCGTACGTGATCTGCGAGCCGTGCATCGGAACGAAGGACACTGCGTGCGTGGACGTCTGCCCGGTGGACTGCATCCACCCGCGCAAGAACGAGGACGGGTTCGAGGCGGCGGAACTGCTCTATATTCATCCCGACGAGTGCATCGACTGCGGCGCGTGCATCCCGGCGTGCCCGGTGGAGGCGATTTTCGCCCTCGACGAAGTGCCCGAGAAATGGAAGCGCTTCATCGAAATCAACGCCGAGCACTTTCGGAAGTAACCCGGGCGCAGGCGCGCGTTCCGCCTGGCGTTGGAGGCAGAGATGGGCCTGATCGACCACAAGTTCCAGGACAACATCATCACGACCAACATCGACACCGTGCTCAACTGGGCGCGGCAGTCTTCACTGTGGCCGATGGGATTCGGCCTCGCGTGCTGCGCGATCGAGATGATGGCGACGGGCGGCCCGCGATTCGACATCGCGCGGTTCGGCGCCGAGGTGTTCCGGGCCTCGCCTCGCCAGGCGGATCTGATGATCGTGGCCGGCACCGTCACCAAGAAGATGGCGCCGGTGCTGCGCCGGCTCTACGACCAGATGCCGGAGCCGAAATGGGTCATCTCGATGGGCAGCTGCTCGAACGCGGGCGGCCCGTTCCCGACCTACAGCGTCCTGCAGGGCGTGGACAAGGTGGTGCCGGTGGACGTCTACATTTCCGGGTGTCCTCCGCGCCCCGAGGCGCTGCTTTACGGCCTCATGCGGTTGCAGGACAAGATCCGCAAAGAGGGAACGGTGCTCCGCAGGGAGCGCGTGATTCGGACCGGGCAGACCGACGCGGTCCTGGTGGAAGGGTAGGGCGATGATCGAACTTCTTCGAAAGATCTTCCTCGTTGACCTGTTGAAAGGGCTCTGGGTGACGCTGACCTATACGCCCCAGCCGGCCTTCACGTTCCAGTACCCGCTCGAACGCCGGCCCACGGCGCCGCGGTTCCGAGGCGTGCTGCGGCTCCAGGTCGAGCCGGGCACCGGGGCGCAGACGTGTATCGTTTGCGACCAGTGCGCGAAGGCGTGCCCGGACGACCTCATCTCGCTCGGCGGTCACCGCGAGCCCGGTCAGAAACTCAAGGCGCTCGACTACTTCGATTTCAACCTGTCTCGTTGCAGCTTCTGCGGGCTGTGTGCCGAGGTGTGCCCGACCAAGCCGATCAAGGCGCTGATTATGAGCGAGGATTACGAATTGGGGTACTACAGCCGGGAGGCACAGATCGTGCGTGTCGATCAGATGTACGACGGCCTCGCCATCGAGGCCTACATGCGGTAGGGCTGGCTTGCCTCGCCGAAGCCCGAACGGGCGAAGGCGGGAGAAAAGGGAACGCGCCGCTGGGGAGCGACCTTCGGTGTCAAGGCGCACAGCAGTTGCCGGAGGGCGGAACGGCGACAGGCTATTGTTTTCGATATCAGAAACCCGCTTTCGTCATTCGTATCAGTCTGCCGGGTTGCCTGGTGACTCGAGGCGTTTGCGCGTGTCTTAGGTGGAGAGCGGCTATGACCATTCGTGCTCGTCTGGCGATCGCCCTGGTGTGCATCTGCCTGTTGTCGCTATCCGTGGTCGCAGCGAGCAGGAAGGTGAGTTCGGCCACCGCCGCGATGCAGATCGCCGTGGCCGACGTTCTCTACGATCACGCCGACTACCGGGCGGCGATGCACGTGTATCTCGCCGCGACGAACTGCGACGACAGAGTGCTGCGCGACCGCGCCCGGGCTGGCACGGTCCGGTCGGCCCTGCGCATTGCGGAGTTCGGCGTCGCCGCGACGCAGCTCGCCGCGCTGAACGAGAACAGCGCCACCGACCCCGCGACGCTCGCACTGGCTGGTGACGCCTTGTGGGCCTCGGGACGATTCGACGAGGCTGAGAAGGCGTACAGACACGCCGTGGCGCTGGCCCCGGCCAGCCCCCGGGGTCGGCACGGGCTGGCCAGGGCTCTGGCCTCCAAGAGCCAGATGGAATCGGCGTTGGACGAGATCCAGGCGGCGCTGCGAGATTCACCGGACGATTCCGACCTTCATCACACGCTCGGCACGATCTACGAACGGATGCACCGGTACGAAGAGGCGGCCGCCGCGTATGTCTCGTACCTCCGCGTGCTGAAAGGCGCCGACCGGCCTGAGGAAACGCAATGGGCGCGCAGCCACATCTCGTTCCTGCGGTCGTTCGACGGGACGGTGCCGTACGAGATGGTGTCGAAGGGGAACGTCAAGCGGCACGTGCTCGACTTCCGCCTGGTGAACGGCAAGGTCCTGGTGAAGGGGAAGATCAACGGCGCCAAGGCCGCGGACCTCGCCGTGGACACCGGCGCCGAGCAGACGTCGCTCAGCGAGAAGACGGCCCGCCGCGTCGGGATCCGCGTGATGAACGAGACGTTGACGGCCGGCGTCGGCGAATTCGGCCTGCGCGGGCTGAAGGTCGCCAAGCTCCGCTCGCTGGAGATCGGCAGCCTGACGGTGTTCAACCTCCCGTGCCTGGTCAAGTCGCCGGCGGTCCGCGACCTGCCCGTAGACGATACGGACGGGTTCTCGCCCCTGGCCCTCGGGCTCTCGATGACCATCGACTACAAGAACCGGCGCCTCTATCTCGGCGAGCCGTTGGCCGACCCGTCCCCGGGCCGTGAACTTCCGCTCCGCCTCAATCGGCTCGCGACGGTGCAGGGCGACGTCAACGGCAACCCGATGAGCTTCATCGTGGACACCGGCGGCGAGGCGATTTCGCTGAACACCAGCGCGGCCCGCGGCCTGTTCACGCCGGCCGACGGGCACCGGATCAGGCTGCGCGTCTACGGGGCGTCCGGGCTCGATCCCGAGGCCTACCTGTTGCCCGGCGTGAACCTCGCGTTCGGCAGCCTGAAGCTGCCGAACCAGCCGGTAGTCGTCCTGAACCTGCGCGCGCCGAGCGTGCTGCTCGGGTACGAAATCGGCGGGATCCTCGGCTATCGGCTGCTGGGGCGGTACCGGGTGGATTTCGACATGGAGCGGAGCGTACTGCGGTTAAGAGACATGTAGGGCCGGACTGAAGTCCTGCCCCGCCCCCACCGACGCCGGTTGGAGCAGGGCTTCAGCCCTGCTCATCGCCATGACCTGTTTTTTCGTCTCCGACCTCCACGGGCGGACCGATCGCTACGAGAAGCTGTTCCGCGCGATCGAGGCGGAGCGGCCGGATGCGGTGTTTCTCGGGGGTGACCTGCTGCCCTCCGGCTTCGGCCTCGCGGGGGCCGTCGATCCCGATCACCTGGACTTCATCAACGGTTTCATCGTTCCCGGCTTCGAGCGGGTGCAGGCGTCACTCGGCGCCAGATACCCGGACGTGTTCGCCATCCTGGGCAACGACGACCCCCGGTTCGAGGAGGCCGCGATGCTCGATGTGGCGACGCGCGGCCTCTGGCGGTACGCACACGATCGGCGGATCGAGTGGCGCGGCTTCACGGTGATCGGCTATTCGTGCATCCCGCCGACGCCGTTCCGCCTGAAGGACTGGGAACGCTACGACGTGTCCCGCTACGTCGATCCCGGCTGCTCGTCCCCGGAGGACGGGTGGCGGACCGTGCCGGTCGCGGAATCGGAGATCCGCTACGGCACCATCAAGCAGGACCTCGACACGCTGGTGGGCGGGCGCGCGCTGGAGCGGGCGATCATGCTGTTCCACAGCCCGCCCTACAAGAGCGCGCTCGACCGGGCCGCGCTCGACGGCCGGTCGGTCGATTCCGTCCCGCTCGATGTCCACGTGGGCAGCATCGCAATCCAACGCCTGATCACCGATCGGCAGCCTCGCATCACGCTGCACGGCCACGTCCACGAATCGACGCGGATCACCGGGGAGTGGTCCACCCGGCTCGGGGCGACCTTCGCCTGTTCCGCCGCGCACGACGGCCCCGAGCTCGCGCTGGTCCGGTTCGATCCGGAACAGCCCGCCGCCGCCACCAGGGAACTGATCTAGCAACGTGAGACGGAGAACGGAGCGTGCAGGACGCGAGTTGCCTGCAGCCGGTCGCCGGCTCCTGTCCGAAAGCGCCGCGTCGAATTGGCCGACCGATGAGGCGGCGGCCGTGGCCCGGTCCGTCGCGCCGGGCTCCGGTTCGGCGGACCTCACAGTCGCCCTCCGCGCCGGCCCGGTCCGCGTCCGCCTCTCTCGTGACGGTCGGGAGCCCGCGGGCGCAACAGCGGCGAACGGGGACGGGATGGCTCGCGATCCGGGCCCGCGTCGCGCCGTTACGACGCGGCGCGGCGGAGCGGGAGCGCGCGGGCCGGGTCGGTGATGGCGCCGATCTTCGACGCGAAGCTCGACTGGTTCGTGAAGTCGGCGTCGGCCACGATCTTCACGTCGAGCAGGCCCTCCGTTCGATAGCCGGTCCTGAGGTAGTTCATTTCGCTGAGGCACAGGCTCCACCCCTCGAGCCAGGTCTCGAGCTGCCGGCGGGTGCCCTCGTCGGCGTCCACGTGCACGATCAGGTCGATGTCGCTGCCCGGGCCGGCCGTGGCGTTCTTCGTGCTGCCGAAGACGTAGATCCCCTTGACGCCGAACCGAGCCGGGTCCACTTCGGCGGCGATCTGCTCGGCCATGCGAAGCCGCCAGCGCCAGTGGTCTTCGGCGACCGCGTGCGTTTCCGGGCGCCGCTCCTGCGTCGTGCCCAGCATGAGCGTGGCCGGGGCGAAGTAGCCGACCGCCTCGTCCAGGTCGGCATTCATCAGCACCTGGAGAATCAGACCCTCGGTCGCCTTCGGCACGTCGATCACGTGCACGACGTCCGACAGATGGGCGTACTCCGGCAGCAGTTCGCTGAGGATGTTCGGGGCGCGCCGGAGGAACAGGTCGTTGCACACCTGCCCGGGATCGCCGGGGAAGAGGGGGAGATAGCGAATGCCCGCTTCCACCAGGTCCTGGAAGAAGTGCGTGCCGAACGAAAGGTCGGGCACGTAGTTGCCCTTCTTCGCGGCAATCTCGATCAGGACGGCCGTGTTGTTGATGTCCGAGTAGGTGACGCTGACGCCCAGCTTGATGTCGCCGCGGCTGCCCCAGCGCCCCGGGCCCATCAGGATGAACTGCCGCTTGGGCAGGAGCTTGTTCAGGCGGCCGATGACGCGCCCGACGTCCTTCAGGTCGGTGAGGTTCTCGAGCCGGTCGTACTGATCGGGATCGACGTAGACGACGTGGGTGACGTCGGGGACACGGCCGTTGGACACGTACTTGTTCGCGGCGAAGATCACGCGTTCGAACGGCAGGTCGCGGGGAATGGGCGACGGCACCGCGTCCCTCGAGAAGCTCTGCGGCCGGCATTGCAGCAGGTAGACGTTTCGGCCGTCGGACGCGAACTCGATGTCCACCGGCGACCCGATTCGCTCGCGAAGCAGCTTGAGCAGCGCCCGCATCATGGCCATGAACGGCGTGCTGCTGATCAGCCCGTCGAAGGTGACCACGGTGTGCGAGCTCGCCGGGTCCCAGTCGAACCCGACGGGCCGGTGGATGCCGTCGCCGTCGTACACGGACGCAATCTGGGCGAGCGCCGGGTACTCGCGCCCGTAGTCCCGGAACAGCTCCGCCGCGTCCACGGTTTCGAAGCGCTGCGCCTCGAGGTTGATGACGTCGATCTTGCGCGGGGCGTAGCGCAGGATCTCCTCCGGGGTGACATTCACGCGAAGCCCGGGCTGCCCCGGCGCGACCAGGATCGGGTAGTCGTCTCCGACGCGGTCCACCGCGCGGGTGCCGAGCCCCGGCACGATGCGCAGCAGCCCGTCCTCGCGCTTGATCCGCGGGGACCAGCGGAACTCGTTGTTGCTGAACGCGACGCCGGCGAACGACGGCAGGAAGTACGGGCCGACGCGCGTGCCCACCACCTCCTGGATCATGACCCCCATCTCTTCGTGCAGATCGAGGAGATTGCGCTCGGCGCGGTACTCGATCGGGTCCGGGCCGAACAGCGAGGCGTAGACCTCGGCGATCGCGTCGATCAGCGCGCTGAGCCGCTCGCCCTTCGTGCCGATGTTCGGGAGGAACAGGCTCTTGTACTTGCCCGAGAAGGCCGCGCCCATGCGGTCCTCCAGCAGGCTCGAGCTGCGGACGATGAGCGGCTTGCCTTCGAGGTCGTCGAGGGCCTGCGACAGCCCCTTCATGATCTCCGGCGCGAACCGGGAGTTCTTGAAGACCTGGACGATGTGCGGGTACTCGCGGCGGATCTGTTCGATCTCGAGGTACTTCCGGTTGTAGACGTCCTCGAGCTGGTTGTATTCGACGAAGCTCATCAGGCCGTCCGACGCGATGTACCAGGTCTTCGGCACCTTGATGCCGGCCAGCAGGTCGGAGTACTCGCCGCACTTGCGGATGATCTGCGAGGCGAGCAGCATTCCGGCGCTCTTGCCGCCGAGTTTGCCGTGGCTGGCCGGCGGGCTGATGATGTGGTTCACCAGCTCGTGGAAGTCACCGATCTCGATGTAGTTCTTCGCGATGTTGATGAACTCGAGATCCTCGGTGAAGAACCGCCGCGCCAGCGACACCCGCAGCCCGATCTGCACCGATCGCGAGAGCTCATCGTCCTGCACGGCCAGCTGGTGGTAGCGTTCGAGCGCCTGCCCGATGTCGCTGAGCGAGGTGCACTGGTTCTCGACCGCCTCCACGAGGAACCCCGATTTGTCGTCCTTGATCCACTTCTGAATGCACGAGACGATCTCGCCCTCGCTCAGGTTCGTGGCGGCGATGCGGAAGGCGTCCTCGGTCAGCGCCAGCAGATCCTCGATGCTCTTGCGGCGGAGGGGAATGTTGTCCTCGAACCCCTCGGCCTGCTGCGTGAAGTCGGCGGCGAACCGGTGCAGCAGCTGCTGCGCCTCGTCGATGCCGTTCCAGCACAGGTAGTTGAGCATCCGGCGGGAGATCCGCATCAGCAGGTGCTGGTCGGTCTTCCGCAGGAACTCGATGATGACCCACCACTCGCGCTTCTCGGGGGACGCGAGGTTCTCGATCGCCGACTGCCAGTTGCGCAGCGTGGCCTGCAGCCGGCGCTGCATCATGAAGTGGCCCAGGCGCTCGGCGATCGTGTCGATCAGCTTCCGCTCTTCCTTCAGGAACGGCCCCTCGTCCGCGCGGGGCATCTGGCGCGTGTAGAACACCTCGACTGTGCCGACCTTCTCGCCCTGGACGACGATCTCGGCGCGAAGCACCCAGGGGGTCTCGACGACCCGCGGAGGCTGGTACACGGTGTTGTCGAGCGTGATCTTGGCCCAGCACACGCTCGGGTACTGCCAGCCGCCCGGCAGCACCTCCGTCAGGCTCCGGCACACCTCGTCGATCGACGTGTCGGGCTGGTTGATCAGCTCGTGGACCTTGTAGAGCGTGTGCAGCTCTTTCGCCCGCTCCTGGAGCTGCTCGATGATGTTGTTGACGGGCTGGTTCGTGGGGTTCATAGCGATGGCGCCGGTGTCCACAGGATCGCGCCGTGCCCCTGGCGCCCGTCCACCGCGATGTGGAGCGGGCCCGGCAGGCGCACATGTCGGACGAAGTCGGTCTCGGTGACGGCATCCTGCCGCGACAGGCCGTCCCAGTCGATGGGAAACTCGCCGTTGAACGGGACCGAGAAGTAGCTCACGTTGAAGCTCGAGATGTTGTGAAAGAAGTGCGAGCCCTGGCTGAGGTCCACGTTCATCGCCGGGAGTGTCGCTTCTACGATAGCCTTTGCGCCGCCGATTTGCGACCACGCGACCGGGATGCCCAGCCACGGGTCCGAGCTGCCCCAGCGGCCGAAGCCGATCAGCAGGTAGGGGACGCCACGTTCGACCAGGTCCAGGTTGATCCGCGCAATCTCGGCCGCGATGGCCGGCGTGTTCCGGGCCTCGAACCCCTCCGGCTTCACGTACACGACGTCGCGCACGTCGGCGATGAGCCCGTTGCCCATGACACTCTCCGACGCGATCAGCACGCGGCTGCGGTCGATTGCCTGCAGGTCGAGGTCCACGACGGCATCGGAGACGGTCATGGGACGGACCTGGAGGAAGCCGAACGCCGCCGGGCCTTCCTGGCCTTCGGGCGGGAAGGTGACGGCAAACTCGATCTCGACCGGCGCCCCGAGGGCGTCCTGGCACGCGGAGAGCAGCGCCTTCAGCAGGTCGTTGAGCGCGTACTCTTCGAGCACCAGCAGCGGGGCGAAGGTGAGCGCTCGCGGCCCCTTGATGCCCACGCCCATCGACAGTCGATCGGACCGCCCGTCGTACGTCGAGGCCACCATCCGCAGCGTCTCGTCCTCATCGGCGTCGGCCACCGGCGACTGGACGAGGTACTCGGCTTCTGCGACCGGGTCGTATGCCGGCGGCGTGCCCATGTTCACCGCCCAGAAGCTGAGCTGTGTCTGGCGGAGCAGGTCGCGGGCCGACGCGTAGGGCGGCGTGGCGCGCGGATACGTCGGGGAGTAGCTCCACGTGATGCCGCCGTCCACGATCGTCTTGCCGAGGCCGAACGCGAGGTTGACCACGCCATCTTCGGGACGAGTGTGGCCCGAGCGGTAGAAGCTGTAGGAGCGGGCGACGCCGGACAACTCAGGGTAGAACCGGTCGCGGTGCCGGCAGCCGACGATCGCCTGGAGGATCACAGCCATCCGGTCCTCCGCACCGTGCCCGGTCAGGCGCCGGTAGTTGCGCGCGTTCTCGAAGAAGGTGGAGGCGTAGACGAACTTGATTGCTTGAACCAGCTTGTGGAAGCGCGTCTCCACGTCGTGCTGGTTGTTCGGGATCATCTTCGTCCCGTAGACGCCGGCGAAGGGCTGGTTCAGCGCGTCCTCGAGCAGGCTCGACGACCGCACCGCGAGCGGCGTGTGGACCTGGCAGATCAGCGCGTAGAGATCGCCGAGGAGTTCGACAGGGAGGTCCGCGGCCTGGAAGGCGAGCGCGATCCGGTGATCGGGCTCCCCCCCGCGGACCAGGTCCCACAGGCGGTTCGAGTCCATGAAACTCTCGAACAGGTCCGTGGTCACCACCGTCAACGTCGGCACCCGCACGTCGAAGTGGCGGAGCAGCACCCTCGCCCGGCTCGCGCCGGCCGCCGCCTCCAGGCCGCCGGCGAGCAGGTCCTTCACGCTGAGCAGGCTGTGGGCCTTGCCGCCGAACTCGCCGGCTCCGATGCGGGTAAACTGCTCGGTGCCTTCGAAGAACCGCCGGTCGAACGCGGGCACCGTCGGCCGATTGAGAGGAGTCGTCATGAGGTCCGCCCCGGGCCGCCCGGCAGCCTGAACGAGGATACCTGATTCGAAGAATCCAGAAGCCAGAATTCAGAAGACAAAAGACAGAAGACAGAATGTACGAAAAAGGGGCGGCTCCTCCGAGCCGCCCCCAAGACCAGTCACCGCAAGTTCCGACTGACAGCGTAAGTCCCGACTGACGTTCGTAAGTCTCGACTGACGTTCGTCAGTCCCGACTTCCCTAGACCCAGCCTCTGTCTTTGCAGGCCTTGGCCACGCGGTTCACGGCGATGACGTACGCCGCATCGCGCATGTACAGCTTCTGCTTCCGTGCCAGCTCGCTGACCGCGTTGAACGCCGACGTCATCTTGACATCCAGCTTGCCCAGGACTTCGTCGCGCTCCCAGTAGTAGTTCATGTTCCCCTGGACCTGCTCGAAGTAGCTGCAGGTGACGCCGCCGGCGTTGGCCAGGAAGTCGGGGATCAGGAAGATGCCCCGTTCGTGGATCACCTTGTCGGCTTCCGGCGTCGTCGGGCCGTTGGCGCCCTCACCGATCAGCCTGACCTTGGGGTGGATCTTGCCCACGTTCTCGCCGGTCACCTGGTTCTCGATGGCCGCCGGGAGCAGCACTTCGACGGCCTGCTCGATCCACGCGTCGCCCGGCAGGATCTCGTAGCCGAGCTTCTTGGCCTTGCCCTTGTCGATGCCGCCGAAGTGGTCCGTGATCCCCATCAGCTCGTCGGGGTCCAGGCCGGCCATCTTGCGGAAGCTGTACGACACCTGGTCTTCCTGATCCCAGCATGACACGCAGATGACCTTGCCGCCGAGCTGCCGGAACAGGCGAACCGCGTACTGCGAGACGTTGCCGAATCCCTGGACCGACGCGGTGCAGTCGGCCGGCTTGAGGCCCATCTCGCGGAGCGCTTCGCGGACGGTGAAGATCAGGCCGAAGCCCGTCGCCTCGGTGCGGCCGAGCGATCCGCCCATGCCCACCGGCTTGCCGGTGATGAAACCCGGATACCGGCCGCCGTGAATCGCTTCGAATTCGTCGAGCATCCACAGCATGTGCTGGGGGTTGGTCATGACGTCGGGCGCCGGCACGTCGTTGACCGGGCCGACGTTCCTCGCCATCTGGCGAACCCACCCGCGGCAGATCAGCTGCTGCTCGCGCTGGCTGAGGTTGTGCGGGTCGCAGATCACGCCGCCCTTGCCGCCGCCCAGCGGAATATCCACGACGGAGCACTTCCACGTCATCCAGGTGGCCAGCGCGCGAACCGTATCGAGCGTCTCGTGCGGGTGGAAGCGGATGCCGCCCTTGGCCGGGCCGCGGGCGTCGTTGTGCTGAACACGGAAGCCACGGAACACCTTCACGGTGCCGTCGTCCATGAGGACCGGTATCGCGAAGGAGTATTCGCGAATCGGGTTGCGGAGCAGCTCCCTGGTGGCCGCGTCGAGGTTGAGGACGTCGGCGACCTTGTCGAACTGGGCCTGCGCCATTTCGAACGGGTTGAATGCCTTCTTGTTCACGGATTATCCCCTCTCTTCTGCTGCAAATCCGCCTCAAATGGGGCGGTAATAAGGCCGTTGCCCTCGATCCGAACAACCAAAAAGTCTATCACGGCGCCCCGGTCCTTCGTCCGTGGTCGGAGACGAGGCTCCAGGTGGATGCCGAGGCTCGCGAATGGGTCTAGCATTGAAAATATACAACGATTGATTCACTCGAAGAAACAAAAAACGGGCATTCCCCACTCGTGCTCTCTATTTTCCATGTTTCAGGGGGGATTCGGTCGCTATGTGTGTTATTGCCCTCCGAAAATGGATGAGCACTCGCCTCGCATTGGTGTGAAGTTGTGTGCAACGCGACCCGGCCGATGACCTGGGCGGTAGTTTGTCTGACGGCTTTTTATGTCACGGAGCCTAATCATGACTATTGTCAACCAATCAAGATGGCGGACGCCGGTCCTGACCGCCGCCTGTTTCGCGTTGCTGTTTGCCTTTGCCGACCGGCCGCGTGCCGTGTCGTCGAACGTCATAATCTCCCAGATATACGATGGCGGTGGCAACAGCGGCGCGGTCTACACGAACGACTTCGTCGAACTGTTCAACCGCGGAGCGGCGGCCGTCAGCCTCAACGGCATGTCGATCCAGTATGCCAGCGCGACCGGCGGCGGCGCCTTCGGCGCCAATAGCGCTCAGATCACTGAACTGCCGAACGTGACGCTGGCGGCTGGTCAGTACCTGCTGATCCAGGAGGCGTCCGGCGGTATGGTTGCGCCGCTTCCAGATCCGGACGTAATCGACGCGACGCCGATCAACATGAGCCCCACCGGGGGAAAGGTCGCCCTCGTCTCCGGCGTCACGTCGCTCGGGTGCAACGGAGGCTCGTCAGTCTGTAACTCGACGCAGCTCGCGAGGATCATCGACCTCGTCGGCTACGGAGCCGGGTCCGGCACCGTCCCTAACTTCTACGAGGGGGCGCCCGCGCCTGCACCGTCGAACAGCACCGCCGTCATCCGCAACGCCGGAGGCTGTGCCGAGACTGACAATAACGCCGCTGACTTCGCGGTCGGCGCGCCGACGCCCCGCAACAGCACTTCGGAGTTGCACGTCTGCTCTGTCTCTATCCCGACCCCGCCCTCTGGCAGCGGCACGGCGACGCCGCCGAGCCTCGGAGCCGGACAGCCCGTGACGCTTGCGGTTTCGGTCATCCCCGGCGCGAATCCGGCCAGCACCGGCCTCTCGGTGCAGGCCGACCTCAGCGCGATCGGCGGGGGAGCCGCCCAGCCGTTCTTCGACGATGGCACGCACGGTGACGTGATTGCGAGCGACAACACCTTCACGTTCCTGGCAACGATCGCCGCCTCTGTTGGCCCGGGCGCCAAGTCGATCCCGGCCACGATTCTCGATGCGCAGGGGCGCTCGGCCACCGCCAGCATCCCGGTGACCGTGGAGCAGCCACCCGTCGCCATTCACGATATCCAGGGGGCCGGCGACGCCTCGCCGCTGGTCGGGCAGCCGGTCACGACGAGCGGCATCGTCACTGCCGTGAAGGTCTCCGGCAGCAAGGGGCTCTTCATTCAGGCGTCCGACGCCGAAGCGGACGCCAATCCTCTCACTTCGGAAGGCCTGTTCGTCTACACCGCCGGAGCCGTCCAGCCCGCGGTGGGCGACCTTGTCTCGGTGAGCGGCACCGTCCAGGATTACGGATCCACCCCGGGCCGGACGCTTACTGAAATCTCCGGCTCGCCAACCGTGGTCGTGCGGTCATCCGGGAACCCGCTGCCGGCCCCGGTGTTGTGGACCGTGCCGGCCTCGAGCGGCGGATCGTCGGTGGATTGGCGCGAACGCTACGAGGGGATGCGGGTCCAGTTCCAGTCGTTGACGGTGGTCGGCCCGACCGGAGGGACCGTGTCGGAGGCCAACGCCACCGCGACTTCCGATGGCGTCTTCGTCGGCGTCCTTCCTGGAACACCGCGGCCGTTCCGCGAGCCGGGAATCGAAGACGGCGTCACGCTTCCGGCAGGGTCGCCGGCGGGCATTCCCCGCTTCGACCTCAACCTCGAGCGGCTCGTGGTGAACAGCGTGGTCCAATCCGGAGGCACGCCGCTCGACGTGCCTGCCGGCGCGCAGCTGGGCGGCGTCGTCGGTCCGCTCGACTCCGTGAACGGCGTCTTCACGTTGCTGCTCGACCCCAACGCCCAGGTGTCCGTGACGCTTCCGCCCGGCGTCGGATCGGCGGTCGCCGTCCCGGTTCCCGACGGAGGTCAGTTCACTGTCGCCGGCTTCAACATGGAGCGGTTCTACGACGCCACGAACGACCCAGTGGGTGATGTGGTTCTGACCCCGGACGCGTTTGGCACGCGGCTCAACAAGGCGTCGCTGGCCATTCGACACGTCCTTCGGGCCCCCGACATCCTCGGCGTCGCGGAGGTCGAGGACCTCAAGACGCTCGATGCGGTGGCGGCGAAGGTGAATGCCGATGCCGTCGCGGCCGGGGAGCCGGACCCCGATTACGTCGCCCGGCTGCTCGAGGGCAACGACGTGGGGCTCATCGACGTCGGCTTCCTGGTCAAGCAGGCCCTCGTCGGCGAGAAGCCGCGCGTGTCAATCGTGGACCTCGTCCAGATCGGCAAGGACACGACGTACGTGAACGCCGATACGGGCAACATCGAGATGCTGAACGACCGGCCGTCATTGGTGCTGAGGGCACAGGTCGCGGATACCCGCGGCGGCCCGGCGTTCCCCGTGACGGTCATCGTCAACCACCTGCGTTCCCTGAGCGGCATCGACACCGACCTGCACGTTCGGGACAAGCGCCGCCTACAGTCCGAGCAGCTGGCCCTCGACGTTCAGCGCCGTCAGCTCGCCGGTGAGCGCGTGGTACTCGTGGGCGACTTCAATGCATTCGAGTTCAGCGACGGCTACGTGGATGTGATGGGGACGATCCTCGGCAGCCCGGCTCCGGCGAACCAGGTGGTGCTGGCCACCGCGGACGTCGTCGATCCGAACCTGATCAACCTGACCGATCGCGCGCCGGCCGATCAGAAGTATTCGTACGTCTTCGACGGCAACGCGCAGCAGCTCGATCATGTCGTGGTGACGTCGAACCTGCTGCCGCGCGTGGACGCCTATTCGGTCGCCCGGCTCGGCGCGGACTTCCCGGAGATCGTGAGGAACGACGGGAATCGTCCTGAGAGGCTGTCGGACCACGACGCACCGGTGGCCTACTTCTCGTTCCCGACGGCTGACCTGTCGGTGGTTCAGAACCAGTCGCCGAACCCGGTGATCTCCGGATCGAAGATCACCTACTCGGTGACGGTGGACAACAGCGCGGACGATCCCGCAGTCGGGCTGCGGATGCAGGATGCGCTGCCGGCCGGGGCCACGCTGGACAGCTTCACCAGTCCGCAGGGGTGGACCTGCACGCCGTTCTCCAACGGCCTGGCCTGCGACGCGGCGAACATGGCAAGCCGGTCCACGGCCACCTTTTCCATCGTGGCGCGGGTGGACTGCGATCTGGCGGACGGCGCCAAACTGGTGAACCAGGTGGACATCGACGCGGCGACCTACGACCCCCATCCGTCGAACAACACCACGTCGGTCACGGCCACGGTGAGCAACCCGCCGCCGGCGCTCAAGGGCGCGCTTGCGGCGCCGGCCTCGCTGTGGCCGGTGAATCACAAGATGGTGCCCATCACCATCGACTATTCGGCGACGGACAATTGCGATTCGGAGCCGGTCTGTCGGCTTTCGGTGGGGAGCAGCGAGCCGACTGACGGCCGGGGGGATGGCAGCACGGCCACCGACTGGCAGGTCGTCAGCCCCCACCAGCTCCTGCTGCGGGCGGAGCGTGCGGGCACCGGCAGTGGCCGGGTCTACACCGTCACCATCGCGTGCAGCGATTCGGCTGGGAACGTCAGCCGGCAGTCCGTGACCGTCACGGTGCCGAAGAACCAGAAGTAGATCGATGCGTCCTTAACCCAGTCCGACGTCGAGCATCATCATCAGCGCGAAGCCGCCGATGAGGCCCATGGTCGCCAGGTCTACGTGGCCGCCGGCCTGCGATTCCGGGATGAGTTCCTCGGTCACCACGTAGACCATGGCGCCTGCGGCAAACGCCAGCGCGTAGGGCAGGATTGGAGTGATCAGGAGCACCAGGCTTGCGCCGGCGACCCCGGCAACCGGTTCCACGACCGCCGACATCTGGCCCCACCAGAAGGCGCGCCCCCGGCTGATTCCCTCCCGGCGAATCGGGAGCGCCACCGCCGTGCCCTCCGGGAAGTTCTGCAACCCGATGCCGATAGCCAGCGCGAGCGCGCCGCCGAGGAGCCGCATCCGCTCGGCCTCCGGAAGCGCGGCGTTGCCGGCGGCGCCGAACGCGACACCCACCGCCAGGCCCTCCGGGATGTGATGGAGCGTGATGGCGAGCACCAGGAGCGTGGCCCGGCGCCAGGAGGTCGAAGGCCCTTCGGGAATCGCGAGGCTCGGGTGCAGGTGGGGCAGCACGAAGTCGATGACGCGCAGGAAGAGCGCGCCGGAGAGGAACCCGACCAGCGCGGGCACCCACTTGAAGGCGCCATAGCCGGCGTGCGCCGCCATGTCGATCGAGGGCTGGAGCAGGCTCCAGAAACTGGCGGCCAGCATCACGCCGGCGGCGAGGCCCAGCGACGCGTCCAGGTAGCGGCGCGACACGTTTTGCGTGAAGAGCACCACGCTGGCTCCGAGCGCCGTGACGAACCACGTGCCGCACGTCGCGATGAGCGCCTGGTGAACGGGGCCCAGGCCGTAGAACCAGTCCACGAGTCCTCCTTGAACTTCCGGGGAGAGGAAGCAGCCGCAGCACAGCATAAAACAGAAAGCCGATCGGAGTGCTGCAGCCTGCTGAATCTGGTATGCTCCGGCAGCACATCAAGGAGGATCCCGTGACCAGAACCAGGATTCTAGAATGGGCGCCCGCCCTCATCGTCGCGGCCATCGCCGCCGCATGCAGCACACAGCCCGCGCCCGCCCCGGCCGCATCGGCGCCGGCAGCGCCGGCCGTGGACAAGGAGCGCCTTGCGGTCTTCGCGACGCTCCCCGGGTCGGTGCCGTCGGAGTCCGGCGCGGTGACCGCCGACGCCGTCACGCTCGGCAGGATGCTCTACTTCGAACCCCGATTGTCGAAGAGCCAGACCATCTCGTGCAACTCGTGCCACGATCTTGCGAACTACGGCGTGGACGGCCAGCCGACGTCCGACGGGCACAAGGGCCAGAGGGGCGATCGGAACTCGCCCACGGTGTTCAACGCGGCCGCGCATTTCGCGCAGTTCTGGGACGGCCGCGCGCCAGACGTCGAGGCCCAGGCCAAAGGGCCGGTGCTGAACCCGGTGGAAATGGCCATGCCGGGCGAGGGCACCGTGGTCGCCGTGCTCGAGTCGATGCCCGAATACGTGACCCTGTTCAAGAAGGCATTCCCCACCGACAAGAAGCCGGTGACCTACGACAACATGGCGAAGGCGATCGGCGCATTCGAACGCGGGCTGATGACGCCATCGAGGTGGGACGCGTTGTTGAACGGCGATGCAACCGCCCTGGCGCCAGGGGAGATGATCGGGCTGAGGACGTTCCTCGATGCCGGCTGCCAGGCCTGCCACAACGGCGCGCTGCTGGGAGGCACCTCGTACCAGAAACTCGGCGCAGCGAGGGCCTACCCGGGGCTGGCCGATCCCGGCCGTTTCAAGGTGACCAGGGTCGAGGCCGACAAGGGTGTCTTCAAGGTGCCCTCGCTCCGCAACATCGAAAAGACGGGGCCATACTTCCATGACGGCAAGGTGGCGAGCCTCGATCAAGCGGTCCGCAACATGGCGAAGTACCAGCTGGGGAAGGACCTGTCGGACGACCAGGTCAAGCAGATCGTCGTCTTCCTGAAGGTGCTGACGGGCAAGATCGATCCCGAGTACACGAAAGCGCCGGCGCTGCCCAAGAGCACGGCCGCGACGCCGAAGCCGGATATCTCGTAGGCGGGGCCGCCCCGGCCTACCTCTTTCCCGCCTTCGCCGTCTGGGCGTGGTACTCCGTCGGGTCCACCGCGACATCGATCACGGTGGGCCCGGCGGCGCCGAGCGCATCCTTGACGGCGTCGGCAAGCCCTTCCAGGGTGCGAACCTGCCTGCCGCGCGCGCCGAGCGCGACACCCGCCGCCGCGAAGTCCACGTGGCCGTACCCGACGCCGTAATCTCCGTACCCCTTCTTCTGCTGCACCACCCTGATCAGGCTCAGCCCATCGTCGTTGAACACGACGATGGGGACCGGGAGGCGGAGGCGCACGCAGGTCTCGATGTCGGCCATCCGCATGCCCAGGCCGCCGTCGCCAACCGTACAGAGCACTGGCCGGCCCGGGAACTGGAGCTTCGCGGCGATGGCGGCCGGCAGCCCGTAGCCCATCGACGACAGGCCGTTCGACTCGAGGAACGTCAACGGCTCGTAACTGGGCCATGCTTGAGACACGATGAACTTGACGGAACCGACATCGGTCGTGGCGATGGTCTCTCGCGGGCACGCGTCGCGGAGGCACCGAGTGACTTCCCACGGAGACAGGCCTTGGCGTGCCGGGCCCTCGGGCCGAAGGCGCCCGTCCAGCTCGCGTCGGAATGCCGCGATCTCGTCCGCCGTCCATTGGAACGGTCCGGGCCGCCGCGCGACGACCGCGTTGATTGTCTGGATGAGGTCGCCGGTCACCTCCAGGGCCGGCCGATAGCTGCCGGCGGCTATCGAGATCGGCCCGAGCGAGACAATCGGGTTCGACCGGTGCCACAGCTTGTCGGATTCGACCGGGTCGTAGCCGACGCCGACGAGGATGTCGGCCCGGTCGAAGAAGTCGAGGATGGCACCGTCGCCGGCCACGCCGCCGCAGACGCCGAGGAAGCGGGGGTGGTCCTCGGGCAGCAGGCCCTTGACCTTCGGGGTGACGAACACGGGGATGTCGAGGGAGTCAACGAGCGTCCGAACGGCGGTGCGATGAACCCGGGGATCGAGGTCGAGGCCGAGGAGCATCACCGGCCGCCGCGCGGCGCGGATCGCGGCGATGACCTCGTCGAGCGCGCGCGGGTCGGGCGCGTCCGGCGGCGGGGGCGCGAGGGTCCACGGCCCGGCATCGGCCGCGGGATCGCTCATCCTGGCCACATCGCTCGGGAGCGCGACGTGCACGGGCCCCATCCTCGGCGTCACCGCCAGCCGGCACGCGTCGCGGATCGCCGCAACGGTGCCGCGGCCGTCGAGGGCGACAGTCGCCTTGGTGAATGGCCGATAGACGGCGTTCAGGTCGATCTGCTGGTGTGTCGCGTAGGGGAGGCTGGCCGTCGCCATCGACGCGGTCACGGCAATCACCGGCGATCGGTCGAGCCAGGCATTGGCGACGCCGAGCGTCATGTTGATGGCGCCCGGGCCAAGCGTGGACACGCACACCGCGGGTCGGCCGGTCAGGAACCCCTCGGCGTCGGCGATGAACGCGGCGGTCGTCTCGTCCCGCGTGAGGATGAACTCGATGCCGGCGCGCCGACCCGCGTCGATGAAATCCAGGATCTCGCCGCCGGGCAGACCGTACATCCGCCTGACGCCCGCCTCGGCCAGCGTGGCGGCCATGAGTTCGGCAACCGTCGCCATGTCGTATCTCCGCCGTGGAGACTACCATCATTCAGTGCTCGAGTCCCATGTGCTCGAGTCTCACGTGCTCGAGTCTCATTGCCGCCACGACGGCCCTCCGGCAGGATCTTCATGCGGCCGGCGGCCGTGAATTCGGCGCCGCCACAACTCGTTGACAAGCGCCACGCGACCCGATAGGGTAGCAGGCTGTCGATCGTCCTCCCCCCGCGGTCGAGTCACTTCATGCCGATGTCCCGTGACAGGCGTCCGCACGCCAAACCCGAATCGCTGCCTCCATCCGGCGCCCGCCGTGCGGGTCCGGTCGCGACGCCCGGGTCGCACCTGTTGGTTCTGCTGTTCATCACGGTCTTTCTCGGGGTCTTCGGCGCGGCCTGGCCGCAGGCGGAAGCCAGCGTCGGCGAGTGCGAGCACTCCCGCCTCGGTGGCGCAACGTGTGTCACCATCAGCGCGGCGCGTCCTCCAGCTGCACCGACGCGTACTCCGCTGCCGTCGTCTCCTGGTGGCCTCGAGGATGGCTGGCTCGCGAACTGCGTCCGACAGATCGCGATCGATCGGCGTCCCACTCAGATGGGCCGCGTGTGGCTGTTCGTGAGCCGCGTTGGCAGTCTGAGTCTCATCACCGGGACTGCCGCGAGCCAACCCGGCCTCTACCCGCCCTGTTTCTCATCCGAACGCGTCCTCATCTGTCACAAAGTGCTCGAGGGAACACTCTATGCTCGAACGTCGCCTTCCCGCGGTCCTCCCCCCGCTTGCGATCTGTCTTCTGACCGCTGTGACGTGGCCGGCCGCGCCTGCAATGGCGCAATTGCCCGGCGATCCTCCAGCCCAGGCTTCCTCCTCTCCGGCACCACCACCGCCGCCGTGGTATCAGAATCTCTCGCTGAACGGTCTGGTGTCGGCGTCCTTCGTCGCCAACTTCAACTCGCCCGCGTCCAGGAAGAACCAGTACCGCATCTTCGATGCTGACGATCGGTCGGCCAAGCTCGACGTGGCCGAACTCGTGTTCCAGTACGCGGTTTCGAATCCGGGACAAGCCGGGTTCCGTGTCGACGTCACGTTCGGCAGTTCCGTCTCGCGCGTCACGGCGGCCGAAGGCCTCTTTCGCGACGAAGCCGGCGAGGCTGGGGATTTCGACGTGCAACAGGCCTATGCCAGCTACATCGTGCCGGCGGGCCGCGGCCTCCGGGCGGACATCGGCAAGTTCGTCACCCACATCGGGTACGAAGTGATCGAAGGGTACGACGGGTTCAACGACAATCACTCGCGCGGCCTGTTGTTCGGTTACGCGGAACCGATCACGCATACCGGCTTGCGTCTCAGCTACCCGTTCAGCAAGACGGTGTCCGGCCAGCTGCTTGTCGTCAACGGGTGGGACGATGCGGTCGACAACAACACCGGCAAGTCGATTGGCGGGCAGTTGGCGTTGACGCCCTCACCGCGAGTGGCACTCACCCTGAACTACCTCGGCGGTCCCGAGCAGCGCGACAACAACGACCACATACGTCGTCTCGTTGACGTGATCGCCGTGGCCAAGCCGACCCGGGCGCTCGCGGTGGTCGCCAACTACGACTACGGCGCGGAAGCTGCCGTGGTCCTGGCCGAGAGCGCCGGGGGCGGCGTGAAGGATTCCACGTGGCAGGGACTGGCGGGCTACGCGCGGTATACCTTCTCGGAGCGCCTCGCGCTGACGTTGCGCGGCGAGTGGCTCGACGACCCCCAGGGCGCGCGAACTGGCTACGTGCAGACGCTCAAAGAAATCACGCTGACACCCGAGTATCGCCCGCACCCGAAGTTCATCATCCGGGGCGACCTGCGCCGCGACCACTCGGACCGTTCGGTGTTCGAACTGCACGATGGCACGTTCGGTGAGAGTCAAGTCACAGTGAGCCTCAACGCGTTGTACGTGTTCTAGTGTTCAACGGAATCGACGTGATACCTCGATAACCAGGGAGGATTCGACATGCACTGGGATACTGGAAACATCGGCTTCATGCTGGTCTCAACCAGCCTCGTCATGCTCATGACGCCGGGTCTGGCCTTTTTCTACGGGGGTCTCGTCGGCCGCAAGAACGTTCTCACGATCATGATCCAGAGCTTCGTCTCGATGGGGGTGACGACGGTGCTCTGGGCCATCTGCGGCTACTCGATGTGCTTCAGCGGAAGCTACGGCGACGCGGCCAACCCCGACTACTGGGGTATTGTCGGCAACTTCCGCCACGCCTTTCTCATGAACATGGGGCCGACGACGGAGTTCCCGTCGTCGCCGACGATCCCGCTCATCGTGTTCGTGGCCTACCAGATGATGTTCGCGCAGATCACGCCCGCGCTCATCACGGGCGCCTTCGCGAACCGCGTCCGGTTCAAGGCATACCTGCTTTTCCTGGTGGCGTGGCTGCTCCTCGTCTACTTCCCGTTCGCCCACATGATTTGGGGAGGCGGCATCCTGCAGAAGAACGGCGTCCTCGACTTCGCGGGCGGCATCGTCGTCCACTGCATCGCGGGCATGGCTGCGCTCGCGGCCGTCTTCTTCGTCGGGCGCCGGAAGGTACAGGACAAGGGGCCGCACAGCATCCCGCTGGTGGCGCTCGGGACGGGGCTGCTGTGGTTCGGGTGGTACGGGTTCAATGCCGGGAGCGAGCTGAAGGTGGATCCGGTCACGTCACTGGCCTTCCTCAACACGGACGTCGCGGCCTCGTTCGCCGCGATTACGTGGCTGGTGCTCGCGTGGATCATCGAGAAGAAGCCGAAGTTCGTCGGCCTGCTGACCGGCTCGATCGCGGGCCTGGCAGCGGTCACGCCCGCGGCGGGCTACGTGAGCACGCCGACGGCCATCCTGATCGGCATCATCGCGAGCGTGGTGTGCTACTACGCGATCTGGCTGAAGAACCGCCTCGATTGGGACGATGCACTTGACGTGTGGGGCGTGCACGGCGTCGGCGGCATCCTGGGTGTTATCTGCCTGGGGGTCTTCGCATTCAAGGCGGTGAATCCGGACGGCGGCGCGGACGGGCTGATCCACGGCGACGCGACGTTCTTCTTCAAGGAAGTCGGGTCGGTGACGTTTGCAGCCATCTACGCATTCGTGTTCACGTACCTGATGCTCGTGGTGATCAACAGGATCACGCCGGTGAAGGTCAGCAAGGACGAGGAGGAAGTCGGCCTCGACGAGGTCGAGCACGGGGAAGCCGCGTACATCTGAGACGACGGCTGAAGGACGCACTCCGAACGAAGAACGGAAAACGGAGAACGGAAAACGCCGAATGGTGAACGCGAGAATCGACCGCGTTCTCCGTTCGGTCGTCTACTTCACGCGCCTGGCGTCACCCTCGATATAGAGCGCGAACGCCTCGGGCTTGTCCGGCGGCGCGATCTCGAACCGGCCGTTGACGGTGTTGCCGTCGATGGCCTTGTAGATGAACCGGAAGCGGGGCATGTTCGGCGTCGCAGGGCTCGTCATCGTGATGACCCGCGGCGAGGACGAGACCGTCACGGCGTAGTGGATGACGTGCTTTTCGTTGTCGAAGTAGATGGCCTCGGTGCCCGCTCCCTCAGGGTAGATGAACATCAGGTCGTCGTGGATGGTGGCCGGCCGGTCCTTGGTCGCCGGATACTCGGAGTGACTTCGGCGGACCAGCACGCTTCCGTCGAGCGCCAGCTCGAACGCGAACGTGCCGGCGCCGGTTCCGGGCTCGCCCTTGCCGACGCCTTCCCACCTGCCGACCAGGAAGCGAAAGTCGCTCCAGGGATCGGGACCCTGGGCGGCGGGTGGCGCCGATGCGGCCAGGACGGCAACGACGGTGGCGAGAAGCAGTCGAATCATCGCGGACATCTTAGCGCTTCGCGTCCATCGTCTGCACGTTCTCAATCCACGGCTCCAGCGACCGGCCCCACTTGACAGTCACACGGTAGCGCGGCTCGCCTGCCAGCGCCTGGCTGTTTCGCCGCAGCCGAGGGTCGAACACCGTCAGCGTCCGGCCAGGCATCGATTCGAGGACGGGCCGCAGCTCGCGCGGCACATTCAGCTCCTCGGGATTCACATTGTTGACCCTGCCTCTGAGGAACGGCGGCTGGCCGGCCTCCTGGACGACGGCGAGGCCTGCCGAGGCGGGAACGATCACCACGCGCCGGAAGTCCGGATGGCGAGCGCGGAGCGCGGCGGCATCGAGGCCGACGTCGATGAGAACGAGCCGCGCCCACCCGATGGCCGATGCCTGTTCCGCCTGGCCCGGCGACCCGTTCACGTAGCGCTGCCACGCCTCGCCCTCGTACTCGAGGACCGCGAACGTCGCACGCGGCGGCATGGCCCGGTAGTGAGCCACGTTCTCGGCAGTCACCGGGAGACGGCAATCGAATCCGATGGACGCCAGCTTTGCCGCGTCGAACCATCCAGGCGTCCGGTCGTCCTGCGACGGATCGATCCACGCAAGCTGGAGGATCATGGCGGTGTTGTCCGTCTCGCGCGGCGCGAGGCGCAGCTCACGTTCGGTCAGCGTCAGCACGGCCTCGGGCTCCCCCCTCCGATTGAAGCCCGCGCTGCCGAGGGTATACGCGTTCGACACGATGACGACGACGGCGGCGATCCAGAGTCCTTTGCGTCCCATGTCACACCTCCCTCATCCGCCCCCGCAGCCTCGACAGCAGCACCATCGTGCCAATCGCGAGACCGCCGAGCAGGAGGAAGAACAGGTAGCGAGGCATCAGCGTCCACCACCAGTCGAAGCACTTGGCGTAGACGAACAGCACCAGGAAACCGCTCGCGGTGTTCACCACCTCGGGCCAACGTCGCCTTATGCCGTACCAGACAGCGACAACCGGGAGCACGAAGCCCGCGATGTCGTAAGCGGCCTGGAGCACCTTCAGCGGAAGCGGCCGATAGCTGAAGACCTCTGTCCAGGTGGCCAGGAACAGCAGTGGCAGCAGGAGCGCAAGGGTGCCGACGAGACGCCAGGTCCTGGCGAAGCCTTCAGGCCGCACCACGGGACGCCAGAAGGACGCGGCGATCGCGCACGGGCCGAGCACGAGGAGCGGCTCCGGGCGAGCGATCGACACCGTCCAGTCGAGCCCCGCGGCGCCGGCGATGGCGGCGAGCCCGTAGCCCATGGCGGCCGCCACCCCGCCGGCCAGCAGCAACCGGAGGCCGTAGGCGTACGCGACCGCCAGCGCGAACGCCGCCCACGCGATCAGGATCAGCGGCGACGGCGCCATGTTGAAGATCGCGCCGACGACGCTCAGGTCGAGGGCGAAGCTGGCAGCTGCGATGATCGACAGGACGGAGGCGATGTAAAGCGTCGCCTCCAGCCGGGCCGCGATGTCCACGGCCAGCAGCATCACGAGCGGCACGGCTACGAGCGCCGCCACCTGCGCGGGCGTTGTCAGCAACCCCCACACGCGATAGAAGAACATGACGACGGCGGCGCTCAGTGTGACGGCGCCAAGGAGCGACGCGACGCGCATGCCGATCGCCATCTGCCGCTGGCTCTCGGTCCGATCCACATCGAACTGCCTTGCCAGCGCCGCCAGCAGGTCGGCGTGGTAGCGCTCGACCGGCGCGCGCTGGCCTGCCGCGAGCGACAAGACCCCTGCACGCTCGAGTTCCGCCAGTTCGCGGGTGAAAGCGCCGACTTGATCCACCCGCCGCTGGGCATCCTGCCGGGGTTCGCCGGCCACCTGTCCACGGTCCCGCGTCTTCGCCATATCAAGCCTCCGGGTCCAGACGAGGCCACCTGAAGATCGGAGCTGGCGAGGTTACAGCCTGTCCCCGGGTATCGCGGTCTATTTCGCCACGGCGTACAAGCCAGTCCCGGCGCACGCCGACCCCGCAGCGGCAGCGCCGAGCCGTCCGCGTGAGCCCGGACTCTAGAAGAGCCTCGCGTCGGCCGAACCCAGCAGGTCCGCCCGGTAGTCGTAGACGATCGCCCGGATCCTCCGCGTGGCGGGGCTGGCCTCGAACTTGGCGTTGTACGGCAGCCCGGACCGGCCCACCTTTTCGATCATCTCACCCGAGAGGTCCACCTCCGCGCGCTGGTAGAACTGGCCAATCGAGTTGCCCTTCTCGTCAAAGCACACGGCGAGAATGTCGAGCGAGCCGACCTTCTTGCCGTCCACGATAGACATGAACAGCCGCGACGTGTCGATCGACAGGCGAATCGAGACCTCGTTCGAGCCGGCGGCGTTCTTCTGCTGCGACGCGCCGAGCTTCACCTTGAGGTCGTCTATCTCGCGCCTGAATCCGGCCGCCGCCACAAGACGTTCGCGCGTGACGGCCTCTCGCCGGTTATAGGCTCCGACCTCGCTGCGCGCGTAGTATCCGCGGCGATACAGGAGCGTCACGTTCGGCCGCCGCGTCCGCACCTCGATCTTCCGGTACTGGCCGTTCAGGCTGGAGAGCGGAGGATAGAAGCCGAGCAGGTATTCCGATCGGGAGACCTGGTTGATCCGGGTGACGGCCACCATCCCGTCCTCGCTGATCGACGACACGCCGCCCGTCTGCTCGGCGAGCAGGCGCAGCCCGGCGAAGGCGAATGTCTGCTGGCTCTGGTCCGTCCAGACCCCGCCCACCTGGCCCTCGAGGCCGCCCACCTGGAACGTGTCGATAGCCACCCGCGCGTCGTTGGCCGCCTTGGCCAGGTCCATGTCGTCCTCGAGGCGGGGGAGGTTCATGCCGCGTTCGGTGACGAAGACGAGGTGCTTGTCGCCCTCGAGGTGGCGCATATACTCGATCGCGGCATAGCAGTTCCCCATGTCCTGGAGCGATCGCGCGGTGATCTCCATGAAGTTGTCGAGGCCGAGGCTCGAGAACATCGGCGCCTGCACCTCGTCAAGCGTGGACCACGACGTTTGGGGAACCGGCCCGGCGTAGCCTCCACTCACCGCCGCGGCGTACGATCGGTCGTCGGCCTTCTGGATCTCCGCCGACTGCACGCGATCCACCTGTCGAGCCACCTCCTGCTCCGTGCGTTTCGTCGAGTCGGTCTCTCCCTTGCCGAGTTCGCGCGACGCGAGTAGCCCGGAGCCGGTGAACATGTTGTCGATCTTCTGCCGCACCGACTTCGACAACGCCTTGCTGCCGTAGATTGCCGCCATCGACGACTCGATGGCGAGCCGGACCTCCATGTCGATGGTGTAATGGTCCTTCTTGAACCGCTCGATGAACTTCGCGATCTGTTCGTGGTCGGTCGTGAAGTCGCTGGCGCGGTCGTAAGCGAAGACGGCCACCTGGTCCTGCGGCAGCAACTGTTCGCGGACGAAGCGCTGCAGCGCGTCGAGCGCCTTGGACGGCTCCTGGAGCCGGCCGCGGCCGAAGACCAGCAGGATGATCCGCCCGTTCTGTGGCGCCAGGCCGAGCGCCGATTCCCGGATGGGCGGGCGCACGCCGGGCGCCGGGGCGGCGTCAGCGACGAAGATGTGCCGTTCGAAGTGGCGCAAGGGCTGCGGCAGGCCGTCCTCGAGGACCGTGAAATCCTCCTGCTCCAGGTCGGCCACGGGCTTCCCGGTCTTGTTGTCGATCACCCGGACGACGACCGGCACGAGAACCGTCGCGGCGCTGAATGACGGGCGCTGCGCTTGCGCCTGTTGCCGCGATCCGCTCGGCACCGGCGCGCCTGGCGCAGCAGGTGCGGCGTAGTTCAGCGCCCCGGCGACACCGAGGACCAGGACTATCAGGGCCAGCCACCAGCGGGATGAGACCATCGCGTCCTCCAGAGAACGTCCGCGCCAAGTATGAGCACTGACGTCCGGTTGTCAAGCGAAGCTCGGCAGTGGAGCTCGGCGGTTGTGTCGGCGTGTCGAGCCTTTCGGCTTGACTGGGAAGGGCGACTGAACGTATCGTCTTCGCCGAGTTGTCATCCACGTCGTTGGTCGTTGGGCCCCTCAGAGTAGCTGGTCGCCCGAAGTGTCGCCCCTGCAACGGTCGGCCCCGCCGCTCGGCGTATTGTCATCCCAACAGGCTCGGCTCAACCCGGTTCATCGTGATCGTACGGGTGGTTACACGAGGGAGAACTGCATGCGGCAATTGTTACGTCGATTGATCCTGCTTCCGCTCGTCCTGGGATTCGTGTTCGCGGCCTCGACCGGCGCGTTCGCGCAGGGCGGCGCCACATCGACACTGTCCGGCACCGTCGTCGATTCGTCGGGAGGCGTCGTGCCGGGCGCCGACGTCGTCGCAAAGAACGACGCGACGGCGACGACTTACACCGGCGTGAGCGGCTCGGACGGCGCGTTCACGATTCCGGCGATTCAGCCCGGTTCCTACACCGTGACCGTGTCGCTCATGGGATTCAAGACGGCAATCCTGAACAAGGTCGTCGTCAACGTCGGGGTGCCGTCGACCGTCAGACCGGTGCTCGAGCTCGGCAAGCTCGAGGAGACGGTGGTGGTCGAGGCGGCCTCCGTGTTGGTGCAGACGCAGACATCGGCGGTGACGTCGACGATCAGCGCGACCCAGATCACGAACCTGCCGTTGCCCGGACGCGGCGCGTTCGACTTCGTCACCCAGCTGCCCGGCGTCGCCCAGACCGGCGGCAGTTCGCGCGGCGCGACGGTGAACGGCTTGCCGCAGAGCACAGTCAATATCACGCTCGACGGCATGAACATCCAGGACAACTACGCGAAGTCGTGGGACGGGATGTTCACGCGCGTCAGCCCGCGCCTCGACGCCGTCGAGGAGTTCTCGGGCGGATTGGCGGGGAACAACACCGCCGACGCCGGCCAGGGCGGCGTGCAGGTGCGCTTCGTCACACGCTCCGGGACGAACCAGTTCAAGGGGAGCGCGTACTACTACGTGCAGGACGACATGTTCAACTCGAACACGTGGTTCAACACGCACCGCAACGTGGACGCCGCCGGCAACCCGACGGCCAAGCCGGCGCAGCACAACAACCAGCCGGGCTTCCGCATTGGCGGGCCGATCTGGAAGGACAAGGCATTCTTCTTCGTCAACTACGAGTGGATCAGCTCGCCGAGCACCCTGACGCTGACGCCGACGGTGATGAGCGCGAAGTCGATGCAAGGCATCTTCCAGTGGTCCGGGGGCTCGAAGGACGTGCTGGCGCTGGCCAGGGGCCTGGGCTACACCTCGACGATCGACCCGCTGATCGCCAAGACGATGGCCTCCATGAGCGCGTCGATGGCGAAGGGGACGCTGAACGCCACGACCGACCCGCTGACGCAGCAGTTATCGTGGCAATTGCCGACGGCCAGCACGACCAAGTACCCCACGGTCCGTCTGGACTACAACGTGACGTCGAAGCACCGCCTGTCGTTCACGACGACCTACAACCACCTCATCTCCGACCCGGACACCACCAACGGCTATTACACGCAGTATCCCGATTTCCCGAATCGCGGCACCCAGGATTCGGTGCGCTATTCCGGCCAGATGTCGATGCGGTCCACGCTGTCGGCGAACCTCGTCAACGAGGTGCGGGTCGGCGCGACCGGCGGCGCCACCAAGTTCTTCCCGTCGAACAACCCGAGCATGTTCAGCGACTACGGCGGGTATGCCCTGGGCATGACCGCGTTCAAGAGCATCGCCAACCCGTATGCCACATCGACGAACAGCTCGCGTGAAGGCAGCACCCGGGTGGTCGAAGACACGGTGAACTGGCTCAAGGGGAAGCACAGCCTCACCTTCGGCGGGTCGTACACGCAGGGGAGAGTGTGGCTCGCGAACCAGCAGCAGGTGCCGACGATCTCATTTGGTGTGGTCACCGGCGACCCGGCCGACGCGATGTTCACGACCGCCAATTTCCCCGGTGCGTCCACGACCGACCTGAATAACGCCCGCAGCCTCTACGCGGTGCTGACCGGACGTGTCTCGGCCATCGGCCGCAACGCGCGCATCGGCGCGGACGGCACGACCTACACCATCCTCGGGTCGAGCATGCAGGAGGGGCGCCAGAACGAGTTCAATTTCTACGTGCAGGATTCATGGCGCATCAGGCCGGACCTGACGCTGAACGGCGGCTTGCGGTACGCGCTGCAAATGCCGTTCTACGCGGTCAACAACAGCTACTCGAACGCCGACCTGAACGCGATCATGGGGGTGACGGGAACCGGCAGCAACTTCGACCCCGGGTCCACCGTCACCGGGATCGGCAACCTCTTCCAGCCGGGCGTGCTGCAGGGGTCGACGCCCGCGCTCACGATGCTGACCGCGGACACGCACGCGTACATCGTGGACAAGAACAACCTGGCGCCCAGTATCGGCGTAGCCTGGACCGTTGGGAGCGACACGGGCTTCCTGCACAAGTTCCTGGGTTCTCCCGGCGACAGCGTGCTGCGCGGCGGCTACAGCATCGCCTTCCAGCGGCCGGGCACGAGTGATTTCACCGGAGTCTTCGGCAGCAACCCGGGCGTGTCAATCGACGCCACCCGCAACCAGACCAACGGCAACCTCGGCACGCTGCCGGTGCTGCTCAGCAGCAGCGACCTCAGCGCTCCGGCTACCAACCTGACGCGGACGTACCCGATGGCGATACCGAATGCGAGCACGAGCATCTACGCCTTCGACCCGAACATCCAGGTGCCGCGGTCTGCGTCGGGCGTCGTGGGGATGCAGCGCGCGCTCGGGAAGAAGATGATGGTCGAGGCCCGGTACATCCATACCAATAGCTACGGGCAGTGGACCAACGGCACGCTTCAGGGCTACCTGAACTACAACGAAATCAACGTCAACACCAACGGGTTTGCCAAGGAATTCCGGACGGCACAGGCCAACCTGCAGGCGAACATCGCGGCCAATAAAGGCAATTCATTCGCCTACACCGGCGCGCCGGGCACAAGCCCGCTGCCGACCTTCCTGGCGTACCTGAACGGGTCGGCTGCATCCACGGACTCGTCGAAGTACACGGGGACCGGCTGGACCAACACGACGCTGGTCGGCTACATGTTCCCGGGGAACCCGAACGTGCTCTCGGCGGCCACCAACCTCCGCGGCAACGCCACCTACGTCAAGAACGCCGTGACGGCCGGCCTGCCGACGAACTTCTTCGTCGCCAATCCCGATGTCAGCAGCGCCTACGTCCAGACCAACGGGCCGAACACTTCGTACAACGGCATTCAGCTGGTCTTCAACCGGCGGTTCGCGCAGGGCTTCCAGATGCAGGCGAACTACTCGTACGGGAAGGGGTACCAGGACGTGTTCTACTCCTTCCAGAGGCCGCTCGTCTCGATCGAGCAGAACTACTCGAACTCGGGCTCGGGCAACGCGACCGGCAACGTCCACCACATCTTCGTCGCCAACTGGGTCTACGAGCTGCCCTTCGGACAGGGCAAGAAGTGGGGCGGGAACGTCGGCCGCGGCATGCAGCGCGTGATCGGAAACTGGAGCTGGACGGGAATCGCCCGGATCCAGAGCGGCCGCATCATCGACTTCGGCAACGTGAACCTCGTCGGGTTCACGCAAAACGACATCGCAGGGATGTTCCAGACGCGCCTGGTGACCGATCCGGCCAATCGATACCGGACGCTGGTCTACATGCTGCCGCAGGACGTCATCGACAACACGATCAAGGCGTTCAGCTTGAACGCCAACGGTTACACCGCGGGCGCGCCGAGCGGCCGCTACTTCGCCCCGGCCAACGGGCCGGCCTGCCTCGAAACGGCGTCGAACAGCTACGGCGACTGCGGAGCCCGATCGGTGCTTGCCACCGGGCCGAAGGTCGTGCGGTTCGACATGAGCATCATCAAGGAAGTGCCGATCGTCAAGCAGGTCACCTTCCGTTTCGAGGCGATGTTCTTCAACGTGTTCAACAACGTGAACTTCAACCCGGTGAATCCCGGCAGCTCGCCGGTCGCCTCGGGCGGATTCAGTGTGTCGGACAACTACCAGAGCACTGGTGCCGTCGATCAGTCGCGGACGATGCAGCTCGCGTTCCGCGTTACCTGGTAGTCGGCTAGACAGAAGACGGTCGTTGAGGGGCGTGCGCCGCGGGTGCGCGCCCCTTTTCTTTGTACTGACGCTGACAACGGAGAACGGAGAACGCGACGGCATTCTCCGTTCTACATTCGACATTCTCCGGTCGGGCCGGGCCTGTATCAGCGGCCCGCGAGCCGATTGTGGATTTCACGAGCGAGCAGCGGAACGGCCGCGGCCACGCCAGGGGACATCGCCTCCTCGAGGCGGTCCGTGTCGGCCGCTTCCACCGCGCAGATTTCCACGCGCTGCGGCATCGACACGCCGAGGGTTCGGGCCAGATCGAACGCGCCCGCCAGGGGGATGTCGTGGGCGCCGACCAGGCGCGCCGCTCCGGCGACGTCGTCGAGCGTGAGGCGGCGGATGCGCCCTGGGACTGGATCGGACACGACCAGGCAGTCAACGATGATCGCGCGCGACGCGCCTGCCAGCAGGTCGATCAATTCGAAGCCGGCGCGCGTGCTGGTCATCACCGTTACGCCGGGCACCGGTTCGTCTTCGAGGAGGCGCTCGACCGCCTCCGCCACGCGCAGGCCCACCGCGTCGTCGTAGCGGACGGGGTTGCCGAGGCCGAGGACAATGGTGCCGCCAGGCCCGCCGCCGGGTGCGGTCATCGCGTCGCCGCGTGGGCGTGGCGCGGCGCCGGCACGGGCGCCGGCTGTCTCGCGTGGGCGGCCTCTCGGACGGCGACCAGGTACTGCGCGACCGGCCGAAACACCAGGTGGTTCCACTTCCCGAACGGCACTTCGATGACGAGCATCGGGACGGCGATCATCAGGTGGACGACGTAAAGGAGATACGTCGGCCACGGCATGTCGAACAGCCGGCAGACGTGCAGCACGATGCCTGAGAGCGCGGTCAGGAAGAGCAGGACCAGGAACGTCCAGTCGCTGACGTGAGAGAACCGGTGGTACTGCTCCTTCTTCTTCAGCCGGCTGTGCATGGCCACGATCGTGACCCCGAGGATCGTGGCCGTGCCGTAGTACCCGAAGAGCGCGGTGTAGTGGAACTCCGCGTGCTCGCGCTGGAACGCCGGCAGGAACGCCACGACCAGCAGCAGCATCGTCGCGTACCCGGTTACCAGGAGGAAGTGCAGCAGCCACTTGACGCGAGCGTCGTTGTCGCACTCGAGCCACCGCTTCTGCGTAGCGCCGTGGACCAGGATCTCGTACGCCTTCCCAACCCAGATCGAGAGCGGGATCTGCAGGCCGGCGCTGCCTCTTCTCACGAACGCGACCATTCGGAGCGCGTTGACGCCGAGGAGCACGGCGAGCAGGGCGGCCAGCGCCCAGTCCCCGTAGTGGACGATGTGCGTGGGTGCGAACAGGTCCAGGCGAACGTGCGCGGCCGCGGCCTCGGTGATCGCCGAGAAGCCGAACGGCACGCCCAGCCGGCCGGGCACGAGGAACAGCGCCAGCACGAACAGCGCGATGGCGGCCAGCAGGCCGAATTCCCAGGCTTCGGACAGGTACAGCCGCTTCGACAACCCTGTCCAGTCGTACCGGCTCACGAGCCAGCGCCTGGTGGCCATCATCAGCTCGCCGGGTTCCGCGTCGCGCGGACAGGTCTGCGAGCACGTGCCGCAGTAGTAGCACAGCCACGGTTCGGGCGATTCGAGGAGACGGTCGGAGAGCCCGACCTGCAGGTAGCGGATGATCTTCCGCGGGAAGACGGTGTCGCCCTTCGAGAGCCCGCAGACCGCGGTGCAGTTCCCGCAGCTGAAACATCGGCCGAGGGTGCGGCCGCCGAAGGCGGCGAGCTCGATGGCGAGCGACGGATCCACTCGATAGTGCTGCATGGTCAGGCTCCCGCGAGCGAGTAGAGCAAGTAGCCGTTCTGCTCGGGACCGTCGAGCACCTCGCCGTAGCGCCGCATGGCCATCAGGTGCCACATCACGGTCGGCGACGGCAGGTTGCACTCCTTCGCGAGCTGCGGAACGGTGCGCGGCCCGTTCTTCAACGCTGCGCGCAGCGCCTTGTAGACCTTCTGCTGCTCGCTGACATACGCCTTCAGCTCCTTCGAGATGCCGCCGTGTCGATCGCGGAGGACCTCGATCGGGCGTTTCGGCTTCGGGGCCGGACTCGTCGGGGCCGTATCGCTCATGGGGAACTCCGTATTCTCCGTTCCGGATTCTGAATTCTGTCCTAAGCCACCGCAACCGCCGGACTGCGCGACCGCCACCGGTAGCGCTTGAGATAGTTGGCGGCCGCCATCGCCGCCTCGCCCGCTTCGACGATCGCGTCGGGGATGTCCTTCGGGCCGGCCGCGACCCCTCCGACGAAGACGCCGGGCAGGGTGGTGAACGAGGGGTTGAGCTTCACTTCCGGCGTATGGACGAACCCGTCGTCGGCCTGCTCGATGTCGATGACGCCTTCGGCGTGCCACCCGGGGATCAGGCCCTGGCTGAGGACGACCAGGTCGTACCGGTGCTCGTCCACCCGCCCCCCTTCGTCGAGGAGCTCGACGCGCAGCAGGAGGTCGAAGTTGTCCGCCTGCGTGACGCGGGCCACCTTGCCTTTGATCACCTTGACGCCCTCGGCCACCGCGCGGCGGTAGAACTGCTCGTAACCCTTCCCGAACGCCCGGATGTCCATGTAGTAGAGGCTGACCTCGATGTCGTGAATGTAGTGCCGCAGCAGCAGGGCCTGCTTGAGCGCGTACATGCAGCAGACCCGGGAGCAGTACGGCACGCCAATCGACCGGTCGCGGCTGCCGGCGCACTGGATGTAGGCGATCGACCGGGGGATCTTGCCGTCCGCCGGCCGGAGCACGCGGCCGTACGGACCGTTGCTGGACTGGATACGCTCCATGGCGAGAGGGTTCATGACGTTCGGCAGCCTCCCGCCGTACTCGGGCTTCTTATCCATCGGCAGGACGTCGAGGCCCGTCGCCACGATGACCGCGCCGACGTCCACGCGCACCTCGCGCGGTTCGGCGGTGAAGTCGAGGCAGTTGGTGGGGCAGACCTTTTCGCACTTGCCGCAGAAGATGCAGTGCTCCAGGTCGAGCACGGCCTTCTGGGGGATCGCGTTGCCGTGGGGGATGTAGATGGCGCGGCGAGCGCCCAGGCCGTAGTCGAACTCGTGCGGCACCTCCACGGGGCACGCCAGCTCGCACTCGTCGCATCCGATGCACGTCTCCTCGTGCAGGTAGCGCGGCTTGCACTCGAGGTCCACCCGGAACCCGGAACCGACCGGTTCCACGCGGCGGACCTCGGTGTAGGTCTGCAGCCGGATGCGCGGGTGGTGCGCGGACTCCGCCATGCGCGGCGTGCAGATGCACGACGAGCAGTCGAGTGTGGGGAAGACCTTGTTGAGGCCGACCATCACGCCGCCGATCGACGGCGTGCGCTCCACGAGGAGGACTTCGAAGCCCTGCTCGCCAAGATCGAGGGCGGCCTGCATGCCGGCAATGCCTCCGCCGATCACGAGCGCGTCGTACCGGTCCCGGATGTCAGCCATCGTTGAAGCTCCTTCGATGCGGCTCGTGGCGGGCGGCCTGCGACCCGTGGCCCGCACGTTCGCACGTTCGCACGATCGCACGATCCCATCGGCCCCTGTGCTGTCAGCGCCTCTTCTCCGCAATCACCGTCCCATCCTGTTCCCGCACCCGCACGACCATCGGCATCTGGCCAGGCAGGCTGTGCGTGGCGCAGCCGAAGCAGGGGTCGTAGGCGCGGAACGCCATCTCGATCATGTTCAGGACCCCTTCGGTGACCTCGGTGCCCTTCCGGATCAGCCCCTGCGCCGCCTTCTTGATCGACATGCAGATGGCCGCGTGGTTGTTCGTGGTTCCCACCACGAGGTTCGCCTTGCGGACGATGCCGTTCTCATCGGTCACGTAGTGGTGGACGAGCGTGCCGCGCGGCGCTTCGACGATGCCGACGCCCTCGGTGGGGGTGTCGTGCGGAATCACCCGGTAGTTCTCGGGGTGCGTGAGCTCGGGATGGCGCACGAGTTCGAGCGCCCGCTCGGCCGCGTTCACCATCTCGATGACGCGCGCCCAGTGGATGGCCAGCGTGTGGTGGACCATCGTGCGGCCGCTGCGATCGCCGGTGAGCGTCTCGAAATACTCCTCGTAGGCCTCCTGCGCGAGCGGCGTGCTCATCGCGTCGGCCACGTTGAGGCGGGCCTGGGGCGTGGCGCGGTAGACGCCGGAGTGCTTGCCGTCCACGAACCCCTTCCACCCGACTTGCGTCAGGTATGGGAACTTCAGGTAGGTCCACGGCTCCACCCGCTCCGCGACGTGCTTGGAGTAGTCGCGGGGCGCGTACTTGCAGAGCTCGTGGCCGTCGGGATCGACCACGCGCACCTTGCCGTCGTAGAAATTGGTCCGGTTCTTCTCGTCCACGAGACCCATCGAGTACGTCCGGTGGAGGTAGGGCCCGTTGAGAATGAGGTCCACGTATTGCGAGTTCGCCAGCACCTGCTCCCGGAGCACGCCCACCGTGAACCCGGCGAACTCCACCATGTAGCGGACGATTTCCTCGAGGCGGTCGCGCTCCGGCGCGGTGATGGGCTTCGACACGCCGCCCGGGATGGCGTTTTCGGGGTTCACGGGCCGCCCGCCGAAGATGGAGGCCGCCTCGTGGCCCCACTTGCGGGCCTGGATGACCTTCCGGCCGATCTCGACCCCGAGCTTGCGGATGACGCCGACCAAGTTCCGTTCGGCCGGATTGCTGGCGGGCCCCATCACGAAGTCCGGCGCGGCGAGCGCGTAGAAGTGCGTGGCGTGATCGGTCACGTAGAAGATGTCGTACTGCAGCTCGCGGATCAGGCGGGCCGTGAGCGGGAGCGACACCTTGTAGACGGCATCGCAGGCTTTGGCCGCGGCCATCAGGTGCGCTTCCGGGCACACGCCGCAGATCCGCGACGTGATGCGGGGCATCTCCTCGATCGGGCGTCCCTCGCAGAATTTTTCGAAGCCTCGCAGCTCGGGCACCTGGAAGAAGCAGTCGGCCACCTCGCCTTCGGCGTCGAGGAAGATGTCGATCTTGCCGTGCCCTTCCAGGCGCGTGATCGGATCGATGCTGATCCGCCGGTAAGAATCGGTGGCACTCGTTGCCGAGATCGTCATCGTTCGCTCCTCGTCCGCCTCATCGGTGGGCCTTCAGGGCGCTGGACGCCATGCTGAAGCGATAGAACGTGCCGGTGGGATCGGCAATCTGCTCCACGATCTCGCGGGCGCGTTCGTCCGTCGTCGCGTCGATCACCGACCCGATCGCGCTCAGCATCGCGGTGCCCTGATCGCTGGCCAGACCCGCCGATCCGTAACAGCCGCGGCACGCCAGTTCGGCTTTCGTGCACAGGGCGCCACAGCCGCTGCGCGTGGCTGGCCCCAGGCAGACGAAGCCCTGCTCGAGCAGGCACCAGTTCGGCTCGGGGATGGCGAGGTGCGGCCGCTTGAACTCCTTGATCCGGGTCTTGCGCTTCTCGCGGTGGCATTCGTCGCACACCGAACGGTTGTCACAGCCGACGCGGACCGCGTCGTTGCGCGCCGGCACCTCGCCAGCCACGATGGCCTGCAGGACCTTCCACACCTGTGCGCCCACGGGCGGACACCCCGGGATCTGGTAGTCCACCTCGACGATGTCCGCCAGGCGGAGCACCTGCGGGTAGAAGCGGGGAAGTGTGAGGGCGCCCTGCGGGCCGGCCCAGTGCGCTCGGGGCTCGGTCTTGCCAGGGTTCTGCAGCGTCGGGTTGCTGTGATACACGGCGTCGTATATCTCGGCCGGCGACTTGAGGTTGGCCAGTGCCGGGATGCCGCCGTCCATCGCGCACGCCCCGTAGGCCGCGAGTGTCCGGCTCTTCTGCCGGAGCAGGCGGGCGATCTCCTCCTGTTCCGAGCTACGAATGGCGCCGTTGAACAGGCACACGTCGATGTAGCCGTCGGGGTAGTCGGCGACCGTCCGGTACTTGAAGTCGGCCACGCACGGCCAGAGGACAATGTCCGCGACCTCGATCAACTCGAGAAGGTGCTCGGCGATCTCGAGCAGCGAGATGTCGCAGCCACCGCAGCTCGAGGCCCAATACATGCCAACCCTGAGCTTCCCGGGCTGGCGGTCGCTCGCGCGGGCGCTGGCCGTCATGCCTCTCCTCCCCAAGGGTCGAGATCCTGGCCGTGTCCGACGCCGCGCCAGCGCATGCGTTCGGGCCACTTGAGGGGACCCACCTGCCGCACCTGCTCGGTGACCTGTCGAACCAGGCGCGCGAACTTCTCCCCCTCGGCCGCGCTGACCCACTCGTGAACGAAGCGCTCGGGCTCGATGCCGAAGTCCTGGAGGACCCTGGCGACCAGCGGCATCCGGGCCATCGTCTTGTGGTTGCCGGCGATGTAGTGGCAGTCGCCGATGTGGCAGCCGCACACCATGACGCCGTCCGCTCCGCGCGCAAAGGCGGTCATGATCAGGTCGGGATCGATGCGGCCGGAGCACATGACGCGAATGATGTCCACGTTGGCTGGGTACTTGAGGCGCGAGGTACCGGCGTTATCCGCGCCGGTGTAGGAACACCAGTAGCAGAGGAACGCGATGATGCGAGGCTCCCACCCCTCCGGAGACGGGGCCGCCTCGGGGCGGACGTCTGGCGATTCGATGCTCAATTCTCACCTCTCGATTCGGGCCAGTCGGCGTCGGCAGGCGAACCCGCCCCGACCAGCACGGCCGGCTCCAATCCGAGTAGCATGTCGAGCTCGGCGTGCACCTGGCGGTCGTCGAAGCCGGCCTGCTGGATCGCGGAGCTCGGGCAGGTGGCCGCGCAGGTGCCGCACCCGGTGCACAGCGCCTCGCTGATCATCGCCAGTCCTCGTGCCTCGTCGCGCGTGATAGCGTCGTAGGGGCATACCGTGAGGCAGGTGCCGCACCCGGTGCAGGCGTCTTCGTTCACGCCGGCGATGAACGGATCCATCTCGACCTGGCCCTGCGAGATCATCGCCGCCGCCTTCGACGCGGCCGCCGAGGCAGCGGCGCAGGCCTCGGTGATGTCCATCGGCCCCTGGCAGCAGCCAGCGAGGAATACGCCAGAAACCGCCAGCTCCACCGGCCTCAACTTCGGATGGACCTCGAGCAGGAAACTGTCGTACCCCACCGCGCAGGAATACATCGTCACCAACTCGGAGATGTCGTGCGGGACGACCCCCGTCGCGAGGACCAGCAGGTCCAGCGGCACCTCGATGGCCAGGCCGTCGGTGAGGAGGTCCTTGGTGCGCACGACCAGCGGCCATTGGGCCGAGCGGTCCTTGTCCACGCGCGGCGGGTGCCTCGGGCTGTAGCGCACGAACAGGACCCCCTGCTCCGACGCCTTCTCGTAGTACTCCTCGTGGCCGCGGCCGTACGTCCGCATGTCCTGGTAGAACGAGGTGATCTGCGAGTTCGGGAACCGCTCCTTGAGCGCGACGGCCGCGTGCATCGCCGCGGTGCAGCACGTGCGGGCGCAGTAGTCTTTCACCTTGCCGTCCGGCTGCGGGGCGTTCACGCCCTCTATCTGCCGCGCGCCGACGCAGTGAAGGAAGCCAATCCGCATCGGTTTCTGGCTGTCGAGCGGCAGCGCCCCTGCGGTCGGGCCCTCCGGGTCGAGCATCCGGTGGAGCTGCTGCAGCGTGATGACCTTCGGGAAAATCCCGTAGCCGAACTCGCCGAGCAGCGGCTCGTAGGGGTCGTAGCCGGTGGCCAGGACGATCACGCCGGAGTGCAGGACGAGCTCGCGCGGCTGGGCGTTGAGGTTGATGCCCTTCCCGCCCACGGCCGCCACGCACTTGCCGCACTTCGTGCACGTGTGCCAGTCGATGGCCGGGATGGGCGGAAAGCACCCCGGGTACGGCATGTATATCGCCTTGCGGCGGCTGAGGGCGAAGTCGAACTCGCTGATCGTCTCCTCGGGGCAGGCCGCGATGGCGTTTCCCGGGTAGGTCAGCCGCTCGTCCACCCCGCGCGGGTCCACCGTGATCTTCGTCTTGAAGTCGCCGACCACGCCCTCGGAGTCGATTACGTGGGCACCGGTCAGGATCGTGACGAGCGGGTGCTTCACGACGTCGCGCACGAGGTCGCACAGCAGCGGGCGCGCCTCCTCGCCGGTCGGAAACACGTTCCATAGCTGCGCCATCCGGCCGCCGAGGAACGGCCGCTTCTCGATCAGCGTCACCTTCATCCCTCGATCGGCCAGGTCGCGGGCCGCCATCAGGCCGGCCACGCCTCCGCCGATGACGAGCGCCGCCGGGTGAATCGGGATGCGGCGCTTGTCGAGCGGCACGAGGTGGCGGGCGCGGTTGACGGCGGCGCGCACGAGGCGCGAGGCCTTCGCCGTCGCCGCCTCGCGGTCCTCGATGACCCACGACACGTGTTCCCGGATGTTCACGTGCTCGAACAGGTACTGGTTGAGGCCGGCGCGCTCGACCGTTCGCCGGAAGGTAATCTGGTGGAGCGTCGGCGAGCACGCGGCGACGACGACCCTGGTCAGCCCGTGCTCCCGAATCTTCTGCTCGATGAGCGCCTGCCCCGGGTCCGAGCAGTTGAACACGTGGGTCGTCACGAAGACGACGTCCGGCATGCGCGCCGCTTCCTCGGCCACCCGCTTGACATCCACGACATCCGAAATGTTGCCGCCGCAGTGACAGACGAACACGCCGATGCGCGATGCCGGGACCTCCGGCATCGACCCGTCCGCCGATGGACCTGTCGCGTCGAACATGGCCGGATCTCCTCGCGGTCGCGGATGTGCCACGGGCACACCGCATCCTCAACCGACGATGAAGCACGTGATCAGGAGCAGGGCTGGAGAAGCGGCGGCTGTGGCCGGCGTGATTCCAAAAGGACGAGGATGAGGCCACGCGCCAACCGGAACCACTTGCCGCGCAACTTCGGCGCTACCCGCTGACACGCACTGCCGACGACACCGGATAAAGCCTACGAAGCCGAATCGACCGCCCTGGATCCTCGCGGTGTACGAGAACTGCGTCGCGCACGCCAGCGGTAGTGTTATCCCGTCAATACTCACTGTCAAGCGGGGCGATTTGCGGCAGGGTCGCCCGTGGAAGCGTCGTTGTGATGGGGTATTTTACAGCGGTGTTTTTGCCACGGGGCCGTTAACGGGGCGGCGAAGAACGCCGCTCCATTCTCAATTTTCCATTTGAGGATACGCTCCGGGGACTAGACGTCTTGAACGGCCAAAGTCGTTGCGAATGAGTCAAGTTTCCCTGTAGTCCGTCTGGCTGTTCAAGACGTCTACGCCCCGCGCACGCGCGGGGCCAGCCAGCAGCGTTTCTGGTTCTAGCGAGGCGGGCGTTGTCGCCGGACATGCTTGGCGGTCCGAGGCCCGCCTCGCTAGAACCCCTCGTCGGCACTCGGCCCGTAGATCGACGGCACGGGCACGTCGTTCAATCGCAGGTAGACGCTCATCTGTCCGCGATGGTGAATCGCGTGGCTCAACACCCACGCCCGGACGACGGCGACCTTCGGGAGGGTGAACAGATCCTGCCCCTTGTTCTTCAGCGTCCACGGCGACATGAACTGCGCGTCGGTGGCTGACTCGAGCAGCGGCCGCGCCACGCCCACCAGCCTGTCGAACTTCGCCAGCACCTGTTCGCGGGTGGTCGGCACGTCGGCGGTGTTCTCGCCGTCCATGTCGAGGCTGTCGAGCGTGAGCGATTCCTTGACCCAGCCCGGGATCTCGGCCAGGTGGGCGGCAAGCCGGCCGAGCGTCATCGACTTGTCGTGCGGCTTCCATCCGAATCTGTCGTTGGGCACGCGCTCGAGCAGCCTGCGCGTCACCTGCATCTCGTGATCGAACTCGGGCAGCAACGCATCCTTGATTGCCATCTGCGGGCCTCCAGTGACCTCAACCGCCTGGGTTTCCCATCCTACACCCGTCGTCCACCACGCCGGCGCCGGCTAGAACGCCCCGTACACGAACCCGAACGTGATCACGGTCGCGTTGAGGTTGACGATGCCGGACCGTTGGCCGGAGGCGCGGGTGGTCGTGACCGTCGGCCGCGAGAACATGTAGCTGACCGAGGCCGATGCCGCGAAGTGGTGCCCCAGTTCGTACCAGACCGTCACATCCGGTCGGACCGCCGGGCAATTCGAGATGGTTGCGAGGTCGCCATTCTGGCGGATCGAGTTGAAGGACCAGCCAGCCACGATCGCGCCGCTGATTGCGTATCGACGGTACTGCCGAATGTACGACACGCCAGCCATCACGGGGCGGATGGTTATGGTCCCGAGCGCCGCAGGCTGTCCGTCGACGGCGACCTGGACATCCGACGTGAACCAGTCAAAACCGATCGTGGCCCCGAGGCCGGAGCCGCGGCGCAGGCGGCCGACGATCCCCACCCCGGTCGAGTGGTGCGCGTCAGGGTTCGCGGGGTCGTAGAGGGTCAGCGCGACGCCAACCCCGATCGAGGAATCGGTCTGCGCGTGGAGCGCGGGGCTGCACATCAGCAGGGCGACGGCGGCGGCGAGGAGTATCTTCACCTGATGGCCACGGGCGCAGCTGCAACAGCGTGATGAGGGATACGTCCGCCCGCCTGGTGCATGGGCCCATCATGATATCCGATCTGGCCGTTCGCGCCGTTGACTGGGGCAGGGCGAGGGCGCTCCGGTATACAATCTCCCCGCCGGATTCCCGGCTGTTCGAGGAGGGTGTCGATGCGATCAGGCATGTCCCGGCGTGACTTCATGACGTCGGTTTCGTCGGCGGCTGCGGCGGGCGCGCTGTTGCACCTCGACGTCCCGGTGCTGCACGGCGCGGCCCCGAGGTCGAAGGTGGTGGTGGTCAGCACCGAGGACCGCAAGAAAGGCGTATCGGAAATCTTCAGGCAGCTCAAGTTCGCGCCGCCGAAGGGCAAGAGCGTCGTCATCAAGCCGAACTTCAACTCGGCGGATCCCACTCCGGGCTCAACGCACAACGACACGCTCCGCCAGTTGATGAAGGAGCTGCTCGAGCGCGACGCCCGGGCGCTCACGATTGCCGAGCGCAGCGGGCCGCCCGTGACGAAGAAGGTGATGGAGGACAAGGGTGTCTTCGACCTCGCGAGCGAGCTGAAGGCGTCGATTGTCAACTTCGAAGAGCTGGCCGACGCCGACTGGGTGCCCGTGACGCCCAAGGACTCCCACTGGACGAGCGGGCTGTTCGTGCCGAGGATCGTGGCCCAGGCCCCCTATCTCGTCTCCACGTGCTGTCTCAAGACGCACGGCTTCGGCGGCGTGTACTCGATGTCGGTCAAGCTGGCCGTGGGCATGACGCCCAAGCGCCTGATGCGCGAGATGCATGGCAGCCGCGAGCACATGCGCCGGATGATCGCGGAGATCAACACGGGCTACACGCCGAACCTGATCGTGATGGACGGCGTCGAGGTGTTCGTGGACGGCGGTCCGTCCCAAGGGAAGAAGGTCGCGGCCAACGTGTTCGTAGGCGGCACCGACCGCGTCGCCGTCGATGCCGTCGGGCTCGCGATCCTGAAGGATCTCGGATCGAACGCGGCCATCATGGACAAGAAGATCTTCGAACAGGAGCAGATCCAGCGCGCCGTGGAACTGGGCCTGGGTGTGGCCGGGCCGGACCAGATCGAGATCGTCGCGGGCGACGAGCCGAGCCGCGCTTACGCCTCCCGGATCCGAGCCCGGCTGGCGCAGGGCTAGAAGGCAAGGGTGGGAAAAGGCGCCGGATTATGACGACGCAGGCGCCGGCATCCCGGGCGCGGGTCATCCTGCACGAACTGGCATCCATCGGGAACCCGGCCAACGTGGCGGGCATGGCGCGATATGGGATCCGGTCGGCGAGGGTGTTCGGCGTGAGCGCGCCGGTGGTCCGCGCCATGGCGAAGGCGATCGGGACCGACCATGCCCTCGCCGGCGCGCTGTGGCGGACGGGGGCCCTCGAAGCCCGTCTCATCGCGGGCCTCATCGACGATCCCGCACGCGTGACGCGGGCACAGATGGAGCGCTGGGTGCGCCAGTTCGACAACTGGGCGCTCTGCGACGGCACGTGCGGCAACCTGTTCGATCGCACGGCCTGTGCGGCGGAGCAGGCGGTGGCGTGGGCTGCGCGACCCGAGGAATACGTCAAGCGCGCCGGCTTCGTTCTGATGGCCACTCTGGCCGTTCACGACAAGACCGCGCCAGACGCGGGCTACCTCAGGTTCCTCACGGTGATCGAGCGAGAGGCCGACGACCCTCGCAACTTCGTGAAGAAGGCCGTCAACTGGGCGCTGCGGCAGATCGGCAAGCGCAACATGACACTGTACGCCGCGGCGCTGCCCGTCTGCCGGCGGCTGACCGAGCACCCGGCGCCAGCGCCCCGCTGGATCGGCCACGACGCGCTGCGCGAGTTGACCAACCCGAAGACGGTCGCGCGCATTCGCCGGTCGCGGCGCACTCGCCGACCCCCGACTGTGCGATAGGCCTCGCTTCGGCCAAACGGTGACGGACGAGGCGGCTTACGCAGTGCGGAAGCCCCTTTCTTCCCACGAACACGCCCGCCAGGCTGCCGCCCCACGCCCACGAAACACACGGGGAATCACGTTCTTTCATCTGGCTCTCATCTTGCTGTGGAGGGGACCGAGGACCGAGATTCCCTCGAAGGAGAAGAACATGAGGTTTCGACTACTCTCCGGTGCCGCCATCGCAGTAGCGCTTGCCGCGTGGGCCTGCGGGGGAGGATCGAGCGCGTACTCCCCGACGAGCCCGACCCCAACCCCAACCCCCACGCCGTCCCCGGGTTCTGGTGCCGCCTCCACGATTAGCATCGTGGGCAACCTGGGTGCGCAGTCGTTCACGCCGAACCCCGGCGCTGCGGCACAGGGCACAACCGTGGCGTGGAAGAACACCGACGGGATCACACACCACATCGTGATGAACGACGGGTCGCTCGACACCGGCGACATTGGGCCCGGCCAGTCCAGCGCGGCGTTGGCGATGGTCGTCGATGGCGGGAACTACCACTGCTCGATACACCCGACGATGGTTGGTTCCATCAAGTCATCGGCCGGAACGCCCCCGCCTTGCTCGGGCGCCTACTGCTGATGTTCGCGCAGTTGCGGATGGGACTGCGGCTCACGTCGTCCTGAGCGTTTCGACGGGATCGATGCGGGCCGCGTCTCGTTCGGGCCCTCGGTGTGCTCGTCCTTCCAGAAGCCATCCCTCTCGACCCTGATCCGCACCCCGGCCTGGCGGCCGTTGGCCGCGAGTTTGGGGTCAGACCGCGAAAAATGGCAGAATTCAAGACCTGACCCCCATGGAGCAGCTCACCATGTCTCAACGCTCGAGTGCGAAGGTCACCCGGTGGGGTGTGTTAGTCGCCGCTGCCGCCGCAGCCGCGGTTTTCGCGGTCGCTCCGAGGGGCGACGTTCGGCTGCATGCCCAGGCCCGGATGGTGTCGCTCGTCTCTCAGGAGAATGGGCACGCGGCCCTCGGCGTCGCGCTCCGCCGCCTGAATGTCGTCGGGACGTTCCTCCAGACGGCCGCGCATCCGGACGACGAACACAACCAGTTGTACGCGCTCTTCACGCTCGGCCAGGGGCTCAGGTCCGTTGACGTGCAGACGACCCGTGGCGAGGGTGGCCAGAACGAGATCGGCCCGGAACTGTTCCGGGAGATGAGCGTCCTGCGGACGTCCGAGCTGCTGTCGGCGCACCGGCTGGACGGCACCGAGCAGTGGTTTGCCCGTGCGATCGACTTCGGCTATTCGTTCGACCCTCCGGAGATCTACCAGAAGTGGGGCCGAAACGAGGTCATCGGCGACTTCGTGCACTTCATCCGGGCCGTCAGGCCGGACGTCGTGCTGACGATGACGATCCAGGGCCGGGGCGGCGACCGCGCCCACGAAGCGACGGCCGTGCTGACGCAGGAGGCCTTCCGCGCGGCGGCCGATCCGACGAAGTTCCCCGATCAGATCAAGGCCGGCCTGCGGCCGTGGCAGGCCAGAAAGCTGTACTTCACCGGCGGCGGAGGGGGGTTCGGCGGCCCTCCGCCTGGAGTGCCTGCACCGGAGGCGGCCGGGCACTTCGCGTCCGTTGACACGGGAGCCTACGACCCGCTGCTTGGGCGGACGTATCTGGAAATCGGTGCGGACGCCCGCAGCAATCACAAGTCCCAGGGGATGGGACAGCTTTCGCCGCTCCTGGGAGGCATCGGAGGCGGCAGAGGCCCCGGCGGCCCTTCGCGGTACAGGCTGGTCGAATCGACCATCGCGGGCCAGGTGGACAAGGACGAGACGTCGCTGTTCGACGGCGTGGACACGAGTCTCGCCGGCCTGGCGTCGTTTGCGGGCCCGAACGCCCCCGAGGCGCTGAAGGCCGGCCTCGCCGCGGTTGTCGAGCAGGCACAGCGCGCGCAGAGGGCATTCGACTCGGGTGACGACGCGGGGACCGCCGTGCGGGTCGTAGCGGGGCTCAACGCGGTCAGGGCCCTCCGGGCAAAGCTCGGCTCGATTGGCTTGAGCGACGCCGCGCGGTACGAGATCGACTTTCGTCTGAAGACGAAGGAAACCGACTACGAAAACGCGGCGCTCCTCGCTCACGGCCTGGCGTTCGACGCGATTGCCGACGACGGCCTCGTCATCGGCGGGCAGCCGGTGAGACTCTCGCTCGTCGTCGCCAACCGCGGCGCCGGGGATGCGAGCGTGGACGCGGTCAGCGTGGCCGGATTCGACGGCGCTGCCGGCTGCAAGCCGGGAAACGCCAGGGCCCACGGCGCATTCACGTGCACGGCAGACGTCCAGGTGCCGAAGGACGCGAAACTCACCGAGCCCTATTGGACCGACGAGTACTGGGACACGCGGCCGCCGAAGGCCGCGCTCAACATCTACCCGGCGGACGTGGAGTTCGGTGTGCCATTCCGGCCGTCGCCCTTCCGTGTGACGTTCAGGGTCAAGGTCGACGGCACGGAGATCACCAAGGAGCTGGCGGCGCAGTACCGCTACGCGAAGGACATCTTCGTCGGCGAGAAGCGGATGGAACTGAACGTGGTTCCGGCGTTCTCCGTGAAGACCACGCCGACGACGGCAGTGATTCCCGCCGTTCGCGCGGCGGCGGCCAGGCCGGCCGAGCGCGAGATCTTCGTGTCGGTCACCAACGGCACGAAGGGCGCCGCGCAGGCGACGGTTGCGCTCGAACTGCCGACGGGCTGGACCGCGGTGCCACCGGCCTCGGCCCTGAGCTTCGCCAACGAGGACGAATCGCTGACGACGCGGTTCACGGTGAGCATACCGGCGACCGTCAAGGTGGGCGAGTACCAGGTTCGGGCCGTCGTGACGTCCGCGGCGACTGGCGCGGCGAAGTTCGACAGCGGCTACCAGGAAATCGAGTACCCGCACATCCAGCGGCGCCAGGTCATCAAGCCGGCGGAGACCGACTTGAAAGTGATCGACGTGAAGATCACGCCCAACCTGAAGGTGGGCTACGTAGTCGGCGCGGGCGACCAGGTGCCGCCGGCGCTCGAACAGCTGGGCGCAAAGGTGAGCTTCATCCAGCCCGACGAGCTGGCGTGGGGCGACCTGTCGAGATACGACGTCATCGTCACCGGCGTCCGCGCCTATCTCAAGCGGGCCGACCTGCGCGCCTACAATCGCCGCCTGATCGAATTCGCCGAGCGGGGCGGGACGGTGATCGTGCAGTACAACAAAATGGAGTTCAACCAGGCGCAGTTCGGGCCGTTCCCGGCCAAGGTCGGCAGCGGCCGCGTGACCGACGAGAACGCGCCCGTGAAGATCCTGGTGCCGACGCACCCGGTGTTCAACTTCCCGAACAGGATCACCGACGCCACGTGGAAGGACTGGGTGCAGGAGCGCGGCCTCTATTTCCTTGGCGAGAAGGACGCCAGGTACATCGACTTGATCTCGATGGAGGACTCGGCCCCCGACAACCCTGGCGTAAAGCTCGGATCGCTGGTGGACGCGAAGGTCGGGAAGGGCCACTGGCTGTACCTGGGCCTGGGCCTGTGGCGGCAGCTGCCCGCCCAGACCGAAGGCGCGTACCAGCTGCTCGCCAACCTCATCAGCCTTCCGAAGGCGCCGGCGGGGCCCCGGACCCCGACTGGATCCAGCGGGCGGTGACAGATTTGGAGGGACCTTCTGTCACGCGATCTACGTCAAAGGGTGTGATAGCTGCTCGTGCGGCAGTGACGTGTATAATTCCGCCCATCGGTTCCTGTCACGTCGAGTTCAGGGCATCTGTGCCCTATTTCAGGAGGATCGGAAGTGATGCTCCGCACAACTCTCGCAGCAGTGCTGGCGCTTGCGCTGGCCGTCCCCGCGGCTGCTCAGTCCCAGGCGGCGAACGGCTCCATCGAGGGTACGGTCGCCGATACGTCCGGCGGCGTGCTGCCTGGCGTGACAGTGACCATCACCAACACCCTGACCGGCACGCAGCGAACGGTCGTCACCAATGAGGCCGGGATGTTCCGCGCCCCGCTGTTGCCGCTCGGCACCTACAAGGTGGTCGCGGAACTCCAGGGGTTCAAGAAGTACGAGGAGTCCGGCATCAGCCTGAGCGTCGGCCAGACCGTCGTCCTGAAGATTGCCATGGGCGTGGGTTCGCTCACCGAGACGGTAACGGTGAACGCGGCCGACAGGCCGGTGCTGGACCTCGCGCGCATCGACATCGGCCATACGATGACCGGCCAGGAAGTGCACAGCCTCCCGCTGGTTGCGCGCAATCCGTACAACTTCGCGCTCGTGCAGCCGGGCGTGACAGGCTACGAGAACGTGGAGTTCGGCGTGCCCCGGCTGGCGGCCAACGGCGCCGCGATGCGCATCAACTACCAGATTGACGGCAACACGAATACCGAGAAGGACCGTGCCGGCCTCCGCCTGCTGCCGATGTCCGAGGTCATGATCCAGGAAGTCAAGGTCGTGACTACGGGCTTCGCTCCCGAGTTCGGCCAGACGATGGGCATGGTCTTCAACGCGGTCACGCCGTCGGGCACGAACGCGTTCCACGGCCAGGCCAGCTACCTGTTCCGGCGCAATGCGTTCAGCGCCTTCCCGTTCTTCTTCGGCTGCGGCAGCACCACAATTGCGGCAAACTGCCCGGGGCTGTCCCCGACCGCCGTCAAGCCGGCCACGCAGGTCGACACGTACACGGGCGACGTCGGCGGCCCGATCCTGAAGAACAAGCTGTTCTTCTACGGCGGCTACGAGCGAACGCGGCGCGACCTCTCGTCAGGCGCACTCATCACGGTGAGTCCGGCGGTCGTGGCCGCGGTCGGCCTGAAGCCGCAGCCCGACGCGGTGCCCAACGTCCAGACCGCGAAGTTCCTGATTGCGAAGGGCGACTACGAGCTGAACAAGAACAACCGGATGACGGTCCGGTGGGTCCAGTTCCACAACGACGCGCCGTACAACAGCGGCGGCGGAACGGCGACGATCGAGCGGGCGACCGATTTCCTCGACGCGATGGACTCGGTCGCGGGCCAGATGGTGTCGTCGATCGGGTCGAACATGCTCAACGAGTTCCGGGTGCAGTACGCGCACCGCCACCAGAGCTCGGTGGCCAACGCGGACTCGGGCGCCGCGCCGGCCGTCACGATCCTCTCGCCGGCCATCGCGTTCGGCGCCCCGTTGTCCGGCACGGGCCAGGGGAACGCAGGTTTCGACTTCAAGCAGAACATCTGGCAGGTGATCGACAACTTCACCGTCATCCGGGGCCAGCACGGCATCAAGTTCGGCTTCGACTGGCAGCACATCTACGACGAGCGCACGGCGGCCCCTCAATTCCTCTACACGTTCCCGACCGTTGATGCCTACAACGCGGCCAAGGCGGGCGTCAACCCGTACAGCTATTCGACGATGGCGCAGCTGACCGGCGACAGCCGGTTCAACATGACGACCAACGTCGTGAGCCTCTTCGTGCAGGACGACTGGCAGGTGAGGCCGTCCGTCAAGGTGCTCTACGGCGTTCGGTACGACCTCTACAAGTACCCGGCCGGTCTCGCGAACGCTCCGTTGACGCAGACGCAGTCGTTCAACACCGACACCAACAACTTCGGGCCGCGCGTCGGCGTCGTGTGGGCCCTGAACCCCGAGACGGTGGTCCGTGCGAGCACCGGCCTCATGTACGATCAGCCGATTCTCGGCGGCTACGAGCAGGCGCTCCAGCTCTCGGGTTCCCCGAAGGCGCCGATCTACTCGTTCAGTCCGACCACCCCGGGCGCCCCGGCGTTCCCGAACGGCGCCGGCGCGGGCACGCTGTCCCAACAGTCGCCGTGGGCGGTGGACTCCAATTTCCAGGTCGGGCACACCTGGCAGAACAACATCCAGGTGGAGCACTCGTTCCGCCGCGACTTTTCCGTGTCGGCCGGGTTCATGTACGCGACTGGCAGCAGCTTGCCGGTCGTCACGGACGTGAACCTGATCAACCCGATCGGCACGCTGGCGGACGGCCGGCCGATCTACAGCCCGACCGTCAACGCGGCGACGCGTGCCGACCCGCGCTTCAACCACATCTTCGAGGTGCAGTCGCTCGGCAGTTCGACCTTCAAGTCGATGACGCTGCAGATGACCAAGCACTTCGCGCAGGGGCTGACGTTCAACGTCCAGTATTCGCTCGGCAAGGGGCTCGACAACACGCCGCTGCTCACGCAGCTGACCGTACAGTCGGAAGCCGGGCGCTCGGATCCCAGCAACCTGGATCGCGACCTCGGGCCAAACCCGCTCGACATGCGGCACAGCTTCAACGGCAACATCGTCTACACGTCGTCGAGCCAGTCGAGCAACGCGGTGGTTCGCCAGCTTCTGACCGGCAACGAAATCGGCGTGCTGCTGCAGTTCAACAGCGGCCTGCCGGTGAACATCCTCGCGAACCTCGATCTCAACGGCGACACCGTCAGCAGCGACCGGCCGCTCTACGTGGCTCGCAACTCGCTGTACCTGGCGAACCGCTGGAACGTGGATCTCCGCTACACGCGGTGGATCCCCATCCGCGGCTCCGTCCGCGCCGAAGTGATCATGGAGCTGAAGAACCTGTTCAACACGCAGCAGCTGTCGGGCATCAACACGACCGTGAAGGTGGATGCGACCGGCGCCCCGCTGGTGCCGATTCCGACCGACCCGTATCAGTTCGTGGCCCCGTCTGGCTACGAGCAGAGGAAGTTCCAGCTGGGATTCCGCTTCCGCTTCTAGGGCTCCTTCGGGGGGCAGGCCTTGAATCTTGGTGCCAAGATTCAAGGCCTGCCCCCCCGACAGTCACCTGTCGTTCAAACGGCCCAGGGTGCTCTCCAGGATCTTGTGCAGCTTCTGCGCGGCGCCGTCGATCGCCTCCGGCACGGTCCCGGCCTGGTGCGCAACGGCGATCGGCTGGAGGCCAGCGAGGCGCGCCTCCATCAGGCAACGCTTGTCGTCCGCCCCGCCCTTGTGACGGTTGAGGTCGCTCAGGTGGACCTCCACGCGCGTAATCCTGCCGGCCCAGCGATGCACGGCGGTCTGCACCGCGGACTCGACCGTTTGGGTAAGGTGCGCGCTTCCCTGGAGGCTGCTGTCGGTGTGCACCTGGACCTGCATCGGTGTCTCCTCCTGGGGTGATCATACCCGGTTCGCGGCCCGGCGCCGGCCGTCTACTCGTGGATCTCGACGATGTCACCGTCCGACAGGACGTGATCGCGGTGGACCGTCTGGCCGTCGAAGACATTGGCGCCCCACATGCGCGCACACGTCATGTTCGCAAGCAGGTCCTTGTGGATGCGCACCGCGAGGTCTTCGACCGTTGCGCCGCGTGGCAGGGTGAACGGCGTGCTGTTCGGGTCGGCTGGCTTGCCCGGCTGCTTCGTGGAGACGCGGACGATGTCCAACGCGTCGAACGTCCGCCTCGGAATGGCATCGAGGCCGGCCCGGCTCACCGAAGACACCCCGCATATTGGCCACCGGCGCTCCAGGAGTTCGTCTACGGTGCCGAGCGCTCGGCTGACCTCCGGGCGATCGATGCCGGTGACCACCAGCAGGGCGGGTCGCACCACGCGTTCCAGGTCGCGGACCGCCCGCGGCTCGCCGGCCGGCCGCACGCCGATGTGATGATCGGCCAGGATGCCCAGTGTCTCATCGAGGCCTTCGAGCGGCCATCGGCCGTCCACGACGATCCAACAAAGATCGGCCGTGCGCACGAGGTCGAACACCCAGGGCTCGACGTGCTGCGACGAGAGCGCCGGCAGGTCGAGGAGCTGGATGGACACGTTCTCGAAGCGCATCATGCCGGGGGTTGCATTGCGCGTCGTGAACGGGTAGTCGGCCACGTCCGGCGTCGCGTGGGTCAGCGCGGCAACGAGCGCCGATTTCCCCGTGTTCGGCGGGCCGACGAGCGCCGCCTGGCCCGCCCCTTCGCGTGGGACCATGTGGCTGAACGTGCTCCTGCCGGCCTTGCTTGACGGCTGCTTCCTGAGCTTCGAGATGCGCGCCTTGAGGTCGGCCTGCAGGCCGTCGGTGCCTTTGTGCTTGGGCACGACGCGCAGCATCTCCTCGAGGGCCTCGAGCTTGTCCTCCGGACTCTTCGCCGCCCTGAGCCGCTCTTCGGCGCGCTTGTATTCGGGAGTCAGGTTCGCGGGCATGGCGGTCTCGCTGCGCGCACGGTGATCCACGCGGCGATGTCGTCGTAGACCTCTTCACGGTTCGTCTCGACGAACAGGTTGTGGCAGGCGCCCTCGTACCGGTGCCAGCTCTTGTCGGCCACGCCCGCGCGTTCGTGGAACTCGAAGCTGCCGAGGGGCGAGGTGACCGTGTCGGCCGTGCCGTGGAGAATCAGCAGCGGTACGCGGAATCCGGCCGCGCGGGCGCGGGTGTCGGCAATCGCGTTCAGCAGCTCGGCTGCGAGGCGCGGCGTCACCGAGACCTGATACAGCGGGTCCGCCAGGTAGGCGCGCTGGAGGTCAGGGTCCCTGGTCAGGCGCGACAGGTCGAGTTTCGGGTTGATCGGGATCCGGGGGACGAAGCGTGAGAGAACGGGGAGCAGGGCGCGCAGGAATGGCGACCCGCCCGTGTCGCCGAGCGCAGGGGCCACGGCGACGATCCCGCTCAGACCGTCCGGCTCGTACTCGCCGAAGTTGACCACGATCAGCCCGCCCATGCTGATCCCGACCAGGAAGACGGGCAGCGCCGGCCGGGCGTCCGACACCAGACGCACGAACGCCCGCAGGTCGCTGCGGAAGTCCGCCCACGTCCGGACGTACATCCGACGCCCGCCAGACGTTCCGTGCCCGCGCAGTTCAAGTCGATGGACGGCGAACCCGCGCGCGGCCAGCGCCGAGGCGGCGATCACGTAGGGTACGCCATCCACGTGATCGCCGATCCCGTGCACGAGCACGATGCGGGCCCTGGCTGGAGGCAAAGGCTCGTCGAGGCGCGTGCGCAAATCGAGGCCGTCAACGGTCCTGAGCGTGGCCGACATCTCCGGCTCCCGGCAGGCCCGGCCCGCCGGCCCCTCCGCCGCTACTTCTTGATCGGCGCCTCTTCCTTCTTCTCGGTCTTTGCCGGCGCTGCCAGTTCGGGCAGCTTGGTGCCGAACGGCCCCTGCTTTTCGAGCCAGTCGGCCGGGACCGCCCGCTTCGCTCCCGATGTGCGCGACCCGCCATCCTGGTAATCGGTGACGAGCTTGTCGGCAAGCTCCCACCACTTCATGTAGTTCTCCTGCGCCACGCGGTTCGAGTAGTCGCTGATGAAGGTGCGCGCCCTCTCGGGATCCGTCTTGTACATCTCGAGCGCGATCTTCTCGATGACCGGCTGATCGGCGAACAGCTTGTTCTCGATCTCGGTCTGCTTGGCGCGGATGTCCTGAATCATGGCGCGCCAGTTCAGGTTCGACCAGTTGCCGATGAAGTTCGACGCCCAGTAGGCGGAGTTGCGGTCGAAGCGGTCGCGGCGCCCGATTTCGAACGCCGCCGGCACCTTGAAGTTGCCGGCGTAGAGCGGCGTGAACACCGAGGTCTTCGCGTCGTCGGGCGCGAACCAGGCGAGGCTGCCGATCCAGGGCGCCATGTTGGCGCGCGCCTGGAGCACCGTCACGTACGAGCACTGGTGGACCGCGATCATGCGCTCCACTGGCGAGTAGCCAGGCGCCGGCTTGTAGCCCTGCGGCAACGACCAGCGGTTGGGCGTGCCGAACGGTCCGGCCAGGGGACCCGTCGTCTGGTCGAACGGCGTCCCCTCGTAAACGTCGCGATGGAGCGCCATCAGGTCGCGGACCGTCACCTTCTTGTCCGGCTTCACCGAGAACGGCTGTTCCGGCGCCCACGGGTCGAGCTTCAGCGAGGGGGCCAGAATGCTCAGGACCCGCCACTCGCGGCGGTTGGGCCTCGGTGCGCCGGCCATGCCGAAGATGCGGTTGAACAAGAACGGCTCGCCCTTCTTCCACCAGCCGTTCGCCTCGGCTATGGCGTACACGTTCTTCGAGTACATCGTGAAGTTCGGGTCGTCGCCGAGCGTCGTGATCCGCGAAACGTTGGCGGAGACGCCGACCTCGCCGGGCGGAATGCGCTTGGCGGCCCACACGGCGCCGGTCTCGGCCGGCCCCGGTCCGAAGATCTCGAACTGCCAGACTTCCCTGGGGTCGCCGATCGTCAGGCACTCGCCGCTGTCGCCGTAGCCGTGCTTCTCGGCGAACTCGCCCATGATCTTGATCGCTTCGCGGGCGGTTGACGCGCGCTCGAGGGCGAGGCGTTCGAGCTCCATGATGTCGAACAACCCTTCGTCGTTGATGAGCTCGCGACGGCCGCCGATCGTCGTCTCGCCGATGATGACGCCCTTCTCGTTCATGAAGGGGTAGGACGCGTCGTAGCGGGTGAACGTCTGCGCGACCTGCGGGATCACGCCGACTTTGCGCTCCTGCCGCTCGGGGGGCTTCTCTTCTCCGAGTCCGCCGCCCTTCATGACGTCGCGCTTGGCATCGGCCGGGTACGTCTTGCCCGGCACCACCTTGATCCGGATCTCGTAGCCGCCGTCGCACGAATGGCTGGTCAGCGTGCCGTCCGAGGAGGCTTCCGGGCTGACCGGCATCGATGTGCACGCCTCGCACGCATTCTCCCAGACTTCGACGGGCACGCCCTCCGGCCGCGGATACCCGCAGATCTTCTTGCCGACCCACTGATCGTCCTGCGACACCTTCCCGCCGAAAGGTTTCGTGACGTCCTGGGAACCACCCGCCCCGATGATGCCAGCCAGCAATACGATGAACCCGGCAATGAACAGTGCTCGTCTCCGCATCGCGATTCTCCTTGGTAACCGCTGCCGCCCGCCTCGCCCGCGCGCGAACCCGCACGTCGCGCTTCGGGGGGCTGCGACACGGTATCACGGACCGGCCGATTTCGATCCCCGATCCGCCGCGCTGGCTCACCTGCGGTTGACGGCCGGTGGCGCCCGGCGTACTTTCTTGGGTCAGCGGAGGTGGGGATGACGCGACTGACAGAACCTCCAAAGGAGACGGACATGACGTCGCACCGTTGGCACATCATCGCAGTCGGCCTCGCTCTGGCGTTCGTCGTGGTCATGGCTTCCGCCGGGCCCCTTCACTCCGCGCCGCAGCAGATCCCCGGACTGGCCACAGCGGGCTCGGCCCCGGTGCAGATCACGAATCAACCCACGGTCCAGGCCGCCCAGGCTGGCGAGTGGCGGGTTACGGTGCCGGGAAATGTCGGTGTGACGCTGGCCCGCGGGGCGGTCGTCAGCTTCGAGGCCCCGCCGTTCATCGAGGCGAACCACAAGTACGTCATCCGCTGGGGAGCGGGCCTGACCGGGACGTATACCGTGCTGGAGATCAACCACGGGTGGGCGCTCGTGCGCGCCGGCAGTTCCCGCCTCTGGGTCAACACGGCCCTGGCCGTCGCCATCGAGGACGCGAAATAGCCGGCCCCGTTTCCGCGCTCGGCACGCTACTTGATGTCGGGGCAGAAGCCCTTGTCGAACCCGCGGGCATTCTGCCGGCGGGTCAGCGGATCGGCGGGATCGGGGCCGTCCGGCACGACGCCGAGCCTGGCGAGTTGCGCGCGGTACTCATAGCGGATGTCGACCGTCGTCACAGGGCTCTCTTCGAGATCGAGGTGCACGACTTCGACGCGATGGTCCGTCCGCCCACCGATGCCCGTGGCTGCGAATTCGTCGCGAGCGGCCGGCGCCGACTCGGCTTTCGCCGCGGCGCCCGCCGCGTTGCGTCCGGCGGCCCCGGCCGGTGCCGACGCAGGCGGCGGCGCTTGGGGGCGCCCCTCGTCGCCTCCCTGGATCGGCGCGAGTGAGACGAAGGAAACCGGCGGCCGTTCCCTGAAGAACACCGCGCTGATCACACCCAGGTTCTCCGGTTGCCCAAGCCGCTGGGCGTACGACCGCTCTTCGCTCGTGAAGAAGAACCGTCGCGCCTGTGCCATCGAAGTCTGCCACCCGGAGATGGTGATCGTCTCGTGCGGGCCGATCACCCATTTCCGTGCGGTGGCCGCCGTCGTGCGCCGCGCGTCGATCGTGTTCAGCCCGTCCACCGACAGCGCAACGGCCACCCTCACGTCCAACGGGTTGTGCAGGCGGATGGCGTACTCCTTCCCCTTCAGAGCTTCGATGTAGCGAATGCCGCTTCCGCGGTACTCGGGGACCGGGCGGCCATCGACGATGACCTGGATCGTGCAGCCCGATGGCAGGCCGGACGCCCGGAGCGTGGACGGGACGACCGTGAGAAGGGCCAGGACGGACAATACAGCGGGAATGCGGTGAGTTCGGTGCATGCGACCTCCTTCTGTCACCTAGAACGAGGTCGCCGTCCGAACTTGCACCGAGCTGCCCTGCGGCAAGGCTGACGCCTCGCCCCACGAGCGATCGCCTCGCCCTACGGTCGGGGCGGTCTCCGCCCGCCGGGGGCAATCGCCACGTCGTCGAGCGCCACGACTCCCGTCGGCGACCGGTCGAACACCAGCCGGATGGCGGAGAGCGCGGCGGGATCGAAGCGAGAGTCGGCCTGGATGAACGCCGACAGCGGCAGAACGAATGACTGGAGCACTGGTTCCGACGACTTCTGGAAGACCGCCTGTTCGTCCCAGAACTTGGTCATGCGCGCTTCCAGGATTACGGGGATGGCGCGGAAGCGGCTGAGGGGCAGCCGCACCGACGGCCCGTTCGCTGACGTCAATTCAACCGTCAGGTCGAGCCTCTTCGGATGGGTCGGGTCCGGCTCCTTCTCGTCCTTCTTGCCCTCGTCCTTCCTGTCTCCGTCGGCCGGCTCGTCGTCTGGCGGCTTCCTGTCCACTTGCGCCAGCGCGAAGCGCAGTTCCGAATCGCCCGACAGCGCCCACTCGGCACCCAGGCCGGCGGGGAGCGTAATCGTGTAGGACGGCGGCCCGGGCTTGGGCTCCTTGTCCTTCGCTTTGTCTCTTGCCTTGTCCTTGCCCGGTTCTTTCCAGCCGAGGTAGACGACCGCATCGCGGGTGGTGCCGCTCTTGAACGGCAGGTATTGTTCGCGCCAGAGCGCAAGACCCTGCTGTTCCAGGCGGGCGCCGGGCAGGGTCGCCGTTGTCAGGTCGACGTCTTCCTCGTAGGTCGCAATCATCCGGGTCGCGCTGTCGGCAAACCGGGTCACGAAGACGTCGTCGGGCAGCCAGCGCCGGGCCCGCCGCTCGTCCTTCAGCGCCTCGAGATAGTCCGTCTTGTCCAGCAGGGTCGCCTCCAGGAACGCCGTGATGAACACCTTCGCGACCTGGCGCTGCGCCTGGCCGGCCATGAGCGTCTTGTGATCGAGGAAGAGGCCCATCGGGAACCCGGCATCGTTGTCGCCCCAGACGGTGTTGAACTGGCCGTGGTTCGCGCGGTAGGTGTAGACCGCGGCCTTGACGTGGTAGGGCTGGTCGGTGAACCTGACGCGGGCCCACTGGCGAATCCCGTGAAAGCTCGAGACGTCGGCGTCGTGGGCGCCCTGAAGCGTCAGGTAGTTCACGTTCTCGAGCGGCGTGTAGCGGTCGGCGGGCGAGTACTGGCCGTCAACCGGGGCGATCGCCACGATGCTGCGGATGCCGAATCCCGACGGCATCTCCACTCGGCCGTCGTCCGGGAAGTACCGAAGATGGTTGAAGGCGCCGGCGACCGCCACCGCCTCGCCGCCTCGCGAGTGTCCCATCAGGGCGATGCGGTCCATTGCCACCTTCCCGCGAAACGGGCCGCCGTCGGTCTCGTTCCACTGCTTCCAGACCTTGAGGTGCTGCAACAGCATCCAGCCCCGGCCATCGTTCTCGCGCGTGAGGGATCCGCGAAAACTGCCGTTGAAGAAGTTCTCGTCCACCGACACGAGGATGAAGCCGCGACTGGCGAGATGTTCGCCGAGGTAGGCGTAGCCGGGGTCGGAGTAGTCCTCCATGCCGTGGTTGCCGTGCACGACGAGCACGAGCGGGAACGGGCCGGGGCCCTCCGGATACCAGACGCGGCCGTTGACGGGGAAGTGCTTGAAGTCGAAGCCCCAGTACCAGTGCCGGAGCTTCATGCGCCACCCCTCGGAACCCTTGACGAACGGCGTCGCATCCACTGCGGCGGTCTTCAGGCGCGCTCCGGCGCCGAATTCGGGGCGCCACCGGTCGGTGCCCGACCCGTAGGTGAGCGTGCGCACGCGGAACGCGCCCGCTTTCGACGGGTCCGCCAGGTCGAGCAGGGCCACTGCGGCGCGATCGGCCGGCGGCCGAACCAGGTCGCGGTCGGTGCCGGGCCACAGCAGCCACGCCACCACGAAGATGTTCGCGCCGGCGCAAACGGCCACGACGGCGGTCAGCCAGATCCTCTTTGCGAGACCCTCCGTCCGCAGCGCGCCGGTGCGGAGCAGGGCCAGCGCGCCGCCGAACAGCGCCTCGATGATGACGATGCCCACGACGAGGAGGACGCCGGGGGATCCCAGTGCCGGCAGCCCCCACCCCGTGAGGGCCACGACAAGCGCTCCCGTTATGCCGATGCCCACCCACGTCAGGAAGCGCGGCACGAGGCTCACGAGCCTCGCGACGATCAGCGTGGCGAGGAACGCGAGCGCCATCACGATGAGCGCCAGCGCGAGCGAGGTGAGGACGTCGAGCGCGACACCAAAGCCAGGCTTCCACGTCACGGTGACAAGCCCGCCGACGACGGCGGCCGTCAGCGTCAGGGCCCACGTCGCGCCGCGGCGGGCCGTCGCCCCAGGCTGAACGGCCAGCCAGGCTCGCCGCCACCAGGCGCGGATGCCTCTGCCCATGCGACGCCAGATGCCTGGCGCATCAGCCTTCGTTCCCGCCTCTTCAGTCATGTCGTCCTCCGCCAGGGCCGGGCGCGTGCACACCCATCGAGGGAGCAGGGGCAACCTGCTCGGCTTCCGAAGACGGGAAGCCTGGGCGGGTTAGTGGAACGCGAGGTGGGTCGGCTGGCGTGGCTAGGCGTGTCGGGCGGAGCCCGGCGCCTGAGTTCCAAGCACCGCTTCGACCGGTCTCCGGATATTTTCTGCGGTCCGCTCCTCGCCGAGAAACACGCAATGCCGTTCGGGTCCATCGGGCGGATGGATCCGGACATCCCAGCAGTGGCCACCGTGGCGCTCATGCACCGTCACCACCCAGTTTCCCAGACGTTGTCCGATTGCCGCGGTGATCACGGGAGCCACGTTGTCCTGTGCGGGAGCCTTGTCGCACAGGATCTCGATCTTCTGCGCCGCCTGCATTGGAGCCTCCTCAGTTCCCCCGTCGTCTGGACAGCGCGAGATGGCGTCGCCGCCCGACCCCGGAGGGCCGGGCGGGCGACACCACCGGGGTCGTGGTGGCTGCGCCTATTCGAGGATGTGGATGTTGTGCCTGGCCGAGATCTCCTTGAGCTGTTTCGGCCACACCGAGACGGTAACCTCGCCGAGGTGCGCCGCTCGCAGCAAGTACATGAACGTGCGCGACTGGCCGATCCCCCCGCCAATGCTCAAGGGGACCCGGTCGTTCATGATGGCCTGGTGATAGGGCAGCGCGAGGTTGTCCATGAGGTTCGACATCTCGAGCTGTTTGACGAGTGTGTCTTTCGTGACGCGGATGCCCATGGACGTCAGCTCGTGGCGCCGCCGGGTGACGGGGTTCCAGACGAGGATGTCGCCGTTCAGGCCGCGCGTCGGCTTGCCCGTGAGCCGGGAGGTGTCGGTGATCCAGTCGTCGTAGTCGGCCGCGCGCATCTCGTGCGGGTAGCCGTCCTTGAGCGGGTAGCCGATTCCGATGATGAAGACGGCCGGGTATTTCTGCAGGACGGCGGTTTCTCTCTGCTTGCGGGGCAGGTCGGGGTACATGTCGAGGAGCTCTTCGGCGTGCAGGAAGGTCAGCTCGTCGGGGAACTCACCATACTTCGATCCCTTCAGCCTCGGGAACTGCTCCTCGGCGAGGCGTCCCGCACCGCGGATCACGCCCCAGATCTTCCTGACGACGTCCTTCAGGAACTCCAGGTTCCGCTGCTCGGCGGTCATCACGCGCTCCCAGTCCCACTGGTCCACATACGAACTGTGGTCGTGGTCGAGGAAGTAGTCCTTGCGGACGGCGCGCATGTCGGTGCAGATGCCCTGTCCGACCTTGCAGCCGAACTGCGCGAGCGCGGTGCGCTTCCACTTCGTGGCCGCCTGCACGACTTGCGCGTTGAGACGCCGGTCCAGGCCGAGGCCGCAGGGGAATTCGACCGGGGTCCTCGACCCGTCGCGGTCGAGCATGTCGTTGAGCCCGCTCTCGCGCTCCACGATGAGCGGAACCTGGACCATCGTCAGGTTCAGCTCCTCGCAGAGGTGCTTCTCGATGTAATCCTTGACGACGTAGAGCGCCTTCATCCGCTCCAGCGGCGGAAGGACGGCTGCGTAATCGTTCGGCAGGATCTTGTCCACCTCCTCGTAGGTGCTGATGCCAGGTCCTGCCAGATCGGACTTCTTGTCTCCGGCCATGGTTCTGCGCTCCTTGTTTTGGTGAGAGGACGACGACGGAAGACGATCGGGCGATCGTCGTAAGAAGTCATGGCACTTCTGTGGACCAGCGAAACCACAGGGACGGTTCCGTGCCGGCGCGCCAAGCTTACACCAGTGCCCGCCCCCGGGTCGACCTTTCGCGCGGGCACCTCCTTCATTGGCACGAAGAAAACTCATCCTCCGGCACGGGCTTCCGTGCGACGATCGGTCGGGAGGTCCAGATGAGTTACCGTCCGGCCGTACTCGCACGCATCTGCGTTCCGTTGGTGCCGCTGTTGTTTCTTGTTCCCCAGGTCGCCGGCGCTCGTCAGTTGAAGTCGAAGCCTGCGGTGTATACCGCGACCAACGACAAGGTCACCGCCGGCAAGATCAAGGTGGGCCTGGTCCTGGTGACCCCGGTGAAGCCCAAGCCGCAAACGGTCCTGGTCCTGTTCGCCAGTGGCGACGGGGGCCTGCACGGCGTCAGCAAGACGACACTCCAGCACCTGGCGGATCTCGGCTACTACGTCGCGGGATTCAGCTCGCGCGAGGCGCTGAAGAGCGGCGTGAAGGGGCCCAACGGCCTGTTCACCCGGGAGGTCGCGCTGGAGAGCGTCACTTCGCTCATCGAGCAGGCCAAGCGCGGACTCAAGCTGCCCGACACGACACCGATGATCGTGACCGGCATGTCCCGCGGGGCAAACCTGGTGATTGCGGCCGCCGGCGCCCCCACGCTGCGCTCCGGTATCATCGGGGGAGTGGCGATGGCGCTGACGCGGGAGACGGACTACATCGACCTGCCCGACGGGGCCGGGAAGCTCGCCGGCGTCGAACTCGACAAGAACGGCCAGGTCCAGATGTATCCGGCCATCGAGCGGCTCGGGTCGATCCCGCTGGCGATCATCCAGTCCACCAACGACAAGTACGTGAAATCGGCCGAATCACGCGCCATGCTCGGGCCCGACACGCCCGCCCGCCGTCTCTACGAAGTCAAGTCCAGCGGGCACAGCTTCGGGGACGGCGAAGATGTGATGCTGCGCAACCTCGACGATGCGTTGCAGTGGATCACTTCGCGGAGGTGAAGGCGGCAGGCGCCGGGGCCACATGCCACGACACGACGCGATCCCTCCGCGTGGACCATGGAACCGCCAGCTCGCCGTGATGGCCGGCGGCTTCGTGTGGCTGGCGGCTGTCTCCTACGGCCGCCTCTGGTGGACGGGCTCGCTCTGCCTCGAAACGCCGGCGCTCCCGCTTCGGGAAGACATCGTGCTCCACCTGCTGATGAGCCCGGCCCTGGCCGCTCTCTGCTGGGCGTTTCTCGGGCTGTGGCGCGTCCCGCCGCCACACGCGGCTCGACGCCGGCTTCTCGCGTGGGCGCTCGGTCTGGCGGCGGTCGCCGCCGTCGCGCTGCCCCTCACGTCGAACGATGTCTTCTCGAACCTGGCCTACGGGCACATGATGCACGTCGGCCTCGACACGAGCCGTCTCGGTCCGGGGGCGCTGGCGCCGGGCGATCCGTTTCGTGTGCTGGTCGCGCCGCGCTGGCTCGACAGCCCCTGCGTCTACGGGCCGGTCACCCGAGCCATCTTCTACCTGGCCACGACCGCCGGCGGCGTGTGGACGTCGTTGCTGATCTACAAGCTGCTGTTCCTCCTGCTGGCGGCGTTCATCGTTTTGGTCGGCTACCGTGCGTGTGAAGCCTCGCTGCCGGAGGCCCGCGTCCCCGCCGCCCTCGTGCTGGTCGCCGTCAACCCGCTGCTGTTGTGGGAGGTCGCCGGCCAGGGGCACAACGACGGGCTGATGGTGTTGTTCACGCTCCTCGGCCTGCATCTGCTCCGCCGCGATCGCGCGTGGCTGGCCGCCACGTGCCTGATGCTCGGCATCCTGGCGAAGTTGGCCGTGATACCGACCTTGGGCTTCGTCGTCATTTCCAGGTTCTGGCGCATTCGAGAGCGCTACTACGGGTGGGCATGCGCGGCAGCCGGGTTGACCGTCGGGGTGCTGGTGTGGCGGCGGCCCGACCTCGCGCTGACGTTGGACGCGCCGTTTGCCGGGCACGACGTCGCGGCCCGCCTGATCAACAGTGTGCCCCACCTCCTGTTCAACACCGCGCGCCTCGCCGACTCCGCCTACGCGGTCGTCGTGTACCAGGTCTACTGGGCCGTGTCGCTGGCCGCGGTCGCCGCGGTCATGATCCGATACGGCCGCCGGACGACCGGGCCGCAGGCGGTGGTGGAGCACTCGCTCCGCACGCTGCTGCTGTTCGTCCTCGCCTTCTCGCCCAATCTCCAGCCGTGGTACTTCACGTGGATGGTCCCGTTTGCCATCTACTCGACCAGCGAGTCGCTGAAGCAGTTCCTGGTTCTTGCCTCGGCCGGGTTCCTGATGTTGTATGCGGCGCCGATCAACGTGACGAGTTGGGCTCTCGCGGTGGTCAGCCTGTGTGCGTTCCTTGCTGTCCTCGGTCGAGAGCCCGCCATCGCGTGGCGCGCCGCGCTATCCGCCGATCACGCCGCTCGCATCGCGTGACGCCTCATACGAATCTCGGCTGTCACGCCCGCTACTGCGGGAGGACGAGAGCCTGCCTCGGGGCCGGGAGCACGACGGGCGCCAGCACCCACGCATGCTGCCCCCGGAATCGTCTATGATGGATGTCTGTCCATCAGGCCGGTGACGGGCTCCTGCCGGGTCTCGTCCGCCGACCCGGTGAGGTCCGGCGGGGGGCTCTGCACCCACCGGCGTCGAGGGGGATGCGCGATGCGGGGATTACGGATTCGGGGTGCGGTCGGCAACAGGCGACGCGGCCGGTGGGGCGCAGCCGCGATGGGCGTGCTGCTGCTTGTGGCCGCCGGCTGCGGGCAGAGGTCCAGCGCGGCGCCTCAAGCGCCGCCGCCCACTCTCGTCCAGACCGCCGAAGTCCGGCAGACCGCGGTGGCCGACAGCTCGGAGTACGTCGCCACGATCGAGTCGCTGTCGTCCACCTTGATCAAGCCCGAGGTCACCGGCGAACTGCGCGCGGTGCTGGTGCACGCCGGCGACCGCGTCCAGGCCTCCACGCCGCTGTTCCAGATCGACCCGGCGCGGCAGCAGGCGAGCGTGTCGAGCCAGGACGCGTCGCGGGCCGCGCAGGTGGCGACCACGACGTTCGCCAAACAGCAACTCGACCGGGCGCGCACGCTGTTCCAGGCGGGCGCGTCGAGCCAGCAGGAGCTGGAGCAGGCCCAGGCCAACTACGACGCGGCCGTGTCGCAGTCGACCGCCCTCGACGCGCGTCTCCAGCAGGAGCGCGTCACACTGGGCTACTACAACGTGCGGTCGCCCTCCGCCGGCACGGTCGGGGACGTACCGGTGCGTGTTGGCATGCACGTGACGACCGACACCGTGCTCACCAGCATCGATCGCAACCAGGATCTCGAGATCGACGTGCGCGTGCCGCTCGAGCGTAGCGCGGACCTCAAGCCCGGCCTGCCGATCGAGTTGATCGCCCCCGGCGGGGGCGTGATCGCGCGCACGAGCGTCTTCTTCATCTCGCCGCGCGTGGACGATCAGACGCAGTCCGTGCTGGTCAAAGGGAAGGTGTCGGCCGATGTCGGGCTGCGGTCGGCCCAGTACGTGCGCGCCCGGATCACCTGGCATACGACGCAGGGCCTGACGGTTCCCGTGCTCTCCGTCGTGCGCATCAACGGTCAGCCGTTCGTCTTCGTGGTCGAGGCGAAGAACGGCGCGCCGACGGTCAGGCAGCAGCGCATCGATGTCGGCGACATCGTCGGCGACAGTTTCGTGGTGCTCGCCGGCCTCACCGCCGGCCAGCAGATCGTCGTCTCGGGAGCGCAGAAGCTCGACAACGGCACGCGCGTCAGGACCTCGTAGCCCCCATGTTCGTCGATACCTTCATCCGGCGCCCCATCCTGGCGGGCGTGTTCGCGGCGGTCATCGTCCTGGCCGGCGCGATCTCGCTCCCGGTTCTGCCCATCGCCCAGTATCCACAACTCGCGGCTCCGCAGGTCAACGTCAGTGCGGTCTACACCGGCGCCAGCGCATCGGTCGTCGAGACGGCGGTCACGCAACCGCTCGAGCAGGCGATCAACGGCGTGCAGGGCATGACCTACATGACGTCCACGAGCGCGAACGACGGGTCGTGCACGATCACCGTGACGTTCGAGGTGACGCGCGATCCCGACCTCGCCGCGGTGGACGTGCAGAACCGCGTCAACCAGGCGTCCGGTCGCCTGCCGCCCGAGGTGAAGGCCGTCGGCGTCACCGTCAGCAAGTCGTCCAGCGGGTTCGTGTTCGGCGCGGCCATCTACTCGGACACCGGGCAGTACGACCCGCTGTTCATGAGCAACTACGCGGACGTCTACGTCCGCGACGCGCTGAAGCGGGTCGGCGGCGTCGCCGACGCCATCATCTTCGGCGAGCGCAAGTACTCGATGCGCCTCTGGCTCGACCCCGACCGCCTCGCGAGCCGCAACCTCGCCGCCACCGACGTGGTCAACGCGCTGCGCGACCAGAACGTCCAGGTCGCGGCCGGCCAGGTGGGGCAGCCGCCGGCCCGTGACGGTCAGGCCTATCAGATCAGCGTGCGCGCCACCGGCCGCATGACCGACCCGAAAGAGTTCGAGGACATCATCCTGAAGCGCGGAGAGGGCGGCGACCTCGTGCGCGTCCGCGACGTCGGCCGCGCCGAACTCGGCGCGGAAACCTACAGCTCCGAGCTCCGCTTCAACGGGCGCCAGGCCGTTGGCATCGGCGTGACGCAGCTGCCGACGGCCAACTCGCTCACCGTCTACCAGGATTCGACCGCCGAGCTGAGGCGGTTGTCGGAGCGTTTCCCGCCCGGCATGAAGTACGAGCTGGCGTTCGACAACACGATCATCGTGACCGAGTCGATCCGCGAGGTGCTGATCACGCTGCTCGAGGCCATCGGCCTCGTCGTGCTCGTGATGTTCCTCTTCCTGCAGGACTGGCGCAGCACGGTGATCCCGACGATCACGATCCCGGTGTCGCTCATCGGCACGTTCGCATTCATCCGCGCGTTCAACTTCTCGATCAACACCCTGACGCTGTTCGGCATCACGCTGGCCACCGGGCTCGTGGTGGACGACGCGATCGTGGTCGTGGAGAACGTGCAGCGTCACCTGCACGAGTACGGGAAGAGCCCCGGGGAAGCCGCGTCGGAAGCCATGGCCGAAGTGGTGGGCCCGGTCATCGCCACCGCCCTCGTGCTGGCCGCGGTATTCGTTCCGGTGGCGCTGTTCCCGGGCACGACCGGCAGGCTCTACCAGCAGTTCGCGCTGACCATCGCATTCTCGGTCCTGATCTCCGCGTTCAACGCGCTCACGCTGACGCCGGCGCTGTCGGCGCTCCTGCTGAGAAGCGAACGGCCGCCGGGGCTGTTCTTCCGGCCGATCAACTGGGCGATCGACACCGGCACGCGGCTCTTCGTGTCCGTGGTGCGCGGGCTCATCCGTTTCAAGGCGCCGGTCATCGGCGTGTTCGCGCTCGGCCTCTGGCTGACCTGGTTCGCGTGGACGCGGATTCCGACCGGTTTCGTGCCCGACGAGGACCCCGGCAGTTTCATCGTCACCCTGCAGGGCCCGAGCGGGGCCTCGCTCGGCTACACGTCCACCGTGGCGAAGCAGGTCGAGCGGATCGTGCTCGGCGTCCCCGAGGTCGGCGCCGTTTTCTGCATCAACGGATTCAGCTTCTTCGGCGCCGCCAGCAATCGCGCCACGATGTTCGTCCGGCTCAAGCCGTTCGACCAGCGGCGGGGCGAAGAGCACTCGGCGTCCACCGTCATCCAGCGGCTCTACCGCCAGTTCGGCGGGGTCACCGGCGCGGTGGTCGTGCCGTTTCTGCCCGCGCCTATTCAGGGCATCGGCAGGTTCGGCGGGTTCCAGTTCGAGGTGCTCGATCAGGCCAACGGTCCCATCGAGAATCTGGCGTCGGCCACCAACACGATGGTCGCGGTGGGCAATCGCACGCCGGGCCTCACGGGCCTGCTGTCCACGTTTACGGTGAACGATCCCCAGCTCACGGTCACGGTCGATCGCGAGGCCCTGCAGGCGCTCGGGCTGAAGTTCGGCGACGTGGCGGGCACGCTGCAGACACTGATGGGGTCCGTCTATGTCAACGACTTCGATTTCAACAACCGCTCCTATCGCGTCTACGTGCAGGCGGAACGGGATTTTCGCGACCAGCCGCGGGACGTGGGGCGCTACTACATCCGCACCCCGGACTCCCACATGGTGCGGCTCGATTCCGTCGTGAACATGGCCCTGTCGTCCGCGCCGCAGGTCATCAACCACTTCAACTTGTTTCGATCCACCGAGATCAACGGCCGGCCCGCGCCCGGATTCAGCTCGGGGCAAGCGCTGAAGAAGATGGAGGAACTGGCGGGCGGGACGCTGCCGCGCGGCATGACGTTCGCGTGGGCCGGCCTCTCGCTCGAGGAGATCCAGTCCGGCGGGCAGTCGGTGCTGATTTTCGGGCTGGGCCTGCTGCTCGTCTACCTCACGCTCGCCGGCCAGTACGAGAGCCTGGTGCTGCCGTTCATCATCCTGCTGTCGGTGCCGCTGGCCGTGCTCGGCGCGCTCGGCGCCCAGTGGCTGCGCGGCCTCATCAACGACGTCTACTGCCAGATCGGCCTCGTCATGCTCATCGGCCTGTCGGCCAAGAACGGGATCCTCGTCGTGGAGTTCGCCGAGCAGTTGCGCGAACGCGGCCTGAGCATCCCGGAGGCGGCGGTCGAGGCGGCGCGCATCCGGCTGAGACCGATCCTGATGACGTCGTTCGCGTTCATCCTCGGGGTCATGCCGCTGGTGTTCGCAACCGGCGCCGGCCGCGCGTCGCGCCACTCGGTGGGCACGTCGGTGGCCGGCGGCATGTTGTTCTCCACCTTGCTGAACGTCGTGATCATCCCGGTCCTGTACGTGGCCGTCCGCACCGTCTTCGGCGGAGGGCGGCGATCGGCGGCTGTCGCGGCGGAAGGCGGCGGAGGCGAGCATGCGTAGCCGATCGTCCCGCCTGTTGCGCGCGGCCGCCGCGTTCGTCCTGCTGGCGGCGCCGACGACGGTTGCGGCTCAGACGCCGGCTCTCTCACCGCCGCTCGGGCCGGAACCGGTTCGCGTCACGTTCAACGACGCCGTCGCCACCGCCATCAAGAACAACCCATCGGTCGGCCAGGCGGCGCAGGAGATTCTCAGGGCGCAGGCGCTGCTCGATCAGTCCACGGCGCTCATCCGGCCGGTCATCGGCGCCGGCGTGACGGCCACGTTCCTCAACCAGGGCCAGTCATTCAACGGCGACGTGACGACGCCGCAGTCGCAGGTGACCGCGAACCTGTCCGTGTCGATGCCGCTCTTCGCGCCCGTGCTCTGGGCGCAGCGCGTTCAGTCCGCGGATTCCAAGCACGTCGTCGAACTGGCTGCGGCGGACGTCAGGAAGGAAGTGGCGGTATCGACTGCGCAGGCGTGTCTGGCGATCATGGCGCTCCGCCAGGTGGTGGACGCCAACGTGCGCGCGAGGGACACCGCGCGGGCGCACTACGAATTCGCCCGCCAGCGTCGGGAGGGCGGGGCAGGCAGCCGCTTGAACGAACTCCGGGCGCAGCAGTCGCTCTCGAGCGACGAAGCGCTGGTGGAGGTGACCCGGGCCGACCTGTACCGCGCGCAGGAGGCGCTCGGCGTCCTGCTCGTACTGGACGGCCCCGCCGACGTCTCCGACGAGCCGGCACTCGAGGCGCCGGCGTCGATCGACGCGGCGTTCGGCGCCCTGGCGGCGACGCGCACGGACCTGCGGCTGCTCTCGGGTCGTGATCGCGCGCTCGCCCGCATCGTCAGCGACAGCTGGAAGGACTGGCTGCCGTCGGTGACCGGGCTCTTCCTGCCGCAGGTCGTGCAGCCCGCCACGTTGTTCCAGCCGCAGAGCAGCTGGCGCGCCCAGGCGGTGGCGACCATTCCCATCTTCGACTTCGGCTACCGTGGCGCGCAGAAGGCGCAGCGGCAGGTGAACCTCAACGAGAACCGGATCGCCGAAAGCGCGGCCCTGCGGCAGGCCCGGTCGGAAGTGCGCACCGCGCAGGCGCTCGTGCAGGCCGCGCTGCGCGCGCTGGCGAGCGCGCGGGCCGGTGCCGAACAGGCGAAGCAAGTCGTCGAGATCGTGAACGTGTCGTTCCGCGTCGGGGCCTCGACGAACATCGAGGTCATCGACGCGCAGCGAGTGGCGCGCGATGCCGACACCGCGGTCGCCGTGGCCGAGCACGGCGTGCGCCAGGCGCGGCTGAATCTCCTGGTTGCTCTCGGGCTCTTCCCCCAGAATTGATGCCGGCGTTCGCAGAACCCGGAGGCCCGCGTGCCGCAGGCGAACCCGCTCCTGAATGAGTGGACCACCCCGTTCGGAGTCCCGCCGTTCCAGGCCATCGAGCCGGACCACTTCCTTCCCGCGTTCAGGGCTGCGATCGACGAGCAGCAGCAGGAGGTCGAGCGCATTGCGGCGAATGCCGAGCCGCCGACGTTTGCGAACACGGTCGAAGCGATCGAAAGCTCGGGCGTGCTGCTCGGAAAAGTCCGCGCGGTGTTCCAGAACCTGTCCTCGTCGGAGACCACCGAGGCGCTCCAGGCCGTCAACCGGGTGGCCGCGCCGATGCTGTCGGCGGCCGCTGACGACATCCGGATGAACCCGCTCCTTTTCGCGCGCGTCAAGGCCGTGTGGGAGCAGCGCGAGCACCTGGACCTCACCGGCCCGCAGCGAAAGCTCCTCGACGACACGTACAGGGAGTTCGTCCGCAACGGCGCCAACCTCGACGCTGCAGGGCAGGAGCGGCTGCGCGACATCAACGCCGAACTGTCCTCGCTCGCGGTCGCCTTCGACGAGAACCTCCTCCACGACACCAACGCGTACCGCCTCGCGATCGAGAAACGTGAGGATCTCTCGGGCCTTCCGCCCGACATCGTCGAGGCCGCAGCGGAGGCGGCGCGGGCCCTGGGACTCCCGGGCCAGTGGGTGTTCGGCCTGCAGGCGCCGAGCATCTGGCCGTTCCTCTCGTACGCCGACAACCGCGAGCTGCGGCGGCGGATCCTCGAGGCCTACACGAACCGGTGCGACCATGGCGACCAGTGGGACAACAAGAAGAACGCGGCACGCCAGGCGGCGCTGAGACTGGAGCGGTCGAACCTGCTCGGCTACTCGACGTTCGCCGACTTCGCGCTGGAGGAGGCGATGGCGAAGCGGCCGGCGGCCGTCTTCGACCTGCTGAACCGCCTGTGGGTGCCTGCGCGCGAGAAGGCGATCACGGAGGCCGCGGCCCTCCAGGAGATGGGCGCGAGGGCGCAGACCCGCTTCAAGCTCGAGCCCTGGGACTGGCGCTACTACACGGAGAAGGTCAGGAGGAGCCGCTACGATCTCGACGAGGGGGCTCTGCGGCCGTACTTCTCACTCGAGCGCGTGCGCGACGGGGCGTTTGCGGTTGCCGGCAGGCTGTACGGCGTCACCTTCGCGCGCCGGTTCGACCTGCCCGTCTACCAACCGGAGGTCGCGACGTTCGAAGTGCACGACAGGGACGGCTCGCACCTGGGAGTGCTCTACACCGACTTCCACCCCAGACCGGGCAAGAACTCCGGCGCCTGGAGCGACATGTTCAGGCGGCAGTGGATCAGGGCCGGACGCGACATCCGTCCCATCGCCACCGTCGTCTGCAACTTCCCGCGCCCGGTCGGCGCGGCCCCCTCGCAGATCGGCCTCGATGATGTCCGGACGCTCTTTCACGAATTCGGTCACGCGCTGCATACGCTGTTGAGCCGCGTGCCGTACCGCAGCCTCAACAGCGTGCCAACGGACTTCGTCGAACTCCCGTCGCAGATCATGGAGAACTGGGCGCTCGAGCCCGAGGTGCTCGCGCTCTACGCGGTGCATGTCGAGACCGGCCAGCCGATTCCCCCCGCCCTCGTCGAGAAGATCAGGAAGTCCGAGACGTTCAACCAGGGTTTCGTCACGGTCGAGTATCTGGCGGCGTGCATGCTGGACATGAACTGGCACACGCTGACGGTCGCGGGGGAGCAGGACGCGGCCGCGTTCGACCAGGCGGCAATGGAGAGGATCCGCCTGCTGCCCGAGATCGTCGTCCGCTACCGCAGCCCCTATTTCAGCCACGTCTTCGGCGACGGCGGAATGTACGCGGCCGGCTACTACAGCTACATCTGGAGCGAAGTGCTCGACAAGGACGCGTTCGAGGCGTTCAAGGAAAAGGGGCTCTTCGACCAGCCGACGGCCGGGGCGTTCCGCGCGCTGCTCGAGAAGGGCGGCTCGGAGGACGCCATGGTCCTCTACAGGACGTTTCGGGGCAAGGACCCGAGCGTCGCTCCGCTACTCAAATCCAGAGGTCTCGACTAAGGACGAGCCGGGCCGCCGCGGCCTGGACGTGGACGAAAGTACCCTCTATCCGTTGCTCCGCTGACTGGAAACGCAGGGGTTGCTGGTCAGCCAGTGGCGCGAGGAAGACAAACGCAACAAACGGTTCTATCGCTTGTCGCCGGACGGTGAGGAGATGCTCGATCGACTCCTTGCCGAGTGGCGTGGCATCGGCTCGTCGCTGGCCCACATTCTTGGAGCGTAGCGCCATGGATCTCATCGACCGATACGTCCACCGCGTCGGGTTCTTCCTCCCCAGGGCGCGCCACCCCTTCCAAGACAATCAAGAAGCTTGCGCGGTCGCTGTTGCAGGCATCGATCGCTCGCCGCACCATCCGCCCGCAACGATCTGGCAGGACTGTCCAGATTCTCCGGTTCGTCTTGACGACCATACGCAAATAGCGTATGCTTATTGCCGTGGAGTTCATTGAGGCGCCGTTCTTCACCGAGGCCCTTCCGGCCTACCTTGGCGCCGATGACTATCGCGAATTGCAGCTCCACCTTGCGCGCGATCCCGAGGCCGGCGACGTCGTCTCCGGAACCGGCGGATTCCGAAAACTCCGCTGGCCGGACCGGCGCCGGGGCAAGGGGAAACGGGGCGGTCTCAGAGTCATCTACTACTACCTGGCGTCGGACGCCCAAGTCTGGTTGATGACGGTCTACGACAAGGACGAGGCTGCCGACCTCAGCTCGGCGGAACGACGGACGCTCAAAACCGCGATTGATGAGGAACGACGCCGACGGGCGGACATCCGCCGGGCGCGTGAGAAGTGAATCATGGCTGAAAAGAAGAAGCCCCGCCGTGCCGCGAAGCGTCGTCTGTTCCAGGAACTCATGTCGGGCGTCCAGGCGATGCGCGAACATCGCGAGGGGCGAGTCACGCTTCGATCGCATCACGTCGAGCCCATCGCGGTTCCGGCCATCGACCCAGACTTCGTACGCGAAACGCGCGAAGCGCTCAACATGTCGCGCCAAGTGTTCGCGTTCCGGATCGGCGTGAATCCACGGACACTCGAACGGTGGGAGCAGGGGAGGAGCAAGCCGAACGAACAGGCCGCCGTCCTGCTTTGGCTCGTGCGGCGGTACCCCGACACGCTCGACCGGCTCGAGTCGCTCGGTGTGCCGGCCTGACGGCGTTCCAGCTGGGCGCTGGACAGGCGGTGCTGAACGAACAATGACACGAACGATCACACCTCGCCTGATCACGCCAGCGGAGTTCGCTGTGGTTCGGGCGGCGCTCGAACGGGCGCCGAGTGCTACACCAGCCGTTGAACTTCTGATTCCGGTTGAAGACCTTCGGGTCGTCGGACAGTGTGAATGCGGTTGCGACAGTGTTGATTTCGTTCCGTCAGACGCGGAACATTCTCGGCCAATCGCCGACGGACTCGCTGCGACGCCAAGTGGCGAGATGGTGGGAGTCATCGTTTGGGGAACCGAC
>Ga0209048_10000137_pt1 | contig 75263 bp, 58 predicted proteins | sample FrelakmetCRP12CR_FD_187146 | JGI IMG/M metagenome (GOLD analysis project Ga0209048, IMG submission 187146) | Freshwater lake sediment microbial communities from the University of Notre Dame, USA, for methane emissions studies - CRP12 CR (SPAdes)... | ecosystem: Environmental > Aquatic >...
GCTGAATGCGATACGGCCTGGCCCCACCTGTCAGACCAAAGCCCGCGCCGCCATGCCGGGGTATTTGAGCTCGCGTGCGCCGGCGTGGTCCGCGCGCCGCCGTTGGGATTCTCCTGCGGCGCGCCGGCTAATGTTTTTCCGCGGTTTTCAACTTGCCCAGTTCGCCCGCCAGCCAGTCCTGGAAAAACTGCGCCTTCTTCTCTTCGGAGTAGCTCGGCGCGAACAATTCCTCGGGTAGTTGGCCCAGTTGGATTTCGAGCGCCTGGGTCGCGTCGCCGCGCTTGAACAACACCTTCAACTTGTCCCCCGGCTTCCGCGACTGGATGAGGTTGGCCAGACCCTCCACCGCACCAAGTTGGCTGGCCTCCAGCATCCCAACCTTCAACAGGTGGTCGCCCGCCTGTAAACCGGCCTTTTGCGCGGGACCGCCGGCTGTCACGTCCGACAATTCAAACGTCGGCACCGGGTGGCCCGCCGCACCCCTGGTCGTGGACGGCTTGAAATGGATCCCCAGGAATCCGCGCGGCTGACGGAGAATATGTTTCTCCACCAGCGTGGTCATCACTTCATGCAGGCGGAGTTCAACTTCCGGATCGCGGTTGCCAACGTAGGCCCGGACGCACTGGTCCAGCACTGTTTGGTGATTCTTTTCGCCGATGGCCAGCAACTGCGCTTGCGCGGCCTGCCGCACCGCAAACTTTTCGTGGCCCAATTCACCAATCAACCGCTGGACGGCGGCGGTTGACGGCGGCTCGGCCAGCGCCGCAGTGGCCAGCCAGGTTGCCAGGAGGATGCCCCAGACACCATGCACACCGTTACCGGTACCGGTCTTTCGCTGCGGTGTCAATCGCCGCCTACGGCCAGCTCCCGAGCCGTGTGCCAGGCTGGGCCCATGTTGAAGAAGGTCGAGATCATCAAAAGCGCCCGGGGGCGCGGCCGGCGTCGGGCTTGGGTTCGGGTTCACCCGCGTCAACCCCGCCCGGCCCGCGCGGTTAATCACCGAAGTGGCGAATATCTTCAAAGACGGTGTCCGTCCAGATCCGCATGGCCTGCTCCGGGCGCTTGCTCAATTGTATATGATTGAGCACCGCCCCTGTCGCTTCATCAGGGCTTGACCGGACAACGGTACCGCGCAGTTTCAGGATCGCGCCGTTGGGCACCGGAACCCAAAGCTTGATGGTGGCACCGACCGCGAGCGGGCGTTCGGTGAGCAGCGCAAAGCCGGTGGCCGAAATGTTCCGCGTCTGGGCTTGGAATTGCGGGCGCCAACAGAACATACCCAGCGGTCGCGATATGACTGCCACCCCGACCGGCATCTTCATGAACAGTCGTTGGTTTCTTCGCTGATCATCCTGCGATTTATTTATCTTGATGAGCATATTTCTATTATACCACGTTTCTATCAGATCGCCCAGTCCTTCCGGTACGCGCGGCGGAGCAGCGCGTCGGCGGCGCGGCAATTCGGCACGCGCAGGCGCCGGGCGTCCCACGCGATTTTCCTGCCGAGCCGCAGCGCGACGTTGCCGAGCAGCACGGTCTCCGTCAGCGGCCCCGCGAAGTCGAAGTTCGAGCAGGCCGGCCGGCCGCCCTTGCACGCGATCAGCCAATCCTGATAGTGGTCTTCATTCTCTATGCGCGGGATGGTCGGCGCGGGCCGCTGGAAATCCTTCATGAGCGCTTCCGGCAGCAGCCGGCCTTGATAGAGCTGGCCCTGGTCGCCGATGTAGAGCGCGCCGTTGTCGGCCCACTCGCGCTTTTCCATCTCCGGCGGCTTGGGCGGCAGCTTGCCGCCGTCGTACCAGAACAGCTTCACCGGTGCCAGTTCGCCGCGCGCCGGGAAGTCCCAGCGGATGATGGACCAGCTCGGGAAGCTTTCCGGCTTCACCTCGGCCGCGTCCACCACCTCGACGCTCTCCGGCGCACCGAGCTTGAGCGCCCACATGGGATGGTTAAGCGTGTGGCAGCCGATGTCGCCGAGCGCGCCCGTGCCGAAGTCCCACCAGCCGCGCCAGCAGAACGGATGATAGACGTGCCGGTCCACGTCGGGATATTTGTCCTTGAACGGCCGCACCGGCGCGGGACCGAGCCACAGATCCCAGTCGAGATGCTTCGGCACCGGATCGGCGCCCGCGGGCCGGTCCCGGCCCTGCGGCCAGATCGGGCGGTCGGTCCAGATATGCACCGCGCGCACCTGCCCGATGGTGCCCGCACCGATCAGCTCGACCAGTTGCCGGATGCCTTCGCCGCTCGTGGCCTGATTGCCCATCTGCGTCGCCACGCGGTGCCGCCGCGCCGCCGCGGCGAGCTGCCGCGCCTCCCAGATGCTGTGCGTCAGCGGCTTCTGGACATAGACGTGCAGCCCGCGCTGGATCGCGCGCAACGCCGCCGGGAAATGGTGGTGGTCCGGCGTGCTGACCGTCACGGCGTCGAGGTTCCGCACCTCATCGAGCATCCGGCGGTAGTCGCGATAGAGCTGCGCGCCCGGAAACTGTTTCGCGGCTTGCTGGAGCGCATGCTCGTCCACGTCGCAGAGCGCGACGATATGCTCGCCCGCCACTCCGTGCGAGTCTTCGGCCCCCTTGCCGCCGCAGCCGATGATACCGATGTTCAGTTTCTCGTTGGCCGCCAGCCGGCGCGGGCCCCGCGCGCTCCACGGCGTGGCGCAACCGCCCAGCGCCGCCGCGCCCGCCGCGAGCGCGCCGGAAACCAAAAACCGACGACGATTAAATACCTGCTTCATGTTTTTCCTGCCAACGCGAGCGTTTATTTCGCACGGGACACCTCCACGTCGTCTACTGAACCTTGGAGCCGCAACGTCTGCGGCTGCCCTTTCGCGTCGGTGCCGCGCACCAGCACGGTCAGTTTCTCCGGTAGAAAATCGAAGGGGATGCCCTTCCGGGCTGCGGCCAGTTCGTACGTCTTGTCGTTCACCTGCACCGTTACGTCCGTCCAACCGCGCGGCAACGCTTCCGGTTTAAGGCGCAACTCGTAGTCGAGTTCGAAGCGCGCTTCTTTCTCAGCCCGGCCGGTTTGTGGATCCACCTTGAAGATGTAATAACAGTCCAACGTCCGCACCGCGATGCGCGCCGTTTGCGCCAGCTTCGCCTTGACCGGCGGGCTGCACCGCTGGCCGTTTAGCGTGGCGTAGAGTTCCTGCTGCTGGGGATCGAACGCCAGCGAGGCCTGCGCCAAGTCGAACAGACGCAGGTCGTGCGGCTGGACGTTGATCGTGACGGTCGCGACGGTGTCCTGCAACGCGCGCTGTAGTTTGTCGTCCGCGCCGTCCTTCACCCAGGCGCGAATCTCCACCGGCAACGCACCCTGGCCTTTGGCACGCTGGCGCAAGGCGCGCACCCGCGTCTCGATCTGCTGCTCATCGCCGCCGACCATTCCATAGCCGCCCCGGCCGGCCCCCCGCGCCTTGCGGAACAGCGTCAGCGCCTTCTCCAGGAGATCGGCCGCCCCGGCATACCGACCCGCCTTGTTTTCCAGGTCGGCCAACCGCAGATAGGCGTTGATGTCGTACACGTCGTCCGCGGGCGGGATCTTGAGGACTTGGTTCCACTCCGCCCGGGCCAGGTCGTCGCGGTGAAACTCCTGCAACATCTCGGCGGCGAGGTAATGCGGCTCCTCGCGGTCGGGCGCGCATTCGGCGGCACGTTGCCGGCAAGCCTCCGCTGCCGCTTTCTGGCCGGCGGCCTCAAGCGCTTCCGCCTCCAGGTACGGCAGCCGGGGATCCATGACGGCCAGCGCCCGGTACTGCCCCGCCAATTTCTGTATCGTGGCCGGTTCGTAGCGGTCCAGCGCCCGCCGCATTTCCTGGACGCCGGTGTTGGCCATCTCGCGCAGCAGCCGGTCCACGACGTCCCGCTCCGCGCCCGCCCGCGCCGCCAGCAGGAACGGCACCGCCTGCAGTTTCAGCGCGCCGGCCACGCGTTGGAGGACGGCCGGCCGCTCCGTTGCGTCCCGTTGCCGGTACCCGCGCGCCAGGGCGGCCAGCTCCGCCGGCCAGTCGGGTGTGATGCCAAGCCGCAAATCCGCCAAGATGGTACGCGCGCGTTCGCGGACTTCCGGGTCCGGGGTGTTCTCCACCTGCTCCAAGGCCAGCCGGGCGGCGGCGCCCAGTTGGCGCAACGCCGCCGAAGCGCGTTCCCGTGTCGCGTAGTCGCCGGCGCCGAGATCGCGCACGAGCGTCTCCGGCGACGTCGCGGCCACCAGCAAGAACGCGAGGAGCACCGTGGTCAATGGACCTGCACGTTTTGCATCCGTCACGGGCTGGCCGGTGGCCAGCCCATGCGGCGCATGAACTGATAAGGAATCGCTTTTCAGGCGTTGGGGCGCCCACCCGCGGAGACCAACCTGCAGTAGCGCTTGCATGGCGGAGACGATGCCATGACAGGACTGACAAGGCAAACTTGGAGTTGTAGCGACCTTCCGCAAGCATCCTGCCCAGCGGCGCATTGCGTAGCGTCATTATAGCTAAGGCGACTAACCCGTAGTTGCCAGCGCGCCGGCGGCGGGGTTGGCTGCCAGGGCCAACCACTGCTTGAGCTTCTCCGTATTCTTCTTGTCAAACTGGTACGTGAGTTTGCCCACGGGGTGGTTGAACTGCAACTTCAGGCTCTTGGCGTCGGGCTGCACGAGCAAGGGTTCGTCCTTCAGCTTCTTCTTGTTCAGCGTCTTGCACATCTGCTTGGTCGCCTTGATCTTTTCCGGCTCGACGGTGGCGATCAGCTCGCGCAGGTGGCCCAGTTTCCGATGTTGCCGATCAATTTGCGCGTGCAAATGGCGATCAGCGCCCGGTTCTCGGCCGTATCGAACAACGCATTGTAGATCATATGTTCCTCCTCCGTTACAGTCCTATTGGCCCGGCGGCTCCCGCCCGGTGTAGTCAATCACCGCTGGTCCTTTCACGACCGCGACCGCCAGGCTTTGCAGGTCAACCTCGAACTCGGCGCCGCGTTCGTTCCACACCCGGAGCTTCCCGGCCCGCCCTTCCAGCCTGGTGATAAAGCAGGTTTGCACGTCGGTCTCGAGTCCGCGCTGGTACTCATGCTTGATCACGTAGACCTGCCGGCTCCAGATCTCCCGTTTGGTTTTGACCCAGGTAGCCACGACGAAGCCTTCGCGCTCCAGCGGGGCGGAATACTCGATCCCGTCCTGGGTCACGGACGCCACCGGTTTCGGCGCACTGCGTTTGGCGATAACCGGGCCGGCCAGGGCCACCAAGGCGAGCACGGCCAAAACCGCGATCAACTTCTGTTTCATTTTTTCATCCTCCTTCTGTCAGATCTTGCAGGCGGTGCGCCAGCGCTACTGCGAGACCGCACGCCACGCTCACCCAGCAGCCCAGGAACCAGACCGTCCAGCGCCGACACGATGTATGCATGGTTTCCCCATTAGCTCGCCAAACCCCAGCGTTATCACTTCCAGCGAAGATGGTTTTTAATTCTTTTCCGAAGGCTTATTTTCTACCGGCAGAATTTGCCCACCTGATGGCGACCAACACAAGACAAATCGGCTGAATTACGCCGTGCGGCCACAGCTGATAAAACACGGCGTCCTCCCCCATCTCGCGGTCGGACAGGTCGTAGGCGTAGGTATGGCGCCGCGTGTAGAGGCCGCGCCAGTTGCCCCAGCACGGCCACCATGGTGCTGTTCACCATGTAGGGGCCGCTGTTGATCGGCTGGCCGGACCAGATGGCCGCCAACGGCGCCTTGTACTCCGCCATGTAGGGGCTGCCCGACAGCCTGCTCAACCGCGCCGACGTGCTCATCTGGTGGGGGCACAAGCGCCACGGCCAGGTCCGCAACGAGCTGGTGGACAAGATCGTCAAGCGCGTGAAAGAGGAGGGCATGGGGTTCATCGCGCTGCATTCATCGCACTTCGCCAAGCCGAACCAGAAACTGATGGGCACGCCGTGTTCCTTCGCGGCCTACAAGGGCGACTCGACCACCCTCAAGATCGTCACCCTGAAGCCCGGTCATCCCATCGCCCAAGGCGTGCCGGCAGAGTTCACGATCAAGCACGGGGAGCGCTACGACAACCCGTATGCCGTGCCGCCGCCGGAAGCGCTGGTGTTTGACGGCGTGTACACGTTGAAAGACGGCGGGACAAGCCCGTCGCAACTGGGTTTCTGCTGGACCATCGGCAAGGGCCGCATGTTCTACTTCCAGCCCGGCCACGAGACCAATCCGGTCTTCTTCGACCCGACCATCCGCAAGATCATAGCCAACGCCGTGCGCTGGGCCGCGCCAGCCGCGAAGTGAGGCCGGGCGTCTGGCGCGGGCCGCGGCCCTCAGTCGAATTGCAGGAACAGTTCCTTGGGCAGATTTTCCGGACGCCACCGGGGCTGGGCCAGTGTGCCCAGCAAGCGGAATTCCAGCAACTTGGTCACGGGGAACGTCAGCAGCCGCAGGATATCGGCCGTCAGGCCCTCCCGCAAGAGCTGGACCTGCACGCGGAAATTCAGATCGCCGTTGAAGCCGTATGCGCCGCGGCTGCTCAGGCTCAGCACACTGCCTTTTACGCGTAGATCGTCGGTCTGAATCTTCCGGTCGTGCAGGGTGAATGACGACGTGAGCTCCGACTGCGAAAAATAGCCCAGGCCGGAGTAGATCTTGCCCAGGAGCTGGGAGAGCCCGCCGAGCAGCGGAATCCGAAGAATCTGGCCCTCCTTGATTTGCACACTGCCCGCGCCCGTGGTCGAGTCAGCCAGGTTCGGACCGATCACGCCGGATACCCGCGCCTGGGCCGAAAGGTGTCCCGTATAGGCCTGATTGGGCGGCACGCGGCCGCTGCCCAGCGTCTGAACCAGCAGGGCAAAATTCGCGTTGGTTACCTCGCCATGGACCGTGTAGGCACACTGGGTGGCGGACGTGATATCGCTGAAGACCGCCGTGCCGGAAATAAGCCCTTCCGACATCACCCCGGCGACATTAGTGATCACCAGGCAGGCCTGGTCGAGCAGCAGGTTGAACGACCCGTGGTCCGCAATCAGCTTGCGCCAGCCCAGGCGCGCGCCCTCCGCGGTGGCGCGCAGATGGGTGGCCCGCATGGTCCGACCGATATCCAGCCGGCCGCACACCACTGCGTGCACGGGCCCCTGGAATTCAAAACGTTGCATGAACTGGGCGAAATTCGACCCGATCATCCGGGCCGCGGCCTGCGGGTTGGCGGTGCCATGCACATCCAAGTCAATAAACTCGTCATCAAAATTGATCACTACGCGGCCGGCGCCGTACCCTTCTTCGCGCACGACGAAGGCGTCCTGTAAATCCAGTACGCCATTGACCATGGTTAATTTCGCACGCGCCGACACCACCGGCACGCCGCGGAAGGCGAAGTTCGTGACGGCCACGCGGCCGGTCAGGCTGAAGAACGGCACCGTACCGCGCCGGCCGACGAAGGACAGCTCGGTAGCCGGCGGCAATCCGAAAAGCTGCAACTGGCTGACCAGGTTGGATTCGCTTTCCGCCAGCAGCGTCGTCAAGGCATGGGGGGCGAAGGACGTGCGCACCGTGCCCTCGTAGCTGCCGGCCGCCAGATCCACCGTGCAGCCGCCGGTCAACTCGCCGCGTTGCCGGCCACGGCCTACCTCGGCTTTGACGTTGGTCAGCTCGAGCCGCGCGCCCTCGCGCCGGAACACGGCATGGAGCACCGGCAGCACCACGCCGCGCGCCACCACGTCGTGAGCGGTAAATCGGCCGTGCAGGGTCTCCAGCACCCGCGGAATGGACGCCGGGCCCGCGTTAAGTTCGAACGCCAGCGAGCCGCGCACCTGTAGGTCGGCCTGGTTATAGGCCGCACGCCCGGCCGCCGGCGCCAAGGCCAGCAACGTCGGCACCGGCAGCGAACTGGTAAACTGACCCTGAACCTGGCCGGTTCCGCTGTGGAATGTCCCGGAGACGGACGCCTGCTTGGCGCCCTGTGTCAACCAGCCACTCGCCGACCAGACCGGGCCGCGGCTCTGCACCTCGGCCCGCCAACGGGTAAAGTCCGCGCCGCGATAGCGTGTTCCCCGGCCCTCGACCGTCAGGTCCATGCTGTTCCGGGCCGGCTCGTCCGGCCACAGGGCCAACACAAAGGTGCACGCGGGCGGCTGGCCGCTGATCACCGTCTGGTATTCCTCCAGCGCGCGCCGCAGCCAGGGCGGCCGCTGCCTCCGCACCTGCGCCAGCGCGGCGGCGGGTTGGGGTCGCCCCGGCGCGACGGACGGCGCGCCCGGCGCCGGCCAGTGCACGAAGCCCTCCCCCTGCCAGCGCGCGCCAAACCCCTCGGACTGCCACCGCACCAGGCGCACGCCTGCCGGTTCAATCCGCGCGTAGGCGGAATGGATGACGTGGCGCAGGTCCAGCGGATCCGCCGTGCCGCGGTCGGGCGCGCCGAGGTCGCAATGGATCAAGCCCTCCAGGACGCGGACGGATTTCAACCCCAGTTCCCGCCGCCGCCACGCGCGCGGGTCAAAGGCCAGGGTGATTTTTTCGGCCTGCAGGACGGGCTGGCGCGCATCCGGCGTCTCGAACACGGCGACATCATCCAAAGCCACGCCGTGCAACAAATCCAGCCGTACCCGCTCCACCGTCAGATGGAGGCCCCGGACGCGCAGCCGCTCCAGCCCTTTTTCCACCCAGCGGTGCGGCACGCCGAAATAACTCAGCCAGGCAATGGTCAGCAAGACGGCGAAGACGCTCCACTGGACCAGCACCACCAGCCGGTGGCAGGCCCGGCCGCAGTCGGCCAGCATTCGCCACAGGACGGAGCGCCGGCGGCCGCCCACGGCGGCCGGCGGCTCCTCAGGGACTGCGGACGGAGCGGTTGGTTGCGGTGACACCGAGCGCCTCTTTCTGTGCCGGCGGCGCAGGCGCGACCGGCTGGAACCAGTCCTGGCCGAGCAACTCGCCGACGGTCGGGTCTAGAACGAACACCAAATCCTGCCCGCGTAACATGGCAAATAGACCGTCCGCGGTCGGCGCACCGAGCAGCAACGTCTTGGCCAGGCCGGCCTCGCCTTTGAGCCCCAGCGTAAGCATCAGCGCGGGCGGTGCCAGGCCGTACCGGGCGAGATCCCGGACATCGTCGGCCACCAGGCGTACGGCGGTCAGTCGGCTGACGGTCTGCACGACCCGTGCGAGGACGTCCCGCTGCACGGCTTCCTGCGCCGATGCCACGGCCAGGAAAGCGTTGGTGGCGGTCGCGCGCGCGACGACCTGCGTCTGCTCCGCGCGCATCCGCGTGAGCCGCAGTATGTCGCCGGCGGGCAGGTTCAGCATCTCGCGGCTGCGAAAGGCCAGCGGATTCACCGTCAGATTGGTCAGCGCGCTGCCGGCGATTTCGTACGGCGTCGCCTCGTGTTCCAGCTTGACCACCCGCCGGCCGTCAGGTCGGGCCGCCGCACTGATCCGCAGCACCTGTTGCTCCTCGCCGGACGTGCTCACCCGCTGCGCTGTGCCGGTGGTCAGAGCGCCTTCCGGCGCGCGCACCAGCGTCAGCCTCCATTCCGGCGCCGTCAAGCCGAGGGTGGCCAGATTGGTCGCCGCCTCATCCAGGAACGCCTCGATGCGTGCGCGCCTCATGTAGTCGAGGAAATCCTGCACGCGCTGGTTGTCGGCCAGGGCTTGGCGTGGTTGCATCAGGCGCCAGACGCCGTCCGTGCTTTTTTTCAGTTCGAGCGTCCGGTCGCCCTGCTGCAACCGGATACCGCCGACATCGTGGGACGGGAGCGTGAACAACTGGCGGTCGCGCAGTTCGTCCAGCTTGAGCTGCAGCTCGACCAGCGGCTCCAAACCGACGGTCACCACCGACTTCTCCGGCGGCGTGGCGGCGAAGATGTAGGCGGTGTTGGTACCGGTGGGCTTGCCGAGCAGCAGCGTCTGCTCGCCGGTCTTGTCGCCCGCGTTCAGCACCACCTTCATGGCGCTTTCGTCCAGCCCGTAGGGGGCGAGGTCGGCGCAGTTGTCGCTGACGAAATCCTTCACTTTCCAGGCCAGCAGCTTGTCGAGCACGTTCTGCACCGCGGCGCGGTCGGCGCGTGCGACCAGCGGCTGCTGAAACTGCCAGTCGCCCTGTTCGTTCTTCGCCAACTGAAGAAAACGCCCGCTGCCGCGCAGGTCCAGCCGTTTGACCGCGTGGGACGAATCCATGAACAGCGCGTGGTCGCGCAGGGCGGCGACGCTGGCGGGGAAGTCATTGGTCACTGCTGCGTCGGTCGCGATGATCTCGGCGCGGGCCTCGTCCATCACATAAATCGAGCTGCCCAGCAGTGTCTCGCGGCCGAAGAGCACCGTTTGCCGGCGCGCGCCCGCCTGGAGCGTGAGCCGGACGCGGGCCGGCGCGAGGCCGTAGTCCGCCAGCGTCAGCTTGCGCGCCTGGCGCTGCGCCGGCGTGATCACCTCGCCGCGCGGCATGCGTTCCAGGGCCGACAGCAGCCGGTCCACGGCGGCGGCATCGGCGCGCGCCGCGATCGGCTGGATCACGCGCCACTGGCCGTTGGTTTGCGCGCAGGTCACCTGCAGGTTGGTGGCAGCCACGGTGAAGGCCGTAATGCGGCCCGGCTCGATCTGCAGGGCCTTCCGCGCCTGCTCTTCGCGCTCCCGGGTGGTCTCCATCCGGCGGTCCACCCAGAAAACATAGGCGCCCAAACCGGCCACCACCAGGAGCAGGATGAACGTGGTTCGGATGTTCATGGGTTCAGGCCCTCCTCCGCAGCCAGACCAACACTCCCCACACCGCCACGAGTCCGGGCAGGACCCCGATCACCAGCCAGCCCAGCAGCCGCAGTTGCCGCCGATCCAGCATCAGCCGCACGTCCTCCAGCGGCTTCGGCGCGATGGCCATCAGTTCCTTGCGATCCAGCAGCCAGTTCATGGCGCTCAGCAGGAAGTCGGTATTGGCGCCGACCTGCGCGCCATTGCTGACGAAATCGGAATCGCCGAACACCACCAGCCGCACGGGCTTGATCTGCACGTCAATGCCCGCCGCGCCCTTCTCGACCGCCGCCGCCACGCCCACCGGCCCTTTCTTGTCCTCGCCGGAGTCATAGCGCATCGGATTCTGGTCGGTGCGCGTCTCGGCCCAGCCGGCGGCGGTGCACTTGGCCAGCACCGTCACGCGCGGCTTGTCCGGCGAGCTCTCCGCGTTGGCCTCGGCGCCGCCAACCGGCTCCACGGACCGCGGCAGATAGAGCACCGCCGCGTTGCCGCGCAGCTTGTCCGTCACCGGGTGGGGTTCGTATTGCGTCAGGAACAGCTCATGACCGCTGAGCGTGCGCGTGGGATCCACCACCACGTCGTCGTGGAGCTGCACGCCCCACTCCTGCAGCAGCGGCGCCAACCCCGGCTGCGCGATGGAATCCAGCAGGAACAGCACCCGGCCTTTCTTGGCAATGAACTGCCGGACCTGGTCCACTTCGACCGGCGCATAGCGCTTCTGCGGGCCGGCGATGACCAGGAGATCAGCATCCTCGGGGATGGCCTGCTTTTCGCCCGGGTTCAGTTTTCTGACCTCGGCATTGTCGCGGCGGATCAGCTTGGCCAGGGTCGAGTAGCCGCTGCGCGGATCGAAGCTGTCCGGATCGCGTTCGCCGTGGCCCGCCAGGAAGTACACCACCGGCGACTTCGCCTGCGTGACGCTTTGGATGGCCGACGAGAACGCCTGTTCGCCCTTGAACGCCATCCGCCGCGCCGGCTGGCCGTACGGCAACCCGGCATAATCCATGTCCACGATGTCGTTCGCTGTCACATGCTTCGACCGCCCGCCGTTGTCGAAGACCACGACGTTGTCCTGGCTGACCTGATACTTCTTTTTCAGCAGCTCCGTGCGCGCCAGGTCGCGGTCCGGATCCACCCGTTGCACCCGGATCCACTGCGACGCGTACTGGTACTCCTTCAGCAGGTAGTCCACGTCCTCGTAAATGTTCTGGTCGGGCTGGAAAAACACGACCACATCAATCGTGTTGGTCAGACTCTGCAGCAGGCTCCGGGTCTTGTCGGCGAGCTGATACAGCTTGGTATGACTCAGGTCGGCCCGCCGGTAATGCCGGTAGCTGAGATAATTCAACAGGCCGACCAGCAGCAAGGCCAGCAGCAACGCCACGCCGGTGTTCAGGCCCACGGCCAGCTTCAACCCGCGGCTTTGCGGCCGGCCGCGTTCCGCCCCCGGCGCGTCCGGCCGGGCCGGGGCGGGGAGCGGCCCCGCGTTTCCGGCGCGGACATCCTGATAGGTATCGGTCACGCTCGCCTCCTTATTTCCATTTGCGCGCCTCGATGACCTTGACGGTGGCAAAGAGCATCAGCGCAGTCCCGGTGAGGTGGAAGACCACCGGCCGCGTGTCCACCACGCCGCGCGCAAAATCGCGCATGTGCGCCAGGGACGAGACATACTGGGCCACGTTGCGCGCCGCTTCCTCGCGGACCATGAAGCTCAAAAAGCCGCTGAAAAACGCGACGCAGACCAGCGCAAAGGCCACGATGGCCGCGACGATCTGGTTGCGGGTCAGCGCGGAGCAGAACAGGCCGATGGCGAGATAGAACGCGCCGATCAGCAGCGCGCCGAGATAGCCACAGACAATCGGGCCCGGATCCGGCGGAGCGGCCAGCGGGCTGAACATGCGCAGGATGACGACGTACACCAGGGTCGGCGCCCAAATGAGGCCGTAAAATGACAGGGCACCGAAGTATTTGGCCAGCACGACGGCCGGATCGCTGACCGGCGCCGTCATGAGCGTCTCGATGGTGCCGGAACGCTTCTCCTCGGCAAACAGCCGCATGGTCAGCACCGGCGCGAGCGTCAGCGTGGTCATCCAGAAGAAGAGGCTGTCGAACAACTCCCGCATGACGGACACGCCGGGCGCGCCCTGGGCCAGCACGTTGGCCAGCAGCCAGAAGCTGAAGCCCATGATGATCAGAAAGAAGATCATCATGACATAGGCGATCGGCGAGTAGAAATACGTCGTCAGTTCGCGTTTCCACAAGATGAAGAAGGCTCTCATGGCATCTCCTGTTCACCGCGGGTCAGCGCGGCGAAGATATCCTCCAGGCTCTGTTTTTCCTGCCGCAGCTCGCGCAGGTGCCAGCCGTGCTGCACCGCAGCCTCGAACACGAGCGGACGGATATCCTCGCTGCCGGAGCACTCCAGGCGGAACTGCGTCCATGCGCCCGCCGCGTCGGCCGCCATGCGGGCCACGCCCGGCAGGGCGGCCAGCCGCTGCGCCGCCTCGGGCGGCGGCGCGTGGATTTCCACCACCACTTCGCGGCCGCCCTGCAGGCGGGCGCGCAACTTGTCGGGCGTATCCGAGGCGACAATCCGGCCGCGGTCAATGATCAGCACGCGCTGACAGGTCAGTTCCACTTCCGCCAGGATGTGCGTGGAGAGCAGGACCGTGTGGCGTGACGCGAGGCTCTTGATCAGGTCGCGGACGTGCCGGATCTGGTTCGGGTCCAGGCCGATGGTCGGTTCGTCGAGAATCACCAGCTCCGGATCGTGCACGAGCGCGTCGGCCAGCCCCACGCGCTGGCGATAACCCTTGGAGAGCTGGCCGATGATGCGCCGGCCGACGTCCGCCAAGCCGCACAGTTCCTTGACTTCGCTGACGCGCTGACGCCGCCGGCGTCCCGGCACCCCCTTGAGTTGCGCGCGATAATTCAGATATTCATCCACCCGCAGTTCCGGATAGAGCGGGGTGCTCTCCGGCAGATAGCCGATGCGCCGCCGCACCTCCAGCGAATGCCGGAACACGTCGAAACCCGCCACCCGCGCCTCGCCTTCCGAAGCCGGCAGATAACAGGCCAGCATGCGCAAGGTGGTGGTTTTGCCCGCGCCGTTGGGCCCGAGAAAGCCCACCACCTCCCCGGGGGCCACCGTGAACGACACGTCCGCGACGGCCGTGCAGCCGGCGTAGCGCTTCGTCAGGTGCCGCACCTCGATCATGGGTTCGCTCATGGTACCATCCCCTCGCTGGGCATCGCCTTCGCCATTAATTTCCCGCTGGCAGTGCCACCGCCGCGCTCTGGGCGAGCAGCAATCCACCCTGCTCGCTCAGTTGCACCACCACCAGGTTCACCGATTCACCGCGCCGGACATTTTCCAGGGCCACCCCGACATCGGCCAGCGATGTCACGTCCACGTTGTTGATCCGCACCAGCAGCAGCCCCGGCTGGACGCCGGCCTTGACGGCCGCGCGGTTTTCGGCAACGGCCGTGATCACCAGCCCCGGCCGGCCCTGCAGCGCCGGCGGGCCCTGGACCTCGCCCAGCGGCTTGAGCGTCAGCCCCAGCAGGTCCAGCGCCAGTTTCGACCCGTCCGGCTGCGGCAGCGACAGCATGCGCGCGACCAGCTCCCGGGTGTCTGCGCCGCGCCGCAGCGTCAGCCGCGCCACCTGGCCGGTGGTGAGCGGCAGCAGCGCGCGGTGGTAATCGAACAGCGTCGCCACCGGCTGCCCGTTCACCGCCACGAGCGCATCGCCGGCCGCCGGCGCCGCGCCGCGCGGGAGCGCCTGCGCCACCTGCGTCACCTGCAGCCCGCCGGCCCGCGACTCGACGTCAAAGCCCAGCCACTGCTTTTTCAGCAGCCGAGGCGACAGCCAGGGGCCGAGCAGCTCGCGCGCCCGCTTGACCGGCAGCGCGAAGCCGATGTTCTGCGCCGCCTGGTAGATGGCGACGTTGATGCCGATCAACTCCGCGTCCTGGTTCAGCAGGGGACCGCCGGAGCTGCCGGGGTTCACCGCGGCATCGGTCTGCAGGATGTCCTTGTACAGCACCTCGCCGCCATAACGCGCCTCGCGGTTCTTGGCCGACAACACGCCAACGGTTACGGTCTGCTCCAGCCCGAACGGGTTGCCCAACGCAATGACCGTTTCGCCCAGCATGGTATCGTCGTCCCGGGCGAACACGATCGCCTGCAACGGCGCACGCGGCTCGATCTTGATCAGCGCCAGGTCGTTGATCGGGTCGCCCGCCAGAAACACCGCCTCACAGGACGTGCCGTCCGCCAGCTTCACCTGAATGCGCGACGCGCGTTCGATCACGTGAAAATTCGTCAGGATATAGCCCAGCGGGTCAATGATCACGCCCGAACCCAGCGAGTGGCTGAGCTGGTACTGCGGCGACATGTGCTGCGCGAAGAAGTCGCGGAAAAACTGGTCGAAGAGGTCGCCGCGAAAGCGCTGCTGTGGATCGGCATACTGTACCTGGACCAACCGCTCCGTGCCGATATTGACCACGCAGGGCAGCGCCTTCTCCACGGCCGCGACCACCGGCGTCCGCCGGTTCACGCCGGCTGACGCCAGCCCCCAACTCAAGAGCCAGAGCACCAGTATCCAGGCTCCGCGCCCGTTCGGCGATTGGACAACGTCTCGCATAAAGTGCTATTATGCTGAGCGTGCAGGCACAGTCAAGACGCCACGCAGGGCTTGACGCCGGCCGGGTCGGCCGGGCGGCCGCTCCGTTGCCGGCCGTCAGCGCCGCTTATTTCCCGCGCGCCGCACGCTACCCGCGGGGGCGGCCCGCCGCGCAGGGCGTGCGGGAGCGCGAGCCCGGGCGCGGGCAGGCGTCCTTTTCCGAGCGGCATCTGCAATGCGTGTGGTTCGATCCCGCTCTGCGCCCGGCCGCGTTGCGCACGCAGCGCGGCGAAGAGGTGCGCATCGAGCAGCCCGGCGTGTGGAACCTGGAGGCCGGCCCCGACTTCCTGGGCGCGGCGCTGCGCATCGGCCCGGACCAGCGGCGCATCGCCGGCGACGTCGAAATCCACCGCCACCCCGCCGACTGGACGACGCACGGCCACGCCGCCGATCCGCGCTATGCCCGCGTCCGCGTGCACGTCACCTACCATCCCGGCGATTTCCCCGCCGACCAGTTCCCGCCCGGCGCGATCCAGATCACGTTGCGCGACGCGCTCGCCGCTGATCCGGCCTTTTCCTTCGACAACATTGACCTCACCGCCTATCCCTACGGCCGGCCGGCCGCGGAACCGCCCTGTGCTCGCGTGCTGGCCGCGTGGCCGCCGGATGACCGCGAGGAACTGCTGGCCGCCGCGGGTGAGGAGCGCCTCCGCCGCCGCGCCGAACGGCTGGCCGACGCCATGGGGGAGCGCGGACCGGCACAGGTGGTGTATGAGGAGGTGATGGCTGCGCTCGGCTACAAGCACAACAAGGCGGCGTTCCGCCGGCTGGCGGAAACTCTCCCGCTTCGCACCCTACGCGCGGAATCGCGCGGCAATCCCGAAATCGCCTACGCCCTGCTCCTCGGCCTCGCCGGACTGCTGCCCGACAGGCTCACGCTGCGCATGGACGACGAGTCGCGTTCGTTTATACGGCTGCTGTGGGACGCCTGGTGGCGCGGCCAGGAGCGCTGGACCACGCACATCTTCCCGGCCAACGCCTGGCGGCTCTCCGGCCTCCGGCCCCTCAACCATCCTCTGCGCCGCCTGGCCGCGGCCGCGGCGCTCTTCACCGCCGACAAGACGCCCGCGGATACCTGGAGCCAGTTGGCCCGGGTGGCCCCCGCCGACAGTCTCGTCCACGCCCGCCGCCGATTGCTCACCGTGTCGCATCGCTACTGGGACCGGCGGCTGACGTTCAACGGGAAAAGGCAAAAGACCAACGCCGCGCTGATCGGCGAAGCGCGCGCCGATGCCATCCTGATCAACGTCTTCGTCCCCTACCTGGCCGCACAACAGCACGCCGCGCCGTTTGCGAAGGAGTTGCTCGCGCAGTTGCCGCTGGAAGACGACAACGCCCTCGTCCGGCAGATGGGTCACACGCTCTTCGGCCCCGACGCGCCACGCGCGCTCCTGCGCGACGGGCTCCGCCGCCAGGGGCTGTTGCAGATCTTCCACGATTACTGTCTCAACGACCGCTCGCGCTGCGCCACCTGCCCTCTGCCCGGCCTGCTGGCCGACCGCCGTGCGACCTGAGATGCCGACCCACCCCGGCAGGACGCGGAAACCCGCAGCCCGGTTATCAACTGTACTACTGACCCGCCACCATCCCGTTCCCAATCCCTGTCCAAACCCGCCTTGATTATGCGGATTAAATCTGATAAAATAATCCATGCTTTTTTCTGAGGTTCCGCAGCGAGAACGCGTTCAGCGTTTGGCTGGCTTTCGCCAGAGCCCGTCTGATGTATCGCGAACAGGAAGGCGGGCGCTTTACGACCCCGGCACGCAACACAGGTAGAAAACATGAAAATATTCAGCATGCGTGGAGTTGTGAAGCAATCCGTATTCGGTTGGGCGATGGCGCTGGCGTTCTGGGCGGGAAGCGTGCGGGCCGACACCACTATCAGCAACGGCGCCACCTATACGATCGATGACAGCAACACCACCATCAACGGCAATACGCGGACGTGGAATGACACTGGCACGTTGAAGATGTTCAACGGCGCCACGCTGCAGACCTGGCCAACCCAGATCAACACGGTCTCCAATAACGATGCCATCGTCTTCGCGGGCACCAGCGGCACGAACACGCTCAGATTCAATATGAACGACACGGACCACGTGTTGACCAGCTCGCCGATTACGTCCACCGCCACCGGCGCGCAGACGCTCGCCGTCTATACGGGTTATAACGGGAATGGCGACCGCGAGTCGGTCACCTTCAACGCGGGGGTTCCCAACACCGGCAACGGCAGCGCGGTGTCGCTGAATATTACCTTCCGGACCCAGACGGGTTCGCAGAGCTGGGTCAATCTGAAAGGCGTCAACACCTTCACCGGGCCCATCACCCTGGTGGCCGGCAGCGGCCCGGCGACGGGCTACTTGACGATCGGCGGCACGTTAACGCGCAACAATGGGAATACGGTCGGATCGGGATCATTGAACAGCGGCAATTACGCCGGCGCCATCGCCCTCGGCGCCGCCACCATCCTCAACTACGCCAGCACGGCGACGCAAAATCTGGCGGGCGTGATTTCCGGCGCCGGCGCGCTGCAAGTGACCGGCAGCGGCACCCTGACCCTCTCCGGCACCAACACCTACACCAGCAACACCACCGTCAGCGGCGGCTGCACGCTGGTCCTCGGGAGCGGCGGCGGCTTGAAATTCGTCGTCACGGATGCCGCCAACAACAAAGTCACGGGTGCGGGCACCGCCACGTTGAACGGCAGCTTCACCCTCGACACCTCGGCTGTTACCGTTACCAGCAATTCCTGGACGCTGGTGGATGCCACCACCAAGTCCTTCGGCACGAACTTTAGCGTGGCCGGCTTCACCGGTCCCGGTCCCGTCTGGACGAAAGTGGTCGGGGCCCAGAACTGGGCCTTCACCACGAACAGCGGCGTGCTCAGCCTCACCTCCAAGGCCATTATCATGTCCCTGGGCATCCCGGGCTCCACCGGCGTCGTGAACCAGGTCGCGAAGACCATCGCGTTGACCGTGCCGTATGGGACAGCGCTGGCGACCCTCGCGCCCACCTACACGCTAACCTCCGGAACGTGCAATCAGTCCAGCGGCTCCCCGCCGTCACCGACCTTCGCCGCCACCAACCCGGTGCACTACGTCGTCACCGACGGCAGCGTCACGAACGACTATGCCGTGACGGTCAGCGTCACGGCGGCCAGCACGAACAAGGACATCCTCACCTTCGGGCTCCCGGGCAATGCGGGCTACATTAACGGGACCAACATCACCCTGACCGTGCCGGTGAACCCGGGCGTGAGCAATCTCGCCCCCACCTACACGGTTTCCCTTTACGCCACGGGGGCGCCGCCGTCCGGCACCACCAACAACTTTGCCACCCCCCAGATGTACACCGTCACCGCCCAGAACGGCTCCACCAAGAGCTACCGCGTGACGGCGCAGACCTATCAGGCCTGGTCCAATTCCGCGTCCTTCTATATTCTGACCGACGCCGCCGGGGCGAATTTGCCGGGCTCGGCCGCGGAAACCAACTTCCCGGTGTTGCTGCGGCTGAACAGCACCTTTTTCAACTTCGGCCAGGCGAAAGCCAACGGCGATGACATCCGTTTCTCGACCGCCGCCGGCGGCTCCGTGGCGTATCAGATCGAGCAGTGGGACGCCGTCAACGGGACCGCCGTGATCTGGCTCAATGTGTCGGCAATCGTTGGCAATGCGCGGCAGGAATTGAAGATGTATTGGGGCAAGGCCGACGCCGTCAGCGAGTCCAGCGGCGCGGCGGTGTTCAATGGCGCCAACGGCTATTTGAGCGTGTTGCACATGAACGAGACGGTCAAAGATGAAGTCGGCACGCTGACGCCCACCGATACCGGCACCACCCTGGCCACCGGCCTGATCGGCAAAGGCCGGAATTTCACCTTGGGCAAAGGCATCAATGGCGGGGAGAGCATCACGAACTATCCCAGCGGCAACAGTCCCTCCTCAACCGAGGCCTGGTTCCGACCCACGGTGGGGAATGCCGAGATTGTGGACTGGGGCACCGAAGGGGGCGGCAACAAAGTGCAAATCAGGCTGGTCAGTCCGCCCAAGATCTATATCGATGGCAATGGCGCCAGTTTTTACGGCAACAGCACGCTGACGTTCGGGCCATGGTATCATGTGGCGCATACCTATACGAACGGGAGCGGGAAGATCTATGTCAATGGCCAGCTGGATGGCTCCGGCAGCGTCACCATGAATTTTGCGAATCCCGCCAAGATGTGGATTGGCGGCTGGTATAACAACTACTCGTTTGCCGGCGACATGGACGAGGTGCGGGTTTCCAAGGTGGTGCGTTCGGCCAATTGGATCAACCTGGAATATCAGAACCAGAACGCGGTGCAAACGCTCGTGGGTCCGCTGGTGCAGACGGGCAGCACCTTCTCGGTGGCGCCCGCCGCCGTGACGATGAACGAAGGCACGGTCACCAACCTGGTCGGGCAGGCGGGCGGCGCGCAGAAGATCTATTGGATCTACAAGAAGGACGGACAGGAAACCGTGATCGCGGTGGACCAATTCACGCTGAGCTTTGCTGCCGGCCGCGTGCTGGGTGACCAATCGTTCGTGCTCCAGTTCAAGGCCATCTATCCCACGGAAATCAAAACCAACGACATCCCCGTCACCATCAAGGAAACCATCCCCGAACCGGTGTTCACCCTGGCGGCGCCCGCGACGTGGGACGGCCGGCAGACGATCACCGTGACGCCGCTTATCTCGAACTGGAGCGACCTGCAGGCGAAGGGCGTCACCAATTTGAATTACAACTGGAGCGTGGGCGGGGTGGCCGTGACGGTACAAAACCCTTCCGGTTTGACCACCCCAGGCACCTTTACTGCGTCCACGCTGACGCTGCTGCGTGCGCAGGGCAGCGGGCCGCTGACCGTGATGCTGGTCCTCGACAACGGCGGCGCGCTGGTGACCAATACGGCCGCGATCCTGGTCCAGGAACCCGCGTCGGACGCCTGGGTGCAACGAACGCCGGGCGCCACCGAAAAGCCGGTGAACAACCAGTTCTTCGCCCGTAACCCGAATACGGACCTGGGCACCATCTACTATAACGGCACCCAGAGCGGCACGCCGGACACGGTTTTCCTGAAGGTCTATACGACCGATACCGGGCCGGATGTGCTCTATGCCACCCTCCGCCAGCCACTCGTGACTGGGGCCTATGCCTTCACCGCGCCGATTGCCGCGGGCAAGGCGACCTACAAGGTGGTGTATGGCACCACCACCGGCGGCGTCGATACTCCGGTCGGCTCGGCCGTGACCAACCTGGTCTGCGGCGACGCCTTTATCATTGACGGGCAGTCGAATGCCCTGGCCACCGATAACACGGCGCCAAATGATACCACCACCGACCCGTGGATCCGCACCTATGGTGCCTCGGGGGGCTGGGGTTCCGCGATCAGCAAGGGCTCGGAAATGCAACTGGGGCTGTGGGGCTGGTATTTGGCCAAGTACCTGACCGCAACTTATAACATGCCGATCTGCATCATCAACTCCGCGGTTGGCGGCACCCGCATCGACCAGCACCAGCCGAATCCGGCGGACCATGCGGTGGCGGGAACCAGTTATTCGATTTATGCCAGCCTGTACAACCGCGTGACGGGGGGCAAGCTGACGCATGGCATCCGCGGCGTCTTCTGGCACCAGGGTGAGAACAACAGCGGCGCGGCGGCGCTCACCGGCGACTACGACTACAAGTCCTATCAGCAATATTTTGTGAATATGTCGGCGGCCTGGAAACAGGACTTTCCGAATATCCAGCATTATATCATCTATCAAGTGATGCCGAAACCCTGCTCCATGGGACCCAAGGGCGACCAACTGCGGGAGGCGCAACGAACTTTGCCACGGCTGTATTCGAATATGGACATTCTGGACACGCTGGGCGTCGCAGGCTATGAAGGTTGCCATTTCAGCCCCACGGGTTACCAGAACTTTGCGAATCTGACCGCACCCTTGGTGGGCCAGGATTATTACGGGATCGTGCCGTCGGCACCCGTCACCGCGCCGAACCTGCTGCGCGCCTACTACACCACCACCAACAGGACCGAGATCGCCCTGGAATTCGACCAGAACATGTCATGGAACAGCTTCTCAACGGCGAATTACTGGCTGGACAAGGTCGGCAGCAAGGTCTCCTCGGGCAGCGTGTCGGGCAAAGTCGTCAAACTTCAATTGTCCTCCGCCGGGACCACCAACTCCACCCTCGACTATCTGGAGGACGACCACTGGAGCTATAACGAAGCCACATCGAGCCTGCTGAAAGGGTCCAACGGCATCGCCGCCCTGACGTTCGCCGATGTGCCGATATACACGAGCCCGGGCACCAATGTGCCGGCGACGCCGCTCGGGCTGACGGCGGTGGGCTTGAACGGCCGGGTGCTTCTGAACTGGACCGCATCCGCCCTGGCCGCGGGCTACAAGGTGAAGCAATCCGCGGCCGCCAACGGGAGCTACAGCCCGGTGGGCGGCACTGCGGGCGCAAGCGCGACCCGTTATACGGTCACCAACCTGGTGAACGGCACGCTCTATTATTTCCGCGTATCGGCCACCAACAGCACGGACGAAAGCGCCGACTCCCCGTGGGCGAGCGCCACGCCGGTGCCGCCAACGCAGCCGTCCTTCCTGCCAGGCGGCGGGGTCAGCATGAACGCCGCCTCGGGTGCGGGTGCGATCACGTTCTACGCGACCAACGGCTGGGAATATCGCATCGTTTACAAGGACGATCTGCGGTCCACGGGCGATTGGCTCCCAGTCGGTCCGGGCTGGCAGACCGCCACCAACACCGCGCCGCTGACGATCACCGATCCGGGCGCGACGAACAGCCCGCAGCGTTTCTACCACCTCGAAGTGCGCTAGAAGGAACGCATCGCGCGGCGGCCAGGCTCCGTTCGTGGGCGGGGCATCCTGCCCCGCGCGCATTGTAGCCGCGGCCTCTGGCCGCGTCGGAAAGCGGTGGGACGTTCACGCACGGGGACCGGGCTCCGCAGGGGCGGCGGTGGCTGGCGCGATGCCGGCGAGTTCGCGGTGCAGGATTTTCCCGCCCGGGGTTTTGGGCAGTTCCGGCACGAATTCTATGATGGCGGGCAGCTTGTAGGGCGCCAGGTGTTGCCGTGCGAAGCAAAGCACGTCGGCAGCGGTCAGCACGGCCCCGGGGCGCAGCACGATCACGGCCTTGGGCACCTCCCCGTGGGTGGCGTCCGGCACGCCGACGACCGCCACCTCGCGGATGGCCGGATGTTCGCCGAGCACGTCCTCGAGTTCCGTCGGATATATTTTCACGCCGGCTTTTTTGATCAGGCCGCTTTGGCGGCCCATGAAAAAGAAACAGCCGTCCGCATCCCGCCGGAACAGGTCGCCTGTGTGGAACCAGCCGTCCCGCAACTGCCGCTCCGACGCCCCGGCCTCGCCCAGGTAGTCGGCGCAGACCGCCGGGCCCCGGACGAGCAGCTCGCCGGGTTCGTCCGGCCCCACCTCGGCGCCCTGGGCGTCCAGCAGCCGCATCTCGTAATACGGACAGGGGCGGCCCACGGAACCGGGTTTGAACAGCTCGCCGGGGCAGTTCGCCAGGGCAATGCCGGCGGTCTCCGTGCTGCCCCAGACCGGGAGCAGCGGCAGGCCGAAGCACGCGCTGAACCGCCAGGCCAAGGCCGGGCTGACGCGCATGCCCCCGCTTTCGGCCAGCGTAAGCCGGCCCGGGCCGCCGCCGTGCAGCTCGTGGTACTGGACCATGCTCTGATAGATGGACGCCGTCGCCATCAGGCAGGTCACTCCCTGCTCCCGGACCGCCGCGAAAATCCCGGCGGGGGCGATGCGGTCCAGCAGGACCATGGTGCCGCCGAGATAGAGCGGCCGGGCAAACAGCTCGTGCGGATGTCCGGCCACCGGGAACATGCACAGATGGACATCAGCGCCGGTGAGGCGCAGGCGTTCCACGGAAGAAACCGTGTTCCAGAAGATGTTGGCGTGGGTGGTGATCGCCGCCTTCGGCTGGCCGGTCGTGCCCGAGGTCATGTTCAAGTAGACCGTTTCATCTGCTGACGGCCTGACGGGAGGCGGCGCCGGTATACTGCCGTGCAGCGCGTCCGCCCACGCCGTGCCGCCGGAGGCAGGCCCGCCGTCCAGCACCACGACGTTCGCGGGCGCACAGGGCAGCGTCCAGCCTGCCAGGCGGGCGGCGAGTTTGCTGCTGACCACCAGCGTGAAGGGCCGCGTCAGCTCCAGCACCGCTTGAATATGCGCATCGGTCTCGTGGTTGGGGATCGGGAAGAACACCCCGCCGGCCGCCGCGACCCCGAGGAAGGCCACGAGGGCGTCCGCCGTCTTCTCCACCAGGAAGCCCACCCGGTCTCCCGGCTGCAGGCCGATGGTCAGCAGATGGTTGGCGAACCGGTTGGACTGTCCGTGGAGTTCGCCGAACGACAGGCGCGAGGCGCGATGGATCAACGCCGTCTTATCCGGGCATTGCCGCGCCTGGCGCGCGAGCATGCCGCCCACCGTTTCCACCGCGCCCACGTAGTGTCCTTCCTGCGGCATGTGCCATCCGCCCCCAAGTGCCGCGCGCCATTCTTTCCGCCGGTGAGGCTAGTATGCCGCGGCGTTCCTGTCCAGCCGTTCCGGTTCCGGGGAGCAAACGCATGCAGATGGAGAGGAACGGGATGTTTGAAAGCTGAAAACAGGCAGCGGAGGTTTATCCCCAGATTTCATCGATTACACAAATGAAGCAGTAAACGCCAAGCTGAAAGTCCTCCGATAGGAGGAGCGCAAAGTTAAGGCGGAAGGCGCAGAGAAGAGCAACCGGCACCGTTAACCGGCTTCGCTGGAACTTCGCCGGGGCGATCCTGTTCCGCTCCAAGAGAAACCATACGGCGAATTACCGAGCGGTTGTGCCGAGCTTGACAACATAACGGAAAGCGTTATCATAGGCGCATGATCAGAAGTTTCCAATGCCGTGACACGGAAAATGTCTGGCATTGTGAACTTGTGCGGCGCTGGGATGTCGGCACCCGTAAAACGGCCCTGCGAAAATTGACGTGGCTGGACGCGGCGAAGGACGTGCGCGATTTACGGATACCGCCCGGCAACCGCTTGGAAAAGCTGAAGGGCGACCGTGCCGGACAATACAGCATCCGCGTCAACGACCAGTGGCGGATATGCTTCGAATGGCGCGAGGGGCATGCTTGGAATGTCGAGATCGTGGATTATCACTGACAGGAGGCCATGAACATGAAAGACCCTGTTCTGAACCCCGTGCATCCAGGAGAAGTCCTGATGGAAGAATTTTTGAAGCCGCTGCGCGTGTCCCAGTACCGCCTGGCGAAGGAACTTGGCGTGCCGCCACGTCGCATCAACGAGATCGTGCTCGGCAAGCGCGGCATTTCCGCCGATACGGCCCTGCGGCTGGCCCGCTACTTCAGCACCTCGCAGGAAGTCTGGATGAATCTGCAAATGCGTTACGAGCTTGCAACGGCGCGTTTGGCCGTTGGCCGGCGGATCGAAAAGACCATCCACCCGCTGGCCCTGCCGGAACTCATGGCCGCCATGGCCTGATGTTGACCGGTTGGCGACTCAAATAGTCGGCCAGGAATGGCCGACTTACTTGGTAGGACAGGCATTCTTGCCTGTCACGCTGTCAGTCGGCGGCCAAAATGAGAATTGCCCGCCAATTAACGCTTGCCATCCGCCCTGCCGGGTTTACCCTTCCACATGTGGCTGCCTGGATGGATGGCGATGAAAAAAAGCCTCGTTCACCGTGCGGTTGTGGTTGGTGGCGTGCTTGCGGGTATTGCGGTGCTGGTCTACCTGATGTTGCTATTGTTTGTATACGTGATGATGGTCACCAGCCCGGAGGACAGATCCCAGTGCCGCACCGAGATCAAGGCGATTGAAAACGCGCTCCGGGTTTACCGGAGCGACTATGGCAAGTTCCCCGAATACGGGTCTTGCCGCCTGCAAACCACCGGCACCGGGCAGACGGACGCCGACCTGACGGATACCTTGCGCGGCTACAACACCAACGCCAATCCCCGAGGTTTCGTTTATCTGGACGCCAACGAGAAAAGCCTAGGGACCAATGTCGTGACCGCGTCGGGCGGACAGGGCGAGGCGGGCGCGATGTACGACCCGTGGGGCAACCTGTATCAAATTGCCGTGGCGTATCAATTCAACCGCACCGTCGCCCATGCGGATGGCGAGAACCTGAGCAACCGCACCGTGGCCGTCTGGTCCTGGGGTCCCAACAAGACCGCCCACCCCGATCCGCACGATAAGACGCACATCCGTTCGTGGAAATAACGACCGTTACCCGCTGCGTCTTCCGCCGGCCTTCCACTTGCCTTGTTAGATTCGCCTGCGCTCCCCGCTGCCCCTCTTCCGCCCTCTACGACCTCTGTGGTGGCAGCGAAAGGTCCTCATGTGAAAAACCGGCTGGCCGACCGGCGGAAAAATTGACAGCCACACGCGCCGACGCATCCATATTCGATCCGGATGAGCCGATTTGTGCCATTCGGCCCTTTTCTATGTATAACAAAAATCTATCCGGCCGGATAGATTTTTGTTATATATCCATGGATGGCTTTTTGCCGGTTTTATTCCAACCGGCAAGTGAAATATGCGCAATCTGGGAATGGAGACTACCACCGGCGGGGCAGATGGCGTATGCTCGCGCCGGCGGAGGCGGGGGACGGATGCACAATGGGAAGCAGATGGCCGTGGAACGAGCAGCGCCGGCGGCGCCCGCCGCGGAGCGCGTGTGGCGCGTGCTGCACGCCCGGCCGCGGACCGAAAAGAAATTGGCGGAGTACTGCCGACTCCGCCACATCGAGCACTACCTGCCCCTGCGGGCCGAGACGAAAGTCTATCAGCGCCGCAAGGTCACGGTGCTCAAACCGCTATTCCCGGGTTATCTATTTGCCGCGTTCGACGCCGAGCGCCGCGCGGACGTGTTGAAAACCAACCTGGTGGCGCAGATCCTGGAGACCAAGAACCAGCAGCAACTGCTGTGCGAGCTGGACCAGGTGCGCAGGGCGCTGAGCGTCAATCCCACCCTCGGCGCCTGCCCGCTCCTGGAGTCGGGCCGGCGCGTGCGCTTCAGCCGCGGTCCGTTCGAGGGCCTGGAGGGCACGGTGGCAACCGTACGCGGCCGGACGCGGGTCCTGCTCCACGTGGACCTGATCGGCCAGGCTCTGGCGGTCGAGGCGGACGCGGGGTTGTTGGAGCCCGTGTAACCGGCGGAAGTAGGCCACGAAAAAAAATCTGAAGAAGTTTAACTACGAAAGGCGCGAAAAAACGCGAAAGGGGATGCCTGCAAGCCAGCGGTTTACAGTGGTTCGAGCATCCGGTGGGCCTTTCATCCATTTGGTCGAAGTCGGACAGACCATGCTCTGCGATCCAACTGATTGATCATCATTTTTCGCGTGTTTCGCGTTTTTCGTAGTTTGAAACTGCTCTTGGCGGTCACACGCGCGAGCCCCGCGCCAGGTAACGGAGGAACACCCCGCCGGCCTTCAGGGTGCGCTGCCACTCGCGCGGATGGCGCGCGAGCTGCGCCAGTTTGTAGGCGAGGTAGCCCGGCCGCAGATAGAACCGCCGGCGCGCCTGATCGCACAGGCGGACGAGTTCGGCGGAAGTCATGTGCTGGTTGCGAATCACGCAGTTGTGCAGCCCCTCGGCGGTCAGCCAGTCCCGGTAGGAGCCGGCGGCCAGCCAGCCCCGGCTGCGGTACTCCTCGTACGCTTCCGTCCCCGGGTAGACCATCACGGGATAGAACTGGGCCGTGTCGGGATTCAGGCGCAGGGCCAGGTCCATGGTCAGCCGGACGTCAGCCGCCGTTTCGTCCGGGAAGCCGAACATGAAACAGCCGTGGACGAGCACGCCGGCCCGGCGCGCGTTCCGCATGAACGCATGCATCCGCTCGATGCGCGTCCCCTTGTGCATGCGGTCCAGAACCGCCTGGCTGCCGCTTTCGAAGCCCACGCAGAGTTCGCGGCAGCCGGCCGCGCGGATGCGCTGCATGGTCTCGTGGTCCACGTCCACCCGCGAGTTGGCCTCCCACGGAATCGTGAGCTTCCGCTGCCCGATGGCCTCCGCCAGTTCCAGGCACCGCGACTTCTGCGCCGTGAGCGTGTCGTCTTCGAAAAAGATCGAGCGCGCCTCCGGAAATTCCTGCACCACGTAGGCCATTTCATCCACCACGTCGCCGATGCTGCGCTCCCGGCAGCGGCGCCCGGTCAGCACCTGCGGGTAGACGCAGAAGTTGCAGCGAAACGGACAGCCGCGGCTGGTAATCAGCGTCACCATCGGATAGAGCGCGTTCTGGTTGAAGTAGTCGCGGATGTCCAGGTGCCGCCGGTACACCCGGCTGACCCACGGCAGCTCGTCGAGGTTCTCGATGAACGGCCGGTCGGGATTGTGCACGACGCGGCCATCCGCCCGGAACGAGAGCCCGGCCACGCCGGCCAGGCGCGCCGCGTCCGGCCAGCGGTTGCCATTTGCCGCCATGACGGCAGCAAGTTCGCGCAGGGTGTAGTCGTACTCCCGCCGCGCCACGGCATCGGCAGCGGCGCCGCCCGCCAGCACTTCCTCCGCGCAAGCCGTCACGTGGGTGCCGACCAGCACGACGGCGACGCCCGGGCACGCCTGCTTCAACGCCGCCGCCACGCCCAGGTCGTTCTCGATGCTCGGCGTACTGGTGTCCATCACGATCAGGTCGGGCTGCAGCCGCGGCACCTCGGCCAGGACGGCGTTGAGCGGCACGCTGCGCGCGGCGGCGTCGGTAAGCGTCACCTGATGTCCGGCGGCTTCGAGCACGCCGGTGGCGTACGCCAGCCAGAGCGGGAAATACACCGTCCCGCTTTTCGTGACTGCCGGGCTGCGCTGCGGCCGCGAATACTTCGGCAAAAAAGGCGGATTGAGCACCCAAACATTCACCCAGTCATCGCTCCTTTCTGGTACGGCCGGTTGCGTCCGCCCGGCGCTTGTTCCCAACAAGCGCTACGGAGTTCCGGCTCTTCTCGGGGTCGGAATCGGTATCCGAATCGGTCACATACCTCGGCGAGTCTTCGTTGACCGAGTAGCCGCGCTGTCCAAGCTTCGTGAGCATGGCCACGATTCGATCAAGAACACGCTTGGCCTCGATATTCTCCTGGGCGGAGATCGCGCCGCACACCTTCAACACGTCCTGCACGGCGCCACACTCCAGCGTTGAGCCACGGGCGATCTCAAAATACCGCCTCCGGTCACCATCGGTCGCCTTGCCGTTACCCTCTGCAATGTTCAACGGGATGGACTGCGAAGCCCGAAGAAGCTGATCCTTCGCATTTCGATGCTGATTCTTCAGCCGCTCGCACAACCGATAGGCCCAACCGACATAGTCGATCGCGACCCGATACACATCCAAACGCTCATGCCCAAAAGTCAACGACATCCTTTCGATTCCGATCCCGATCCCAATGCGGAAACTACCACAGGTGTCAGCGCTACGCACAGCAAAACGCGCCCGGGGGAAGGGTCCGCGCCGCCGGGCCTGCTCCTTGACACGCCATCCTCATCCATGTTTGACTTTCCCCATGCCAACCCAAGTGCTCGTCACCGGCGCCGCGGGCTTCATCGGCAGCCACCTGGTGGAAGCGCTCGCCGCCGACGGCTGCGCGGTCCGCTCGCTGGTGCTGCCCGGCAGCGCGACCGCCAATCTCCAGGGGGCGAACACCGAGGTAGTATATGGTGACATCCGCGATCCGTCCACCCTGCGTCCGGCGCTGGCGGGGGTGGACACGGTGTACCACCTGGCGGCCCTGTCGCGGCACGATGCGCGCGTGCCGGACGCCGACTACCGCGACGTCAACGTGCTCGGCACCCGGAACGTGCTGGAAGCGGCGGACGCGGCGGGCGCGCGCCGTCTGCTGTTCACCGCCACGATCGAAGCGGTCGGCATGTCGCCGGACGGCCGGCCGCTGACCGAGGACACGCCACAGCAGCCGCGCAACATCTACGGCCGGACGAAGCTCGAGGCGGAAAACCTGGTGCGCACGTTTGCCGCGCGCCGCGGCCTGCAGACCGTGGTGGTCCGCCCCCCGATGACGTACGGGCCGCGCGAGATGCTGCTATGCGCGCGGATGTTCAAGCCCATCCAGTTCGGCCTCTACCCCGTCGTCGGCGACGGGCTGGCGCTCATGGAATGCTGTTACGTGAAGAACCAGGTGCAGGGCATCCGCCTGGCCGCCGAGCGCGGGCCCGACAGGTCCGTGTACTTCATATCCGACGAGCGGTCCTACACCTTCCGGGAGATCGTGCTGGCTATCGCCCGCGAACTCGGTGTGCGGGTCCGCACCCCCCGCCTCCCGGTGCCGCTGGCGTATGCGCTGGGCTGGACGGCCGAGCTGGCCGGCCGGGTGCTGCCCTTCCATCCGTTTCTCATCCGGCAGACCGGCCGCCCGCCGTTTTCCCGCAAGACCGTCGCGTGGACCAAGGAGAGCCGTTTGTTCGTGGACATCGGCAAGGCCCGGCGCGAACTGGGCTATCAGCCGGCCTACACCCTGCAGGCGGGGTTGCGCGAAACGATCGCCTGGTATCGCCAGCACGGCTACCTGCGGGCCCGCCGGGCAGTGGGCTGACTCTTTGGGCACAGCTCTTACACGAACGTGTGGGCCTGGAAAAAGCAGCTGGCCGGCTGCGCGAAGAGTGTTGCGGATTGGGCCATGCGGGTCACGGCGCATCGGTGATCCACACCCGGCTGAACAGCGTCTTGAAGATAATTCGCAGATCCAGCAGCAGCGACCAGTGCTGGAGGTATTCCAGGTCGTGCTCCACGCGCCGCTGCATCTCCGCCACGGTTGTGACCGCGCCCCGGCAGCCGTTGATCTGCGCCAGCCCCGTCATGCCCGGCTTGATCTTATGCCGCAGCATGTAGCCCGGCACGACCTTGCGGAACTCCTCGTTCATCGCCACCGCATGCGGGCGCGGCCCCACGATGGACATGCTGCCTTCCAGCACGTTGAACAGTTGCGGCAGTTCGTCCAGGCTGTAGCGCCGCAGCAGCGCCCCCAGCCGCGTGATCCGGGAGTCGTCGCTGGTGGCCGCGCGGAAGTCATAGCCATCCTCCGCCACCGTCATGCTGCGGAATTTCCAGACGCCGATCGGCCGTCCCTGGTAACCGTAGCGCCACTGCCGGAACAGCGCCGGGCCGCCCGTCCGCCAGCGGATCGTCGCGGCCACCAGCAGCATCCAAGGCGCCGCCAGGAACAGGAACAGCGAGGCGCAGACCAGGTCTTCGATGCGCTTGACGAGCACCTTGACGCCGCGCAACGACGTCTCGCGCAGCGTGATGATCGGTAGATCGCCGAAGTAAATGATGTTGGCGCCCATGATCATGCGGAGGGTGAAGATGTCGGGGACAAAGTCCACCGACACCGTGGAGTCCGTCAACTCGGCCAGCAGGGGATCAATCAGATCGCGCCGGCTCGAGGGCAGCACCACATAGACCAAGCCCACATTCTGCTGCTGCACAAACGTCGGCAACGCGCTCAGCGGCCCCAGCCGCCGGCAGCCCGCCGGCGGCGCGCGGTCCTCATCGTCAAAAACCCCCAGCAGGTGAATTCCCACCCACGGATGCGCCACGATCAAGCCGGCCAGCCGCTCCGCCAGTTCGCCGGACCCGGCAATGACGCTGTTGACGACGTTATACCCCTTGGTGCGCCAGTAGCGCATGCTGAGCCGCAGGAGAATCCGGCCCGTGCTGATCATGAAGGGCAGCAACACCATCCAGTAGATGATGGCAATGGCCGAAAAATTCCGCCCCAGCTTGAGCAGGTACATGCCCAGCGCCAGCGCCGCATAGAGGCCCAGGCAGCCCCGGAAAATGTACAGGATTTCGTGGTGGAGGGAGGTCACGCGCCAGGAATGATACAAGCCGATCGAGCGCATGGAGACCAGCATCATGCCCATGATGATCACGCTCACGCCGGCCGCCAGATTCAGGTCGTGCGCCCCATACGCCTGGCCGGCAAAGAAGAGCACGCCCGCGGCCAGCGCGTCCGTGGCCTGCAGCAAACCGCTCAGAAAAGATCCGTACGTGCGAAAGTTTTTCAGTGGCCCGTCCTGCTCAGGTTGTTGGCCGTGAGACCGCCCGGCTGCGCCGCCACGGGCGCCACAGCACATGACGTATCATACCGGCGATGCTGCCGAATGCAAGCGCCCCGGCCCGGAGCAGCACCAGCCCGGGCGTGCAGAGTGCTACGACCCGGTCGCGCGCCCACGCCCGGCGGGCCAGCGGGAGCGACAACGTCAGCATGACGACGCCAAAGAGCGCCAGCGCCGGCAGCGCATAGCGCGTCAGGAGCAGCACGCCCGCCAGGGGCAGCATCCCGGCAAACAGCACCGTTTGCACCTTCAGGAGCACGGGCGTGTAGGAATCCCGCGCCATTTTCCCCGGATACCGGCGGTACACCAGCATGCGCCAGTACGCCCGCGAATACTTGAGGCGCAGATAGGCGCCCAGCCGGTCCACGTGCGTGTGAAAGACGAGGGCGCGGGGATTGAAGGCCAGCCGGTAGCCGGCCGCTTCCAGCCGGCACGAGAGATCCATGTCCTCGCCGTTCGGCGCCGGGAAGGATTCGTCGAACCCACCCAGTTCCAGGAACACGTTGGTGCGGTAGGCTGCCGCGTAGGTGTCCACCATGTCAATCCGCGCCGCCCGCTGCAACAGCGCGTACCGCTCTTCGAACTCGATCTGGGCAAAGCGGGCCACCCAGCTCCGCTGCCGCGTACGGTAGGCGCCTTTGACGGCCACGATCCCGGGGTCCGCCAGCGGCTGCACCATCTGCGCGAGCCAATCCCCGCAGGGCACGCAATCGGCATCGGTAAAGACCAGCACCGCGCCCCGCGCCTCGCGCGCGCCCCGGTTGCGCGCCGCGGCCGGGCCGCGATTCGGCTGCCGGATCAGCCGCACCGGGGACGTCGCGGCCACCGCGCCGGTGTCATCCGTGGAACCATCGTCCACGACGATGACTTCGTACTGCGCCCGCGGGATGGTTTGCGCCTCCAGGGCGCCGAGGCCGTCGCCCAGCGTCCGGCTGGCGTTATAGGCGGGGATGATGATGGAATACTTTATGTCCATGGCTCAACAACCTGGGCTCATGATGCAGCCAGCAGCTCCAGCGCGGCGCGCCGCACGGCCTCGGCCGTGATTGCCTGCATGCAAACGTGCCCGGCCGGGTTGCGACAGTGTGACTCGTCGCACGCGGCCCGGCAAGCGCAGGCCGCTTCGACCACCCGGTGGGCAGTGCCATATGGCGCCGTCTCCGCGGACTTGGACGGCCCGAACAGCGCCACGACGGGGGTCCGCATGGCCGCCGCGATGTGCATCGGGCCGCTGTCATGGCACAGCAGCAGCCGCGCCCGCGCCAGCACGCCCGCCAGCTCCCGCAGGCCGAGCTGCCCGGCCAGCGCAACCGCCGGCGACCGCAGCAGGCCCGCGATCCGGCGGACATCCGCATCTTCCGCGGCGGTGCCGAGCAGCGCCAGCGGCAGGCCGGTGGCCGCGGCCAGGCCGGCCCCCGCGTCGGCCCAGCCGGCCGGCGACCACTTTTTCAGCGGCAGGCGGCTGCCGGGATGCAGGGCGATGAAGCCGCCGCCGAGCCGCCATTCGGCCAGCAACGCGTCCACGCGCTGCCACTCCGCCGCCGTCAGATGAATCTCCGCGCGCGGCGCGCCGGCCACGGGGCAGCCCAGAAAACGCGCCAGGTCCAGGTGATACTCCACCTTGTGTTTCAAGCCGGGATACGGCACCACGTGGGTCAGCAAACAGCCGCCGCCGCCGACCGCATAACTGACCTTGCAACGGGCCCGCAGCGGCCGCACCAGCATCAGGATTTCGCGCAGGTCCGCGCGTGCCTCGATGACCAGATCGAAACGGCGCGGCCGCATGTCCCGCCGCCACTGCAGGTAGGCGCGCTTGGGGCTGTGCGAATAAAACCAGAAAGGATCGTACGTCAGAATCTCGTCCACCTGCGGATGGTTGCGCAGCAGCGGCGCGGCGCCCGACGAGGTCAGGAAGGAAATCTTCGCCGCCGGAAACCGGTCGCGGAGCGGTTTCAGCAGCGGCAGGGTCAGCACCACGTCGCCGACGTACGCCGTGCGGATCACCAGGATGCTGGCGATGGATTCCGGCACGGGCGGCGGCGGCCGGCCGAGCCGCCGCGGCCAGTAGACGGCCCGCAGCACGGCATCCGCGCACGCGGTCAGCAGATATTTGCGCCGGTTGACGATCTTATACATGCGCCGGTCCTCCGGCGTCCGCCGGCGCGGCCGGGATGAGCTGGCCCTCTTCAAATTCCTCCCAGAACTCCCAGAGCGCAGGCGCGGCGCGGACGGTCCGTTCGATCAGGCGCGCCAGTTGCGCCACCCCGTCGACTTCCCGCGCCTCCGCCGGCAGGGCGACTGCCGGCTCGATCACCACGCGGTGCCGGTGCCGGTCGCGGAAGACGAAGGCGGGCACGAGCGCCGCGCCGGTCCGGCGCGCGAGCGCCACCGGCCCCGTGGGCAGGAACATCCGGCGTCCCAGGAAATCCACCACCTGGTAGGACTTCGAGATGTGCTCCGGGACGCCGCTGCCGTCGCCCGTCACGATCACCACCTCGTTGTTTTGCAGGCAGCGGTACACGGGCCGGAGGCTGCCCACCGCCGAAATGAAGACGGCGGGGATTTTTTTCTCGATCTGCTGGCGCAGCCGCTGGCCCACGTGCCGCTGAATCCATGTCAGCTCCGCATCCGGCTTGTAGTAATTGACCTGGTTGATCCGGTAGCCGCTGTGTCCCAACGCCACCTGGAGCATTTGCTTGGCGCCGAAGTGCGCGGTGCAGAGCACGACGCCGCGGCCCTGCTGCAGGGCCTGATCCAGGTGTTCGCGCCCGACCAGGGTCACCACCGGTGCGAGGTTCGTGGCTTGCAGTTGGGGATACTTGATGAATTCCAGGACGTTCCGGATATGGTTCTGCAGGTTGGCCCGCACCAGGCGCCGGGCCGCGGCATCGTCACATCCCAGCGTCCGCGCGATATGGTCGGCCATGCGGCCCGTGCGCCGCCGCCCGGATAAAGCGACGTCCAGGCGCCCTAGCAGGCCGCCGATTTCATAGACCGCCCGGAACGGCAGCAGCAGGACCGCCCAGCGGAGGGGATACCAGAAAAAGATCCGCCCCAGATCCTTGGCCAGATTGCGATGCGCGATCATAAGGTCATCCGTGATCCGTAACCGCCGGCGTCAGCCGCCCGCGCGCGTTCAAAAGATTGCGCCATGGAGCGTCAGGCCGTCCGTAATGTCGCGGCGGCCCCATCCCTGGCGCCGCGCAAAATCCAGCAGCGGTTCCTCTTCCCTGGGCCTTTCGGAGCCCGTCAGCAGCACCGCGGGCCGGTTCGCGGCCGCCAGTTCGTCCACGTCCCGGGGCGTCGCCAGCCGCAGCCGCCGCCGCGCGCCGGCCTCCAGCAACGCGCCCATACGCCAGCCGAACGAGCCCGCCGCGCAGACCGCCGGGATGCGGGCGCCGCCCTCGAGCGGATAGATGGGCGCGATGGTGATCACCCGCGCGCCCGCAGCGCTCGCCGCCAGGCGTTCCCCGGCCCGGTGAACCCGGACGGGTACCCATTGCTCCGGGGCGCATGCTGTCCACAGACAGCGGTAGGCCGGCAAACCCGCCGCGATGGTCAGCACGGCGGCCACCGCTAGTACCCGGGCGCCGCGCGCCTGACGCTCCGGCGGCTGCGCAGCCAACTGCTCCAGCACCGCGATGATGGCGAAGGGGACGAGGGCGAAGAAATATTGGAGTTGCGGCGGGTCGGGCACCAGGGCTCCGAGGAACAGGACCATCGCCAGCCATCCGGCGCAACCGGCCCGGGGACGCCGGAATTCCGCGGTCCCCGGCCGCACTGAAAACCGCCAAGCCAGCACCGCGGCACTCAACGCCAGCAGCAGATTGCCGGGCAGCAGCAGCACCTGCCGCAGCAGGAAGACAGCCTTGCGTGATAACTGTCCGCGCAAGGGATCCGCCGCCCACTGCGCGTTAAGCGCATGATAGCGCACGTTATCGAACCAGAAATTCGACGGCGACCGGGCCATGACCGCCAGCGCGGGCAGCAAGCCCGCGAGCAAGCCCGCGCCGAACATCATGATCAAGCCCGCCCGCTGCGCCCGGCTGCGCCCCGGCCGACCCTCCACGGTCAGCGCCAGCGCAAAGGGCGCCACCGCGACGATCATCGTCAGGCGCAGACCGACGCTGAGTCCCACCAGGGCGCCGCAGAGGAAATGGAAACCCGGCCGGCCGCGGGCGCGGCAGTGTACGCCGTAAGCGGCCAGCAGCAACAGCACGGCCGGCGTGTGGTTCCAAGCCCAGAACCCGGCATAATTGAACAGCGGATTGAAGACCAGCAGCCCCAGGCCGGCGGCCACGACCCACGTCCGCAACGCGGGGGCCGCGGGCGCCCACAGGCGCCGACACTCCAGCGCCAGCAGCAGCACAATGCCCAGCGCGCAGAGCACGGAAAAGAGCCGGCCGGCGGCGAGCAGGTAGGGCGTCAGCGCGAACAGTCCCGCATAGAGATAGGGCAGATACGGCATCTGAAAGTAAGGATAGTCGCGGTAGGGGACCTGCTGCTCCGCAATCAATTTGCCGGCCGCCACATACATGTGCTCGTCGTGGCTCAAGGGCAGGGCCATGCTACGCCAGCACATCAGCAGCCACAACGCCGCTCCCGCCGCCAGCCACGCCAGCAGCGCCGTCCGCCGGCCGGCTGATCTGTTCGCTGTTGATGCGCAGGACGTCATGGAGCGCCGCCTGTCTTGCGCGCCGCGGAGCCGCCGGCCAACCGCGCCGCATGCGACTGCAGGTATGCGGCGACCGCCCCGGCGGCGAAGTCGCTGCCGGCTTCGTTCCAATGCGGATCGTCATCGAAGACCAGCGGCGTGCGCCCGGCGCCCTGGAACAGCGGCAGCATATTGACGATCGCAAATTTCGCCGTGGCCTGCTGCTCCTCAAAATACCGGAAGTATTCGTTTTGATAGGGCTCCTGCAGCGCATAATCGCGGGCTTCCCAGTTCCGCGGACACTCGTTGGTATTCCAATGCTGGAACCGCGGCGTGACGAACAGAACAAATTCGGCGCCCTGCGCCGCGCAGGCCGCCGCGGTGGCGTTCACATGACTCATGGTGCGATCGAAGTGGGGCCGCGTGGCCGCCAGGGGATGCCGGTAGATGAAGAACCGGTTGGTTTCCACGCGCCCGTCCACCGTGACTTGAAACTGGTAGTAATCATAACGCCCCGCCCCACCCCACCAGCGGCGCAGCGCCGGCGTCAGCCGTTGCCGGAGGCGCTCCCAGGAGCTGCCCAGGAACCCGCGCGCGAAATGCGGGCGGTCATCGCCATAGGGGAACACCCGCTCGCCCCGCGGGTTGGTCGTCAGTTCCGATTCGTACTTCAGGTCGTCCCCGATATCCGTGGCATCCAGCAGGAGCAGCACGATGTTGGGCGCATAGGCCCCGGCCAGGCCCTCATAACGCCGCCGTTCCAGCAGCGGCGAATACCCCTTCTCGGCGGCGTTCAACACCGCCGCGTCCACGCCCTGCGCGCGCAGCTTTTGTTCCAGCAGGCTGGCGAACATCCGCTCCTCCGCCAGCCCGTGGCCATAGGCAAAGGAATCCCCGAACACCGCCACCCGCAGGTCGTGCTGGCGGAACGTCCGGCGCGAATAACCGGTCCGGAAGCCGTCCTCGTTGGTCCGGATGAAGACCTGCTTTCCATGGATGCGCCCGGCATACATGCGCAGGTTGGCCGGCATGACGTGGTGGTACCTGCTCGAAGCCAACACCTGCACGGGGCTGACCGTGTATTCCGGCCAGAACAGGCGCGCCATACTTTCCGCCAGCCCCACGGCGAGCGCCGTCACCAGCAGGGCCAGGACGGCCCCCGCCCAGCGCCGGCCGGGCTGCGCCGCGCGCGCCGATGTCGTTGGAGCAGGGTCACGCCTATTGCCCGTTGCGATCATGCGGACTCCTCAACCGCACGCGGCTGCCGGCCGAGCCAGGCGCGCACCTCCGTCACGGTCAGCACCCGCAAGGCGGCGCACAAGCCCGCATAGGCCGGCACCGCCAGGGCCGCCAGCAGCAGCGGCGGCAGGCGGTCCGTCCCCAGCCATACACCGCCCGCCAGGCCCGCCGCGGCCAGGACCGGCCGCCACGCCGCGCGCCACAACACCGGCCCGCCGATGACCGCCGTCAGGCAGCGGTGATTGATCAGGAACAGGACCACGATGCTCGTCAAAAAAGCGATGCTGGCGCCCGTGTGCCCGGCGCGCAGGATCAGCCACGGGCCGAGCGCCAGATTGACCGCCAGGGCCGCGAGATGCGTGAAAATCAGGCGCGTCTGCCGGTGCAGCGAAGTCAGGATGGTATTCAGCAGGGCGTTGAGCGCGAAGGGGCCCAGCGCCCAACTGAGCAGGCGAAACGGGTTGGCGCTGTCCGCAAAGTCCGCGCCGAACAGCAGCCGCACCAGGTACGGCGCCAGCACGTGGACCGCCACGCCGAGGGGCAGCACCGCGCCCAGCACGAGGCGCACGGCGCGTTCGTAAAACTGGCGCAACTGCGGCGCCGCGGCGGCGTCCGCGCCCAGCCGGGCCAGCGCCGGGGTGAAGGCAAACAGCAACGACATGGGCAGGATCATGAGCGGACCGAGCACCCGCAGGGGCGCTTGAAAAAACGCGACTTCCGCCAGGCCCGCCAGCCACGTCAGGAGCAAGACGCCCGCATAGGCAAAGCTCTGGCCGAGGAAATTGTAAGCGGCCACGGGCGCCGATTCGCGGGCCAGGTAGCGCAATTCCGTCCACCGCAGGCCGAACTGCGGACGCGCGAAACGGCGGATCAGAATAAACAGCGCCAGCAGCAACCCCGCGCCGCCGGCCGCGGCGCTGGCGACGAAAAACCAGGGATACGACAGGCGCCAAATGACCACGGCCAGCGACAGCGCGAGCAGCAGCAACCGCGTGCCGATCACGATGAGCGGATCGAAGATCATTTGCTCCCGCGCGATGAACACCGCCGTCACCGTCTGCTGCATCACCCACAACCCCTGGCCGACCACCGCCACGGTCATGGCGGCCGCGGCCATCGGCGAGCGCCCGGGGACCAGGCGCATCACCACCAGCGCCGCGCCCAGCGTCACCGCCGCCAACGCCGCGTTGAGCCACAGCGCCGAAGCCACGAGCGGCCCCGCGCGCCCCGCGGCCACGGCCACATCGCGCACCAGGATGCGGCCGCATCCCAGCGCCACCAGGGGCGACAACGCCACCGCCGTGGTGCCCACGAACGCGTATTCCCCAAAGCCGGCGGCGCCCAGGTAGCGCGTCGTCAGGCCGACCACCACCACGCCGGATACTAGCTCGGTGATCCGCGCCAGCAGGACAAAAAATGAATTCTTGATGACGGACAAAAAGCTCTCCCCTGCTGCTGCGCGGCAGCCCCGGCGCTCAGGCGCCCGCACCCACGGACGCCGGCGCGGACGGACCCCGCCTTCCGACCAGCCATTTTTGCCACAGCCACGCCAGCGTGGCCGCCGCCGCCGGAATCAACGCAAATTCGATATCCACACGAAAACGGCTGTGTTCCACAAACGTGAGACCGTAGGTCGCCGAATAGGCCGCCGCGATGATCCCCAGCAATAAACCGTATTCGCGCGGCAGGCGCGGCAGGCTGGCGGCCGCCAGCGCGAGCAGCAGTCCCCAGTACGCCTGCTGCAGCAGATGGAACTTGAGACGCGCACTATCGGGCGGCAGAGCGCGCGCTGGGATCGAGGTCCAAAACCAGAGGATTTTCTGGCCGGTGCGCCGCAGGAAGGCAGCGGGCTCGCTGCGGATGAAGGCCAGGGCCTCCGCCTGCATGTGCCGCATGACGTCCATCTCCGTCACGGTCCCCGGTAATTGCAGAGCCTTGGGCAGATACAGGGAGAAGACGCTCGTCCGGCCGTCCGGCAGCACCGACAAACCGGTGGCCCGCGGGTTGTTTCCGATCCAAAGCTCCTTCCCGAAACCGTTCTTGATCAGCACTACGCAGCCGTTGACGCGGTAGTTGCGCACGGTCCACGGCACCAACACCAACACCACGAGCAACGCACCGGCGCACAAATGTCCGCTGGCCAACCAGTCCCGCCGCCGAACGACACGCGCCAGCAGCACCACGCCCAGGAGCCCGAGCACCCCCAGCATGACCGGGTTGAACAACAGCGCGCCACCGGTCGCCAACCCCACCAGCAGCGCCCGGCGCCACGTCGTGCCGTCGGCCAGCAACAGCCACCCGGCAATGAGCCAGGGATACAGGGCGATACTGATGGGGGCGGTGGAGAAGCGCGTCGCAAAGAAGACGTAGGGCGGCAGCAGCGCGCTGAGCCAGGCGGCCGGGAGGGCGGCCGGCGCGCCGAACCAGCGACCAGCCAGCCAGCTCACCGGATAGACGATGGCGCTGACCATGAGCGCCTGGCACAGGCTCAGCAGCAACAAGCTGCCGGCGTTGTCGCCCAGGGTTTTCCACAGCGCCCAGAGCAGCAGCGGATAACCGGGCGCCTGACTGCTGGTGGGCTGCACTTGCATCAACCGCGGTACAGGCGCGCGCTCCGGCGCCGGCCCCGCTGTGACGTCGTCCGGCGTAGGTGGCGGATGGAACACCGTGCTGGCAAAGCCCTCGCCAGCCAGCAGATACCGCGCAATCGCGCCATTCTCCACCAAGACGGGCTGCCGATAGTGGCCCAGCGCCAGCACGCCGAGCACGTGCAGCACGCAGGCGGCGGCAAACGCCCGATGAACACCGGTCCGGTTGGGAAAAAAAGCTGGCTGCATACCCACCTGTTGAGTCTAACCCGCTGGCGTCTGTCCGCCCGGGCGCGGCGGCCTGTCGCCCGCGCCGGTCTCTTGGCGGCCGGGTGGCTCCTTCGGCATGAGAAATTTCGGTTTCATGAACCCCCAGAGCAGCAGCCGGTACTTGACCGCCGTCCAGACGGTCAGGACGCCATAGTGCACGCTCTGCCGGAAATTCACGGTGGACGCCTCGTCGAAGTATTTGGTCGGTATCGGCACCTGCGCGAGGCGGAAGCCGAAATGCACGATCTGCGTGTTGACCTCTTCGTCGAAGATGAAATCCCGCCGGTTGCGGTGGTACGGGATCGTTTCCAGCACCCGGCGATGATAGGCCTTGTAGCCCGTGGCATAGTCGGTGAGTTGCAGGCGGTAGGCGGAGTTCTGAATGAAATTGAGGAAATTATTGCCGACGAATTTCCAGAGCGGCATGCCCCCTTCTTTGGTCAGATTCCCCAGGATGCGCGACCCGAGCACCGCGTCCGCTTCGCCGGCCAGGATGGGGCGCACCATGTCGGGGAGTTTTTGCGGATCGAACTGATTGTCGCCGTGGAGGAGCACCACCACGTCGGCCCCGAGCTCCAGCGCCTTATCATAGAGGATCTTCTGGTTCCCGCCCATGTGCTGGTTCTTGGCATGCCGGATGGCTTTCACGCCGTGCAACTGCCGGGCGATCTCGAACGTCTGGTCGTGGCTGCAGTCGTCGCCGATGATGATCTCGTCCACCCAATCCTTGGGGATGTCGTCGTAGGTCGCCCGGATGGTTTTTTCCGCGTTGTACGCGATGATGACGGCGATGATTTTCTTGTCGGGGACGCGCACGCTCATGGGACGGCCCCCGGTTTGAAGTTCCGGATCAGGCCGGTCACCAGGGCGACGTCCGCGTCGGTCATATCCGGATACAGCGGCAGCGTGAGGATCCGCGGGAAGGCCGCTTCCGCCACCGGCAGGGTCACCTTGTGGCCATAGCAGGGATGCATATGAATGGGATAATAATGGACCCCCGTGGCCACGCCCCGCTCCATGAGGTACTGCGCCAGCTCGTTCCGGCCGTCGCATTGCACGCAGAACAAATGCCACGCGGACTGGCTCTCCGACGTGTCGGGTGGCGGCAATTGCAGCCACGGCAAACCGGACAGCTCGTCGAAATAGCGCTGGACGATTTCCCGCCGGCGGCCGTTGGTCTGCGGCAGGCGCTCCAACTGGACCAGGCCCAGCGTGGCGGCAATGTCGTTCATGTGGCATTTCTGCCCGATCTCCACCACGCTGTATTCCCACCAGTACGACTGGCCGGCGCCGGTGCGATCCCAGGTGCCTTTGTCAATGCCCAGCCAGCGCAAGCGTCTCGCACGGGCGGCCCAATCCGCGCGCGCGCACATCAGCGCCCCGCCGTCGCCCATGGCGATGTTCTTGACGGCATGGAAGCTGAAGCACCCGATGTCGCCCAGGCTGCCGGCGGGCCGGCCGCGCAGCAGGCTCCCGGCGGCATGGGCGCAATCCTCCACAATCCAGAGCGCCCCGACCACGCTGCGCAAAGCGTCAATATCCACGGGCCGGCCGCCATAGTGCACGGGAATCACCGCCTTCGTGCGCGGCGTCAGCTTGCGCTGCGCGTCGGCCAGATCCATGTTCAGCGTCTGTCGGTCCACGTCCACAAAAACCGGCGTGGCCCCGTTGTAACACGCCGCATGCGCCGTGGAGACAAACGTGATCGTCGGCACCAGGACCTCGTCGCCGGGCCCCACGCCCAGCACCCGCAAGGCCAGCTCCAGGGCGGCGGTGGCGGAGGACAGGCCAACGGCATACGGCACGTGAATGAATTCGGCGAAACGCTTCTCAAATTCGGCCGTCTTGGGACCCAGGCCGAGCCACCCGGAACGCAGGGTCTCCACCACAGCGTCAATCTCCCGCTGCGTTATGGACGGTTTTAAGACATTCAGCATGACATGGTCTCCAAACAGCTTCCGTTCATCCATTGCCCGCTGGCCCAAGCCTGGCACGCACCGGCGCGCGACGCCAGTCCGACCGCAAGGCCTCAGTCACACGGGGGTACTGTAGGGGCGTCGCTTGCGACGCCCGCGGGCGTCCTCCCGCTGGAGGACGCCCCTACATCACTGACCCATTACGTCCGCCCGTTGATTCCACTTGACGGACCCCGGCCTGTCCGCCATAAGAACCCGCCAACCACGACCCGGAAAAAACCATGGCAAGTATGCTTTCAGGGGCTCCGGCTGACAACAGAAATCGGACGGCGCCGCGTCCGGAAATGGTTTTTCTCGTGCTCGCGCTCATCGGCGGCGCTGTGTTGGTCGCGCTCTTTCCCCCTTTTCAGGGGGACGACGAATCCGAGCACTTCTACCGCGCCTATGCCCTGGCGGAATTCCAGGTACTGCCGCAGGCACAGGGTGAGGCGATCGGCAACGTGCTGCCGGTGAGCCTGACCGCGGCAGTTTCCAATGCCGCCCTGGAGCGGCTGATGTTCCATCCGCGCGAAAAGTTCGGGCTGGCGGACTTGCGACGCACCCTGGCGGTGCCGTTGCAGCCGGAAACCCGGGCGTTCTGTCCGATGCGCGCCGGCGCCTATCCGCCGGCTTCCTACCTGCCCCAGGCCATCCCCATGTTGCTGGGACGGCTGGCGGGCGCCCGGCCGCTCCTGCTGTTGTATGCCGGCCGCCTGGGCAATCTGGCCTGCTGGATGGCGCTGGTGTTCCTGGCCATCCGGATCGCACCGGCCTTCAAGTGGGTCTTCGTGCTGACGGCCCTCATGCCCATGCCGCTGGCGCTCGCGGCCTCGCTGTCGGCCGATCCCGTCGCCAACGCCTGCTCCTGGGTGCTGGTGGCCCATGCGCTCCATCTGCGGTCGGACCGCACGGACCGGGTGCAGCGGAAGGACCTGCTGGTCTGGTCCGCGCTGCTGGCCGTGCTCGCGTGGTCCAAAGTCGGCTATGCCCTGTTGGGGTTGCTGTTCCTGCTGGTCCCGGTTCGCAAGTTCAAACCCGCTGTGATCTGCATCGGTTCGCGTTCATGGACCCTGTCACCCGGTCTCGTTCGCGTGCTGGTCTTTGCCGGCTTGTGCGCCGTGCCCCTGGCACTGGCGGGGCTCTGGGGCGCGCTCATCGGCACGGTGGTTCCGGTGACGCCCGCGGGTTGGTCCGCCGCCGCCGGCACGCTCCTGGCCCACCCCCTGACGTTCATCCAGAAGGCGCTGCCATGCTGGCTGGGCTACGCCATGTCGCTGATCGGCGTCCTGGGCTGGCTCGACACCCGGCTGCCGCTCTTGTTCTACCCCGTGTACGCCCTGGCCCTGCTGGCCACAGCGGCCCTGGATGGCCACGAGAGCTTGCAACTGCCCGCGCGGAGCAAGCTGGTGCCCGGCGTGGTCGCCGCCCTCATTCTCGTCATGATTGAGGCGCTGCGTCAACTGGCCATGCCGCTGCCGGGCTTGATCCACCACTCCAAGGTCGTCGGCCGCTACCTGATCCCCGCCGTCCTCCCGACGCTGTTGCTGCTGTATCCGGGGCGCGAAAGCCGGTACCGCGCACTCCTCCCACGCGTGCTGCCCGTGTTCCTCGCCGGCGCCCTGGTCGTCACGCTATGGCGCGTCCTCGCCCGCTATTATCTGCCGTAGCAGGCTGTCGGACTTAGTCCGGCTATCGCCGGGCCAAGTCCACATCCTGCTACTGTTTCGGAGCCCTGTTTCTTAAGAAACTGTGTTTCCTGTGATGCCAACTACTTTTTTCACCGTCAACGAATGTCGAGACGTGACCCCGATTCAGGCCTCTGGATTGATAGGCGTCCTGATCATCTAATCCTTCAGCACCACCCAACGACCGTGATAACGGATAATCATCCGCGCTTTCTCCTCTACCGCGTAATTGTCACTGGAACGGCAATAGTACGAGCGAGGCGGATTCAGCGCCACGCTGTGGAGACGTAACTGCCATGCCTGCCCACCATCTACAACACTATACTCGACCAAATCAACCAGATCCGAGCTTGGAATCTGCGGAATGTACTTCGGAACAAGCTGCGCCAGACTTGCAGCTGGCGCGCCGTGGTCGTGTTCGTACTCGTCGAGTGCATTCAGCACAGGGTAGAAAGTTGCGTGAATGCAGTCCTCAACTCCGAACTTCTCAAAGGCCCGGTAGAACTCAAAGGCGAACACTGCCGCAAGCGTAACCACGACGGCTGCGACAACCGTAAGAACCTGCTTTGTGCGGCGAGATAGTGCCATAGCATCAATCGCCTACTCAAACCGGAGTCACGTCTTCACAATTCACATTGCGGACGCGCGACCTTTATCTCGATTGTGAAATGTGAAGATGTGACCCCGATTCAAGTGCTTTAACTCATTTTCCGATGCCCAAAAATTTCCCCTGACCAGCAACCGCCCCCAGTAATTCGCCATTTTTTATGTCGAAATCTACAGCACCATACAACTTTGCATCACGAGAATTCCTATTAAGTTCAACGGAAACTACGATAATCGTACATTTATTTTCACGAATGCTCTTTTTGGGCGGATCTACCAAGATTATCCTCATCTTTGGTTCTTCGTTATATTCACCTGCAACACGTTCAAGGCTCTTTTTCAAATTATTTACATTCCATGTAACTGATTTATTCGCAATATTATTTTGATTGATGACGCCGATATCATTGTCGACGTTCGTTTGCACCCACACACGTATTTCTTGTATTATAGCGCCGCCAAATTGAATACGTCTGTCACAACCGCAGGAAGCACCGGCCGTCATAATAATCACTAACAAGAAATATTCACTTATCTTCACGTTACCCTTCAGATTCGTCCACGAAAATCGCCGCGGTCGTGAAACGCCGCCGCTGCAGAACACAATCATATCTCCGGCGAACGTCCGGCCTATCCGGCGCGGTCTTCCGCGTACGGATCAGACCGTGGTTCGGCCTCGATGGCCTGGTCCGGCAGGCTGCTATTCGTACCACACGACGATTTTATCGATGACGCGATCGCTGGGCAGCACGTCGACATGCTGGCCCGTGCTTGATTGGTCCTTCCACACCGTCACCTCTCCGGTCTGAACGTCATTGTACTGAACGCATATCGGATTGGCCGAATCGAACGGGCTGGAGGTAAGGACTCGATTCACATAGTGAACCTGGCCTTCATTAGGGATATTTTGGTTCTGATACTTGAGCACCAGTTCGCAGTTCGGATCATCGTTCAGCACCGCACTGGGCGTGCTGGTCGGCGCCGGGGCGGTCACCACAGGCTCCGCCGCATTCGTCGTCGCGTTGGTCGACGCCGGATCAGCCGTCGGCAGGAGCTTTTCAAGAGCCCCCATGTCAATGGAACTACTGCTGGATGACTTTTCACATCCGACAGCGAACAGGCCGAATACTGCACCGAACACAGCCAGGATCACCCGCGTATTACTGAAGAATATTGACATCACATTACCTCGGGGTTGCTGCAAATGAATCGTTCCGCCGTCACGTGCGCTGGATAAGACGCGGACAAGCGGGATTTGTCAAAGTCAATCTGCGCGCGTTTTGACAAAATCCGCGCCGTGCGGTACGGTGGCCGCGTCAGCACGCAAGCACGCCGCCGGTGGTCGCACCGGACGGCAGGAGCGCTACCGATGGGTTTGGGCACGCATCTGTCGAATATGTATCTGTACCTGTTCCGGAAGGACAAACTGGCCGCGCTCTACGACCAGCGGGACGGACAGTGCAAGGGGTGCGGGCAGTGCTGCGATCCGCTCCACCTGCCCTTCCACATCAAGATCCGCTGCCCCCTGCTGAATCCCCAAACGCATCAATGCCGGATTTACAAGAGCCGGTGGCGTCCGCTGGTCTGCAAGCTCTCCCCCACGTTCCAAACGGTCGCCGAGCAGGAGCGCCACCAGGCGCTGGGCTGCGGATTTTTCGTCAAGCGGACGGAGAAACACTGACCCGCGGCGCGGATCACCGCGCCGCCGGCTGCAGGTCGAAGACTTTCAAGCCCGGTACCGCTCCCCGGGTTACTTCCGGATAGCGCTCCACGAACCGGGGCGCGGGCTCCTGTTCCGCCCACACGAGATAATACCGGACGCCCAGCTCCACCAGCCGTTTTTCGATCACCGCCTCCGTCCAATCCGGCCGCGGCACGGTGTAGTATTGGGCTCTCAGAAAGTAGGCGATGAGCAGCGACTCGTAATACCGGTTGTGCGACGCCAGGCGGCCGTTAATGTGATAGCGGGTTTCCAGGGTGTGCGCCAGGCCGGGCAAATCCCGGTTTTCATTCCAATGATAGGCCAGTTGCCGGAGCGGATGGAACAGGAAGGAGGCGCAGCACACCGCCAGGACCGCGATCCGCGGAAAACCAACCAGCGCCGCCAGCAACCTGGTGAGCAACTGTCCTCCCAGCAGCAGCAGGAGCACGTTCATGATCCACAAATATTGCTCGGTGATGTCCAGGGGCACGTAGCCACTCGGGAAGACCAGCAGCGTAACCAGCGGCAGGACCCAGGGCGACGCCGCGCGCCACCGGTCCCCCTGCGCGGCCAGGATCAGCAGGCCGAGCGCGGCGATCGCCACGGACAGGAGACTGCCCCGTTGCAGGTGCATGATCACCTTGGCGGCGTTCCGCAGGGCGAAACCCACCGCGTAGGCGAAGTTTTCCTGGGAGGCCAGGGGGCTCCACGGCTGCTCCGGCAGCGACGCCGGATCGTCCCAGGCGCTGACGTCGTCCGGGTGCGCGGGGGGCCAGAAGCCCAGGCCGGGCACCAGTTCCACCCGCAGGCCCGGATGGCGCATGTTCATGCAATTCTTGCTGGCCGTGGTGATGGTGAGGCCGTGATACTTGACGCTCAGCGCCGCGATCCACGGCAGGCTGACAAGCGCGAACGCCGCCAGGCCCAGCGCGTAGTGCGCGCCGAGGCGTCGCCGCGCCGCAGCGGTGGGCGCGCGCAGGACATGCCACAGGCTCATCAGCGTGAAATGCAGACCGAAGAGCGGCAGGATATAGGCCTTGGCAAAATAGCCGCACGCGCCCAGAAGGCCGCACACCGGCCCGTCCCACCGGCGCGCGCCGTAGCGGGGGTCGAACACGCGGTCCAGGTAGAAGCACATCACGCCGACCACGAGCAGGTCCGGCGTCGGGCGGATGAGCGCATAGTACAGCGTCATGCCCACCAACGTGGTCCATGTGGCGACGCGCACCACCGGCGACATCCGGAACCTGAACGACAGGCGGAAGGCGCCCACCAGGGTCAGCAGGCCGGTCACGAAGCAGTGCAGCTTGATGGCCAGCGGCTCCGGCCAGCCCAGCTTGAACAAGGGCGCCAGCGTAAGCGGCAGCAGCGGCGACCAGTGCCCGTTCACGGCGGCCATGAAATGTCCGGCGGCGAATTTGCGCGCCTCGGAGATATAGCCGATGGCGTCGCGGTCAAGACAGTACTGGTAATGCGGCAGCAACACTGCGCCGAGGACGACGTACAACGCCAGTAGGCCGCCAAACCACCCGGGCAGCGCCGCCTGGCGCGGTTCCTCCTCCGCCGCCGCACCGGCAGCGGTTGGCCGGTCGAACTCCTGCCGCCAGGGTCCGCAGCCGAGCACGCGGCGGGCCGCCACCGTCAGTTTCGAAGGCACAGGGGTGTCGGCCATGATCGTACCGCTGGAGTTTATCGCATGCATGAGTTCCTGGAGAGCGGCGCCGCGTTCAGGCGGGCGCCAAGACGTCCGGCCGTTCCGCGCCGGCGCCGTCCCCGGCCCGCAACGCCAGAGCGATGGCGGCCTGGGTCAGGCCCAACTGGCACCAGATGAACGGATCGTTGAAGGTGAAAAACGCCAGCCCATTGACAGCGATGGACACCAGGCTGCCGCACAGGACCAGCGCCAGCGTCTTCGTCGCGGACTCCGGCCGCCGCAGGAGGGTTGACAACTGCCGGAGGAAGACGGCCGCGAACCAGACCAGGAAGAGGACGCCCACGACCCCGAAATCCACGATGATGGAAAAGAAAACATTATGCGTGTAGAACTGGCCGCCGCCGCCCCCCTCCTCGTTCGGGGGCAGATAGATGAACATCTCGTTGCCCGCGCCGTGCCCGACCCCCTCCGTGGTCCAAAATTCGCGCGTGGAAATCGCCCAGAACACCGCGCGGCTCACCGGGGCCTGGATGGCCAGGTCCGCGCTCTGCACATAGGTCTCGCCCTTGGAACTGCCAAAGAACCGGTTCAGGACCGGCACGGTCGCGATGGACCGGGATTCGCAGACGTGTCCGGTCACCCACTTGACCAGGCTGGTGCTGAACCACACAAAGAAGACCACGCTCGCGAGCGCGACCCCCAGCCACAGCCCGGCGCGCCGCCGGAACCGCTGCAGGGCGAAGACCAGGAACACGAGCATGCCCAGCAGCCCCCAGAAGGAACCGCGCGCATCCGTGAACACCGTGACATAGGCAAACAGTACCGCCACCAGCGCCAGCCCGATGCGCCGCCGGCGGTGCGTCTCGATCAGCAGCAGGCCGAGGGCGCTGGCCAGCAGCAGATTCGTGATGGCGTTCATGACATGATAGCCACCGATGATCTGCCGCGGCCACCCCAGCAGCGGCGTCAGCGCCCCGCCGGCCAGCGAAATGAACAGGCGGATGGACCCGGTCAGGGGCACCTCGAGGTTGGGCAGGGGCGGGAAGAAGTACGAAACCACGCTGATCGAACAGTACAGCACGCCGATCCAGACCGTGATCCAGATGAGCCGCAGCACCGCCGCCCACCCCCCGGCGACCAGCCGCACGACCAGCAACCGGTACACGGCCACATTGACCGCGAACAGCAGTACCCACGGCACGGTGACATTCAGATTGGGCGACCAGGTCAAGCCGAGCAGAGCGTAGCCCAGCAGGAGCAGCACGGGCGGCAAGCAGGGGTCGGCCGTGACGGGCCGATGCCACCAGATGCCCCGCGGTCCCCATACGTGCACGAACGCGAACAGCGCGCCGACGCCCAGGTAGAGCAGCGGAAAGCTGATCATCTCCGGCTGCGCGAACAGGCCGGACAGAACCTCGAAGCGCACCCCCTTGCCGTTGGTGTCCGGCTGCAGGATGTAGGCCAGCCCCATCAGCACCGCCAGCGCGATGCGCACGTCCAGCACGCCCCACGCGATGAGGCTCAAACCCGTCACCCCCAGCAGCACCACCTGCCAGGGGAGAACCACGGCGCTTAAACCGACTGCGATCAGCAGCAGCGCGGCCAGCAAACACCGGACCAGCCGCCGGGCCGGCCGGCCGCCGCTTGCGCCCGGCAGCGTGTCCGCGGAGGTTTGGAGGATGGCATCCATCGTACGGACCTTATCCGGCCTGCGGCACCGGCTGTTTGAGGCGCACTTGATGGAGCACGCCCGCCGGTGTTATTTCCGCCTGCGGACTGATGTACTTTATCAACATCGGCCGGACCACGAACACCCGGCGCGCCGCGTGCTGCGTCAGCAGATTCACCATGCCGGGATCGGCCTTGTCGAAGAGTCGGACCTCCACCCGGTCGAGCCCGGGCTGCGTTGCCTGCAGGGCGAGCAGGGGCGACAGCGTGGTCACGCCATCGGCCACAATGAGGCCATCCGGCGCGGCAGTGCGAAACGCCTCCCGCGCAAACACGACCGCCGAGCGCTCGTGGTGTTTCCACGGCTGGATGAAGTAGGTCAGTTCGTCACGACAGGGATACCGGAAGTCGGCGGTCAGCGCGTAGGGCGCGCTGACCCGCTGCAGCAGGCGCGGCAGGCTGCGGCAGGCGGACGGCAGGAGCAGGATGGAGAACGCGAGCCCGCCGAGCACCGCGCGCCGCAGGCCGGGCGAACGCTGCGCCAGCAGGGCGGCCCCATGCGCAGCGCACACCGCCGTCATGACCAGCGTGGGCAGCATGAACGTGTACAGGTCCGCGATGTTGTAACGCACCACAAACAGGACATGCAGGGCCGTGATGGCGCCCAGCGCCACCGCGAGCTCGGCGCGCAAACGGCGCAGCCCCCACACACCCACCAGGGCCAGCGGGAGAAGGACGCCCAGAAAATTCATGCCCACCAGAACCGCGTTGGTCAGCAGGGTCAGCCGGCCCAGGCGCCACCCGAAAACCTGCGGGCCCCACGGGCCCACGAGCGCATCCTTGACGGCCGCCACCAGGCTGTGCTGCTGGAGCGCGTGGCTGGCGACGATCGCCAGCAAGGGCGCTGCGCCGAGCACCCAGCCCAGGCAGGCCAGGGCCACCTGGCGCCAGGCGAAGATGCGCCGGAACCCATACCAGAGCAGGAAGCTCCCGTACACCGGCAGGGGCAACAGGGCAAAGTTGTGGATATTGATGCCCAGCCCGTTGACCAGCATCAGGACGCCGGCGGTCGTCCACCGGGGGCACGCGATGAGCCGCAGCAACAGCAGCAACTCCAGCGTCAGCCCCACCACGCTCCAGGGGTGCACTTCGGCGAGGGTGGCCAGCCACCAGGGCGTGTGCGACACCGCCAACATCAGCACGGTGAGGATGCTGATGGTGACATCGCGGGTGAGCTGCAGCAGAATGAGGGACAGATTGGCCATGACCAGGGCCACTCCGAGGCCGCTGAACACATTGAGGCTCCAGGCGGCATCCGGCAGGGGACACACGGCCAGCCACAGCCGCCCGAGGAAAATATACAGCGGATGCGACGTGCACAAGCCTTCGCTGCCGATGTATTCCCCCTTGACGACCCGCCATTGAAACTCGCCGTGGTCGCCCCAGGAACAGCCGCGCTGCGCCGTGAAGGCGTACAGGCTGGCCAGAACCAGAAAAACGCCCAGCCAGATACACCATGATTGGCGCGCAGTGACCGGGCTGGTGTTGAGTGATGATGACGGCATGGTCGCTCTCATTTGCGCGGATTTCGAATGACCTCGGCAACCGTTGACGCCACGCGCGCCGCCCCCGTCTCCGTCAGGTGGCAGTCATCATAGAAATAGTCCAGGTTGCCGTCCATGAACGCTAGATCGACAAACTCCGCGCCTTCGGCAGCACACACGCGCCGCGTTACGTCGTTGTACCGCAGGATGGCCTCGCGGAGCCGTTCGACACTCACATACTCCCCGCTCCGCAGCCATCCGAACCAGAGCCGCGCCCGCCCCTCCGGCGGCAGATCCTGATGCCATAACAGCGGCTGGCTGAGCAAGATCGCGCGCACATGCCGGCTCCGGCACAAGTCCACCAGCGCGCGCACATTGTGCTCGTACGCTCCCAGTCCCTGTTCCAGAGCCGGCGAGGTATCCACGATCCGGGCGCGTTGCCGCCGGGCCCTGGCCTCCGTATGCCAAGCGGCATTGTGATCTTCCTTCACGCCCCTCCGATTGAACGCGGAGGTTGCCAACCATAGCACCGACCTGAACAGCCTCGAGCGCGCCCACCGTGGTTCGACCTCGCCATCCATCCTGTCGTTGATCCCGTTCAGCGCCTGCGTCAGGTCGTTCACCCCCGTCTGCAACACTACCGCATCAACCCGTTGCAACCACGTCGATCGGAGCAGGAACCGCAGATGGTCAACACTGGCCAACCCCGAAACCCCGCCATTCCCCACCCACACGGGACGTTCCGGTTGAGGGCGGCTGAGGTTCTGTTCCAGCAGCCTTGGCCAGGCCTTGGTGTCGTCCAGATACAAGCACTCCGTGGTGCTGCCCCCGAGGCACAGGATGCGATAAACCCCGGAACCTTCCGGCAGTTCGCGGCCCCGGACGCCCGCGCGGTTCACCGTAAAGCGGGCCGTGGCGGAAACGCCTGGTATGATGGCGAGATCCGGGTGGAAGACCGTTTGCGTGCTCTGCGGCCGCAGGTGAATCTCAAACGGATAGGGCATATCCCCTCCAAACCGGACCCAAAAGACGCCCTCTGTCAACAGTAGCGCGACGATGGCCGAGCCACACAACAAGGCCAGGCGGGAGCCCCTGCGGACCAGCCAGCGCCACCCGGCAGGCACGACCACGGCCACGCCCGGTATCAGCGCCAGGATACACGCCACCACCACCACCACCTTGTGCGCCGTGGACCATGGGCGCCAACCGCGGCCCACGGCATCGCAGGTATCCGCCAGCCACAGCACGGAAACCGCACCCATGAGGCCTACACTCGCCCACACTCCTGTGGCGTGCCAGGCGTATGCCGCACTGTTGCGTGCATCGGACCGCAACATATATCGTCTCATCGGAGACCCCCGCGCGCCGTCGCGGCCCCGCCGCGCGGCGACACCGGGGATGCTGTCCAGGGTCCGCGGTATTGCATCCGCACTGACGGGCGCATAGCGCTACTCCTCCACGAAGACCGGCGACTCGCCGAGCACAAGGTTCAACACCCCCCCGACGGGTTGCTGCCGGCTGACGGTCCGCCGCCCGGCATAGTCGGTGACCGCGAGGGTCACGGTCGCCTGAGTGCCCGCGCAGGGCAGGCTCACGTTCCTGAATTTGCCCGCGGGATCTTTCATCTCCATGAACCAGTCCCACCAGGCGACCAGAACGGTGTGCCCGCCGGCACGCTTGTGAAACCGGTAGGCGTGGACATTCGACGCACCCGTGCGCACCTCCTCGATCCTGCCCCAGTCGCTGCCCTCCAGCTTCTCGGTCATCATCTGGTAGGTGTAGTAGCCGACTTTCTTGACGCCGGCCCCGCGATCGTGATCATGAACGCCATCGAACATCAGCCCGGTCATCTCGAAATAGTTCCCCAGGCGGTCCGGATCATTCCCCCCACCCTCCTTCATCCCCATGGCCAGAAAGATTTTTTGGACGCCGAGCGCCAGGTAATAGACATACTGTTTGAGGAGGTCCGCGGCTTGAAACTCCTCGGAATGATAAACCGGCTCGCCGGGATGGACAAAGACCTTCACCTTCGGCGTGCCGCTGTAGGTACCAATGCCCGTGCTCCAGATGGGCACCTGCCGGAAACCTTTGGCGTCCAGCGCCCGGCGCCAGTAGTCATACACGGCCTTGAACCGCTTGTAATCGGCCCGGGCATTCGGATACCAGTGGAGGTCGAAGACGTCGAAGCACGGTCCGCTGAGGGGGCGCACCCAATCCTCATAACAAGGCTGGCAGAAATCCCTGATATCGTCCCCCAGTCCGGGACCGCACACCCACGCGCCGATGACCACCTGGGCCTGCGGATCGGCGGCCTTGATGGCGCGGTAGGTGATTTCCAGCAACCGGTGGTATTGCTTGCCCAGGCCCGGCTCGCTGCCCACCTGCCAGTATTTGATCGGCGACCGCAATCCGGGCATATCGTTCACGCCATCGCCGTTATAGCGCGCGACGGTCGCCTGCACGAACGCCACCCATTGCGCGACGTTGGCCGGAACATAGCTGGCGCGGGGATCCGCATCGGCGTCGGTGTTGAGCAGGCTGCCGACGAGGTGCATATCCGCCGGGACATCCGCCACCAGCCGGTCGTAGGAAGGCCCGCCCTTCAACGGGTGCGACCAGTCGTAGCGCGCCCGGGACCGATCGCGCTGCACCTCGTCCCAACGGAAATACAGTGGATACAGCCACCGCACGCCAATCTCCCTGGCATACTGCAACGGATCGGGCAATTCATTGGCGCGCGCCTCCTCCATGCCGAACGGCGAATCGTCATACGGGCGCGGCGCGGCCGCCGGCGCCGGTTGGCTGCCGCCGGCGGGGCGGGCCGGAGGACCGACGTCCGGCGGCGACCGCTCCTGGGCCGGCCGGTCGGGTATGACATCCGTCGTCCGGGCGGCGGGCGTGACGCCGTTCAGCAACCCGATGGCCTGATCCAACAGCCGGAGTGCTTGCTGCTCATCGCCCTGCTGGGCGGCCGCGTTCGCCTGCGCGGCGAGGGCATGCGCGGCGGAGACGTCCAGGCCGGCATTCATTTTTTCGGTGACCAGGAGTTTGAAGTCCCGGAAACGGCCGGCCACGCCGGCGGACAACGCGCCGCCTTTTTCGCTGGGCGCGGGCGGCCGTTCCGCCTGGGCCGCGCCCTCCGTGCCGCAGGCCAGCGTCAAGCCGCAGACTGCCAGACGCAGAGCTCTTATGACGAACCTCTTCATATCGTTACCCTCTCGCTACGCAGCGCCTTGGTGGGCCGGCCGCGGCAACCGACCAGGGACCCGCCTGCGGACCGGCTCACGCCCACATCGGCCCATCGTGGCCGAAGATTTGCGAACAGACATTGCACGGCTTGAGCCCGTGGCAGCGTTTGCCCCGCATGGCGGCGCGGATCGCGGCGAACGCGGGGCTGTTGTACAGATCGAGCAGCCGCGTCTCTTTGACATTCCCCAGCGCCACGGCATGGTCGTAGTCCCAGCAGCACAGGGCCACATCGCCGTTGGTGTAAAACAGCATGACCTGAAACGGCATCATGCACCGCTTCCCTTGCTTCGTCCCGATGTCGCCCCCGCTCAACGCCGTGCCTTGCACCAGGAAATTGTGCATGGGCTTGAACACCAGTTCGTCCACCCGGGCGCCCCAGAGCTGCGTGTAGGCCAGGATCTCGTGCCGGTTGGCGCGGTCCACCACCATCTGCATGATCACATGCAGCCGCCCGCCGCGCGCCCGCCGGAGCTCCAGAAAACGCTCGATGTTGCGGCGGACCGCCGCGTAGTCCAGCCCCGCCCGGATCCGCTCGTAGGTTTCCGCCGACGCCCCGTCCACGCTGAACACGATCGAATCCAGCGGCGCTTGCAGAATCCGGTCCGCCTGGTCCTCGTCGAGCAGGGCCGCGTTGGTGTTGAAATGCACCCGGCTCCGCGGCAGCTTCGCCTTGGCGTACCGGATCCGGTCGAACAGCAGCGGATCCATCAGCGGCTCCCCATCCTTGTGCAGGAAGATTTTCAGCCCACGGCCCTCGAACGTGGCGCATTCGTCCACGATCTTCGTGAACAGCTCCCAAGGCATGTGGCCCCGCGGCCGGGTGAGTTTCTCGTGCGGGCACATGATGCAGCGGGCATTGCAGCAATTGGTGGTCTCGAGGTAGATGGCCCGCGGCAGGTATCTGCCGCTCAGGCGCCGATGCCAGAGCGCGTTGATCAGGACGTTGCCGGCGGGCATGGCGGCGAAGTACAGCGCGGCCCGGAGTACCTTGAAGGTCCGGCGCCGGGCGGGCAGCGGAGGCAGGCTGGGATTGGTCACCGCCGGGTTCATGGGGTCACCGCCAGGGTGTCCAGCACTTCAAGCCATTGCCGGGCCACCACCTTGACGTCATATTCTTCCAGGGCCTTGCTCCGCCCGGCGCGCCCCAGGGCGGCCCGCAGGCCGGCATCGGCGGCCAGCCGGGCGATCGCGTCCCCCAGCGCCGCCATGTCGTTTTGAGGGATGAGCAAGCCGTTGACGCCGTGATCCACCACGTGGCGCGGGCCGATGCAATCCGAGGCGATCACTGGCAGGCCGCAGGCCATCGCCTCCGTCAACACCATCCCGAATTTTTCCTCCTGCCGGCCGATCTTGACCGACGGCAGGACCAGCATGTCCGCCGTGCGGTAGAGCTCGAGCAGTTGCCGGCGGTCCTTGATCTGGCCCAGATAACGCACCGGCTGCCCGGCGCGCTCCAACTGCTTCAGTTCGCCGGCCAGCGGGCCCCGGCCCACAAAACGGAATTCCACGTTGGGCCAGTTCCGGCTGCGAATCGCCTGCGCCAGCAGGTGGACGCCCTTGTAGCGGGCCAGTTCGCCGACGAACAGCACCCCGCTGCGGTCCGCGGCCCGCGGCGCCGCCGCCGGGGAGAAGAAGTCGGTGTCGACCGGGTGCGGGATGTAATGGGCTCGCGCGCCGCAGGCCGCCAGCGCCGGGGCGGCCGACTTGATGGAGGCGACGCACACCAGATCCTTCAAGAAATGCCGCCAGATGCGTGCGCGCCCGGGGAGCAGCGGAAGCCGCGCCAGGCGTTCCCCCGCCCAATCCCACGTTGTCCAATAGAGGCAGCGGTGGCGGCGTTTGAACCGGTTGATCCCATAGGTCATGAACCGGAACGGTTCGATCCCGAGCATCAGCAACTCATTTTTCCCCAGCCACAGCCGGACCAGCCCCGCCAGGTTGCTGAAGACCCGCGCGACCGGACTGTGTTCCCGGCCCCGCAGGATCCAGGAAAGCTGATTCAGCAGGCGGAATTCCACATACCGGACGGAAAGCTGGCCTTGCTGCTCCAGGTATTGCCAGGCGGCCACCACCGAACGGTCGGCGATTTTTATCGGCGTCAAGCAGGTGATCGCATGCACAGGTAAATCCTATCCACCCCTCACACCGGGTTCACCAGGTGGGCGTCGCCCAACTGCCCCCAGAAAGGGAGATCCCGCCCGAACCGCCGCTGCCAGGCAAAGTTCAGCGGACGATAAAAATAGCGCGAGCGGTTCCCCTGATTGAACAAGCCCTCATAGTACCGGAAAACCTTGTCCTGCGTGTAAAATTCCGTGACGGCCCGCTCGCGCAGTTGCTCCAACTCGTCGGCGGAGAGTTCGTCGGTCTCGATGATCGGCTGGCCCCACCGGCGGTACACCCGCCAGTCGGTGGCATACTCCGGTTTCGCGAAGCGCAGCCCCTGGCCGCGGCGCGCCATGTCGTGCACCATCGTCCCGGGATAGGGCGTCATCACTGTAAAGTTGGCGTGCAGGAGCTCCAATTCCTTGGCAAACTGGATGGTAGCCTCGGCGGTCGCCCGCGTCTCGTAGGGATGGCCCACGATGAAGCTCGCGCGGGGCTCCAGGCCGAATTCATGGATCCGCTGGCAGGCGGCCACGCAGTCCGCCTTGGTGATGCCCTTGCTGCACCGTTGCAGCATCTCCTCCGAGCCGGATTCGATGCCCAGCGTCAACCGCACAAAGCCCGTGGCGCGCAACGCCGCGAGAATCTCCGGATCCGTCAGATTGGCGCGCGATTGGCATTGGAAGTGCGCGTCCGCCAGGCCCAGCGCGCGCAGGGCGCCCAGGATGGTCAGCACGCGCTCCTTGTGGATCAGAAACACATCGTCATAAACGAAGAAATAGCGCACGCCCTGGACCCGGTACAAGTGCTCGATTTCGGCCACAAACGCCTCGACGGGCCGGTACCGGACCCGGCGGTCGTGATAGCAGAAGCTGCAGTCGAACGGGCAGCCGCGGGTGGACATGACCGAGGCGGTCCGCATCCGGCCGCGCGTCGGGTCGCTGAACTGATAAGCCGCGTAATCGAGCAGATCATGCGCCGGCAGGGGCAGGTCTGCCAGCGCCATCCGGGGACCCCGCAGGATCTTGCCGCCCGCCGCCGGATCGGCCGGCCGCGGCCGGCCCTGGCGCTGGACGGTCTGCAGGATGTCCGCCAGCGGCTTTTCCCCGTCGCCGGTCACGACGTAGTCAACGCCGCGGTGGCCGGCGACTTCCTCCGGCAGGATCGTGGCGTGGATGCCGCCGATGACGGTCACCAGCGTGGGGTCGCCTGCCTTGACCAGGCGGCAGACCTCCAGCGTCGTGTCGCTGTCCGGCGTCGTGGCCGTGAAACCGACCACATCCGGGCGCCAGTCCAGGATCTGCTGTGCCAGGGCGGCTTGCGTGAGGAGGTCCGTCTCGCCGTCAAAAATCCGGACTTCCGCTCCCGCCGGCCGCACATAAGCGGCCAGGTTCAACAACTGGTAGGGGACCAGGATATCCCGCTCCGCGAAGGTCTTCCCGCCATCGTAAACCGAATAGAGCTGGGAATAATTCACCCGCGCCAGTGCCAAGCGTATGCTCATCGTCTCAGGTTCTCCAGGGTCGCAGTTTCCGCAACCATGCTTTCAGCGCCGGTTTCAAGCCCCCTTCAATCCCCCGGAACACGCGCAGGATCAAGGCATCGCGCCGCCGCGTGGATGGACGGCAGTAGAACAACCCCGCCAAGCCCTGCTCATCCGCCGGCAGCAGTTCCGTGTCCGGGCGGAGGATGCCCTCCGCGATCGCCTGGCGGTGGATGAGGGTATCCGGTTCGATCCGGATCCAGCCCAGGCCAAAGACCCGGCCGCGGCCCCGCAGCAGCACGGGGATCTTGATGAAATAGACGAAGGTCTGCCACAGCTCGCGCCAACGCATATCCGGCAGAATGAAGAAATTGTAGCCCGCCTTCAGGCCGCGGCAACGTCCGACGATCCGTATGCTGCGGTCAATATCCCGGGTGGTGATCCCTTTCTGCAGCCGGTCCAAACCCGCCGCCGAGGCGGCGTCGGGCGAAAAGCCGATGTGCACGCAGCCCGCCTGGCGCGCCAGCCTGACCAGGTCCTCGGTCGTGTCCCCGATCTCGAACCACGCGCTCCACTCAACCCGCAGGCCGCGGCGGATGATTTCCGCGCAGATGTCCCGGGCGTGCGCGGGCGGTTGGTTGAACACATTGTCGACAAACGAAAAGCGCGACGCGCCCAGGCGCTGCAGGTACTCGATCTCGTCCACCACCTGCGCGGGCGCCCGCAGCCGCGAGCGGCTGCCGCTGAGCCAGGGATAGCTGCAATAGGCGCAGGCTTCTGCGCAACCGCGCTTGCTTTGCAGGCCGATGTTGCTGCCATCGCCCGGCAGATAGGGCCGCAGGTCGATCAGCGGCGGCTCCCGGCGCGGGATCGGCAGCCGGCCGAAATCCGGCAGGGGCCGCGCGCCGGTGCACAGCACCCGGCCGTCCCGGCGCAGATACAAACCCCGGACCTGTTCCGGACGGTCCAGGTGCTGCAGGAGTTCGGGGAACGATTCCTCGCCCTCCAGCATCACGCCCGCATCGAATTCCGGAATGCGCTCCAGGATGGGCCCGGCAAACATCGAGAAGCCGGGGCCGCCGGCCACCAGCTTGACGCGCGGGAGGGTTTCCTTGATCAGGCGCGCCGTGGGCGCCACGGTCTTGAAATAATAGAAGATATCGCCGCGTTGCGTCGTATCGATGTTCCGGATGGAGAGGCCGGCCACCTCGGGCTGGAAGTCCTGCAATGCATGCTTCAAGCGCACCAGCGCCTCGTCCAGTTCCCAGCCATTCAGATCCAGCAGGCGCACAGCGTGGCCTTCCAGGGCGGTCGCCAGATAGCACAGGCCCAGGGGGAAAACAGGCACCGGGCCTTCCCGGCGCCCCAGATGGGCCTGGACAAGAAGGACCTTCATCTAGCTCTGCTTGATCGTGTCATCCACCTGTTCGGCCACCAAGACCAACCCCGCCGCGCACAGCAGGCCCAGGAAGACGCCCATCACATAGATGGACAGTTTGCCCTTCGGGGCCTTGGGCACCTCCGCGGACTCGATCAGGCGGATGTCGGAGGTGAGCATGGCCTCGGCAATCCCGATCTGCTGCAGGTAGGATAGAAACAGGTTGTAGAGATTTTGATTGGCGCCCAACTTCATGCCGATCGGCGCTTCGCCATAGACCTTCTGCGGCAGGGCGGCCATGACGGCGGCATGCCGGTTCATTTCCTGGTCCACATCCGCGAGGCGCGCCTCCTGCGCGGCCAGGTCCCGCTCCAGCGCCTTCAGGGTCGCGGGCGCTTCCTGGAACATCGCGATTTCCGCCGCCAGTTGCTCCTTCGCCTTCGCCAACCGCACCTTCAAGCCGACCACGTCCGGGTGCGCCTCCGTCTTTTCGATCAGGGCAGTGGCCAGTTGCGATTCCATTTCGTTCACCGTGCGCTTGAGTTCCAGAATGCGCAGGTTTTCCGCGAGCGCCATGTTGGACACCTTGTCGGGGGTTTCCGTCGCCATTTGCTTTTTCAGGACCGCCAGGCGCGCCTTGACGTCCGCCTGGTAATTGATGATGCCGTGCTTTTCCTGCAGCAGCGTGGTCATGCGCTGGATGGACGTCTGGATTTCGTTTTCCAGGTTGAGCGTCTGCGTGGCGACCTTGTAATCCCGCATGGCCTCGGCCGCCTCGAGATAGGCCTTCCGGACGGCGGCGATCTGCTGCTCGACAAACTGCCGGGCCTGGCTGTAATCCGCCCGCGCGCGGTCGCCGGTGTTTTGGATGAACAGGTCCGCCAGGGTATTGGCCAGCATCGCCGCCTCATCCGGATCGGCGGACCCGCCTTCGATCTGGATGAGGTCGGTGGTGTCGGGGACGGCCTGCAGGCGGAGCAGGGGCGTGGGGCGCAGACGCCGCTGAATCGCGCCGGCCCGGGTGCCGGGGATCGTCAGTTCGCCCTGGCGGTTTCTGAGCTGCAGGGCCTGGGCCACCTGCTCCAGGAGCGGACGCGCGGTGGCGAGCGCGATCCGCGACGACGTGCTTTCCGCCTGACCGGGCGCCTGGCCCCCGTGGCTCCACTGCAGTCCGAGTCCGCTCAGGAACGACAGATTGATTTCCGACTTCTTATAGCGCACCTGGGCCTTGGCGACATAGGACGCCGGCAGCCAGCGGGCGCCGATGAAGGTCGCCAGCAAAACGGTCAACAGGGCGCCCGCCACCAGCCCCTTGCGCCGCTGCAGGACCCGCCAGGTAAACAGGGACTCCATACATCTCCTAGTTGGTTAAGCGTTTGAGTGCCTGCTGCGCGTTGTAGCGGACATATTTGTCGGGGTCGCGCAACAGTTCCGCGAGCACCGGTACCGCCGCCGGGTCCCCCAAGGCGCCCAGCGCCCAGATCGCCGGCAGGCGCGCGTCGCCGGTGCGCGCCGCGGCCGACAGCGGCGCCACAAATTCAGGGGCTTTGATCTTCGTCATCGCCACGATCGCCGCCGTGCGCACCTCCAGCGCGGGGTCCTGCAGGAGCCGGAGCAGGTGCGGCGCGGCCCGCCGGTCGCCCAAATGGCCCAGCGCCTCCACCACCGCCAGCTTAAGATCGGCCGCCGGTCCCCGCTCCAGCATGGCCAGCAACTCCGGCACCGCACGCGAGCAGCCGTGCTGGGCCAGGTACGTCACCGACTGCTTTTGGAAGACGGGATTGGCGCTCTGCAAGCCCCGGAGATAACGATCCGTCTCGTCGCGCGCACAGCCGCTCAGCAAGGCCAGGCCCAGACAGGCCATCCACATGTGTTGATTCATACGCATCCATTCCTGCACAATCCTTAATGTCCCGGGCATAGCCGCGCCCGTTCAGCGCGCAATAAGTACACCCGAAGTGACACCGCGCCCGCCTTCGAGGATTGTTTTGACTTGATCCCCCATCACGATGCCGTATTCCAAACCCAGCACCGGGGCCAGAATATTTTGCATTTTCTGCATGAACCGTTCGATGTTCGCCAGCCGGCTGGGCAGCACGTAGAGGACATCGCCGCTCTGAATAAGGCCCAACGGCGCCGCATTCTTATCCTCATACAACGCGCGCATGTTGAGCGCCGCAATCCGCCCGGTGCCATGGTCGTTGTGCACCAGCAGGACATGCCGTTGATTGGCATCCACGGTAAACCCGCCCGCCTTGGCGATGGCATCCCAGGGGCCCACGGTCTCGTCCAACACGAACGTGCCCGGGCTTTTCACTTCGCCCAGCACGTGGAACTTCCGGCTGCGCAGCGCCGTCAGGTTCACCTGCACCTGCGGATTGACCAGGTACTTGGCCAGCCGTTTCGTCAGTTCGACGCGCAGTTCCGGCAACCCCAGGCCGGCCGCGTGCACCTCGCCGGCCAGCGGGACGCTGATGTTGCCGTTCGGGTCCACGCGCGGCGTGCAGGTCAGTTCGTTGTTGCGCCAGACGGTGATGGACACCTCGTCGCCGGGCCCCAACAGCACGGGGACCGCCGCCGGCGCCGGGCGGTCTGACGCGGCGGTGGCCGTCCCGTCGGGACGGGCCTTGACGCCGGCATGGCGGCAGCCGTGGACCAGGCCCTGTCCACAGACCAACAGCACCGCCATGATGACTCGCGTTCTCATGCCAAAACCTCCGCGTATACCATCCATCCCATTCGGCCGGCCGCCGCGGATGCGGCGGAGATGCAGCGCACGGGCCGCTACCACCGGCCCCCGGAACGGCGCCGGTGCGCGCTCGTGTCCCAAAAAGGGCCGCGCATCCTGCCATGCCACCCTCCGGTTTATCAAGTTATTTCTCCCCGCGCCGCAGGAACGCGGCGGTGGCCTTGCCGAGTTCGCGATTGCCGTAGACATTGGCGTGTCCGTTGGTGCGAAACGTAAAGGGGGGCTTGCGCGGATCGCGGCGGTAGCGCTCCCGGATGTCGTCCGCCACCGGGATGAATACCGTGCGGGGCAGTTCGCAGCCGACAAACCCCGCGATGTGCCGGTAGGCTTTGTACTCCAGCGCGTCATCGGCCGCCTCCGGGTGCGGAAAGTAACTGACATACAACTTCACGCCGTCGGCCGCCGTGATCTGGTCGAAATAGCGCAGCAGAATTTCCATGCGCTGCATGGTCTCGGGCGAATAATAAACGGAGAAGATCGCGTCGGACGCCGGGTCGGGTTTTTTCCCCAGGCTCTGCCGGATCAATGAGCACAGATAGGAGGTCAGGTTGAAATGGGTCTTGAATTGCCAGCGCCGCCGCTCCGCGGTGCGGAAGGCTGCTCGTTGCGGCGGACAATAGGAGATGTCCAGTTTTTCGGAAATCAGCCCTTTCCCGAAATACGTCACAAACTCGTTCTTGAAATCCGTATGCACATTGTGCGGCATGTCGTTCGGCGCGATCAGGTAGATCACCGCGTACGGCTTCAGCGCGCGCAGCTTGGTCAGGTAATGCAGGATGACCTGCTGGGTGTCGTAGGCGCGCACGCCGGCGTTGAATACCCGGTAGTTCGGGCCCAGTTCCGCGTTCAGCACCCGGGGATAGGAGTCCGCCAGCGGCACCTCAAACGCGGCCGTCGTCGAATCGCCCACGGCGAAGATGACCTTCTTGCCCCGCAACGTGGCTGGATCATAAGGTTCGTCATCGCGGAAGCCGAGGTTGTTGAAACGCAGCCGGGTCTTGAAGGGATCCCAGCAGCGCACGCCGTACCAGGCCTCGTAATTGCTCTTGTTGCAGTGCCCCGTGGGCACCTCCGGTTCGATCAGCGCCACATCGGTCACGCTCTTGTGGATATTGGACAGCGCAAAGTCGCCGGCCAGGAAAATCAGCCCCAGGACCAGGTACAACACCACCAGGCCCCGGCGGCGGTGCCGCTGGAACCAGGACCCGCCGCCGCCGACCCCGCTGGTCCGCAATTCGCCGGTGGCCGTCATGCCGCCGCTCCCGGATGTCCGGCGGCCGGGTCGCCGGCCGCCGGTTCCGCGCTGTCCGCCGGCAGGGAGCCGGCGGGTTCTGCCGCGACGCGTTCCACCCGGCACAGCAAGCCGCGCAGTTGATAGCTGCCGAAGGCCGGATCATAGGGCGGCTGATCGGAGGTCAGCACGTTCGCGTTGGAGTCCCACACGCCGTAGTCCGGGCCGCCGCGCTCGGGAAACCACCAGCCATGATCCACGTTGACCACGCCGGCCAGGATGTCCGGGGACACCCTGGCCTGCATGCGGATGCGGCCCCGCGGCGACACCACCCAGATCCAATCGCCGTCCCGGATGGCATGCCGCCCGGCGGTGTCGGGATGGAGGTCCGCCTGCGGGTTCGGCCGGCGCCGGCGGAGCGCCGCGATCTGCCGGTGTTCGCTGCCGAAGAACTCCCGCCGGCGGCTGCCCGTGGTCAGGACATAGGGAAAGGCGGCGGCCAGATCCGGGCGCGAGACCGGGCTTTCCGGCGGCTCATGGAAGGTTGGCAGCGGCGCGTAGCCCATGCGCTCCAACGCGCGGCAGTACAGTTCCACCTTGCCGGACGGCGTGCGAAACCCGCCCTCCGCGTATTTGCGATAGCGGTGGGGCGGATACACGAAATACCGCGCCCGCAGTTGCTCGAAGGTCAGCCCCAGCGGCTCAAGCCGGTAATTCAACACCGCCTCCAGCGATTCATCCGCGCCCGGCAGATGCAACCGCCGGGCCAGATCGTCCAACACGTCTTCGTCCTGGCGGCACTCGCCGACCTGGACGATCTTCGACTGTGCCACCACGGCATTGGCCGCCACCAGCGGCAGTTCCAGCACCTGGTTGACTTCGGGCCAGCAGGCCGCGGGCAGAACGTAATCCGCCAGCGCCGCCGACGGCGTCATGAACAGCTCCGTGGCCACCAGCAGGTCCAGTTTCTGCAGCGCCGCGGGCACGTCCCGCGCATGGGCAACCGTGAGCAGCGGGTTGTTGCCGAACAGCAGCAGGGCGCGGACCCGATACGGATCCCCGGTGCGCATGGCCGTGAACAGGGCCGGAATATGCGCGGACGGCATGAACGCCTTGAAGCCCCCCAGCAGCTTGAATTGATCGGCCCCCAGGCGCTTGCGGAGCATGCCGGCGGGCAGTTTATCCTTCAAGACCGGATACGGGCGCGTCAGGTTCATGCCCAGGATGTCGCCGCCCGGCACATCCAGGTTGCCCGTGATCGCCCGCAGCAAGGCCACCGCCCGGACCGTTTGCAGGCTGTTGGGATTTTGTTCCAGCGCCACGCCCCATTCCAGGATCGAGGGTTTGGCCAGGGCATAGCGCCGCGCCGCCGCCACCAGCGCGGCCGCCGGAACGCGGGTGATCGCCTCCGCCCAGGCCGGGGTGCAGTCGCGCACCTGGTCCCGCAGCTCCCCGAAACCCACGGTCCACTGCTCAACGAACTCGCGATCGTACAGGTTCTCGAAAATGATGACGTGGATCATCGCCAGGGCCAGGGCGGCATCCGTGCCGGGCCGGATCGGCAGCCACATAGAGCAGAGCCGGGCGGTCTCCGACCGCCGCGGATCGATCGCAATCCCGAAAGCGCCGTCGCGCAGCGCCTGCTGAACCGGAAAGGCCAGTTCGCCATCCGGACCGCTGACCACCGGGTTATGGCCCCAGAACAGGATCGTTTGCGGACGGACCGGCCCGTCGTAATCCCCGACCACGAAGCCGCCGTACGTCAACTGGCTCACCGTGACCCGCGGTATGAAGCAGTTGGCCAGGCCCGGCTCATACCAGTTCGGGGTGCCGAGCGCGTTCGCAAACCGGACCACGTGCAGGTAATGGTGCCGGCCGGTACCCTGTCCCAGGGCGATGCTTTCCGGCCCCGATTCGTTCCGGATCCGATCCAGGGTCGCGGCGATCTCCGCCAGCGCCGTCTCCCAGCTTACGGGCGTCCAATGTCCCGCGCCCCGGGCCCCCGCCCGGCGCAACGGATGCAGCAGGCGATCCGGATGATACATGATCTCGGGCGTCGCAAGCCCCTTGACGCACATTTGTCCCCGGTTGAATGGGAAATCGGGATCCGGCCGCACGCGGACCACGCGCCCATCGGCCACCGTCAACAAGACGCCGCAGCCGCCGTGGCAGATACGGCAAACGCTTCGATGAACCTTTTGAGTCATATTCATCTACAGTGTTAGATCGAATTCAGGAGCCAGAATTCAGGAGTCAGAATAATGAAGCCAACCTTGCAAGGAGCGGAGACCGTGGCATACAAGAGCGTTTATGGTGACCAAAGAATAGCCGGAGAAGTTCTTCGTTGCGGAACGCGTCTGGTTGCCGGAGCGTCTTCCTTCTGAATTCTGGATTCTGTCTCCTGAATTCTGTCTTCTGTCTTCTGCCTGTGTCCGCATTCTGTCTCCTGAATTCTGTCTTCTGAATTCTGGCTTCTGTCTTCTGCCCTGGGTACGCTCCCGCCCCGTCGATTATGCAGTCATAATCAACAGAGCTACGCTTCTTTTTTCTTCCAGCTAAGCACACCCGCGTGCGCCGCTTCACCCAGCCACTGTCCAGCGCCGGGCCATCCACGGGCAGGCGCTTACTTTGTCGGGCGCGCGCGACGCGTCTTCGCCGCCGCCGTGCCGGGCATGCGCACCAGGAGTTTGCACTGCTCGCGCGCCAGTTGTTCCGGAGCCCGCAACACATCGCGCAAGCCTTCCAACCCAACGACCGTGCCCGTCACCACCGCATCCAGCGGGAAGCGTCCCTTCCCGTACAGGCTGAGAATGTTCGCAAACGCGCCCCCCAGGTGGCCGCGGGAGCCGACCAGCAGAATCTGGTTGGTAATCATGTGGTCCACCGCGTCCAGCGACAGCGCGGCACCGCTCCGTCCCAGCAGCGCCACCCGGCCGTTGGCGTTGAGCCGGCGGAAGACCCGGCTGACGTTGCTCATCTCCCCCGCAGCCTCCAGCACCACGTCAATCGCGCGCACGGGCTCGGCAAAGAACTCCTCCACCGCATACGTCCGGTCGCTCCAACGCCGGGCGAGTTCCCGGCGCAACGGCACCGGCTCCACGACGTGCACCTCCGCGGCGCCGAAAACCAGCTTGCACAACATGGCGGCAAACAGGCCGATGGGGCCGGCGCCGAAGATCACCACGCGGTCCCCGCCGCTGACCCGGGTGTTCTGGCAGGCCACATAGGCCACGCCGGCCGGTTCCAGACAGGCGGCCGCGCGCAAGCCCGCTTCGCTGCCGGCCAGGGCGGTCACATCGTGCGACAGCAGGGACGGGACGTCCACCACGGTGCCGAAGAGCCCGTCCTTTTCCAACCCCAGCAACCGTGCGCGCCGGCACTGATTGAAGCAGCCGCGCCGGCAGGCATCGCAATAGTGGCAGACGATGATGGATTCGAACGTGACGCAGGCGCCGGGTTTCACGTGGCGGACGTGCGTGCCGGTCGCCAGCACGCGCCCGACGCCTTCATGGCCGATGACGCGGCCGCCCGGGGGGATGCGCAGCGGCGCCGAACATCGTATATAGCCGGTGGCGGGATTGGTCTGCACCACGTGGGTATCCGTCCCGCATACGCCGGCATAGATCATTGCGACGCGCATTTCATCGGGGTGCAGCGCCCCCAGCTCACGCGTCTCCACCGTGACGATGGGGTTCCGATAGATCTGGTGGGGGCCGGGGTCGGCCACGCCCGCCAGCGGGGCGCGTTCAGCGCGGACAAGCAGTACATTCGATTCCATAAAAATAACGCGGTTGCATTCTACCATGCGGGGGGTGGTTTGCAAGATGGATGGCGCCGCGACAAATGAATGGCGCCGCATTCCCAACGCTGGATTTATTTCAACAAATTGGTCACAATCGCCGTCGCTACCTCAAGGCGGAGGCCTCTCCATGAAAAAACTGCTGAGTCTGCTTTTGTGGGCGACGTGCGGCGTCGCCGCTGAACCGACGATCACAGTGGAAGCGCTGCTCCATGAGATGAGCGACTACGACAGCGTGGCGCGCTGGCCGGCACCGGCCTATACCTGCAAACAGTTCAGCAGTTACGATCGCGCGACGGTAACGCCCGCCGACCCGAGAGGCTGGTTCGCCAACTTCGATCAGAACCAGTTCATCCGCATCGAAACGAACCAGAACCGCACCGAAATGGTCATGATGGACACCGACGGCCCCGGCGCCATCGTCCGCTTCTGGATCACCACCCAAAATGACAAGCACGGCAACTTTCGCTTCTACCTCGACGGCGCCGGCACGCCGGCGATCACAGTGCCGTCGTTCGATTTCGCCAACAACGACAGGCTGCCGGCCGGCAGCCCGTTGCTCACGCTGCACCCCGGCGCCACGCCGCAGGGACGCGGCGGCAACACGCTCTACCTACCGATCCCATACGCCCAACACTGCAAAGTCACCTGGGAAGAACTGGAAACGAAGGCCTCGCGCTTCTACCAGATCAATTACCGCACCTACCCGCCCGGCACGAAGGTCGCGACCTTCCACCCCGGTAACTACGACCGCGTGAACCAAACGCTCGCCCAACCACCGTCATTCACCGGCGGCCAAGCCATCGCGCTCGACCAAGCCATCGCGCCCGGCCAGGCAGCGGCGCTGGCATTGCCCGGCGGAGCCGCCGCGGTGCGCCTGCTGGAACTGCGCGCCAATGCCGGAAGCCTGCGCACGCTGGTCTTGCGCGCCGAGTTCGACGGTGAAGCGACGCTCTGGTGTCCCGTGGGCGATTTCTTCGGCAGCGGCGTCGGGTTAAACGCGCTCGACAGTTGGTACCGCACCGTCACCAGGGACGGCACGCTGACGTGCCGGTGGGTGATGCCGTACCGGAAAACGGCCAGGCTCACGCTGCTGAACGTCGGCCGGACGCCGGCGAAGGCAAAACTCACCGCGCGCGTCGGCGACTGGACCTGGGACGACCGCTCGCTGCATTTCCACGCCAACTGGCACCACGCGGACCCCCTGGCCACCCGCCCGATGTCGGATTGGAATTATCTCACCGCCACCGGCCGGGGTCGTTACGTCGGCGATTCGCTCGTCGTGTTCAACCCCGTCCAGGCGTGGTGGGGCGAGGGCGATGAAAAAATATACGTGGACGGCGAACCGTTCCCGTCGCACCTCGGCACCGGCACGGAGGATTACTACAATTATTCGTGGAGCCACACCGGTTTGTTCCAAACGCCGTTCGCCAACCAGGTCCGCTGCGACGGTCCCGGCAACCAGGGCTACAGCGTCGTCAGCCGCACCCGCAGCCTCGACGCCATTCCGTTCACCACGGGGCTCCGCTTCGACATGGAAATCTGGCACTGGGCCGATTGCAACGTCGGTTACGCCGCCACCACGTACTGGTACGCGCGCCCCGGCGCGACCTGCAACCGCGCACCGCAACCCGACGAAGTCGTGCGCCCGCTGCACGAACCGCTGGCGCTATTCCGCGCCACGGATATCACCGAATGCGAAAAAATGCAGATCGTCGCCCAGACCCCGGACATCACGGCCGAACCGCAGGCCATGGCGCTCGCCCAAGGGGCCTGGAGCGGCGGCGCCCAGTTGTGGATCCGCGGCCAACGCGTCGGCGATTTCATCGAGCTGCGCATCCCGGCGCCGCAGCCCGGCGCGCAGAAGCTGACGCTCTACGCGACGAAGAGCTGGGACTACGGTATCCTCCGCTTCACCGTCAACGGCCAGGCGGCCGGCAGGGATTACGACGCCTGGGCCGAAAAACCGGTCGCCAGCGGCCCGATCGCGCTCGGCGTGTTCGCGCCAAAGGACGCCGCGTTTATCCTCCGCGTCGAAGTGGTCGGGGCCAACCCGGCGTCGAAGAACAGCCAGGCTTTCTTCGGCCTGGATGCCGTCACGCTGACCGCGCCGTGAAGCCTGAGGCGCACGGTCAATCGCCGCCGCCAGCCGCCGGGCGGGCGGAGCGCCCCGCTGTGCTATCGTCCTGCGGCGGTCGTAGAACGTGCGCCCTGATGTAACGTGCCAGCTCGCGACCCGCGCAGCGGTGTCCCGCGGCGTTGGGGTGCAGGGCGTCAACGGCCATGGGGCCCTGCCGGGCGCCGGCCTGCAACGCATCCGTCAAGTCGCAGTACTGCAAACCGTTCGCCTGCGACAACCCCGCGATCCTTTGACGGAGGTCGTTATCGGAACTGCCCTTCGCGCGCGCCAGCCTTGGAAACCAGACAACCACCGTGGTGAAACCGGCGGCCCGGGACAGGTTGCCCAGGACTTCGAAGGACTCGGTCACGGAATCCGGCCCAAGCGTGGCAGCGAGCGGCGATATGGCGGAGGCGGCGTGCCTCTGTTGTACGGCGTACACGAGGCGGACCAGGGCGCTATGCCGGAGGAGCCCCGCCGGCCGCCGCAGGGTGGTGTTTCGTTGCCGCTCCGCACGGCCCAGGAAGCTCAAGATGTTGCCGCAATCCAAACAGGTGTCATTCACGCAGAAAACCAGCACGACCAGGTCGGGGTTGAACGGGAGTCCTTTCTCTCGGAGCATCTCGACTTCCTGCCGTGTGTTGTAGCCGCTCACGCCAAAGTTAAGTACTTCAACGCTATCGCCTTGCTCAAGCAGCGCCCGCTCGAGGACGGCCGTGAGGATATCACGACTGGACGGCACGTATAGTCCCTGCACAATGCTGTCGCCAAGGACCAGCACCCGGTAAACCCCCTTCGGTTTCACCAGCGGATGGTCTCGATCTCTGAAGCCTAACGAATTTGCCTTTCCGGCGAAGTCGAACATCGGGCCGCTGGCGTTCGACTCAAAGAACGGAACAAGCTCGTACCCGAGCAGGGGATTGCTCGATAGGGAAAAGCGACCCGCTTGGATTTCGTATACCTCCGGAGCCAAACGCAGCCATCGGACCAGTATCTCAGCGATAAGGAGCGCTGCCGGCAGCGTCACCATCAGCAGCAGTATCTTTCCGCCTTGGCACCATGATCTCGTTGACCGCATCATGATACGCTCACGCGCTGGCATGCATGGCGCAAGGGTGTCCGTACAGCGCCGGAAATGCAAGCGCGACGTTGAAGTGCGTTTCGGGGTGTTCCCAGCGGAATACACCATGGACCGCCGACCGGCGGTGAAAAGCTTGATCGAACCATACGCACAAACTACACTCATCGGCATGACTGAACATTATCTCGTAGAACCTTTAAGGCCGGCCCGCACGCTGTGGTTTAAATTATTAATCGCGTTGATCGTTACGTTGGCCGGGTTGGCTGTGCTCCATTGGCACCGGACAATGCCCGTGTCCATCAGCTATCGGCATATGGATGTGCCATTCCTGGCATGGGTTGATAGTGCCGCTTACCTCGCCATAGCGGAAGGAAATATCTCGGAGGTCGCCTCGCCTTTTCCCAAGCGGTTGCTCTATCCCCTGCTAGCGGGGGGGGTGGCGCGGGCAACCCGTCTCGAATTGCCGGACGCCTTCCTGCTGTTGAATATGATCTCGCTGGCGGTGTTTGCTTATTGTGTCGCGTCCTTTTTGGCAAGACTCACGGGGTCGCCCTGGCTAGCCCTGCCGCTGCTGTTGACCCCTTTCCCCATGGAAAGCCTGGAGTTGGCTTATATCCCTGACCTTTTCCTCACGGCATTAACCGCTGTATTTTTTCTCCTCCTCTTAAACGGACGATACCGGTGGGGCTTAGTCGTTCTTTTTATCGCATTCCTGGCGAGAGAGAGCACCATGTTGTTGTGTGCGAGTTGTGCGGCGGTGGCCTTTTCCCGGAGGAACAAAATGCTCCTGTATGGCTCTCTGGGAGTGCTTATTCTGGGCCTTTTCTTTAGCGCCCTGTTTGCTAAAATGGGTCTGCCAAATATCCATCTCATGCCCGACATCCTTTACATGGCCTGCAAAGTTCCCTATAATTTTTTATCCAACGTGCTGGGGATTTTCATTTGGTCTGACATTAGAAACGAAGTCGGCATTCCTTTCATAACGTGGCAGCTGCCTGCTTTTCTCCATGTGGCCGATCAGGAAATCGGGATTTGCCTCGACTGGCGCCTGCCCGTAAACACCCTCGTCGTATTCTTGACGATCTTTGGCTCTGGTCCACTATTTGCCGGAAAATTTCTCCGGCATTGGAGGCAACTTCCGCGCCTGCCTTTGGCCGTTCAATTGGCCTTGGTTTATGGATTGATCTCGTTTGTCCTTGGCACTTCTCTCGGGAATTGGACGGAACGCCTGCTCGGGTATGGCTGGCCCGCTTTTTGGATCGGGGTGGTTTATCTCTGCCATCGAACGTACCGTCTGAGGAAAAGCGAATTGGCCTTTCTGGTCTCATGTTACCTCCTCATATGCTGGTTGCCGCCCCTCCTGGGGTATACCCGCCAAAGCAATCACATCTTCTGCCTGACCGTATTGGTGCCTTACTTGGGGACGTTCATCTGGCTGAAAAAAGCGCCCCCGCGCTTCCCTGAGAAACAGGCGCCAGAAGAGTGTCGGGGCGAATTCCGCCTGTCCGGGAAATGCGCTTGCTTCTCCGTCCCGCCCCGATAAAATAATGTTTTTCGGGGTCTCGCGCGGCGACAGGGCGACGCTGTTCCGGGGAGGCACCGGGGTAAATCGTTTTCGGATACAGCCCGAACATGCTCTTCAATTCGTTTGCCTTTCTCATCTTCTTCCCGGTGGTCACCGCGCTCTATTTTCTCCTGCCCCAGCGCTGGCGCTGGCTGCTGCTGCTGACGGCCAGTTGCCTCTTCTATATGTATTTGATTCCGAAATACATCCTGATCCTGGTCTTCACCATCGTGGTGGATTATGTGGCCGGGTTGCTCATCGCACCGGCGCAGGGCGCCCGGCGCAAGCTGTTCCTCGTGTGCAGCCTGATCGCCAACATCGGCGCGCTGGCGCTGTTCAAATACTGCGATTTCCTGAGCGAGAACCTCGCGGCCTTCGCCCGGGCGCTCGGCTGGAATTATTCCCTGCAAAGCCTGCATCTGATCCTGCCGGTCGGCCTGTCCTTTCACACCTTCCAAGCCATGAGCTATACCATCGAGGTGTACCGGGGGCGGCAGCCGGCCGAGCGCCACTTCGGCATCTACGCGCTCTACGTGATGTTTTATCCCCAGTTGGTCGCCGGGCCGATCGAGCGGCCGCAGCATCTGCTGCACCAGCTCTACGAGAAGCATGCCTTCGACTACGACCGGGTGACGAGCGGCCTGAAGCTCATGGCCTGGGGCCTGTTCAAGAAGGCGGTGGTCGCCGACCGGCTGGCGCCCTTCGTAAACGGGGTGTATGCGGATCCGGCGCAAGCCCCGGGGCCCGTGCTGCTGCTCACCGCCGTCTGTTTTGCGTTTCAGATCTTCTGCGATTTCAGCGGCTATTCCGACATGGCCGTGGGCGCGGCGCGGGTGATGGGCTTCCGGCTGATGCGGAATTTCGACAGCCCGCACCTGTCCCGCAGCATCTCCGAGTTCTGGCGCCGCTGGCATATCAGCCTTTCCTCCTGGTTCAAGGACTACCTGTACATCCCGCTGGGCGGCCACCGGTGTTCCACGTCCCGGTGGTGCGTGAACATCGGCATCGTCTTTCTCGTGAGCGGCCTGTGGCACGGCGCGAACTGGACCTACGTGATCTGGGGCGGCCTGCACGGGTTCTTCATCCTCTGCGGGACGGCGACGGAGCGGGCGCGCGCGCGGCTGGCCGCGGCCCTGGGCCTCGCGCGGTGTCCGCGCGTACACGCGACGCTCTCCATCGCCACCACGTTTATGCTGGTCGCCCTGTGCTTGATTTTCTTTCGCGCCCGCACGCTCCACGATGCCCTGGACATCTTCCGGCGCCTGCCGACCGGCTGGGGCTTGCTGGCGCAGCCGGCCCGGCTGTTGGAATCACTGCACGGCAGCGGCTTGCGCGCCATGGCGCTCGGCCTGGCGGGTGCGCTCCTGGTGGAAATGGTGCAGGTCCTGCAGCGGCGCTATGCCCTGCTGGCCCTGGTGAACGCCCAGCCCTGGTGGGTGCGGTGGAGCCTGTATTATGCCGGCGTCGCCGCCGTGTTCTTTCTGTACGGCCAGGAGGGCGACCAGTTCATCTATTATCAATTCTGAAACACCCGGTATGAAACGATTGTTCCTAGCGCTGCTGGCCCTTGCCGCCCCGTTTGCCGCCTTCCTCGGCCTGTGCGAGGTCCGCCTGACCCGCGTGCCCGCCACGCAACTGGCCGCCAAGCGCGTCCTGCTCGCGCGGCAGCAGGCGGCGGTGGAAGTGCTGATCCTGGGTTCCTCGCATGCGGAAAGCGGCCTGCTGCCGGCGGAGCTGGGCGCGCCGGCGTTCAACCTCGCGGGGCCCGGACAGACGCTGTATTACGACCACGCGCTGCTGGACAAACTCCAGCCCCGCCTGCCCGCGCTCAAGCTGGTAATCCTGCCGGTGTCGTTCTTATCGCTGGAGAGCCAGCTCGACGAGGGCCCGGAGCGGTGGCGCGGCTATTACTACCAGTACGAGTGGGGCCTGCCCCACCGCGACTGGCACCTGGCCTGGCACGTGCGCAATTTCTCGGCCTATTTCTGCTATGGACAGGAAATCGGCCTGCAGAACATCCTGTGGGGCCGGATCCGGGATGCGACCGCCAACCTCGATGCGTGGGGCGGCTGGACCAACCGGCCGCCGCCGCCCGGCGGATTCAACGCGGACGGCAGCCCCGTGCGGTTGAGCGCCTCGGCGCGCGTGGCCTTGCAGCGGCACCACAGCCGCATGAAGCCCGAGCACATCGCCCGGAACACGCAGCTCATCGAAGCCATGGCCCGCCAACTGCAGCGCCAGGGCATCCGCCTGGTGCTCGTGACATTGCCCGTGGCGCAGGCCTACAGCGACGGCATGAATGCCGCGGCCTATCAGCGCATGCAGGCGGCCCTGCGGCAGCTCGCGGCGCGCCACGGTTTAACGTGGTTGAATTATACCGGCGACCGGCGCTTCACCGACGCCGATTTCTGGGATGCCGATCATTTGAACCTCGCCGGCGCGCAAAAGTTCAGCCGGCTGCTCCGGGCGGAGCTCGCCGCCGGCCACGCCCGCTAGCGGGGCGCGTTCAGCGCGGACCAGCAGCACATTTGATTCCATAAAAATAACGCCGCGATGCAGCCGTTTCCGCGCTGATATCGAATTTATTCTGATCCCGGCGGCGGCGGCGACCCTGGCAAGGTGGTGGGCGATATTAGCTGGCGGGATGGCCTGTAGCGCCGCGCCATATTTTTACGGTAGGCACAGAAAATGCTGCTGGAAGTTGATTGGGGCGGTCGTTCCGCGCATGTGCTGGAATGAAATTCGAGCAGCCTGGGGAATAAATCATGAAAATGATGGCCGGTCGGTTTTGCTTGATGTCAGGTGCCGCCAAGCGCATCAGCCGCACGTGCGCCGTGCTGTCGGCCCTGGGGCTGGCATGGGCGTGCCGGCCGGCGCAGGCGACCACGAACAGCACCTACAATCTGACGGCCGGAGGTAGCGGCACGACGATTTACAGGGCTGGCCAGACAAGTTTGTTTACTTGGATCCCGAAGGGAACCCTTCCTTCCGGCTCAATTCTAAGGTCGGTCTCCATTGACGCGACACTCATTGCCGACCTCTCCGGTGGGTGTTTGGCTTGTGACCTCTCCGTTTACCTCGATCCGACGCCGGCGGACCCCGGCAACGATGGACTTCTGTGCTTCCGTACTACTGACAGTGATTTCGGCGGCGCTGCCCAAGTTATACTTTGGAACACTGGCTTCGGCGGTGTCGGCGATACGGTGAATGAGACGCGCTACGCCGGCGTTGACTGGACTGGTAATATTGATCTAAACACCGTCGCCGTAATGCTTGGAAACGGCTGGGGCGATGCTACGTGGACGGGGTCCGTCACCGTTGCGTATGATCCCCCACCGACGGTGCCGTGGGGCCTGCAGGCGGCGGGTGGCGACAAGCAAGTGGTCCTTACTTGGGCGGCCTTTCCCGGGG
>Ga0209048_10000138_pt1 | contig 75142 bp, 63 predicted proteins | sample FrelakmetCRP12CR_FD_187146 | JGI IMG/M metagenome (GOLD analysis project Ga0209048, IMG submission 187146) | Freshwater lake sediment microbial communities from the University of Notre Dame, USA, for methane emissions studies - CRP12 CR (SPAdes)... | ecosystem: Environmental > Aquatic >...
GGGCGCGGGTCCGGTGCTTCTCCTGCCGACCGGTTCGAACGACCTGCTGACCGCCGACAAGTGGGGCGCCGGCCCGACCGGCGTCGTGATCAGGCAGCAAGGCCCATGGACGGTGGGTGCGCTCGCCAACCATATCTGGTCGTTTGCGGGGGACAGCAGCCGCGCCAATGTCAGCGCGACGTTCCTGCAGCCGCTCCTGACCTACACGACGCCCACCGCGACGACGTATTCGCTGAACACGGAAAGCACCTATGACTGGACCAGCCGGCAATGGAGGGTGCCGATCAATTCCGGTGTGGTGCAAATCCTGAGGATCGGAGACCAACTGGTGCAAGTGGGCGCAGTGGCGCGCTATTGGGCGGCCGTCCCGGACCAGGGCCCGCACGGCTGGGGCTTGCGGCTCAACTTCACGTTGCTCTTTCCTCGTTGAACGATGCCCGCCGCGCGGCGAGTGCCCGGATGGTCACCGGGTCGCGAATCCGGTTCGTGCGCTGGAGGGCTACCAACGCGATCGCCTTGACACCGAGGCAGGAGCCTTTCCAGGCAAGGCCTAACGTGACGGTGTCGAAGGCGCTTCCGGTTCACCTGGAGCGCGCCTCACCACGCCGGCCGCACCCCGCAACACGCCGGTCGCGCCGCGCGCCACGCCGCCCACCGTGCCGACGACCGCGTTGGGTACCGAGAGTGCGGCCACGGCCGCGGTGACAACCGGCCAGCGCACCTGCCACTGCACATCGTCGAATGGGCCGTGCAACTCGACCGGCACCGTCACGCCGTTGAGCATCACCATCTCCGGGCCGGCACGCCCGGTGGAGGTATTGACCACCCGTGCCCGCAGCAGGTAGTCGACGCGGCTTCGTGCAAGGTCGATCGAGCCTTCGCCAGCCACGCGCAAGAACTCGCTGCGTCCGTCGAGGTCGGTGCTGCGCGCCACGCCGTCGCGAACATCGAAGCTCGCGTCGAGCTGGCTGAACGCCGTCTGGCTGCCGACGTCGGCGGCCACTGTGTCGCTGCTGGCTTTGGACGCCGTCCGCCAGGCAGCCAGCGTCTGGGCCAGGTCGACGCCACGGATCGCAGCCGGCCGCAGCGCGAGCGCGACGCGCCCGCTCAGCGCGGCCCGCAACGCCGCCACCGTGGCGCCGCGGCTGCGCAGGTCGGCGTCGATCCGGCCACGCCCGCGCAGGCCGTCGTGGCCGATGGTTTCGGTCAGCAGCGCGCGCAGGTCCACCTTGTCGGCGCGCAACCGCAGCCCGAGTTGCCCGATACAAGAGGCCATGCCACCGAGGTTTGCCGAAGGCACCCAGCTTTGGATCGACCTCACCATGAACGAATGGCAACACTACAACTGACCTGCCCGGTTTCTTCGTACCAGTAGTTCCTGGGAAGATGGCTCTTCGACAGCGAGGAGTCCATGAGGAAGAGTCGATTCACCGAAGAGCAGATGGTGGCCATCCTGAGGGAGGCCGACCGTACCAACGTGGCCGAGATGGCCAAGAAGCACAAGCTCAGCGAGCAGAGCATCTATTCCTGGCGCAAGCACTTCGGTGATCTCGCGCCGGTTGATGTCAAGCGACTGCGCGCCCTGGAGCTCGAGAACAGCCGCCTCAAGAGGCTGCTGGCCGAGCGCGACCTGGACATCTCGGTGCTCAAGGAGATCAGCGCAAGAAAGTGGTGGTCTATGGCTGGTTCCCGGCCATCGCCAGCGACATGACGTTCCATTCCCGGCGGGCCCAGCATCGACGTGAGCAAGAGCTTGAGCACGAACGACGTGCTCAATGCTCTCAAGTTTGCCTTCTTTGGATCGTTCGAGGCCAAGAAGGTGCGGTCAGTGCGTCACGGCGGGCCGCGCCTCGCTCCACCGATCGAGGTCCGAGCGGCGCCACGCGACCGCGCGCGGGCCGAGTCGAACCGGGCATGGAAACTTCTGGTCGGCGATCAGGCGATAGATCGTCGAACGCCCGAGGCCGGTCATTCGCATGACCGTGGGCATGCGCAGAAAGACAGGCGTTGTGGAGTCGGCACGGGTTGACGTTGACTCAGGTGGGGTGCGTTGCACGGGCAGCCTCCGGTGTGAGCAATGTCAGCAACTCTAGGCGCTGTCTGCCGCATCTGCGGCGCTGGATTCGGGTCGATATCTCGCAACGGTGCGAGTTACAGCTCTCTGGTCGAGGCTGGCGTTGGCTCCACGGCGACCGCTATACCAGTTGGACCTGCAGCTTTCGTCCGACGAGCGCCGCCGCGCGCTGAAGTGTGGAGAGGGTCACGTCGCTGGCCGGATCAAGCAGGCGATCAATCTGGGAGCGACTTGTCTTGAGCAGCGTTGCCATGCGGGCCTTCGAGAGGGACTGCTGCTTCATGGCCTCTGCGAGTTGCCACGCAATGACTTCCTTGATGGCATGCCCTTCGGCCTCCTCATAGATGCCTTCCTGCTTGAGAAGGTTATCAAGGCTCGAACCAATGTTGCGGTGTGTCGTCATTTCTCCAAGTCCTTCTGGCGCTTGCGCGCCAATGCGAGGTCTTCGTCCGGTGTCTTCTGGGTCTTCTTGGCAAAGCCGTGCAGCGCCACCAGTACACCGTCGTGCAAGCAGAACAACACGCGTGCGATCTTGCGGGTCGACAACGTCGTCCGAACCTCCCACAGTCCCTGGCCCATCGGCCGGCAAAGCGGCATGCCGACGGGCCAACGCCACTGCACGCGCATCAAGTCCTTGCCGATTGCTTGCCGCTCAGATTGTTCCAAGTCCAGCAGCCATTCCCTCACCGGCTCGTTGTCGCTGGCGCTTCGGTAGAACAGCAGCGGAATCTTCTGTGGTCGTCGGATCGAGCATGCTTCTTCGCCTCGGCGAATGTACCTTAAAACGTACACGTTGGCAATGTGAGAGCGACAGCTTGTGAGAGCGACAGCTACTTGCGCGGGTGTCGGCGCCTCGATTCGGCTGCCTGAAATGGCGCGCGACGCGGGACACCGTCAGCGGCGGGGCAGTGTTCCGGCATCGGCCAGGATTGCATCCACGCGCAAACCCAGTTCGCGCCAGGCAGCACGCTTCTCTTCGGCATAGTCGTGATGCATGTAGTGCCGTCGGACCTTGCTGCCAGGCATGACGTGGTTCTGGCAGCGGTCGATGACATCCAGGCTGACGCCGAGTGCCTGCATCATGGTGGCAGCCGTGCGGCGCAAATCGTGCGGGGTCCATTCGCCGTTCTCGCCATTGGACAGAACAAGCGTGTTGTCGTTGCGCCGGTTCTTCAGCATCTTGCGATTCTTGAAACGCATCTGTCGGTCGCCGACTTGCTTGGAGACGGTCTTGACGTCAATGTGTCCCTCCTTGTGACGGGCGGGGAAGCACCATTCGCTCTTGTCGTTGCCCTCGCCGGTGAGTCCGTGCAGTTCCTTGAACTGGCGCAGTGCGAAGTCCGACAGAAAGACCTGCCAGTCGACGCGGGTCTTGGTGTTCTCGCGCGGCGCGAACCAGGTTCCGGCTTCGAGGTCGACGTGCTCCCATTTGGCCATCAGCAATTCACCGATGCGGCATGCGGTGCCGAGGCACAGCCAGAGCGCCAGCTGCGTTTCGCGTTGCAAGGGGCGGTCGGCGCTGCGGCGGTTCTCGGCCGTATCATATTGCTCTTGTGTCGCCGCGAAGATGTCGCGCAGCTCGCGGATTTCGGCAGGCCTGAGGATGCGCTCGCGGATGACGGACTCGTACCCGTTGGGCACTACCTGCTTGGTTTCGACGAGTTCGGCAGGGTTGCCTTCGCTGAGCAACGCCTTCCAAGGTTGGCGTTTGATGGCCCAGCGGTACATCTGCCTTGTTTCGGACAACATGCGCTCTGCGGTACGGCCACGCCCGCGGCTGCGGCCAATCGTGCGCAGCGCAACGCGCAGTTCAGCGTCGGTGATCGCGCGGACTGGCATATTGCCCAGGCGGGGCAGGATGTCTTTGTCGAAGGTGCGGCGCAGTTCCGCGTTGTCGTCGGCACGTTGGACGCCATCAGCCAGCCATGCGTCGAACATGTCGCGCAGGGTTGACGCTTCGCGCTTGCGCTGGATCTCCGCTGCAATGAGGGCTTCGCGTTTCGCGGCCTGCTCGGCTTCTCGTTCCATGAGGGCAACCCGCGGGTCGCCGCCGGCGGCGATCCGTGCGCGCTCCTGCGCTGCAGTCGCCCGCGCTTTAGCCAGCGACACATCGCTGGCGCTGCCGAGGGTGAGTTTCTGGCGCTTGCCGTTGATGCCGTACACTAGCAGCCACGACTTGAAGCCCGTGGGAAGCACGCGTAGGAACAGGCCACCACCGTCGGCGATCAGCCGATCTTTGCTCGCTGGTTTGGCGGTCTTCACCGCCCGGTCGGTCAGTTGGTGCTGCGCCATCAGTACTTCCGGGCTTCGCGTGTCGCAGGGGATGCGCGGCCCGCTGTTCCCACGTCGGGCGCCGACCCGCTACCCCCGGTCAAATGGGAACAGAATACCCTGAAAACCACGTCCGTGGGAACACCGTGGGAACACTTTGCATGCGCTTGAATGCAATGGCCTCGGACGCTGTGGGACTGTATGTTTAAGATACAGTGTTATACAACAATAGCTTACGTAGCTTCTTCTTGTCCCAAGCCGTCTCAGGAGATCACACTATGTTGGTGCATTATTCGGGTTTTACGGCCTCTCACGCCGGGGGTCGCGGGTTCGAGTCCCGTCCACTCCGCCAACATGATCAAAGGCGAACGGAAGTTCGCTTTTTTTGTTGTGCACGCCGCGCAGACCCCTGGCCCCCGCTTTGTTCGACCTCGATGAATAGGTTCTGACGATGTTTGATACCGTCCGCTCGCATCGGCGCTGGCTGATGATCTTCCTGACAGTGCTCGTGTTTCCGTCGTTCATTGTCACCGGCGTATACAGCTGGAACCGTTTCACGTCCGCGGAAAGTGCGGTCGCGGTTGTTGGCGGCGAGAAGATTTCACCGCAGCAATACGAGGCGGCATATCGCGAGCGGGTCGAGCAACTGCGCCAGGCGCTCGGCGCGAATTTCGATCCCAAGGCCTTCGATACGCCCGAAGCGCGTGCCGCGCTGCTCGATGCGCTGCTGTCGGAGCGCGCGCTGGCGCAGGAGGCGGCGCGCGACGGCGTTGCGGTGAGCGAAGGCCGGCTGCGCGAGGTGATCGGATCAGTCCCGGCGTTTCAGCAGGACGGAAAGTTCTCCTACGACCGTTACAAGACGCTGCTTGCGTCCCAGGGAAGGAACGAGTTCGTCTTCGAGCAGCAGGTCCGTGACGACCTGCTGCGGCAGACGTTGCTGCAGGCGGTCGGCCAGACCGCGCTGGTCCCGAAAGCGGTGCTCGAGCGCATCTATCGGCTCGGTGAAGAGCAGCGCGAAATCCGGCTGATTCGCTTCCGGCCGGAGGACTATGGCGGCAAGATCACGGTGACCGACGAAGCGATATCGGCCTTTTATCAGGGCAACCGTGCGCTGTTCGAGATTCCGGAGAGCGTCAAGGCGGAGTACGTCGTGCTGTCGCTCGACGACGTGGCGAGCCAGATCGCTGCGCCGGAGGCCGAGATCAAGGCCTACTACGAGCAGAACCAGGCGCGCCTCGGCGAACCCGAGCAGCGGCGCGCGAGCCACATCCTGCTCACGGTCGGTGAGGACGGCACGGCCAAGGACAAGAACGGCGCGAAGAAGAAGGCCGAGGAACTGCTGGCCAAGATCCGAGCCAATCCTGCCTCCTTCGCGCAGCTGGCCAGGGAGAATTCGAAAGACCCGGGTTCGGCCGCCAAAGGCGGGGATCTCGGCTTCTTCGGGCGCGGCATGATGGTCAAGCCCTTCGAAGAGGCGGCCTTCAAGCTGAAGGAAGGCGAAACCAGCGACGTGGTCGAATCCGAATTCGGGTTGCACCTGATTCGAGTCACCGCGATCAAGCCGGCGCAGGTCAAGCCATTCGAGCAGGCGCGCGCGGAGATCGAGCGCGAGTACCGCCAGCAGCAGGCACAGAAGAAATTCGCCGAGGCCGCGGAGCAGTTCACCAACACCGTCTACGAGCAGGCGGACAGCCTGAAACCGGTTGCCGAGAAACTCAAACTCCCGGTGCAGACGGTCGAGCGTCTGACGCGCGACGGCCTGCCGGCGCGACCGGGCGCGCCGCAGATCTTCGCCTCGCGCGTGGTGCAGGCGTTGTTTTCCGACGACGGCATCAACAAGAAGCGCAACACGCAGGCGATCGAGGTGGCGCCCAATACGTTCGTCTCGGCACGCGTGGTTGAGCATCGCCCCGCCGCGCTGCGCCCCCTCGACGAAGTGCGCGCTGCGATCAAATCAGGCATCGAACGCCAGGAGGCCACGCGCCTGGCGCGAGAGGCGGCGCGCAAAGCGCTCGAAACGCTGCGTCAATCGCCGAGCGACGTGGGATTTTCGCCGCCGGCGACAATTTCGCGTGCGCAGCCACAGGGTTTGCCGCCGGCGGCATTGACCGCGATCATGCGCGCGCCCGCCGACAAACTGCCCGCTTATGTCGAGGCGGAATTGGAGGGCGGCAGCCACGGTGTCTTCCACGTGCTGTCGGCAAAGATGCCGGACACGCCGAATGTGCAGCAGCGCGAGGCGTTTGCCGGTGCTGTCAGGCAGCAGGCCGGCGCCGCCGACGATCTGGCCTATCTCGACGCGTTGAAGATCAAGCACAAGGCCGAAGTGCTCAAGCCGGAACTGAGCAAGTCTGCTGCCAGCGAGATGGCCAAGCCCGAAGAGAAGAAGTCGGACGCGCCGCCGGACGACGGAAAGAAATAGTCGGGTCTCGTCTCGAGACCGAAGCGAAGCTTGTCCCGGCACAGACCAAGACCCAGGTTTGCGCTTCGCGAATCCGGGGTCGGGGCAATGCGGTGCTTACCGGCGCCGCCGCTGGAGATCATTTGACTACGGCGCGGCGACCGCGCGCGCCAGTCGCGCGAAGTCATCTTCCGATGCGCTCGCGGGCGCGATGACCGGCGCATCGGCGACGCGGATGAAGTTGCGGCCGATCGAGCGCAGGTAGACGGGGTCATAGTGGTCGAGCAGCAGCCGCTCGACGAGGCTCGCCCACGCGCCCCGTTCGGCGAGTTGCTTCCAGCTTTGCACCTTGTCCCTGCCATGCAAGGCGAGCAGGCAGTCGAGTTGGGTGAACAATGTGGCGCGATCCTGCTCCAGGTGCAGGTATTCGTCGCGCAGCAGGCGGATGCGCTCCGCGAGCGGCAGTTCCAGCCGCAGGCAGGCGCTGCCGCGCATGCGTTCGATGAGGGCGTCCGGGACGCGCAGATCGCCCACCTTGCGGCTCTCGGATTCGACGAAGACGAGCCGCCGCGGATCGAAGCGACGCAGTCGCCACCAGATGCGCGTTTCGAACTGTTTCTGCGACGGCTGCGGCATCTGCGGCAAGCTGCCGAGGACCGAGCCGCGGTGATGCGCGAGCGCTTCCAGGTCGAGGACCTGGCAGCCCTCCTGCTCGAGCGCGCGCAACAGCCGGCTCTTGCCGCTGCCGGTCGTGCCGCAGATCACGCGGAATTCGAAATGCGGCGGCAAGTCGATCAGCGCCTGAACAACGGCACGGCGATACGCGCGATAACCGCCTTCCAGCTGGCGCGCGCGCCAGCCGATACGCGCCAGCACATGCGTCATCGCACCGCTGCGCTGGCCGCCGCGCCAGCAATAGACGAGCGGCTTCCAGTGGCGCGGCTTGTCGGTGAAAGACGTCTCCAGGTGACGGGCAATGTTGCGCGCGACCAGCACGGCACCGTGCCGCCGGGCCGCGAAAGGTGACTCCTGCTTGTACTCGGTGCCGACCTGCGCGCGCTCACGATCATCGAGCACCGGGCAGTTGAGCGCGCCGGGAATGTGGTCCTGCGCGAACTCGGATTCGCTGCGCACGTCGACGACGGCATCGAAGTCTTCGAGATGCGGCAACGCTTCGGCGCAGGAAATCAGGCTGCGATCCATGGCCTTAACCTTTGGCCGCCGGAAGTGCGAGCAAAGGCCGCAGCTCTCGCCATACCGTGTCAAGCAGGCGCGACTGCGCGCGCTCGTTCGGATGGATGCGGTCCGCCTGGAAGTAGTCCAGCTCTTCGGCGAATCCATCCAGGAGGAACGGCACCAGTGCCACCTTCTGTGTCCGTGCCACCTCGGCGAATGCCGCCGAGAAGCGCTCGGCGTATTCGCGTCCATAATTAGGCGGGACACGCATGCCGATCAGCAGCACGCGCGCGCCGGCGGCGCGGCTGGCCGCGATCATCGCCTGCAGGTTCTCGCGCAGGTTGGCGACCGGCAGTCCGCGCAGTCCATCGTTGGCGCCGAGCTCAATCACCACGATCCGCGGCGCATGCTGCTTGAGCAGCGCGGGCAGGCGAGTCTGACCGCCGCTCGAGGTCTCGCCGCTGATGCTTGCGTTCACGACGCTATACTTGCCGCCACCTCCTGCCGGCGAAGCGAGACGATCGGCCAGCAATTTGACCCAGCCGGTTTCGCGCGGCAGGCCGTATTCGGCCGACAGGCTGTCGCCAAGCACCAGGACGACCGGTCGCGGCGAAGCTGCCACTGCCGCGCAAACGAGCCACGCCGCGATCGCGAGGATCGCGCGCGATGCCGCAACACAATTTCGATTCATGCGGGAACTTCTGCGCAATGCAGACTGATAGACGCGCGCTGCAGGCGAGCGGCCTGACCAAGATCGTGCAGGATGCCACCGGCAGCCTGACGATTCTCGATGATATCAATCTGTCGATCACGGTCGGGGAGACCGTCGCGATCGTCGGTGCATCGGGGTCGGGCAAGTCGACGCTTCTCGGGTTGCTCGCCGGACTCGACGTGCCCACGCGTGGCACGGTGCGCCTTTTTGGGGAGAGCCTCTTCGCGCACGACGAGGACGGTCGCGCGCGCGTGCGGGGCGAGAAGATCGGTTTCGTGTTCCAGTCGTTTCAGCTCCTGCCGCACCTGACCGCGCTGGAGAATGTGCTGCTGCCGCTGGAACTGGCCGGGCGCACGCCGGATGGGGCAGACGCGGTGACGGCGGCGAAGGCGCTGCTGGCGCGTGTTGGACTCGCCGAGCGCTTGTCGCACTACCCGAAGTACCTGTCCGGCGGCGAGCAGCAGCGCGTGGCATTGGCGCGCGCCTTCGTCAGCCGGCCGCCATTGTTGCTCGCCGACGAGCCGACCGGGAGCCTCGACGCGCATACCGGCGAGGCGGTGATCGACCTCATGTTCGAACTGAATCACGAACGCGGCTCGACTTTGGTTTTGGTCACGCATGATCCCGACATCGCCGCACGATGCAGCCGGCGCGTCGAATTGCACGCCGGTCAGATCCGCAGCGACAGCGCGTCAGCCCCGGCGTAGGCGGGACAGGATGCGCGCGGCGATCGGGGCGATCTCCGACGCGACAAGACCGACTTCGTCGCGGAATTCGTCCGACGCGGCGCCATGCAACCACACCGCCGCGCGTGTCGCGACCTCGGGCGCGATGCCCTGGACGATCAGCGCGCCGATCATGCCTGCGAGCGCATCGCCGGTGCCGGCGCTCGCAAGCGACGGTGACCCGGTGGTGTTGATCCAGTAGCGCCCGCCGGGTTCGGCGATCACCGAACCCGCACCCTTCAGCGCCACAATCGACCCATAGCGGTTCGCGAGTTCGCGCGCCGCATGAACTCGATCCTGCTGCACCTCGCGCGCGCCACGGCCGAGCAAGCGCGCCGCTTCGAGCGGATGCGGCGTCAGTACGCGCGCATGCCCGTGCTTCTGCAGTGCCTGGCGCAGCGACTCTTCCGCAGCGATCAGGTTGAGCGCATCGGCGTCGAGCACGACCGGGGTCGCCTGCAGCAGCGCGAAGCGCAGCGCTGCCGCCGCCGCGGCGTCGGCGCCGAGGCCGCAGCCGATGACGATCGTGTCGACGGTCACGTCGGCGCTGCGCCGGAACATCAGCTCGGGCTGCGCGGGGTCGAGCCGCAGATCAGCGGCGCCGATGCAATCGACATAGACGCGGCCGGCGCCGAGCCGCAGAGCGGCACGAGCGGCGATCAGCGCGGCGCCAACCATGCCCACGTGGCCGCCGACGACGAGCAGATTGCCGTATGAACCTTTGTGCGAATTGCGCCTGCGCGGCGCCAGCGCCGCGGCAAAATCCGCAACATCCAGCAGCGCGCCGTCGGCAATTGCCGGTTCGACTCCGAGCATCTCGATCCTCACACGACCCGCGGCATCGACGCCTTCGTGGGTATACAGCCCGGGCTTGGCGCCGAGAAAAGTCACCGTTTCTCCGGCGCGCACGCCGGGAATATCGCCCACCCACACGCCGCGGTCCGCATCCAGTCCGCTTGGGACGTCCAGGGCGATCACGCGCTTCGGCTGGGAGGACATCCAATGCGCGGCCTCGAGGTACGCGCCGGACAGCGGGCGCGTCATGCCGATCCCGAACATCGCATCGACGACCACGTCGAAGCACTCGCCGGTGGGGAGCTGTGTCGCGGACCTGCCGCCGGCTTCGGTCCAGCGACGCGCCGCCTCGTTTGCGTCCTTCGCCGCGGCGGGCGCCAGCGCCACGACCAGGACGTCGTGGCCAAGCTGCGCGAGTTCGCGCGCGCAGACATAGCCGTCGCCACCGTTGTTTCCGGGGCCGCAGACAGCCAGCACGCGCGCATCGCGCTGTCGTTCGTGAATTGCCTTCGCCGCTGCGGCGCCGGCGCGGCGCATCAGTTCCCCGGCGGGCAGACTGGCCTGTGCGGCGATTTCGATCTCGCGCAAGGTTCGAATCGGGAAGAGCGGCGCGCCCATGCCCAATCTTCCTACTTCGACGGCCGCAGGTATCTGTCGAGCGTCAATCCTTCCAGGTCGATGTCGGGCTTTCGCTGCGCGACGAGATCGGCGACGACCCGCGCAGAGCCGCACGCCATCGCCCATCCCGATGAACCATGGCCGAGGTTCAGATGCAGATTTCGGATCGGCGTTGGACCCAGCAGCGGCGGGCCGTCAGGCAACATCGGTCTTGCACCGACCCAGAATTGCGCCTGCGCGTAGGCGGCCGCACCCGGAAACCAGTCGCGTGCGACGCGCAGCAGCGTGCCCAGCGAGGCGTCGCGCAGCGCCAACCGGCGCGAACCGATCTCGGCGGTGCCGGCAATGCGCAAGCGGTTGCCCATGCGCGTCACCGCGACCTTGTACATCTCGTCCATGACCGAGATCATCGGCGCGGCTTCGGGCCGCGTGATGACCGCCGTCGCCGAATATCCCTTCACCGGATAGAGCGGCAGCTTGATCCCGAGGGGGCGCAGCAGACGCACGCTGTCGACCCCGGCAGCAACCACGACCGCATCGATGGCCATCACGCCGTCGCGCAGCCGCAGCCGGCCAATGCGATCCTGATCCACTTCGAGCCGCTCGACCGCCGTCGACAGGCGAAAGCGCACGCCCTGCCCGGCGCAGATGTCCTTCAGTTGCTTCGCAAAGAAGGCGCAGTTGCCGGTTTCGTCTTCCGGCAGATGCAGTCCACCGGCAAGCGGCGTGCCCTCGACGAGCGCGGACTCCAGCCCTCGGCACTGCGCCGCATTCAGCAGCGCATGCGCGACCCCGGCTTCCTTGAGCACCGCGCGCATCGGCGCGGCCCTCTCGAGTTCGGCTTCCGTGCGAAAGAGCTGCAGGTAACCCTGCGTCTGCTCGTAATCGAGTCCGTGGCCGGCGCGCAATGCGCGCAGGCAATCGCGGCTGTAGAAGGCGAGCCGCTGCATGCGCGCCTTGTTGCGCCGAAAACGGTTCGTCTGGCACTCCAGCAGCCAGCGCGCCAGCCAGCGCCACTGCGCCGGATCGACGCTCGGGCGAAACACGATCGGCGCTTCGCTCTTGAAAAGATAGCGCAGCACCTTGGCCGGCATTCCCGGCTGCGCCCACGGTGCGGTGTAGCCGGGCGCGATCACGCCAGCGTTGGCAAAGCTCGTTTCCTGCGCAACGCCGGGATGGCGCTCGACCACGGTGACTTCGAAGCCCTGCTGGCGCAGGTAATAGGCGGAAGTGACGCCGATGATTCCGGCGCCAATGACGGCGACATGCATTTATGTTCTTCGACGCGCGGCGCGGATTCTAGCGGTCCGACCGCTTTCATCACAGCTTCATCTGGCTCGGCAGAAAGGTGACCAGTTGCGGGAAGACGTAGATCAACACCACCGCCGCGACCATCAGGAAGAAGAAGGGCAGCGATACGCGAGCAATGTAGCCGATCTCGCGCTTGGTCATGCCTTGCAGCACAAACAGGTTGAAACCCACCGGGGGCGTGATCTGCGCCATCTCGACCACGAGCACGATGAAGATCCCGAACCAGATCAGGTCGATCTGCGCCGCATGCACGGTCGGAAGCAGCACGCCCATCGTCAACACCACCATCGAGATACCGTCGAGAAAGCAGCCCAGCACGATGTAGAACAGCGTCAGCGCAACGATCAACCACACCGGCGACAACCCGAGTGAGGCGATGTACTCCGCAAGATGCCGCGGCAGGCCGATGTAGCCCATGGACAGCGTCAGGAACGCGGCGCCGGCAAGGATCAGCGCGATCATGCAGTAAAGCCGCGTCGCCCCCAGCAGCGATTGCGTAAACGTCTGCCAGTTCAGCGATCCTTGCACAACGGACAGCAGCAGCGAGCCGACGACGCCGATCGCCGCCGCCTCGGTCGCGGTGGCGACCCCGGCGTAGATTGAGCCAAGCACGGCGATGATCAGCAGCACCACCGGAATCAGGTGCCGTGACTCATGTAGCTTCTGCAGCAAGGTGAGCCTCGCGTCTGGCGCCGGAACTTGTTCCGGATTCAGCAGCGCCCACACGATCAGAAAGCCGCTGAAGAGGCCCGCGAGCATGAAACCGGGAATGAACCCGGCGATGAAGAGCTTGGCGATCGACACGTCGGCCGTCACGCCATAGACGATCATGATGATCGATGGAGGAATCAGCAGGCCCAGGGTTCCGGCGCCGGCCAGCGAGCCAATCACCCGATCTTCCGGATAGCCACGCCGGGCCAGTTCCGGCAGTGTCATCTTGCCGATCGTCGCGCAGGTCGCGGCCGATGATCCGGACACCGCAGCAAAGATCGTGCAGCCAATGACGTTGGTGTGCAGAAGCCGACCCGGGATGGCATTGACCCAGGGCGCAAGCCCGCGAAACATGCTTTCGGAGAGCTTGGTGCGGAACAGGATCTCCCCCATCCAGATGAAGAGCGGCAGCGCGGTCAGCGTCCAGCTCGACGAAGAACCCCAGATCGTCACCGCCATCGCGTCGCCGGCCGGATGCGACGAGAACAGCTCCATGCCGATCCAGGCCACGCCGGCCAGCGTGAGTCCGATCCAAACGCCGCTGCCCAGCAGTGCGAACAGCGCAAAGATCAGCAGCGCGGTGATCGCGAGGTCATTCATTGTGCAGCGCCTCTTCGCTTTCCTCGACCACCCGCTGGCCGTGCCACTGCAAGATCCACTCGTCAATGAAAGCGATCAGCAGGATCACCGACCCGATCGCCATCGAAAGCTGCGGGATCCAGAGCGGTGTGGCGTCGGTCGAGGTCGAAATGTCGTTGAAGCTGAGCGACTGGTAGGCAAGCCGCACCGAAAACCAGGCGAACAGTCCGGCCAGAAAGACCGCAGCGGTCAACGCCCACATCTCCATCCGGTGCCGGGCGGTGCCATGCAAGGAGTTGAGCAGCAGCGTGACGCGGATGTGCTCGTTCTTCTTCAGCGTATGCGCGAGCGCGAGGAATCCCGCCCCAGCCATGCAATAGCCTGCGTAAGCGTCGGTGCCGCGCACGTGGAAATTGAGCAGTCGTCCCACCACCGACAGCAGCACCATCGCCAGCACGCCGATCATCAGTGCCGCGGCGAGCCAGGCGGCGCCGTCATAAAGCCAATCAATTGTTCTGCGCATGGGTGATCATCGAACCGCCGGCACGCAGGCGCGCGAGCCGGCGGTCAGTCGACGGCAGTTCACTTCTTGCGGAACGCCTCGACGATCGCCTGTCCGTCGGCGCCGGTCTTCTTCAACCAGTCGGCCAGCATCACGTCACCCACCTGCTTCAGGTCGGCGACCAACTTGGGCGAAGGGGCAACGATCTGCATCCCCTTCTCGGTCAGGGCCTTCTTGTACCAGTCGTTCTTTTCCTCCGAGATCTTCCAGCCGCGCGTCTCGGCGTCGCGCGCCGCCTTCAGCAGCGCGTCGCGGGTGGGCGCATCGAGGGCATCGAGCGCCTTGCGATTCACGATCACGGCGTTCTTGGGCAACCACGCCTGCGTGTCGTACCAGTACTTGATGTGCTCATAGGTCTTGGTGTCATAGCCGGTGGATCCCGACGACATATACGACTCGACGACCCCAGTGGCCAGAGCCTGCGACAACTCGGCCGCCTGAACCGTGACCGGCTGCGCACCGATCAGTTCGGCGATCTTTGCGGTCGACGGGCTGTAGGCCCGCCACTTGATGCCGCGCATGTCGGACACGCTCGTGATCGGCTTCTTGACGTAGATGCCTTGCGGCGGCCACGGTACGGTATACAGCAAGGCCATGCCCTGATCGGCCAGTACCTTCTCCAGCGCGGGACGAGATGCCTTGTACAGGCGCGCCGAATCGGCATAGCCAGCGGCCAGGAACGGGACACCGTCGAGGCCGTACATCGGGTTTTCGTTCTCGAAGTTCACGAGCAGGATTTCGCCGAGCTGTGCCTGACCGCCCTGGACCGCGCGCTTGATCTCATTCGCCTTGAACAGCGACGCATTCGCGTGCACGGTGATCTTGAGTTTCCCGCCCGTCGCCTTATCCACATCGTTGGCAAACTGCACCAGGTTTTCGGTGTGAAAGTTGCTGGCCGGGTACGCCGCGGGAAGGTCCCACTTGGTCTGGGCAACGGCGCTTCCGGCGAGCGCCACCGCCGCGGCGGCGAGGGCAAATCTCATTTTCATTTAGGCTCCTCGAGAATGGCGGGACGGACAATAAGGCCCGGCCCGAGCTTGGAGATGCGGACTTTACCTGCAATGACCGACCGGTTCACCTCGCAGCGTACGGGCACACCTGTGCTGGGCATCGTGATGCTCGACACCCGGTTTCCGCGTCTGCCCGGCGACATCGGCCATCCGGAGACCTTCGGTGTGCCGGCGCAGCGCCTGACGGTGCCGGGCGCGCTGCCGCACCGGGTGGTGGCCTCGGCCAGGACCCTGCGCGGCGCCGGCCTTGTGCCACGCTTCGAACACGCAGTGCGCCAGCTCGCCGAGGGCGGCGTGCAGGTGCTCACGACCAGCTGCGGATTCCTCGTGCTGCTGCAGCGCGAACTGCAGGCCGCTGTGAAGGTGCCGGTCTGGACCTCGGCGTTGCTGCTGCTTCCTGAGCTGCTCGCCCGTGAAGCCCAGGTCGGCGTACTGACGATCGATGCCGAAAGCCTCGGCGAGGAACATCTGCTCGCGGCTGGGGTGCCCGCGCATCGACGTCGCGACGTGTTGATCCAGGGCGTCGAACCGGGGGGCGAGTTTGCCACGTCCATCCTGCACAATCGGCTCGAGATCGACTTCGCCCAGGCGCGGTCCGATGTCGTCGAGGCGGCCCGCGCGCTGCGCGTGCGCGGACCGGGTCTGCGCACCGTCGTGCTCGAGTGCACCAACATGCCGCCGTACGCGCTCGAAGTCGCGGCGGCCACCGGCCTTCGCGTCGTCTCGCTGCTCGACGCGCCCGCCCTGAAGCCGTTCGTGGCGGTGCCGGGAGCGCAACGGTGAACCGGCACTGCGTCGCCGCGCTCTGCCGGTGCGCACCGCTGAGCTGCGCGTCGGGCGCCGCGGTGCAGCTTGTCTGCCTGCGGGTGCTCAAGGTCTTGCCGATTTGCGTGTTTCCCGGCATCGTCGCCGGGCTTGCGCACTTCAGCTGATCGGAACGATTCGGACCCCCTTATGCAATCCGCGCAGTCTTCACGCTGGCAGTTCTGGATCGACCGCGGCGGCACGTTCACCGACGTGGTCGGCAAGCAACCGGACGGAGCACTCGTCACGCACAAGCTGCTGTCGGACAACCCCGAGCAGTATCGCGACGCGGCGGTGGCCGGCATGCGGCACCTGCTCGGCCTGAAGCGGGGCGAGCCGATCACGCCGGCACAGGTCGAGTGCGTGAAGATGGGCACGACGGTGGCCACCAACGCGCTGCTGGAGCGCAAGGGCGAGCCGACGCTGCTCGTCATCACGCGCGGCTTCCGGGACGCGCTGCGCATCGGCTACCAGGAACGGCCGCGCATCTTCGATCGCCACATCGTCCTGCCGGAGCTGCTTTATGCGCGCGTGATCGAGGCGCAGGAGCGCATGGGGGCGCGCGGCGAGGTGGTCCAGCCGCTCGACGAAACGCGCCTCACGCGCGAACTGCAGAGCGCATTCGAGGCGGGGCTGCGTAGCGTTGCGATCGTCTTCATGCACGGCTACCGCTACACCGCGCACGAGCTCGCCGCCGAGCGTATCGCGTGCTCGATCGGCTTTCCGCAGGTGAGCGTATCGCACAAGGTGAGCCCGTTGATGAAACTCGTCGGCCGCGGCGACACCACCGTGGTTGATGCGTACCTGTCGCCGATCCTGCGCCGCTACGTCGAGCAGGTGGCAGGCGAGATGCCCGGGGTGAAGCTCTTCTTCATGCAGTCGTCCGGCGGGCTGGCGGACGCGCATGCATTTCAGGGCAAGGATGCAATCTTGTCGGGCCCGGCCGGCGGAATCGTCGGCATGGTGCGCACCGCCCAACTGGCGCAGTTCGACCACGTCATCGGTTTCGACATGGGCGGCACGTCGACCGACGTGTCGCACTTCGCTGGCGAGTTCGAACGCGCGTTCGAAACGCAGGTTGCCGGGGTGCGCATGCGCGCGCCGATGATGAGCATCCATACCGTCGCCGCCGGTGGCGGCTCGATCCTGAGTTTCGACGGTGCGCGGTTCCGCGCCGGTCCGCAGAGCGCCGGGGCGAACCCCGGACCGGCGTGCTATCGGCGCGGCGGGCCACTGGCGGTGACGGATGCGAATGTGATGGTCGGCAAGATTCAGCCGGCGTATTTCCCGAAGGTTTTCGGGCCGAACGCGAACGAAGCACTGGATCGTGAGGTCGTGGTGCGCAAGTTTGAGGCACTCGCCGCGGACATCGAGCGCGCGACCGGAGTCAGGCGCACGCCGGAGGAAGTGGCCGAAGGCTTCATCGACATCGCGGTGGGCAGCATGGCGAACGCGATCAAGAAGATTTCGGTGGCGCGCGGTTACGACGTCACGCGTTACACGCTGCAGTGCTTCGGCGGTGCCGGCGGGCAGCATGCCTGCCGTGTCGCGGATGCGCTCGGCATGAGCCGCGTGTTCGCGCATCCGCTCGCGGGCGTGCTGTCGGCCTACGGCATGGGATTGGCGGATCAGAGCGTGATCCGCGAGGCCTCAATCGAGCAACCGTTATCGCAGGCGCTGCCCACGGTCGGCGAGCGGCTGGAGGCGTTGGCCGCGGAAGCAACGACCGAATTGAAGCGCCAGGGCGTGACCGCCGGGCGCATCCACGCGCGCAAACGCGTGCACCTGCGCTACGAGGGGACCGACTCGGCGCTGATCGTTGCTTTCGGCAAGGCGGCCGACATCGAAAACGCGTTCGAGGCCGCCTACCGGCAGCGCTATTCGTTCCTGATGAGCGAACGGCCGCTGGTGGTCGAGGCGGTGTCGGTCGAAGCGGTGGGCGAGGGCGATGCGCCCGTGGAAGCGCGCCAGCGAGCCGTCGACGCAGTTGCAGCGCCCGCGGCTGAGACGGTCAGGCTCTTCAGCGGTGGCCGTTGGCGGGACGCGCAGCTCGTCGTGCGCGAGCACACGCGGCCAGGCCATCTGATCAACGGCCCGGCGATCATCGCGGAAAAGAACGCGACCACGGTCGTCGAACCCGGCTGGCAGGCACGCGTGACCGAGCTCGATCACCTGGTCCTGCAGCGCGTGCAGGCGCGCGAGGCGAGGCGCGCGATCGGTACCACGGTCGATCCCGTGATGCTCGAAGTGTTCAACAACCTCTTCATGAACATTGCCGAACAGATGGGCCTGCAGCTGCAGAACACCGCGTACTCGGTCAACATCAAGGAGCGGCTCGATTTCTCATGCGCGCTGTTCGATGCCGCCGGCAACCTCATCGCCAATGCGCCGCACATGCCCGTGCACCTGGGGTCGATGAGCGAATCGATCAAGACCGTGATCGCGCGCAACGAAGGCCAGATGCAGCCGGGCGACGTATACGTGCTCAACGATCCCTACCACGGCGGCACGCACCTGCCGGACGTGACCGTCGTCACGCCCGTCTACCTGGCCGAGGCCTCGGCCCCCGAGGCACAGCGAGCCGGCGCGGGTGAGCGTTGCGAAGGCGTAGCGCGGAAGCCCACGTTCTTCGTGGGCTCGCGCGGCCACCACGCAGACATCGGCGGCATCACGCCGGGCTCGATGCCGCCGTTTTCGACACGCATCGACGAAGAGGGCGTGCAGATCGACAACGTCAAGCTGGTCGAGGCGGGGCGGCTGCGCGAGGCCGAAATGCTCGCGCTTCTGCGCGGTGGCCCGCATCCGTCGCGCAACCCGCAGCAGAACCTCGCGGACCTGAAGGCGCAGGTCGCGGCCAACGAAAAGGGCGTGCAGGAACTGCGCAAGATGGTGGAGCACTTCGGGCTCGGGGTCGTTCAGGCTTACATGCACCACGTGCAGGCGAATGCCGAGGAATCGGTGCGGCGCGTGATCACGAAGCTCAAGGATGGCTCGTTCACATTGCCGCTCGACAATGGCGCGCAGATTTCGGTGTCGATCAAGGTCAACGCGGCCGATCGCAGCGCGGTGATCGACTTCTCCGGCACGTCGCCGCAGTTGAGCAACAACTTCAACGCACCGACCGCGGTGTGCATGGCCGCGGTGCTGTACGTGTTCCGCACCCTCGTTGGCGACGACATTCCGCTCAATGCCGGATGTCTGAAGCCGCTGCGGGTGATCATCCCCGAAGGCTCGATGCTCAACCCGCGCCCGCCGGCATCGGTCGTGGCGGGCAACGTGGAAACGTCCACCTGCATCACCAACGCGCTGTACGGCGCGCTCGGCGAGATGGCCTCTGGCCAGTGCACGATGAACAACTTCACCTTCGGCAATGCGCGTTATCAATACTACGAAACCATCTCCGGCGGCTCGGGCGCGGGGCCGGACTTCGACGGCACGAGCGTGGTGCAGACGCACATGACCAACTCGCGCCTCACGGATCCCGAGGTGCTGGAGTTTCGTTTCCCGGTGCGGCTGGAGAGTTATGAAATCCGCACGGGCTCCGGCGGCACGGGCCGGCACAAAGGTGGCGACGGCGGCGTGCGTCGCGTGCGTTTCCTGGAGCAGATGACGGCGTCGATTCTGTCCAACGGCCGGCACAGCGGCGCGTTTGGCGTTGCCGGCGGAGCGGCGGGCATGCCGGGAATCAACCGCGTCGAACGAACGGATGGTCGCGTCGAGATTCTCGATCACATCGGCTCGACCGAAATGATGCCCGGCGATACGTTCGTGATCGAGACGCCGGGCGGTGGCGGATTCGGCCCGCGGACTTGAGGCCGGGCACGCCGCGAATTCCTGCGCTTTCCCGGATCATTTCCGCGCTTATGCGGTGACGGCGCGACGACACAATCGCGGCGGAGTCATTCTCGGGACGCCACGTGAACGCGCCGGAACGCATCGAACTTACCAGCCAGGGCATCCTCGGCGATCTGGCGATCTGCTATGCGCCGCTGATCGACAAGCACCGCAAGGCGATCGGCACGCGCCTCACCATGCTGTCGATGCAGGGTGCGGACAAATTGCCGGTCGGCGAACTGCTGATCGCGCTCAATGAAATCTGGCCCGAGGCTTCGGCCCCCGTGCTGATAGCGCCGCTCGATGCGGATTTCGACGCGTCCGCACACGACTGGGACCCGCCGAAGAACGCCCTGCTGGAAATCCCCGGCGCGATGTTGCGCGACCCGGTGCTGCAGTCGCTGACCCAGGAGCTGTTTCGGGACGGCAAGCGGCTCTCGCTGCGCGGCCGCGCCGAGGTTGCGCTGCCGCCGGCACTCCTGGCGTGCTTCGAATACGCCCTGGTCCACATTAACGAAGACCGCCGCCACAATCCCGACGGCACGCCGATCGCAGCACCGTCGGGTACCACCCGGCGCCTGCCCTTCATCATCACCGGCGTGCAGACCGTTGCCGACGTCGATGCCGCATTCGGCCGCGGCGCGATGGCGAGCGTCGGCTGGCCGCTCGACGACGCGCAGCATCGCGTCTCCAGGCCGTTGCAGCCGGGCCAGGCCGCCGTGCTTGAGCTGCTGCGTCTGGTGCGGGACGACGCGCCGATCATCAAGATCGAAGAGACACTGAAGCGCGATCCGGCGATCGCCTTCAAGCTGCTGCGCCTGGTCAACTCGGCCGCGTTCGGCCTGCCGGTGCAGATCAAGTCCTTCCAGCATGCCGTGATGATGCTGGGGTACAAGAAGATGATGCGCTGGCTCTCGCTGCTGCTCACCACCGCGTCCAAGGACTCAAACACGTTCCCGCTGATGCACGCATCGATCCGCCGCGGTCTGTTCCTCGAGTACATCGGCGGTGACAATGCCGAGGTTGAACTGCGCGACGAGCTGTTCATCACCGGCGCTTTCTCGCTGCTCGACCGAATCGTCGGTGCGCCGTTCGAGCAGCTTCTCGACCTGATTTCGTTGCCGGAAAACGTGGTCGACGCGATCGCGCGGCGCGAGGGACCGCACGCGAGTTACCTGGCGATCATCGAAGCGATCGAGCGTGCCGATCCGATCGGGCTTGGCAAGCACCTCGACGAGATGGCGCTGCCGGTATCGACCTGCAACGAGTCGTTGCTGCGCGCACTGGCAGCGGCCAACACGCTCGACAGCGATATCTGATCGCCGACCCGGCGCGCCGCTATACTGCGCGCCGCGACTGCGCTGCATCACTTTGCGGCCGACGCGCAGCCGCGCCCGCCTCCGCATGACGTCCACTGAATCGTATCTCGCGCTCGCTGGTCCGGGCGCGCTGTCCGCTTTTCGCGCGGCGCGCCTCCTGGCGCGCATCCGCACCATCGAAGCTGATGCCGCCGATATCCGCGCGCGCTACGTGCACTTCGTTCACTGCGCCGGCGCCATGCGCCGCGACGATCGCGGCCGGCTCGAAGGCCTGCTGAAGTACGGCGAGGCGCCGTCGGGTGATCCTCGCACCGGGGCGCAGTGGCTGGTCGTGCCGCGCATCGGCACGATTTCGCCCTGGGCCAGCAAGGCGACCGACATCGCGCACAACTGCGGCTTCGCCAGCGTGCTGCGCATCGAGCGCGGCGCGATCTACACGCTGGTGATGAAGAACGGACTCTTCGGACCCAAGACACTGGGCGAGGAGGCGCACGTTCGCATCGGCGCGCTGCTGCACGACCGGATGACCGAAAGCGTGCTCGAGCCCGGCGTCGATCCGGCTTCATTGTTTCAGCGGTTGCCGGGCAAGCCGATGCGGCACGTGCCGGTGCTGGCATCGGGTCGCGCGGCGCTTGCCGGCGCCAATCGCGACATGGGGCTCGCGCTGTCGGATGACGAGATCGATTACCTCCTGAATGCCTACCGGACGCTGGGGCGCGATCCAAGCGATGTCGAGCTGATGATGTTCGCCCAGGCCAACTCCGAGCATTGTCGCCACAAGATATTCAATGCGAGCTGGACCATCGATGGCCAGGCGAAGCAGAACACGCTCTTCGGCATGATCCGTGCCACGCACGCGGCAGCGCCCCACGGTACCGTGATCGCCTACAGCGACAATGCCGCCGTGATCGAAGGCCGCATCGCACGCCGCATCTATCCGCGCAGCAACCATCCGCGCGGTGCCATCGGCACGGAGTACGCCGCACGCGAGGAACTGACGCACACGGTATTCAAGGTTGAGACGCACAACCACCCGACGGCGATTTCGCCATGGCCCGGTGCGGCCACGGGGGCAGGCGGCGAAATCCGCGATGAGGGCGCCACGGGGCGCGGCGCCAAGCCAAAGGCCGGCCTGTGTGGCTTCAGCGTCTCAAGCCTGCGCCTGCCCGACGCGCGTATGCCCTGGGAGAACGATCGCGACGTCACCGGCGGCACAGCGTCCGAAGCCGACTACGGTTTCCCGGCGCGCATCGCCGATGCCCTGGCGATCATGATCGAAGGCCCGATCGGTGCGGCGTCGTTCAACAACGAGTTCGGCCGTCCCAACCTGCTCGGCTACTTCCGCGCGTTCGAGGCCAACGTCGGTGGCAAACGCTACGGCTATCACAAGCCGATCATGATCGCCGGCGGCATCGGCAACATCCGCGATGACCAGACGCACAAGCGCGATCTTGCCGACGGCACGTTGCTGATCCAGCTCGGCGGGCCGGGCATGCGCATCGGGCTCGGCGGCGGCGCCGCATCGAGCATGGGCGCGGGAACAAATACCGAGCAACTCGACTTCGATTCGGTCCAGCGTGGCAACGCGGAGATTCAGCGCCGCGCGCAGGAGGTCATCGACCGCTGCTGGGCGCTGGGCGAAGGCAATCCCATCTTGTCGATCCACGACGTGGGTGCCGGCGGCCTGTCGAACGCGATGCCCGAACTGGCCGACAGTGCAAAGAAGGGCGCGCACTTCGATCTGGACCAGATCCCGGTCGAGGAAAGCGGCATGAGTCCGCTGGAAATCTGGTGCAATGAATCGCAGGAGCGTTACGCGCTGGCGATTGCCCCCGACGCGCTGCCGGCGTTCGACTGGCTGTGCCGGCGCGAGCGTTGCCCGTACGCGGTGGTCGGTACGATCAAAGCGGACGGGCAGCTCATCGTCGCGCAAGAGGGCAAGGCGGCGGTGGACATGCCGATGACCGTGCTGCTCGGCAAGCCGCCGAAGATGCATCGCGCGGTCGAACACGTCCGGCGCACATTGCCGGCGATCGATGTGGTCGGGCTCAGCATCGAAAAGGTGGCGCTCGACGTGCTGCGCCATCCGACGGTTGCGAGCAAGAGTTTCCTGATCACGATCGGTGACCGCAGCGTCGGTGGCTTGAACTGTCGCGACCCGATGGTCGGGCCCTGGCAGACGCCGGTCGCCGATTGCGCCGTCACGCTGCTCGACTTCGAGGGCTACGCCGGCGAGGCGATGGCGATGGGTGAGCGTACGCCGCTGGCGATCATCGATGCCGCGGCATCGGCGCGCATGGCGATCGGCGAGGCGCTGACCAACATTGCATCGGCCGACGTCGATCTGGCGCGCGTCAAGCTTTCCGCCAACTGGATGGCGGCGTGCGGGCAACCGGGCGAAGACGCGCTGCTGTTCGATGCGGTGGCCGCCGCGAGTGCGCTGTGCCGGGCACTCGGCATCAGCATCCCGGTCGGCAAGGATTCGTTGTCGATGAAGACCGCGTGGCGCGACGGGTCGCAGGACAAGGTCGTGTCGGCGCCCGTCTCGCTGATCGTGAGCGCCGCCGCACCGGTGGACGACGTGCGCCAGTCGCTCACGCCGCAGCTGCGCACCGACTGCGGCGACACGGTGCTGATCCTGATCGACCTGGGCGCGGGCCGGATGCGCCTGGGCGCATCGATGCTGGCGCAGGTGACGCAGCAGATCGGCAACCAGGCGCCGGATGTCGATGACCCCGCCAAACTCGCCGCCGCGATCCGCGCGGTGCGCCAGCTTGCTCGCGACGGCGTGCTGCTTGCCTACCACGACCGTTCCGACGGAGGACTGTTTGCGACCGTTTGCGAGATGGCGTTTGCCGGTCACTGTGGCGTCACGCTGAACATCGACGTTCTGGCGATCGATCCGCACGCCACCGACTGGGGCGACTACAAGATCCGGCCCGAGCAGGTTGCGATTCGCCGCGCCGAGCTGGCGTTGAGCGTGCTGCTCAACGAGGAGCTTGGCCTGGTGCTGCAGGTGCGCGAGGCGGACAAGAGCGCGGCGATGACGCGGCTGCGCGCCGAGGGGCTGGGCGCGATCTCGCACATCATCGGCAAGCCCAACGCGCGCGACGTCGTGGACGTATGGAACGACGCCAAGGCGATCTTCAGCAGGCCGCGCGCACAACTGCAGAAGGCGTGGAGTGAGGTGTCGTGGCGTATCGCGCGACTGCGCGATAACCCGGCGTGCGCCGATGCCGAGTACGAGCGCCTCAACGACCCCAACGATCGCGGCCTCTCGATGTCGCTGACGTTCAACCCCGCCGAGGACATCGCCGCACCGTTCATCGCCACCGGCGCGCGGCCGCGCATCGCCATCCTGCGTGAACAGGGCGTCAACAGCCAGTACGAGATGGCGGCGGCGATGGACCGGGCCGGCTTTACCGCCGTCGACGTGCACATGACCGATCTGCTCGCCGAGCGTGTGCGGCTCGGCGACTTCAAGGGCTTTGCCGCTTGCGGCGGGTTTTCGTATGGTGACGTGCTCGGGGGCGGCGGTGGCTGGGCCAAGACGATCCTCTTCAACAGCAAGCTGGCGGAGCAGTTCGCCGCATTCTTTCAGCGCCCCGATTCGTTCGCGCTCGGCGTGTGCAACGGCTGCCAGATGATGAGCCAGCTGCACATGCTGATTCCGGGTGCGCAGCATTGGGCGCGCTTCGAGCGCAATGCAAGCGAGCAGTTCGAAGGCCGGCTCGTCATGGTCGAGGTCACCGCCTCGCCATCGCTCTTCCTCGCCGGCATGGCTGGCAGCCGCATGCCGATTGCCAACGCGCACGGCGAAGGACGCGCCGTGTTCCGGAGCGATGAGGATCGAGCGAACGCGCTCGTCGCGCTGCGCTACGTGGACTCGCAGGGCAAGGCGACCGAGCGCTATCCCGGCAACCCCAACGGCTCGCGCGACGGCATCACCGGGCTCACCACGCCGGACGGTCGCTTCACGATCGTGATGCCGCACCCCGAGCGCGTGCACCGCACGGTGCAGATGTCATGGCAGCCGCCCGGACTGGGCGAAGACTCGCCCTGGATGCGGATGTTCAGGAATGCGAGGAAGTGGCTGGCCTAACCCGCTCCCTCTGGCAGAGAGGGCATTGAATTGCGCAGTTTGAGGTATTTCTGCAGCAGTTCTTCCATCGTCGAAAGGCGGGTGCCGGTGCGCAGCGTGTCGATGGGACTGAAGTTGACCACACGCACGACGCTCGCGGCAGGCGACGGGCCGACATCAATCACGTTCAGGCAACCGGCATCCTGCGCCAGTCCGCCGAGAAACGCCCGCTGGCCGGTCAGGAACCACGACAGCACGGCGCGATTGACCCCGCCATGCGCGACGAGCAGGGTCGTGTCCCAGTTGCCATCGACGAGCAAGCGCTGCAGCGCCGGCAGCACGCGGTCGAGCAACTGGCCGATCGTCTCGCCGCCGAGGAATCTTGTTTCCGGTGCAACCGGCCCTTCGAACGCGGCGATGAAGGCATCGCGCAGTTCGTCGTCCTTGATCGCCGACAGGCGGCCGCCGCGTATTTCCTGGAAGTCGTCCCAGTGATCAAGCGGCGGCGCAAGGCGCGCAGCCTCGAGCACATGCCGAGCGGTTTCGCGCGTGCGGCGCAACCCGCTGGTCAGGGCGCGATCGATGGCGATTCCGCTGGCGGCGAGCGCCTCGCCCATCGCGCGCGCCTGGGCGACGCCGTGATCGGTCAGCGGCACATCGTCGGGCGGGTAGGGGCGGCCCTCGGCGTCGAAGTACTCGACCGACCCATGGCGCATCAACAACAGTCGGCGGCGGTCGATCATCGATTCTTTACCGCACCGCTGGCGAGCAGGCTTTCGATCGTCGCGTCGTCATAGCCCAGGTCGCGCAGCAGCGCGACGCTATGCTCACCGGCGCGCGGCGCCGCCCTGACATCGAGCGAGTGACCCGAGATCTGCGCCAGCGGACCGACTGCGGTGACCTGGCCGCGCCGGCGAACGAGGCCGCGCACGCGATGGTGCGGCTCGGCGAGCGCCTCAGCCGGGGTCAGGACCGGCGTGACGCAACAGTCGACGTGGGCGAAAACCCCTTCCCACTGCGCGCGTGTCCGCTCGCGCAGGCGCGCCGCCACCAGACTGCGGGTTGCCAGCGATTCGGCGCTGCCGGGCGCCTCACCGAGCGACCAGTGATGCGATTTGAGTTCCGGCAGCGCCGCGGCATCGCAGAAGCTTTGCCAGAACTTCAACTCCAGGGCGCCGAGCGCCAGATACTGCCCGTCGGCGGTCTCGTACACGCCGTAGCACGCCGCGCCACCGGTGAGCAGCGTTCGCTCTGCAATCGGCGTTTGTCCCGCGTCGAGATCGCCGACCGGAAACAGATGGTGCACCAGCAGCCCGTCCGTCATGGCGGCATCGATGCGGCTGCCGATCCCGGTGCGCTGCGCGGCAAGCAACGCGATCAGAAGTGCAGACAACGCGGTCAGCGTGCCACCGAGCAGATCGCCGAGCTGCAGGTTCGGCACGGCCGGCACGCCGCGGGCACGGTTCTGGTCGAGCACGCCCGTGCGCGCGGCGTAGTTGATGTCGTGGCCGGCCGCCTGCGCCCAGGGCCCGGTCTGCCCGTATCCGGACAACGAACACAGCACGAGCCGTGGATTGCGCGCATGTACCGCGTCCCAGCCGAAGCCGAGCCGGTCGAGCACGCCGGGACGAAACTGTTCGATCAGCGCGTCGGCGCCATCGATCAGCCTGAACAGGACCTCTCGTCCCGCGGCCGACTTCAGATCGATGCGAATCGATCGCTTGCCGCGGTTGATCGCTTCGAACGCGGGGTTCACTTCGTGTCCCTCCACGCTCGTCACGGTCGGCGGGAACGAGCGCATGTAGTCGCCATCGAGAGTGTCCTCGACTTTGATCACGTCAGCCCCGAAGTCCGCCAGGTGCATCGTCGCGGCCGGCCCCGGCAGCAGGCGCGTCAGGTCGAGGATGCGCAGTGCCGCGAGCGGGCCTGTCCTGAGCTGGATCGAAGGCCTCATACGACGGCTTCCAGTTCGGTCTGCAGCGCGAGCCAGTGCGCTTCGAGCTGATCGACCCGCTGCGCCAGTTCACCGCGCTGCTTCAGCACCGCGGCGACTTCGGCTGCCTCGCCCCCGTGATAGAAGTCCGGCTGCGCGAGCCGTGCGTCGAGTTCGCGCAGCTGATCGCTGACCTTCGCAAGTTCGGTTTCCACCTTCTGCAGCTTGGTCTGAATCGGCTTGCGGGCGCTGGCCAGCCGTTGCCGCTGCCGTGCCTCGGCCTTGCGCAGCTCGCGGCGGCTGGGCGCTTCGTCCTCGGCCCGCATGTCGCCAGCCTGACGCCGGCTCGCAAACGCCAGCGCCGCATAGTCATCGAGATCGCCATCGAATGCCGCCACGCGCCCGTCGTGCACCAGCCAGAGCTGATCCGTGGTCGCACGCAGCAAGTGCCGGTCGTGCGACACGAGCAGCAGCGCACCTTCAAAGGTGGAGAGCGCCATCGTCAGCGCTTCACGTGTTTCCATGTCGAGGTGGTTGGTCGGCTCATCGAGTACGAGCAGGTTGGGGCGCTGCCATGCGATGAGCGCCAGTGCACAGCGCGCCTTCTCGCCGCCGGACATCGGCCCGATCAGCGCGGAAGCCATATCTGCGGCGAAGCGATATTGTCCGAGAAAGTTGCGCAATTCCTGTTCGCGCGCATCGGGGGCAAGGCGGCGCAGGTGCTGCAGCGGCGATTCGTCGATGCGCAGCTGATCGAGCTGATGCTGCGCAAAGTAGCCGATTGCCAGTCCTTGCCCACGGCGCAGTTCACCCCTGCGCGGCGCAAGCCCGCCGGCGATCGCTTTGACCAGCGTCGACTTGCCGGCACCGTTGACGCCGAGGATGCCGATGCGGTCGCCGGAACGCACCATGAACTTGACGCTGTCGAGCACGGCGCGTTCGCCATAACCCAGCTGCAGATCCTCGGCGTCGATCAGGTGCTCCGGGATGCGCACAGGTGTCGGAAAGGCGAAGCGCCATTCGCGCCGCGCGCGCGCCGGCTCGACCGCCTGCAGCCGCTCGAGCATCTTCAACCGACTCTGTGCCTGCCGTGCCTTGGTCGCCTTGGCGCGAAAGCGATCGACGAAACTCTGCAGGTGCGCGGCGGTGCGCTCATAAGCCTTGGCTGCAGCGTCCTGCTGTTTCTGCTGCTCGAGCCACGCAAGTTCGAACGCGCTGTAGTTGCCGGCATAGCGGCGGATCGTGCCGTCGGCCACATGCCAGGTGGCGGTCGTCACCCGGTCGAGAAATTCGCGATCGTGCGAGATCACCAGCACGGTTGCGTCCTGGCGCTTGAGCCACGCCTCGAGCCACACCACCGAGTCGAGGTCGAGGTGATTGGTGGGCTCATCCAGCAGCAGCAGGTCGGCGGGCCGCAGCAGAGCGCGCGCCAGTGCGAGTCGGTTGCGCCAGCCGCCGGAGAACTCGGAAACGCGGCGCGCCGTTTCGCGCTCGGCGAATCCGAGTCCGTGCATGACCGCCTTGGCGGCCGCCACGATCGCACCTTCGTTCAGGTCGGCAAGGCGCGCGTGGGCATGCGCAAGTTGCAGATCGTCGTGCTGCGCACTGGCACGCGCCAACTCAAGGCGCGCTTCGATCAGCGGCGCATGGCCGGCAAGCACGTAAGCGAGTGCGGACTCGTCGGTCGCGTCGATGTCCTGGGCGACGTGCGCGATCCGCGACTGCGATGGTGCCTCGAGTTCACCGCTGTCGATCGCGAGCTCACCGAGAATCGCCGCGAAAAGCGACGACTTGCCGCAGCCGTTGGCGCCGACAAACCCGACTCGTTCACCGGGTCGGGCGATCAGCGAGACGTTCCTGTAAAGCGTGCGGATCCCGCGCACGAGCGCAAGGTCGATGAGGCGAAGCATGAATTCGTGGTCCGTGATCCGTTGGTCGTGATCCGCAGGCCGTCAGCGCGCGGGGCCCGGATCACGGATCACGGCAGATCCTCCTGCTTCACCATGAATACCATGTCGTCACCGGCGCTGGTGGTCACCCAGGTCATCGCCACGTCGCGGAACGCGGCTTCGACCGCGGCACGGCCAGCGCCGACTTCGACGAACAACAGTCCGCCGCGCTTGAGGTAGCCGCGGCTTCCGCGCAGGACACGGCGAATGATGTTCAAACCGTCGGGACCGCCGGCGAGCGAAAGCCTGGGCTCGTGCTGGTATTCGCGCGGCAGGGCAGCCATCGCCGCATCCGTGACGTACGGCGGATTGCAGATGATGATGTCGTAGCGCTTGCTCGGCGCCGCCTCAAACAGGTCGGACGTCAGCAGGTTGATCCGCTTGCCGAAGCCATAGTCCGTGACGTTGCGCTGCGCGACCGCGAGCGCGTCGGCCGAGACATCGATTGCATCGACGGTCGCATTGGGGAATACGTCCGCCGCCATCACCGCGAGGCAGCCCGAGCCGGTGCACAGGTCGAGCACGTCGATAACTTCGGATGGCGCGGGCACCCACGGCGCGAGCGCGTCTTTCAGCAACTCCGCGATGAAGGAGCGCGGCACGATCGCCCGCTCATCAGAGTAGAACTTGTAACCCTGCAGCCAGGCCTCGCGCAGCAGGTACGCGGTCGGGATGCGCTTGCGCGCACGCTGATCGATCGTCTGCAGCAGCATGTGGACTTCGGCGTGTGTCAGAAAAGCGTCGAAAAAGAGATCAGCACGATCGAGGGGCAGCTTGAGCGATCTCAGGACGAGGAACATCGCCTCTTCGACCGCGTCCGACTGACCATGACCGAAGAAGGCATCGAGGTCGTTCATCCGCGTGACCGCAAAGCGAATCGCATCGCGAATCGTGCGCAAGTTGGCCTGGGCGTCGATTGTCATGGGTTTGCCTTCAGCAGCAGTTCAAGCGTGCGGCGATAGATGTTCTTCAACAGCTCGATGTCGGCAACGCGGATGCACTCATCGATCTTGTGGATGGTCGCATTTGGAGGCCCGAGTTCGATCACCTGCGGGCAGACGGTCGCGAGGAAACGGCCATCCGACGTGCCGCCAGTGGTCGACAGTTGCGTGGCACGACCCGTCGTCTCCTCGATCGCGCGCGCCAGTGCGTCGCTCAACGTGCCGCGCTGCGTCACGAACGGTTGCGCGCCGACCGTCCATTGCACGCCATAGTCGAGCCTGTGCCTGCGCAGGATCGCGTCGATCCGCGCCACCAAGGAATCGGCGGTTGAAACCGGTGCGAAACGCAGGTTGAAATCGACCACGCAGGCGCCGGGAATCACGTTCGAGGCGCCGGTGCCGGCATGGATGTTCGAGACCTGGAACGTCGTCGCGGGGAAGAACTCATTGCCGCGATCCCAGACTTGCGCCGCCAGCTCGGCCAGCGCCGGTGCAAGTTCGTGCACCGGATTGCGCGCAAATTGTGGGTAGGCCACGTGCCCCTGCACGCCACGCACCGTCAGGCGGCCCGACAGCGAGCCACGGCGGCCGTTCTTGATCGTGTCGCCCACCGCCTCGACCGACGTCGGTTCGCCGACGACGCAGTAGTCAATCGCCTCGTTGCGCGCAGCGAGCCTTTCGACAACGGCGACCGTGCCGTCGGTGGCCGGGCCTTCCTCGTCCGATGTCAGCAGCAGCGCGATCGAACCGTGATGATCCGGATGCGCACGCACGAACTCCTCCGTCGCGACGGTGAATGCAGCGATCGACGACTTCATGTCCGCCGCGCCGCGTCCGTACAGGGCCCCATCGCGGATCGCCGGTTCGAACGGATGCGAGTGCCACTCGTCAAGCGGACCGGTGGGCACAACGTCGGTGTGACCCGCAAAGACGAGCGTCGGCCGCGCCGTCCCGCGCCGCAGCCAGAGATTGGTCGTGTTGTTGCGTACCACCGTCTCGGCGCGAAAGCCCAGCGGCACGAGCCGTGCGGCGATCAGCGCCTGACAGCCAGCATCCTCGGGCGTGACTGATGCCCGCGCGATCAAGGACTGGGTGAGTTCTAGGGTGGGGTTCATCCGGCTCGCCGCAGGCAGGCCTTGCCGCTGCGGCTGGGCCGGATTCTAAAGACTAGATGTTGAGTGTGAACTCGGAGAATGACGAAGGCTCCACGACGGACTTCTTCTGCTGGCCCGACGCCTGCGACTGCGCCTTGCCCGCGTTGTTGATCAGCCACAGCAGGTTGTTCTTCGAGTCGGCGGCAGCAAGCGCGTCATCACGCGTGATCATGTCCCGCTGCAGCAGCGAATACAGGCTCTGCTCGAAGGTCTGGCTGCCCGGTGCCAGCGCCTGCTCCATCGCTTCCTTGATCGCCGCCACGTCGCCACGTTCCACAAGTTCGGTGGCATGACCGCCGTTCAACAGCACCTCGACCGCCGCCACGCGTCCGCCCTTGCGCGAGCGCACGAGCCGCTGCGACACGACTGCCTTCAATGATGCCGCCATGTCTTCGAACAGCGCCTCGCGCGTCTCCGGCGTATAGAAACTGATCACGCGGTTCAGCGCGTGCGCACAGTTGGTCGCGTGCATCGTCGCGACCACGAGGTGACCCGACATCGAGTAAGCCAGCGCCGCGCCCATAGTGTCGCGGTCGCGAATTTCGCCGATGAAGATCACGTCCGGCGCCTGCCGCATGGCGTTCTTCAGCGCAGTCTGCAGCGTCTTTGCATCGGAACCGATTTCGCGCTGGTTGATGATCGACTTCTTGTTGCGGAACAGGAACTCGATCGGGTCCTCGAACGTCAGCATGTGCCCGGTCGACAGCTCGTTGCGGTGATCGAGCATCGACGCGATCGTGGTCGATTTGCCTGAGCCGGCCGCCCCGACAACGAGGATGAGGCCGCGCCTTTCCATCACGAGATCCTTGAGCATCTCCGGCAGCGCGAGTTCCTCGAGGCGCGGCACGTCGTGCGGAATGAAGCGGATCACTGCCGAAACCGTGCCACGCTGCAGGAATGCGCTCAGGCGAAAGCTGCCGATGCCGGGGACCGGCAGGCCGACATTCAACTCCCGCTCCTGTTCCAGCTCGCGAAACTGCGCGTCGCTCAGGCGGCTTGCGAGAAGCTGCACCACCTGCTGCGGTAGCAAGCGCTCCTGGTTGATGGGCACGCACACGCCGTTGATCTTGATCGTGATCGGCGAGCCGACCGACAGATACAGGTCGGACGCCTTGCGCTCCGCCATCAATTGGAACAGCTTGTTGAGGGCCATCGCGGTCTCCGGTTCAGAGACGGCCAAGCATACGCAGTGCGCCAAAGCGCTGGAAGTCGGCCGATCGGCCTAAGTGTGCACTGGGTTGTGCCGGTTTGCCAGCCGGCGCCTTTCTTCCGGCCGCCGGCCGGTCCGCTCAGGTGGCAAATTCACGCAGCAGATCGTTGATTGCCGTCTTGGCGCGGGTTTGCGCATCGACGCGTTTGACGATCACGGCACAGTACAGCTGGCAGTTCCTGGACGGCAACGACCCGGAAACGACCACCGAACCCGCCGGCACGCGGCCATACAGGATCTCGCCGGTTTCGCGGTCGAAGATGCGTGTGCTCTTGCCGATGAACACCCCCATGCTGATGACGCAGTTCTCTTCGACGATCACGCCTTCGACCACTTCCGACCGGGCACCGATGAAGCAGTTGTCTTCGATGATCGTCGGGTTGGCCTGGACCGGTTCAAGAACCCCCCCGATGCCGACGCCGCCGGACAAGTGCACGTTCTTGCCAATCTGGGCGCAGGAGCCGACGGTGGCCCAGGTATCCACCATCGTGCCTTCGTCGACATAGGCGCCGATGTTGACGTAGGACGGCATCAGCACCACGTTCTTTGCCAGGTAGGCACCCCGGCGCGCGACCGCGGGCGGCACGACGCGCACGCCGGAACGCTGGAACATCTGCTCGTCCCAGGCGGCGAACTTGGTATCGACCTTGTCGAAGAACTGGAAGGCGGCTGCCACCCCCGGGGACGGTTCGAATCCCATGCGGCGGTTGTCGCGCAGGCGAAACGACAGCAGCACGGCTTTCTTCAGCCACTGGTGGACGATCCAGTCCCCCTTGAGTTTCTCCGCCACGCGGACGCGGCCGGCGTCAAGGTCGTCGATCGCCGCATTGACCGCGTCCTTGAGACGGCCCGGCGCCGTTGCCGCGCTCAAGCTGGCCCGGCCTTCCCACGCGTCTTCGATGATGGCCTGCAGTGACATAGGTTACCTCGACAGGACTTTCAGATTGGCGATTCGGGACGCTGCCTCGAGTACCTCGGATTCCGGCGCAACGAGTGCCAGCCGGAGAAAACCCTTGCCGGGGTTGACCCCGTCCCGCTCGCGGCTGAGGTAGCTTCCCGGCAGCGCCTTGACATGGCATTGCCCATACAGCAGGCGCGCATACTGCTCGTCGTCGATCGGCGTGGCGGCCCAGAGATAGAACGCGGCCTCGGGCTTCGACACCTTCAGCGCGCGCTGCACGATCGGTGTGGCCTGCGCGAACTTGGCGGCGTACCGGCGGCGATTCTCGATCACATGCTGCTCGTCGTTCCAGGCGGCGATGCTGGCGGCCTGCACCGGTGGGCTCATCGCATTGCCGTGGTAGGTGCGGTACAAGAGGAACTGCTTCAGCAGCGTTGCCTCGCCGGCGACGTAACCGGAGCGAAGCCCGGGTGCATTCGAGCGTTTGGACAGGCTGCCGAAAGCCAACAATCGATCGAATTTGTCGCGGCCGAGCTGCTGCGCCGCCTGCAGCGCACCGAGCGGTGGCCGGCCTTCATCGAAATAGACCTCCGAATAGCATTCGTCCGCGGCGATCACGAAGTCGTGCCGGTCGGCCAGCTCGAAAAGACCCTGCCACTCGCCGAGCGTCAGCACGCGCCCATGGGGGTTCCCCGGCGAACAGACGTAGGCGAGCTGCACCTGGCGCCATTGCTCCGGGCTGACGCGATCGAAGTCCATGCGAAACCCGTTACCGGGAGTGGCGGGCAGAAAGAGCGGCTGCGCACCGGCGAGCAGGGTTGCCCCTTCGTAGATCTGGTAGAAGGGATTGGGCGAAATCACCAGGGCTGCGCGGCTGCGATCGACCACCGCCTGAGCGATCGCGAACAGGCCCTCGCGCGAACCGCAGATCGGGATCACCTGCGTGGCCGGGTCGACGCGCGGCAGCGCGTAGCGGCGCATCAGCCAGCCCGCGATCGCCTCCCGCAGTGCTTCTGTTCCGAGCGTGGCCGGGTAGCTGCCGAGTCCCGGCAGTGCCGCACTCAACGCATCGAAGATCAGTCGCGGCGTCGGATGCTTGGGCTCGCCGATGGACAGATCGATGAGCTTCAAGCCGGCCGGCGGCGTCACGCCCTCGTAAAGGCGCCGCAGGCGCTCGAACGGATAGGGCTGCAGCCGCGCCAGGTCGGGATTCATCCGCGCACGCTCGATGAAGCAGCGAACCGGCCAACGTCGACGTAAGGCGCGGGTGTCCAGCCGCGCTTGCGATGCTCCGCGACGACCGTGGTGAAGATGCCGCCGCGCACACGCCATTTCGCGGTGAGCCGCAGGAAACGCGGTGCCAGCGCCCGAACGAGGTCCTCGAGGATGCGGTTGGTCACCGCTTCGTGGAATGCGCCTTCCTGGCGGTACGCCCACAGATAGAGTTTCAGGCTCTTGAGTTCGACGTTCTTGCGGTCCGGCACGTAGTCCAGGATCAGGGTCGCGAAATCGGGCTGCCCCGTGAGCGGGCACAGACAGGTGAACTCGGGCGCCTCGATATGCACAAGGTAGTCGCGCGCCGGACTTGGATTCGCAAACGTCTCCAGCTTCTTCGCGGGCCGCGTGGTCATGTGGCGTCAGACCGTTCCGGTGCTCATCAATTGCTATGATTCTACGGAATCATTCAGCGCTTACTCGTGAAATGACGATTCGTCGGTCGATTTCCGGGCGCGCAACCCTCTCGGCTCCGGAATCTCATCGTGCGTCTACGGCAGATCAAGCTCGCCGGCTTTAAGTCGTTTGTCGATCCCACCCACATCGATGTGCCCGGCAGCCTGGTCGGTGTCGTCGGCCCGAACGGCTGCGGCAAGTCCAATGTGATCGACGCTGTGCGCTGGGTGCTCGGCGAAAGCAAGGCGACCGAGCTGCGCGGCGAATCGATGCAGGATGTGATCTTCAACGGTACCGCCAACCGCAAACCCGGCGGGCGCGCCAGTGTCGAGCTCGCGTTCGAGAACAACGAGGGCCGCATCGGCGGCGAATGGGGCAAGTTCAGCGAGATCTCGGTGAAGCGCGTGCTGACACGCGACGGCAACTCCAGCTACTACATCAACAACCAGAGCGTGCGCCGGCGCGACGTGCAGGACATGTTCCTCGGCACCGGCCTGGGGCCGCGCGCATACGCGATCATCGGCCAGGGCATGATCTCGCGCATCATCGAGGCGCGGCCCGATGAACTGCGCGTGTTCCTGGAAGAAGCCGCGGGCGTATCCAGGTACAAGGAGCGCCGGCGCGAAACCGAGAATCGCCTTGCCGACACGCGTGACAACCTCACGCGGGTCGAAGACATCCTGCGCGAACTCGAGTCGCAGATCGCCAAGCTCGCGCAGCAGGCCGAGGTCGCGCAGCGCTATCACGCGTTGAAGGCGGAGCACGACGGCAATCAGCAACTGCTGTGGTTCCTGCGCCGGCGCGATTGCCAGGCCGAGCAGGACAAGATCACGCGCGACATCGCGACGCGGGCGAGCGCGCTCGAAGCGCACGTGGCCGAGCTTCGCGGTGCCGAGCGCCAAATCGAGGAAACACGCGCGGCACACTACGCGGCGGCCGATGCCGTTCACGAAGCGCACGGCGCGCTTCTGAATGTGAACGCCGAGATCGGCAAGCTCGAATCCGAGCTACGCCTGATCGCCGACAGCCGTGGGCGGACGGTCGCGCAGATCGATAACCTGTCCGCGGCGCACGCCCGCCGGCTGACCGAGCACCAGGATCTCCTGGTGCGCTCGAACGAGTTGATGCGGCAGATCAGCGATGGCGAACTGAAATTGACACAGGCGCGTGGGCTGCTCGAAGCGCACGGCAGCGGGTTGCCGCGGTTTGAGCAAGCCTATCGCGCGGCACGCGACGCCATGAGCGCCGCACGGGCCGACGTGGCCATCGCCGAACAGGCGATTCAGGGCGCCGGATCGCAGCAGCAAGCCATCGATCGCCAGCTCGCGAATCTGGCATTGCGGCGCGAGCGCCTGACGGAGGAGCGCGCCCAGCTGGGCGCTCCCGACGATGCACGCCTGGAAACACTGAAGGGCGACGCGCAGCGATTCGAAGGCGAACTGGCCGCTTGCAGCGAGCGCCTGCAGGCGGCTGATGCGGCAGTCACGCGGCTGCAGGGCGAACGCCAGGCTCAGCTCGATGCGCGCACCCGGGACGGCGATGCGCTGGCGCGGCTCGAGGCGCGCCTGCACGCGTTGCGCGAACTGCAGGCGAACGTCGAAGCCGACGAGAACCTCGACCCTTGGCTGCGCGCGCAGGGGCTGGACAGCCTGCCGCGGCTGTTCCGCAGGATCCAAGTCGACCCGGGTTGGGAGGTGGCCTTCGAGGCCGTGCTGCGCGACCGGATCGAGGGTCTCGAGGTCGGCCGGCTCGATACGCTGGCCGGGATGGCCGGCAACACGCCGCCGGCACGCGTGTCTTTCTATTCCACGACGGCGGCGGTTGCGCGCGAAGGCGTGCACATGCCGGGCTTCGCGCGACTCGTGGAACACGTGCGCGGCCATGACGCGGCCCTGGCTGCGGTACTGGGCGACTGGGTGGTCAACGTTTTCGCGGCCGATGACCTGTCCCAGGCGCTGGCGTCCCGGGATCAGCTGCCGCCGGGCGGTCAGTTCGTGGTGAGGTCGGGCCATCTTGTTTCGCGCTACGGCGTGCGCTTTTACGCCGCCGACGATCGCAAAGCCGGCCTGCTGGTCCGTCGGCAGGAGATCGAGAACCTCGAGAAGGAGCAGCGGGCGCAGAAGCTTCTCGTCGAGCAGTCGATCGGTGCGCTGGCGCGTGCCGAAGCGCAGTTGCGCCAGTCGCAGGAGCAAAGCCAGGGCGAACGCCAGTCGGTCGACCGGCTGCGCGCGCAGCTGCACGGCGCGCAGCTGGAAGTGGTGCGCCTCGACGAACTGATCGGTCGCGTCAAACATCGCGCGGGGCAGATCGACCTCGAACTCGAGGAGGTCACCAGCCACGAAGGCGAGCTGCGTAGCCAGCGCGGTGACGCCGATGGCCGCTTCGAGCAACTCGACCAGGAGCTCGCGGCGAAGCAGTCTGGCTTCGAAGCGGCGCGCCTCGCCTACGAAGACGCCGATCGGGCGCTGCGCGAGGCGCGGGACGAGCAGCAGAGGCGGCAGGCCGATCAGCAGCGCCTTGAATTCGAGCTCGGTGCGGCGCGCGAGCGTGCGGCCGATGTCGCGCATGCCATCCAGGTCGCTCTGGCCGATGCGGACCGGCTGGCTGGCGACCTTGGCACCACGCGCGCACAGCTGGCACAAATGGATGACACGGCGGTGCGCGGCGGGCTCGACACCTGGCTCGCGCAGCGCAGCAGCGCGGAGGACCGCTTGCGCGAAGCGCGCAGCCGCCTGGAGGAGGTTGGCCAGCAGCTGAAGTCGCTCGACGAGAGGCGCCTCACGCTCGAGCGCGAGGTGCAACCGAAGCGCGACAAGATCACCGAGTTGCAGCTCAAGGAGCAGGCCGCCCGTCTGGCCGGCGATCAGTTCGCACTGCAGCTCGCCGAAGTGCACGCCGATGAGTCTGCGCTCGCGGCGCGGCTTGAAGCGCGACCCGTCAAGGCGGGCGCGCTGCAGCCGGAGATCGTGCGGCTGGCGCAGGAGATCGAAGCGCTCGGCGCGGTCAACCTGGCCGCGCTCGAGGAGCTCAATACCTCGCGCGAGCGCAGGGGGTTCCTCGACGCGCAGAGCACCGATCTGAAGACGGCGATCGACACGCTCGAAGATGCGATCCGCCGGATCGATCGCGAGACGCGCGCGCTGCTGCAGAGCACCTTCGACGCGGTCAACGAGCAGTTCGGCGTCCTGTTTCCGCGCCTTTTCGGTGGCGGTGAGGCGAGGCTGCTGATGACGGGCGAAGAAATTCTCGACGCGGGCGTGCAGGTGATGGCGCAGCCGCCCGGCAAGCGCAACAGCACGATTCACCTGCTGTCGGGGGGCGAAAAGGCGCTCGCGGCGACTGCGCTCGTCTTTGCCCTGTTCAAGCTCAATCCGGCGCCGTTCTGCCTGCTCGACGAGGTCGATGCTCCGCTGGACGATGCCAACACCGACCGCTTCTGCGCGCTGGTGCGCTCGATGACGACGGACACGCAGTTCCTGTTCATCACGCACAACAAGATCGCCATGGAGATGGCCGAGCAGCTGATCGGCGTGACGATGCAGGAGCAGGGGGTGTCGCGCATCGTCGCGGTCGACGTCGAAAGCGCGGTCAAGCTCACGGCCGAGGCGGCATGACGTCGCGCCTCCGGTCTTGATCTGGCGATGAGCGAGCTCCACGTCGCCCTCGGTGCGCTTGCGGTAGCGCTGCTGGGCGGGCTTTATGCCTTCAGCAAGTGGCAGGAGCGGCGCGCACTGCGTCGTTTCCAGGAATCCTTGCGTGGTTCGGTCGGCGACCCGCTGTTGTCCCCGACCGGACCGCCGACGCAGCCGCTCGCGCGTCCTGCGCAGGGATCGCGCATCGAGCCGACCTTCGGGCCGCTGCCGGACACCGGTGTCAATGTCGACGCAAAGGAGGCAGCGCCTGCGGTCGAGACGGGGACATTGCCGCCGAGCTGGGTCGAAGATCCTCTGCTCGACTGCGTGCTCGAACTGCGCTGCGCGCACGCCGTCGATGGGGTGGCGGTCATCGATGCCGCCGCGCCGCTGGCGCGGCTGCGGGCCACGCCGCCGGTGCACCTCGTCGCCTGGGATGGTCGATCCCAGCAATGGGTCACGCCCGATCGATTCGGCTTCTATTCGGAGTTACTCGCCGCCGTGCAGCTCGCCAGCCGCGGCCATACGCTGACGGAGATCGAGGCGTCGCAGTTCATCACCGCGGTCCATCAGCTCGCGGTAGCGCTTGATGCCGACTTTGATCCGCCCGATGCACGTCGCATGCTTGAACTGGCTGCGGAACTCGATCGCCTGTGCGCGAAGTTTGATGTTCGCATCGGCCTCACGCTCGAACCGACCGACGGCAAATGGGACCTCGGGCGCGTCACGGCCGCGGCCGCGTCGTGCGACCTCGAGCAGGTAACGGAGCAGGCCTGGCGGCGGCGCGATGCACAGGGCGAGGTGCTTTTCACCCTCACCGCACCGAAGCTGCCGGCCGATCGCTTGCTGCTCGAACTCGACGTGCCGACGGCAACGCCGACCGCGCAGCCGCTGCGCGCGATGTTTGCTGCCGCAACGCAGCTTGCGGCGGTGCTGGAAGCACGCATCGTCGACGACAATGGCCGGCCGGTGCAGCCGGCATCGATCGAGGCCATCGAGCGACAGCTCGCGGGCCTGTACGAGGATATGCTGGCCGCCGGCATCGAGCCCGGCTCCGTGCGGGCGCGCCGTCTTTACGGCTGACAGCGGACAATGACCCGAGCAGGGGCCGCCGCGGCCGCCAAGCGTGCGCAGGCGTTGCGCACGGAAATCGCCCGGCACGATTACGCGTACTACGTGCTGAACGCGCCGACCGTCCCCGACGCGGAATACGACCGGCTGTTGCGCGAGCTTCAGGACCTTGAAGCCGAGCATGCTGAACTCGTCACGCCCGACTCACCGACGCAACGCGTCAGCGGCACGGCCAGCAGCGAATTCGCGCAGGTGCGCCACACCGTTCCGATGCTGTCGATCCGCACCGAGACCGACACCGCAGACAGCGGCGCATTGGCCTTCGATGCGCGCGTGCGCCGCGAACTGGGCCTTGCCATCGAGGAGCCTGCGGTCGAGTATGCGGCCGAACTCAAATTCGACGGCCTGGCCATCAGTCTGCGCTACGAACGCGGGTCGCTCGTGCGCGCCGCCACGCGCGGCGACGGCACGGTGGGAGAAGACGTCACCGCAAATGTACGCACGATCCGCGCGATCGCGCTGCGGCTGATCGATCCGGCGCCAGCGGTGCTCGAGGTGCGCGGGGAAGTGCTGATGTTTCGGCGCGACTTTGAGGCCCTGAACCGGCGCCAGGAAGCCGCCGGCGAAAAGACCTTCGCCAATCCACGCAACGCGGCGGCGGGCAGTCTGCGCCAGCTCGACCCGGCGATCACGGCGGCGCGGCCGCTGCACTTTTTTGCCTACGGCATCGGCGAAGTGCAGGGCTGGACCCTGCCGCCGCGCCAAAGCGAGCTGCTCGATGCGCTGGCGGCAATGGGCGTGGCGGTCAACCGTGAACGTGCGGTCGTCCACGGTGCCGATGGTCTCCTCGAGTTTCATCGCCGCATCGGTGCGCGCCGGGCGGAGTTGCCCTTCGAGATCGACGGCGTCGTCTACAAGGTCAATCGACTTGACCTGCAGCAGCGCCTCGGCTTCCTTACGCGCGAGCCGCGCTGGGCCGTGGCGCACAAGTACCCGGCCCAGGAGATGGTGACGACGTTGCTCGACATCGAGATCCAGGTCGGCCGCACCGGCGCGCTGACCCCGGTGGCGCGGCTGGCGCCGGTGTTCGTCGGCGGCACCACGGTTTCTAATGCCACGTTGCACAACGAGGACCTGATTCGGGAGAAGGACATTCGCATCGGCGACGCGGTGATCGTCCGGCGGGCTGGGGACGTGATTCCGGAGATCGTCGGTATTGTGCGCGCGCGGCGGCCGGCGCAGACGCGGCCGTTTCGGATGCCGAGCGCCTGCCCGGTCTGCAAATCGGCGGTGTTCCGCGAGGAGGGCGAAAAGGTTGCGCGCTGCACCGGCGGGCTCTTTTGTCCCGCGCAGCGCAAGCAGGCATTGCTGCATTTCGTCGGCCGGCGCGCGCTCGATATCGAGGGTCTCGGGGACAAACTGGTCGAACAGCTGGTCGATGCGGGGCTGGTTCGCAGTCCCGCCGACCTGTTCAAGCTGGGCCTGACCACGCTGGCAGGCCTCGAGCGCATGGCCGACAGGTCAGCGGCGAATGTGCTCGCGGCAGTCGAGAAGGCGCGCAGCACCACGCTTGCCCGCTTCATCTTTGCCCTCGGCATCCGCCATGTCGGCGAGAGCACTGCGCGCGACCTGGCGCAGCACTTCGGTTCGATCGATGCTTTGATGAACGCAAGCGAAGTGCAACTGCTTGAAGTGCCGGAAGTTGGCCCCGTGGTTGCCGCGTCCATCGCGCGCTTTTTCGCGGAGAAGCACAACCGCGAGGTGGTCGAACAGCTGCGCGCCGCCGGTGTGCGCTGGCCGGAGGGCAAAGCGCGGGCACCGCGCCGAGCCGGCGCCTTGGCCGGCAAGACCGTCGTGCTGACCGGGACGCTGCAGTCCCTGACACGCGACGCCGCGAGCGAGCTGATTCGCTCTGCCGGCGGCAGGACGGCGGCGGCGGTTTCGAAGAAGACCGACTACGTCGTTGCCGGCGTTGAGGCGGGCAGCAAACTCGACAAGGCGCGCGAGCTCGGGGTCGCGGTGATCGATGAAGCAGAATTCCGGCGCATGATCGAAAGGTAGCGATGTACGCAATCATTGGCGGCAGCGGACTGGCCAAGCTCTCGACCCTTGCCCGCACGCGGCGACAGGTGATGCGCACCCCGTACGGCGAACCCTCGGGGGCATTGACCTTTGGCGAACTCGCGGGGCAGGAAGTCGTGTTCCTGGCGCGGCACGGCTATGGCCACACGATCGCTCCGCACGAGATCAACTACCGCGCCAATATTTGGGCGCTGAAGGACCTGAAGGTCGAGGCGGTGTTCGCGGTCGCGTCCGTCGGCGGCATCCGTGCCGATCTCGGTCCCGGCGCGCTGGTGGTGCCCGATCAGATCATCGACTACACGCACAGCCGCAAGTCGACGTTCCACGAGGGAGCCGATGCACCGGTGACGCATGTCGATTTCACCTGGCCTTATGCGCAGCGGGTGCGCAGGCTGCTGCTCGACGCGGCCATGCGCTGCAAGGAGCCGGTCGTTGACGGCGGCGTGTATGCGTGCACGCAGGGGCCGCGGCTGGAAACAGCAGCGGAGATCGAGCGCATTGCGCGCGACGGCGGTGACCTGGTTGGCATGACCGGGATGCCGGAGGCCGCGCTGGCGCGCGAGGCGGGCCTGGAGTACGCGACGCTCGGCGTCGTCGTCAATCACGCGGCCGGTCGCGGCGACAGCCGCACCGTGATCCGCCTGGAAGATCTCGACACTGTGCTGCGCGCGACCGTGGTGCGCGCGGTCGCCGTCGTCGAAGCGGCGCTGCGGAGCGCAGATTGATCCGGCCGATCCTGCGCATGGGCGATGCGCGCCTGCTCGACGTTGCAAAGCCGGTGCGATCGTTCGACACCGCCGAACTGCACGCGCTGATACAGGACATGTTCGACACCATGCACGCGGCCGACGGCGCGGGGCTGGCTGCGCCGCAGATCGGCGTGCCGCTGCGCGTCGTGATCTTCGGTACCGGCGGGCGCAATCCGCGCTACCCGGACGCGGAGCCGGTGCCGCAGACGATCCTCATCAATCCGGAGCTGATGCCGTTGTCGGACGAGCAGGAAGAAGGTTGGGAAGGGTGTCTTTCGGTGCCGGGACTGCGTGGGATCGTGGCGCGCTATTCGAAGCTGCGCTACACGGGGTTCGATGCCCGCGGTCTGCCGCTAGAACGCACGGTTGCCGGCTTTCACGCGCGCGTCGTGCAGCATGAATGCGATCACCTCGACGGCATCCTGTACCCGATGCGCATGGGTGACCTCTCCCGCTTCGGTTTCACCGACGTGCTGTTTGCCGGCCCGGCCGATCAGTCTGCCGGCTGAACCGGTCAGGGCGCGAGCGCCTCGAGAAGATCACGTTCGATCTGCAGCTGGCCACGGGCGCCGGCAAGTTCCGGACCGTCGATCAGGAACACGTCTTCGACCCGTTCACCGAGCGTGTTGATCTTTGCGGTATGAACGTTGATGCCGTGCGTGGCGAGCACGCGCGTCATCGCATACAGCAGGCCGATGCGGTCGGTCGCCGTCACGTTGAGCAGAAAGTGACGGCCGTCAGCGTCCGGCTGCAGATGCACGCTGGGGGTCACCGGAAAGTGACGCGACTGCCGCGAAAGCCGGCCCTTCACCGGCGGCGGCAGCGGCGCGACCTGATCGATGCACAGCGCAAGTTCTCGCTCGATGCGCGCCAGCAGTTCGCGGTAGTGCCGTGACCGGCCTTGGTCGCTGACCAGGAAGGTATCAAGCGCATAGCCGTGGCGCGTGGTGTGGATCTTGGCATCGAGGATGCTCAGGTTGCGGCTGTCGAAATAGCCGCAGACACGCGCAAACAGATCCTTCTGGTCCCGAACATAGATCAGCACCTCGGCGCCTTCCCCGGTTTGCGAGAGCCGCGTGCGCACGATGGCGCGATCGGTGGTCACGTGCGCAACCAGCGTGCGCGAATGCCACGCGATGTCACGCGCCGAATGGCGCAGGAAATACACGACGTCGAGTTCTTTCCACAGCGCCTCGTGCGCACTTTCCGACAGGCCATACAGCTTCAGGATGCCGAGCGCTTCGCGCTTGCGCCGCTCCAGCTCCGCGGTTGCCGGTACCGCATCGCCGCCCAGCAGCCGACGGGTGAGGTGGAACAGGTCCTCCAGCAGCTTTGCTTTCCAGTTGTTCCAGACCCTGGGGCTCGTGCCACGCACGTCGGCCACGGTCAGCAGATAAAGCGCGATCAGTCGCCTTTCGCTCGCCGCCTGCTGCGCAAAGCTCTGCACAACCTGCGGATCGGCGATGTCCTGTTTCTGCGCCACGCGCGACATCAGCAGGTGATTTTCGACCAGGAAGGTCACCAGTGCGGTGTCATCCGCCGACAACCCATGCTGGCGACAGAACGCAATTGAATCGCGCGATCCGAGATCGCTATGGTCACCGCCGCGCCCTTTGGCAATATCGTGGAACAGCGCCGCCACATAGAGCAGCCACGGTCGCTCGAAGTCCGCAATCAGCTGGCTGCACAGCGGAAACTCGTGCGCGAACTCCGCCATCGTGAAGCGGCGCAGGTTGCGGATCACCTGCAGGATGTGCTGGTCGACGGTGTAGACATGAAACAGATCGTGCTGCATCTGGCCGACGATGCGCCGGAACACCGGCAGGTAGCGGCCCAGGACCGACCACTGGTTCATGCGCCGCAGCGCGTGCACGATGCCGCGCGGCTGCTGCAGGATGGATATGAAGGTGGCGCGGTTGTTGGGGTCGCGCCGGAACGTCGCATCGATCAGAAAACGGCCGTGCCACAGTGCGCGCAGCAGCCGCGGCGCCATGTCCGTCAGGTCCGCACGCTGCTGCATCAGCAGGAAGGCGCGCAGCATCGCGTTGGGATCGCGCTGCAGCGCGTCTTCGCTCACCAGGTCGAGCTTCTCGTTGCGCGCGACGAAAACCTCGTCGATCGGCGCCGCCTGCTCGTCGCCGCGCGGGAACAGCCGCTCTTCAATGTTCTGCAGCACGATCGTATTGAGTTGCGTCACCGCCTTGGCCGCCCAGTAGTAGCGCTGCATCAGCCGCTCGCTGGCGCGGTGCGTCGTGCTCGCCGCGATGCCCATGGCATCCGCCACCGCGCCCTGGACGTCGAACACGAGCCGATCCTCGCGGCGTTGCGCCACCAGGTGCAGGCGGGCACGGATGTTCTTCAGAGTCCGCTCATTGCGCTTGAGCAGCCGGAACTCCTCGGTGGTCAGGAAGCCGCGCGTCGCGAGCTGCTGCCACGAGGCGCCGAATCCGGCGGCGCGCGCGATCCACAGCATCACCTGCAGATCGCGCAGTCCCCCGGGACTCTCCTTGCAGTTCGGTTCGAGGCTGTAAGGGGTCTCCTGGTACTTCGTGTGGCGCTGCTGCTGCTCGAGCAGCTTGGCGCGGAAGTAGGCCTGTGCGTCGAGCACCTCGATGATCGCCTGCGAAAACTGCTTGAAGATTGCCGGCGGCCCGGCGATCAGCCGCGATTCGAGCATCGAGGTGAGCACCGTCACGTCGCGTCTGGCTTCGTGCTGGCACTCCGCGAGCGTCCGCACGCTGTGGCCCAGGTGCAGGCCCATGTCCCACAGGGTGCCGATCAGTCTTTCGATGCGTGCGCGCGCGTCTGCGCCCAGCTCAGCGCGGGGAACCAGCAGGATGTCGACATCGGAATGCGGGAAAAGCTCGCCACGCCCATAGCCGCCGACCGCGATCACCGCCGTGCTGGCCGCCATGCCGTTCGAACGGACCAGCCGGCGCACCAGCCGGTCGACCGCGCGGGCGAGCCCCCTGAGCAGCTGCTCCACCGAGCCGCCGTTTTCGAACCGCGCAATCAGGGCGTCGCGCTCGGCGCGCAGTTCGCTGCGCAGCGCGAAGCCGGTGTCGTTCATGACAAGTCGGTCAGGCGTCGGCGAGGATGGGCGCGGCGGCTTCCGCGGTCACGAACCGCGGCGGCGCGGGCATGCCGGCCGACTGCGTCATGATCTCGTAGCCCGACTCGGTCACGAGCACGGTGTGCTCCCACTGGGCCGACAACGAATGATCCTTGGTGACGATTGTCCAGCCATCGGCGAGTTCACGGATCTCACGCCGGCCGGCATTGATCATCGGCTCGACGGTGAACATCATGCCGGGCACGAGCTTCTCGAGAGTCCCGGGCTTGCCATAGTGCAGAACCTGCGGCTCCTCATGAAACTTGTGGCCGATACCATGGCCGCAAAATTCACGCACGACGCTGTAGCCGTGCTTCTCGGCATGCGTCTGGATCGCATGGCCGACGTCACCCAGGTACGCGCCGGCACGCACCTGGCGGACGCCGAGCCACATGCATTCGTAGGTGATTTCGCACAACCGGCGTGCCGCAATCGAGGGCTCGCCGACATAGAACATGCGGCTGGTGTCGCCGTGATAGCCATTCTTGATGACAGTCACGTCGATGTTGACGATGTCGCCGTTCTTCAGCACGCGGTCGCCCGGAATGCCATGGCAGACCTGGTGGTTGACCGAGGTGCAGATCGACTTCGGGTAGGGCCGGTAGCCGGGCGGGGCGTAGTTCAGGGGCGCCGGCGTGGCGCCCTGGCCGTTGACGATCAGGTCGTGGCAGAGCCGGTCGAGTTCAAGCGTCGTCACCCCGGGTCTGACATGCGGCGTGATGAAATCAAGTACCTCGGCCGCCAACCGACCGGCCGTGCGCATGCCTTCAATGTCGGTGGCGGTCTTGATGACGATGGCCATGGCCTCGGGGTCGATCCCTATGCGGTGACGGGCGCTTGCAGCCGAAGCCCGTATAATAGCGGGCTGCCTTTGTCGGGATGGGAACAGTCATCCCGAGACTATGGGCAAATCGCGCGCGCCTGCCCCCAAGGTGCTCGTCCGCAGTCGGTTCGGCCGACGATCGGAACGGGCCTCGGCCGGCGCGTTGGACCCAACCTTGGCCTGGAGCATCGGCATGTCAGTCACCATGCGTGAAATGCTGGAAGCGGGTGTCCATTTTGGACATCAGACCCGTTTCTGGAACCCGAAGATGGCACCGTACATCTTCGGTCACCGCAACAAGATCCACATCATCAACCTCGAGCGCACGCTCGACAACTTCCTGCAGGCTTCGAAGTTTGTGCGGCAGCTCGCCGCCAACCGCGGCACGATTCTGTTCGTCGGCACAAAACGCCAGGCGCGCGAGATCGTTACCGAGGAAGCGAGGCGCTGCGGCATGCCATTCGTCGACCAGCGCTGGCTGGGCGGAATGTTGACCAACTTCAAGACCATCAAGGCGTCGATCAAGCGCCTCAAGGAAATGGAGCAGACAATCGAAGAGGGCGGCCTGGAGCGAATGTCGAAGAAGGAGGCGTTGACATTCCAGCGCGAGGTCGACAAGTACAACACCTCGATCGGCGGCATCAAGGACATGACCGCGCTGCCGGACGCGCTTTTTGTCGTCGACGTCGGTTACCACAAGATCGCCGTCGCCGAGGCGGCCAAGCTCGGCATTCCGGTGGTGGCGGTGGTCGATACCAACCACTCTCCTGATGCAATTTCGTATGTGATCCCGGGCAATGACGACTCGAGCCGCGCGGTGCGCCTGTATACGCGCGGCATCGCTGATGCGGTGCTGGAAGGCAAGGCCACCTCGCTGCAGGGGGTGGTGCAGGCGACCACCGGCGACGAGTTCGTCGAGGTCGAGGCAGACGCCGCGTGAGCCACGGGATGGCGGTTCGCTGCGCCGCTGACGTCTTTCTTCGAGAAGGGGCGCAAGCCCCTTTTTTCTACTGCTGAAGCGAACAGATCAGATTCTTGGGAGCAGGCAATGGCGGAAATAACCGCGGGCATGGTCAAGGAACTGCGCGAGAAGACCGACGCCCCAATGATGGAATGCAAGAAGGCGCTCGCCGAGGCCGCCGGGGACATGGGAAAGGCCGAAGAGATCCTGCGCGTCAAGCTCGGGAGCAAGGCCTCCAAGGCGGCCTCTCGAGTCACCGCCGAAGGAATGGTCGCGGTCAATGTGAATGCCGCCGGCACTCTGGCGTCGATGGTCGAGGTCAACTGCGAAACGGACTTCGTCGCCAAGAACGAAGACTTTCAGGCCTTCGTGCGCAATCTTGCCGCGCTGGTGAGCGAGAAGAACCCGAGCGACGTCGCCGCACTGTCGGCGTTGCCGCTCGGGGCCGGAACCGTCGAATCGACGCGCGCCGCCCTGATCGGCAAGATCGGCGAAAACATGTCCATCCGCCGCTTCGCGCGGCTGCAGGCCAGGGGACGCGTGGCCAGTTATGTGCACGGCGGCGCCAAGATCGGCGTGCTGGTCGATGCCGGCGGCGGCGATGCAGAACTGGGCAAGGACATCGCCATGCATGTCGCGGCAAGCAAGCCCAAGTCGCTCGATGCCAGCGGCGTGCCGAAGGACCTGATCGACGCCGAGCGGCGCATTGCGATCGAAAAGGCGCGCGAAGCCGGCAAGCCCGAAGCGATGCTGGAAAAGATCGCCGACGGCAGCGTGCAGAAGTTCCTCAAGGAGAGCACCCTGCTGGGGCAGGTCTTCGTCAGGGCGGCGGATGGCAAGCAGACGATCGAGCAGCTGCTGAACTCAAAAGGGGCGACGGTGCACGGATTCGTGCTGTACGTGGTCGGCGAGGGGATCGAGAAGAAGCAGTCCGACTTTGCGGCCGAGGTGGCGGCGCAGGCCGCCGCTGCGCGCGGCTAGACGGAGCCGCGCGTGGGCGCCCCCGCACACAAGCGCGTCCTGCTCAAACTTTCGGGCGAAGCCCTGATGGGCGACGACGCGTTCGGCATCAATCCGGAGACGATCGAGCGCATGGTTGCCGACATCGCCGAGGTGGTGCAGCTGGGCGTCGAGCTGGCGATCGTGATCGGTGGCGGCAATATCTTCCGCGGCGTCGCACTGGGCGCCGAGGGCATGGATCGCGCCACCGCGGACTACATGGGCATGATGGCGACCGTCATGAACGCGATGGCCCTGCAGGACGCGATGCGGCGCGCCGGCATCGAGGCCCGGGTGCAGTCGGCGCTGAACATCGAACAGGTGGTGGAACCCTACATCCGGCCGAAGGCGATCCGCTACCTCGAGGAAGGTAAGGTCGTGATCTTTGCCGCCGGCACCGGCAACCCGTTTTTCACCACCGACACCGCTGCCGCACTGCGCGGATCCGAAATGGGGGTGGAGGTTGTTCTGAAGGCGACCAAGGTCGATGGCGTGTATTCGGCGGACCCCAGGAAGGACAAGAAGGCCACCCGCTATTCGACGATCACCTTCGACGAGGCGTTGGGCAAGCGACTGCAGATCATGGACGCGACCGCTTTCGCGCTGTGCCGCGACCAGAAACTGCCCATCAAGGTATTCAACATCACCAAGCCCGGGGCGTTGCGCCGGGTCGTGATGGGCGAGGACGAAGGCACGCTGGTGCACGTGTAACCGCGCGGACCAGCGCGTGGAAATGGAGGACAGAGCGATGAATACTGCGGAGATTCGCAAGACAACCGAGCAAAGAATGCACAAGTCGGTCGAAGCGCTCAAGCACGATCTGACGAAGATTCGCACCGGCCGTGCGCACACCGGGCTGCTCGATCACATCCAGGTCGACTACTACGGCGCCATGGTGCCGTTGGCGCAGGTGGCCAACGTCGGTCTAGGTGATGCGCGCACCATCACGATCCAGCCGTGGGAGAAGAAGATGGTGCAACCGATCGAAAAGGCGATTCGCGATTCCGATCTCGGGCTGAATCCGGCGACCACGGGAGATGTGATCCGGGTGCCGATGCCAGCGCTCACCGAGGAGCGGCGCAAGGAGCTTACGAAGGTCGTGCGGCACGAGGGCGAAAGCGCGCGTGTGGCCGTGCGCAATCTGCGCCGCGATGCGAACGCACACCTGAAGGAGCTGCTCAAGAAGAAGGAAGTCCCCGAAGATGAAGAGCGGCGCGCGCAGGAGGATGTCCAGAAGCTCACCGACAAGCACATCGCCGAAATCGACAAGCTCGTTGCCGAAAAGGAAAAGGAAGTCCTGACGGTCTGAGGCGTGCGACTTCCCCGGCGAACTCCGCCCCACCGTCAAGGACCTGTGCAGCCGACTCATCGCCCCGCGGCTCCGCGCCATGTGGCCATCATCATGGATGGCAATGGCCGCTGGGCTACCGCGCGACACCTGCCACGCGTTGCCGGGCATTCGCGCGGCGTCGACGCCGTGCGGCACGCCATCGAATCCTGTGGCCGCCGCGGCGTCGAGTACCTGACGCTGTTCGCGTTCAGCTCGGAGAACTGGAAGCGCCCGCAGGATGAAGTCAGCACGCTGATGAGACTCTTCGTGAACGCGCTGGAAAAGGAAGTCGGCAAACTCAATGAGAACGGCGTACGCCTGCGCATCATTGGCGACATGAATGCCTTCGATGCGCAACTGTGCTCCCTGATCGCCGATGCGCAGCAGCGCACCGCCATCAACGACCGCCTGCATCTGACCATCTGTGCGAGTTATGGCGGCCGCTGGGACATCACGCAGGCGGTGCGTGCGATGCTGGTGGCGAAGCCGGAGCTTGCCGCTCAGCCGGAGCGGATCGACGAGCGCACGCTCGCCTCCCACCTTGCCCTGGCGTTTGCGCCCGAACCCGACCTGCTGATCCGCACCGGCGGCGAGCGCCGCATCAGCAATTTCCTGCTCTGGCAACTGGCGTACTCGGAACTGTATTTTTCCGAACTGCTGTGGCCCGATTTCGATGCTGTCGCGCTGGACGCCGCGCTCGCTTGGTATGCGACGCGGGAACGTCGATTTGGTCGCACCAGCGCCCAGCTGGCGCCCACGACTTAGGCCTTCATGCTCAGGCAGCGCGTCATCACCGCGGTTGTTCTGCTTGTCGCCCTGGCCGGAGCGCTTTGGGCCGGCACCACGGCGTTCGCAGCAGCGATGTCGCTGCTGCTCGGCGCCGGCGTCTTCGAATGGTTTCGTCTGGCCCAGCACACGGCGACCACCGCATGGATCGCCGCCGTCGCGTTTGCGCTGGCATTGTTCGCCGTCGAAGCAACCGATGCGGCCACATCGGCCCTGGTCGTCCCGGCCTCGGCAGCCGCGCTGCTGATCTGGTGCGCCATTGCGGCACTCCTGGTTCGCGCCGAACGTGGCAGCGTGCGCGTATCGCGGCTTGTCGCGTCGCTCCTGGGCATCGTGCTGCTGGGTGCGGCAGCGGTCTGCGCGATGGAACTGTTGCGCCACGGCGTCGCGCTGCTTCTGTCCGCCCTGGCACTGGTCTGGATCGCGGACACCGCGGCGTACTTCGCCGGCAAACGGTGGGGCAGGACCAAGCTGGCGCCGAAGATCAGCCCGGGCAAGACCTGGGCAGGTGTCGCCGGCGCCCTGGCCGCCGTGCTGATTCTGGCGGTGGCTGCGGCGCTGCTGGCACCTGACTGGCCGATCTTCAGCACGCGCTTGCTGCAACACCTGCCGATCGCGATCGCGCTTGTCCTGCTGTGCGCATTGGTCGCCTTGTCGATCGTCGGCGACTTGTTCGAGAGCCTGCTCAAGCGGCAGGCCGGCGCGAAGGACAGCGGCAAGTCCTTGCCGGGGCATGGCGGGGTGCTCGATCGCATCGACGCGCTGCTGCCCGTCCTGCCCGCCGCCGCGTTGCTGGTCGCGAAGGTGGGCCTGTGAGGCACGTGACCATCCTCGGTGCGACGGGCTCGATCGGCGCCAGCAGCCTGGATGTCATCGCGCGCCACCCGGACAGATTCGCGCTCTTTGCTCTGACCGCGCAGAACAACGTCGAGGCGCTCGCGGATCTTTGTGCACGCTTCGCGCCGGCGATCGCCGTGGTCGCCGACGTGGCGAAGGAGTCCGCGCTGCGTGATGCGCTGCGCCGGCGTAGCCTGTCCACGCAGGCGCGTGCCGGCGCGGATGCGCTTGCCGAAGTGGCCGCTGATGCACGCTGCGACACGGTGATCTGCGCGATCGTCGGTGCGGCGGGGTTGCTGCCGACGCTGGCCGCGGCGCGTGCCGGCAAACGCGTGCTTCTCGCCAACAAGGAAGCGGTCGTCTGCGCCGGATCGCTCCTTCTTGATGCGGTCAAGCGCGGCGGCGCTGAGCTCCTGCCTCTCGACAGCGAACATAGCGCACTGCATCAGTGCCTGGCAGGTGCATGGGAGGCGCGGCGCGACGTTCGGCGCCTGATCCTGACCGCGTCGGGCGGGCCGTTCCGAACGCGGCGCGACCTCTCCCGAGTCACGCCGGACGAAGCCTGCGCTCATCCGAACTGGGTCATGGGGCGCAAGATTTCCGTGGATTCGGCGACCTTGATGAACAAGGGCCTGGAGGTCATTGAGGCCAGCTGGCTCTTCAACATGGGGCCGGACCGCATTGATGTGGTCGTGCATCCGCAGAGCGTGGTGCACTCCATGGTTGAATTCGCCGATGCCTCGGTCGTCGCTCAGTGCGGCACCCCGGACATGCGAACGCCGATCGCCTATGCGCTCGCGTATCCGGAACGAATTGACAGCGGATCCACGGCGCTTGATTTCCTCGCTTTGGGTGCCCTGACCTTCGAGGAGGCCGACCTGCAGCGCTTTCCCTGTCTGGCGCTGGCGTATGCGGCATTGCGCAGCGGTGCCGGCGCGCCGGTCGTACTGAACGCGGCCAACGAAGTCGCGGTCGAAGCGTTTCTTGCTCGGCGCCTGCCATTCATGCGCATCGCCGGTCTGATCGAAGACACGATGGAACGCGTTGAACGGTTCGCTCCGGCCGGCATTGATGATGTGCTGGCACTGGATCGCGAAGCGCGTGGCGTGGCGCGCGTGGCCGTCGAGCGCCTCTCTGCGCTGGCCGCCGGCTGAGGAAACGGGCGTGGCGCTGCTTTCGACCCTTCTGGCATTTTTCTTCACGCTTGGCGTGCTGATCATCGTGCACGAATATGGACACTATTGGGTCGCGCACCGCTGCGGCGTCAAGGTCTTGCGCTTCTCGATCGGCTTCGGCCGGCCCCTGTGGCGTCGCCTGCGGGGAGAAACCGAATGGGTGCTGTCCGCCGTACCGCTCGGCGGCTACGTGCGCATGCTGGACGAGCACGATGGCGATCTCGGCCAGATCGCGGCGGCCGATCTGCCGCGTGCATTCAACCGCCAGTCGGTCGCCAAGCGAATCGCCATCGTAATGGCAGGGCCGGCGGCCAACTTCCTTCTTGCCATCGGTGTCTACTGGTCGTTGAACGTCGTGGGCGTGCTGGAACCCCGTCCGGTCGTGGCGGCGCCGCCGATCGGCACGCCCGCTGAACGCGCCGGTTTTCGCGCCGGGGAAATCGTGCGGGCGATCGATGGCGAGCCCGTTCGCTCATGGAATGACGTCAATTGGCACGTCCTGCGCAGCGCAGTCGACCGCAAGGCGCTGGACGTGAGCGTCGAATCGTCGGGGGTCACGCGCGAACTCAGGCTTGACCTCTCGCAGCTTTCGCGCGCCGACCTCGAATCCAACCCGATGGCCCGTGCGGGCCTGGCGTTGTACGGCGGGCCCCCGCGCCTGGGGCGCATCACGGAGGCAAGCAGCGCCGAGAAGGCCGGACTGCGACAGGGCGATCGCGTCCTTGAAATCGATCGCAACCCCATGTCCTCCGCGGGTGCGCTGATCGAGCGCGTCCGCAGCTCGCCCGGCGCACCGCTCGAATTCCTGATCGAGCGCGATGGCGCGCAGCGCAGTGTGAGCGTCCTGCCGGCGAGCGTCGACGACCAGGGCAAGGTGATCGGCCGCATCGGCGCCGAGATCGCCGATCGTCCGGAACTGATCGAGGTGCAATACGGACCGATCGAGAGCCTCGGATTGGCGCTGGTTCGCACCTGGGATACGTCGGCGTTTTCGCTGCACATGCTGTGGAAGATGGTGACCGGCGAGGCCTCGTGGAAGAATCTTTCCGGACCCATCACGATCGCCGACTACGCCGGGCAGACGGCGCGGATTGGCAGTGCGGCGTTTCTCAGTTTCATTGCGCTTGTTTCCATCAGCCTCGGCGTGCTGAACCTGCTGCCCATTCCGATGCTCGATGGCGGGCACCTGCTGTACTATCTGATCGAAATCCTCAAGGGCAGCCCACCGGCCGACTGGGTCGTCGAATGGGGTCACCGCGCCGGCATCGGCGTGCTCGTTCTCCTCACCGCGCTGGCGCTATACAACGATGTCACGCGGCTGCTGCTCTGAGACCTCAGCGACCTTGAACAGAGGAATTCGTTCGCCCCGCCGTCGCTTCGATGGCATCGCATTCGCGTTGCGTGCCGCCACCGCGGCGGTGCTCGCGGCCTGGAGCCTCGCCGGCGCGGCACAGGAGTTCGTGGTGCGTGACATTCGCGTCGAAGGGATCCAGCGCACCGAAGCGGGCACGGTCTTCAGCTACCTGCCGTTGCGCGTCGGCGATCGCTATGACCCGGAAAAGGGCCAGGCGGCGATTCGCGCGCTTTTCGCGACCGGACTTTTCAAGGACGTCAAGCTCGAGGCCGACGGCGATGTGCTGGTCGTGATCGTCGAAGAGCGGCCGTCGATCGCCGCGGTGGAGATCACGGGATTGAAAGAGTTCGACAAGGACACGGTCAAGAAGTCGCTGCGCGAAGTCGGCCTGGCGGAAGCGCGTGTTCTCGACCGCTCGCTCCTCGAACGCGCCGAGCAGGAACTGAAGCGGCAGTATCTCAGCCGCGGCCGCTACGACGTCAAGGTGACCACGACGGTCACGCCGATCGAACGCAATCGCGTCAATGTCGCGATTACGGTGGATGAAAGCGAAGCGGCGAGCATTCGCTCGATTCGCTTCACCGGCAACAAGGCGTTCACCGACAGGCAGTTGCTTGCCGAGACCGAACTGTCGACGCCTGGCTGGTTCACCTGGTACACGAAGCGCGATCAGTACTCGCGCCAGAAACTGACCGGCGACCTGGAAACGCTGCGGAGTTTCTACCTGAACCGCGGCTTCCTGGATTTCAATATCGAGTCCACGCAGGTTTCGATCAGCGAGAACAAGCAGGACATCTTCGTCACCATCAACCTGGTCGAAGGTGAGCGCTACGTGATTTCCGAGGTCAAGCTGGCCGGTGAACTCCTCGGTCTCGACAACGAACTGCAGGCATTGATCGACGTGAAGCCGGGCGACACCTTCAATGCCGAGCGGCTGAACGTGGTGTCCAAGCGCATCACCGATCGCTTGGGTGCGTTGGGCTACGCCTTTGCCACGGCGAACCCCGTACCGGAGCCCGACCGCGAAAAACGCCTGGTCGGCTTCACCCTGTTCGTCGACCCGGGGCGGCGCGTCTACGTGCGCCGGGTCAACGTGACCGGCAATACGCGCACTCGCGACGACGTGATCCGGCGCGAGATGCGGCAGTTCGAGAGCGCCTGGTACGACGCGGAAAAGGTGCGCCTGTCACGCGACCGTATCGACCGGCTCGGCTACTTCGAGAAGGTCGAAATGGAAACGCCCGCCGTGCCCGCAGCACTCGACCAGATCGATGTCAACGTTTCCGTCAAGGAACGGCCGACCGGCAGCATCCAGGCCGGTGCCGGGTACTCGAGCACGGAAAAACTCGTGCTGCAGGGGAGCTATACGCAGCAGAACGTGGGGGGAACGGGCCACGCCATTTCCTTCGAGCTCAATACGAGCAAGGCAACGCAAACCTTCGCAATCACCCACGTCGATCCCTACGTGACGATCGACGGCGTCAGCCGCACCCTCGAACTGTACGATCGCAGGTCCGATCTGGCGCGCCTGAACCTCGGCAGCGTGGATCTCGAACAACGCGGCGCTGCGGTGCGCTTCGGCGTGCCGTTCACCGAGTTCGATATTGTCTTCTTCGGCCTCGGCTACGAAGGCACTCACATCAACCTCACCGATGCATCCCCGTACCGCTACATCGACTACGTAAACCGGTTCGGCGACAGTCCACAGGCAGTGATCAGCACCATGGGCTGGTCGCGCGACACCCGAGACAACCTTCTGGTGCCGACGCGCGGCCGTTATCAGCGGGCGTCTTTCGAGCTGTCATTGCCGGTGCTCGACCTGCAGTATTACCGCGCGACCTACCAGCTCCAGCAGTTCTACCCGATCACGAGTCGCTTCACGCTGGCGTTCAACGGCGAGGTCGGCGCTGGCGCTGGCTATGACGGCAAGTCGTATCCGCTTTTCAAGAACTTCTACGTGGGCGGCATCGGCAGCGTGCGCGGCTATCAAGCCGGGTCGCTCGGGCCGCGCGATGTGAACGGCGACCCGCTTGGCGGTACTCGCCGGCTCAACGGCTCGATCGAAGCACTGGCGCCGCTGCCGGGCGCGGATCGCACGTTGCGCGGACTGGCCTTCGTCGACACGGGTCAGGTATGGGGCGAGGGCAATCCAGTCAGACTGGGCGACCTGCGTGCCTCGGTTGGCCTTGGCATCGCATGGATTTCGCCAGTCGGCCCGATGAAGATCAGCTTTGCACTGCCGCTGCACACCCAGCCCCAGGATCGGCTGCAGCGCTTCCAGTTCCAGATCGGCACGGGATTCTGAACAAACCGATTCCTCCGCGCTGGCGCAGGGCGTGTGGCAGAATTCAAGACCTTCTGCGCACAGAGGCGCACATGAACAGTTTTGTTCGTTACGGGATTCGGCTGGTTTGTCTCGCGTTGCTCACGGTCGCGGCCGGCGCGCCGTTGGCCGCCGAGGAACTCAAGGTCGGCTACGTGAACTCCGAGCGCATCCTGCGTGATTCAATTCCTGCCAAGGCTGCGACCGCCAAACTGGAGCAGGAGTTTTCCAAACGCGATCACGAGCTCCAGGACGTCGGCGCCAAGCTCAAAGCGTCGGCCGATCGATTCGAAAAGGATGCGCCGGTACTGGCCGAAAGCGAACGCAGTCGGCGCCAGCGCGAGCTTGCGGAACTTGACCGCGATTTTCAGCGACGCCAGCGCGAGTTTCGGGAGGACCTGAACCAGCGCCGCAATGAAGAGCTGCAGTCCCTGCTCGAGCGCGCGCAGCGCATCGTGCGCCAAATCGCCGAGCAGGAGAAGTACGACCTGATCGTTCAGGATGCCGTGTACTTCAGTTCGCGCGTGGACATCACGGAGAAGGTGCTCCGAGCGCTGAACAACGGCAAATGAGTCGATGGCCGACGCGGGCCTTACGGTAGCGCAGCTTGCGGACGTCATCGAACGTCGCTCCCGTGGACGCCTCGTCGTGCAGGTGATCGGGGACCGCGCCCGCACGATCGACAGCGCTGCGCCCCTGGAGAATGCGCAATCCAATCAGCTGGCATTCCTCGCCAACCGCCGCTACCGCACCACGGCGGTGACGACGAGTGCAGGTGCCATCGTTCTGTCCGCGCCCGACCGGGCGCAGCTCTTCCCGTCAGAAGCGCCGACCGTCACGCTGATCGAATGCGCCGAGCCCTACGCCTGGTTCGCGTTTGCCGCGCAGGAGCTTGCGCCGGCCGTGCGGCAGACGGCCGGCATCGCGAAGTCGGCCGTCATCGATGCCGGCGCGCAGATCGATCCAAGCGCCTACGTCGGCCCGCACGCCACGATCGAGTCGGGCGCGTCGATCGGTGCACGGGCGCAGATTGGTGCCGGAGCGTTCGTCGGTGCGAACGTTCAGGTCGGGGTGGATGCAAGGATCATGGCCGGTGCACGCATCTACGCAAACTGCGTGATCGGCGCGCGCTGCCTCCTGCATAGCGGCGCCGTGATTGGCGCCGATGGCTTCGGCTTCGCGCCATTCGAGGGCGCATGGGTCAAGATCCCGCAGACAGGCCGAGTCGTGCTCGGCGACGACGTGGAAATCGGGGCCAACACGACCGTCGATCGCGGCACGATGGGTGACACGGTGATCGAAGAAGGCTGCAAGCTTGACAACCAGGTCCAGGTCGCGCACAACTGCCGCATCGGTGCCCATACGGTGATCGCCGGCTGCGTCGGCATCGCCGGCAGCGCCACCATCGGCCGGGGCTGCCAGCTGGGGGGCGCGGCCATGATTGCCGGCCACCTCTCGATCGCCGATGGCTGCGTGATCGGTGGCGGATCGCTGGTTTCGCGCAGCCTCCGTGCGCCTGGCTACTACAGCGGCTCGTTTCCGCTGATGAAGCATCGCGACTGGGAGCGCAATGCCGCACTGGTGCGGCACCTTGACGAGTTGCGCGACCGGATTCGCATACTGGAGAGCCAACTGAGAAAGGACGTGCCATCGTGATGGATATCCATGAGATCCTGCACCTCCTTCCCCATCGGTATCCGATCATCCTGGTCGACCGGGTGCTCGAGCTGGAGGTCGGCAAGAAGATCGTCGCGATCAAGAACGTCACGATCAACGAGCCCTTCTTCACGGGGCACTTCCCGCACTATCCGGTGATGCCGGGTGTGCTGATCATCGAGGCCATGGCGCAGGCGGCCGCGATCCTCTCGTTTCTCACTTTCAACAAAAGATACGATTCCGATTCGCTTTACTACTTCGCCGGCATTGATGGGGCCCGTTTCAAGCGCCCGGTCGAGCCGGGCGACCAATTACGGCTCGAAGTCGGATTGCTGCGCGAAATGCGCGGTGTGGGCAAGTTCGACGCCCGCGCGCTCGTCGACGGCCAGGTTTCAGCCGAGGCGCAACTCATGTGCGCGTATCGCAAGATGGGCCGACCCGCCAAGGACGGCTGATGGCGCGCGTGCACCCGAGCGCGGCAGTCGACCCGCAGGCGGAACTCGACGATGTCGAGGTCGGTCCTTTTGCCGTGATCGGCCCGCACGTCCGGATCGGTGCCGGCAGCGTGATCGGCGCGCATACCGTGCTGGGCGGCCGGACCACGATCGGCAAGCGCAATCGGATCTTCCCCCACAGCGCGCTCGGTGGCGTTCCGCAGGACATGAAGTACGCCGGTGAGCCGACGGAACTCGTGATCGGCGACGACAATACGATCCGCGAGTTCTGCACCATGAACCTGGGCACGGTGCAGGACCAGGGCGTGACCCGCATCGGCTCGAACAACTGGATCATGGCCTACGTTCACGTGGCACATGACTGCGCGATCGGCAACCACACGATCATGGCCAACAACGCACAGCTCGCCGGTCACGTGCAGGTGGGCGACTGGGCGATCATCGGCGGCATGAGCGGTGTGCATCAGTTCGTGCGCATCGGCGCGCACGCGATGTGCGGCGGCGGCAGCACGCTGCTCCAGGATCTGCCGCCGTTTGTGACCTGCAGCGGCGTGCCGGCGGATGCGCACGGAATCAACGTCGAAGGCCTGAAGCGCCGCGGCTTTGTCGCGGAGACGATCACGGCGCTGCGCCGTGCGTACAAGGCGGTCTACAAGGAAAACCGCACGATTGCCGATGCCTGCGGCGTGCTCGAGCAGATGGCGGCGTCCGGGGCCGATGCCGCGCCGCATCTGCGCGCGTTGCGCGATTTCCTGCAGTCGTCGCAACGCGGCATCGTCCGCTGACCGCGCACGATGGCGGGTTCTCTTCTCGCCTTCGTCGCGGGCGAGGCATCCGGTGACCTGCTTGCCGCGCCGGTCGTTGCGGCGCTGAAGGCGCGCCTGCCGCACGCGCGCTTTGCCGGCATCGCCGGCGAGCGCATGCTCGCGGCGGGTTGCGAACCCTGGTATCACGTGCGCGAATTGTCCGTGCGCGGCTACGTGGAAGTGATCAGAGAACTGCCGCGCCTGCTGCGCCTGCGCTCGGACTTGCGCGCGCGGCTGCTGCGCGAAAGGCCCGTGGTCTTCGTGGGCGTCGACGCGCCGGATTTCAATCTGCGGCTGGAAATGCAGCTGCGCGTCGCCGGCATCCCGACGGTTCAGTATGTCAGTCCATCGATCTGGGCCTGGCGGCCTGGTCGCATCGAAAAGATCCGGCGCGCAGCCGATCGCGTGCTTCTCGTGTTTCCTTTCGAGGAGAAGATCTACCGGGATGCCGGCATCGCCGCGAACTACGTCGGACATCCGCTGGCGGCATCGATCCCCATGCAGCCCGATCCGAATGCGGCACGGGCGCGCCTGGGACTGGCCGGTGGGCCTTGCATTGCCGTCCTTCCCGGCAGCCGCCGCGCGGAGGTCGCGCACATCGGCCCGACCTTCGTCGCTGCCATGGCCTTGATGGCCGCGCGCGAGCCGCGCCTGTCCTTCGTTCTGCCCGCCGCCGATCCGCCGTTGCGCGCCCACATCGAGGCACTGCTGGCGGCACATCCGGGCGCGCGCTCGCGCACGCACTTGATTGACGGCGATTCGCACACCTGCCTCGAAGCCGCCGATGCGGTGCTCGTCGCCAGCGGCACCGCGACACTGGAAGCGGCGCTGTACAAGAAACCGATGGTGATTTCCTACAAGATGCCGCTCCTGTCCGCGTGGATCATGCGCAGCCTCGGCATTTTGCCCTACGTCGGCTTGCCCAATATCCTTGCCGGCGAGTTCCTCGTCCCCGAGTTGCTGCAGGATGCCGCCACGCCAGAGGCGCTCGCCCGCGCGATGTTTGAGCAGCTGAACGACGGGCAACGCCGCACGGTGCTCGCGGCGCGCTTCGCGCAGATGCACGAAAGCCTGCGGCGCGACACGCCGGCATTGGCGGCCGAGGCAATCATGGCGACCATGCAGCGATGAGACAGGCGACGGCCGCAAACCTCTTCGAAGCGCCCGCGCGCATGCTCGGACTCGTGTGCGGCACGGACGAAGCCGGACGCGGGCCGCTCGCCGGCCCGGTGGTGGCTGCGGCGGTCATCCTCGATCCGGGCCGGCCCATCGCGGGGTTGCGTGATTCGAAGCAGCTCTCGCCCGCACGGCGCGAGGCCCTGGCGCTCGAGATTCGGGCGCGCGCCACGGCCTGGCAGATCGCCTGCAGCGACGTGGCCGAAATCGATGCATTGAACATCCTGCAGGCCAGCCTGCTGGCGATGCGACGTGCCATCCAGGCCCTCGAGCCCGCCGCGCAGTTCGCGCTCATCGATGGCAACCAAGTGCCGCGCCTGGCCATTCCGGCGCGCGCGATCGTTGGCGGTGATGCCCTCGAGCCGGCGATTTGCGCCGCCTCGATTCTGGCCAAGACGCATCGCGATGCACTGATGCGCGCGCTGGACGCCGAGTATCCGGGCTATGGATTCGCATCCCACGTGGGTTATCCGACGCCCGAGCATCTGGCGCGGCTGCGCGCGCTGGGCCCCTGCGCAGCGCACCGGCGTTCCTTCGCACCGGTGCGCGCCCTGCTCGGGCCCGCAGGCTGAGCCGATGCGCTTGATCACGTCCGACGCGAACCCGGTCTTTCGGCGCTGGCTGAAGCTCGCAACGCAGCCGCGCGCGCTGCGCGAACTGGGCAGGACGCTGGCCGAAGGCACCCATCTCGCCCAGGCGGTGCTCGACGCGGGAATCAGCATTCAGTCGCTGATTGCGCGGCGCGGGGCGCGCAGCCCCGAGGCTGAAGAACTCATCGCGTCGGTCGGTCGGTCGCGCGCGCCCGCTTTCGAGCTTGCGCCGCCCCTGTTCGATCGCCTGTCGCCGGTACAAACCAGCGTGGGCCTGATCCTGGAGATCGCAATTCCCTCGAGCGAGCTGCCGGCGACGATTGCGCAGGACGCGATCTACCTCGATGGGATACAGGACCCGGGAAACGCGGGTGCACTGCTTCGAGTCGCAGCCGCTGCCGGTCTACGCTGCGCGCTCGCAGCACCCGGAACCACCGCACTTTGGGCGCCACGCACCCTGCGGGCGGCCCAGGGGGCGCACTTTGCGCTGAAGCTGGTCGAAGGAGTGACGGCGGCGATGGCGGGCAGCGCGCTTTGCGGGTCGTGGATCGCCGCCACAGCCCATGACGCATCCCCGCTATGGACCGCTGCGCTGCCCGCCGGACCCATCGGCTGGGTGCTCGGCGCCGAGGGCCAGGGCGTGTCCGAGGCCATGCTGGCGCAGTGCCGGCAGCGGGTTCGAATTCCCCTGGCGGGCGGCGTGGAATCCCTGAACGTGGCCGCCGCCGCCGCCGTCTGCCTGTTCGAACGTCGCCGCCGGCTTGATCCCAAGCAGTAAAAGCGCCGTCGCGTGACCCCGGGGCACTTGGCGCGCGCCTTTTCATCGGTAAGAATCAACGCCGCTGCAGGACCGTCGGAGGCGATGATGTGGGGCGAGGCTCTCTTATCCAAGGCGCGCAAGGTTACGGCCCGGGCTGTGGGCAGCGGCCTCGAACGGCTGGCTGACACGCTGCGCGCCGGCGGTGGGCAACCGCTCGATGTGATCCTGCCGGACGGTTCGCGCATTTCATTCGGCCTGGCGCCGCGCGTCGTGATGAAAGTGAACGACGAAACCACGCTCGCCGCCCTGGCGCAGCCGACGCTCGCTTCGCTGGCTGAAGCGTTTATCGACGGACGCATCGACGTTGCGGGCGACCTGATCGACGTGTTGGCGGTGGCGGAGAAACTTGCCAGCGCCGGTGGCGCGCCGGTTACTACGCGGGTGGCCACGGCCTTCGGCAAGCACACGCCGAAAGTGGATCGCGCCGCGATCGGCTATCACTACGACGTCGGCAATGCGTTCTACCGCTTATGGCTCGACGAGCGCATGGTCTACTCGTGCGCGTACTTCGTGCAAGGCGATGAATCGATTGACGCGGCGCAGCTTGCCAAGCTCGATCACATCTGCCGCAAACTGCATCTGTCGCCCGGTGAACGCCTTCTCGACATCGGCTGCGGCTGGGGCGGACTCGTGCTTCACGCCGCGCAGCGCTACGGCGTGCGCGCAACCGGCATCACGCTGTCCGAGAACCAGCATGCGCTGGCGCGCGAGCGCGTCGCGCAGGCAGGCCTGGCAGATCGCGTCGAGATCCTGTTGCTGGATTACCGCGAAGTGGTCGCACGGTTCGGCGCCGATGCCTTCGACAAGATCTCCAGTGTTGGCATGTTCGAGCACGTCGGCATCCGCAATCTGGCGCAGTACTTTGAAATCGCCCGGCGCGCGCTGCGTGAGCGCGGGCTGTTCCTGAACCACGGCATAACGTCGAGCGACGTCGAGAATCGCCCGGTCGGCTCCGGCGTCAGCGATTTCATCGCAAGGTACGTATTCCCGCATGGCGAACTGCCGCACCTGCACGTCGCGGTGCGCGAGATGTCGGCGCAGGGCTTCGAGGTATTCGACGTCGAGAGCCTGCGACCGCACTATGCGAAAACCCTGGAACACTGGTCGCGTGGGCTCGAATCACGACTCGACGAGGCAGCGCAAGTCGTCGACCCGCGGCGGCTGCGCATCTGGCGCGCCTATCTGGCCGGCTGCGCCTACGGCTTTGCGCAGGGCTGGATGAACATCTATCAGCTGCTCGCCAGCAAGCAAACCCGTGCCGGACTGACGGATCTGCCGCTGACGCGCCGCTGGATCTACGAGTAGCGGGCGGTCATCCGATCCGCCGTTCCAGCCCGATCTCGTTCAGGATCGTGGCGGCAATCTCCTCGATCGACTTCGTGGTCGACGACATCCAGCGGATGCTCTCCCGCCGCATCATGTGCTCGGCCGCGGTGACCTCGTGGCGGCAATTCTCGAGGGACGCGTAACGGCTGTTGGGCCGGCGCTCGTGCCGAACCTCGGCCAGACGTTCCGGGGAGATCGATAGCCCGAACAGCTTGCGTCGGAAGGGGGGCAGCGCCGAAGGCAGCTGCTCGCGCTCGAAATCTTCCGGGATCAGCGGGTAGTTGGCGGCCTTGATGCCGTACTGCATGGCGAGGTACAGGCTGGTCGGTGTCTTGCCGCTGCGCGAAACCCCGACCAGGATCACGTCGGAGTGCTCGAGGTTGCGCGCCGACTGGCCATCATCGTGCGCCAGCGCGAAGTTGATTGCCTCGATGCGCCGATGGTAGGTTTCCGAATCGGACATCGTGTGCGAACGACCGATCGTGTGCGTCGACTTGATGCCAAGTTCGGTTTCCAGCGGCTCCACGAACGATTCGAACAGATCGAGGATCAAGGCATCGGCCTCGCGCAGCGCTTCGTTGGCGTCCGGATTGACGAGGCTGGAAAAGACGATCGGCCGCTTGCCGTCCCGGGCGCCGGTTTCGCTGATGCGCACCGCCACCTCGCGCGCCTTCTCACGCGTATCGACGAAGGGAATGCGGATCTTGCGATAGCGCAAGGTTTCGAACTGCGTCATCACGCTGTGGCCCAGCGTTTCTGCCGTAATTCCGGTGCCGTCCGAGACGAAGAACACCGTGCGTTCGGCAGGAGCAAGTCGATCCGGCATCGAGAGTCAGCAAGGCGCCACTCGCTAGAATGCGCCGCGCTGCGGGGTTTTGAACGCGGCGGATTGTGTCATACGGTTCGTGGGTGATGAGCCCATCAGAGGGAGAGCGAATGCAACGCGGCAAGTACGTCATTCCCTTCAGTGGGCTGCGAATGGCCGATGTCGAGCAGGTCGGCGGCAAGAACGCGTCGCTGGGCGAGATGCTGAGTCAGTTGAGCGAAGAGGGAATCCGCGTCCCCGACGGATTTGCCACGAGTGCCGAGGCGTTTCGCCTGTTCCTGCGCGCCAATGGCCTGGAGACCCGCATCCACGAGCGACTTGCCGGGCTCGATGTCAACGATGTGCGCGCATTGACCGAGGCGGGCACGCAGATCCGCGGATGGGTGTCTGCTGCCGTTTTCCCCGCCGAGATTGAATCGGAAATACGTTCTTTTTATCAATGGCTTAAATCAGGTACTTCAAGTGCAATATCACTGGCGGTCCGCTCCAGCGCGACCGCCGAGGACCTGCCCGACGCATCGTTCGCCGGCCAGCAGGAAACGTTTCTGAACGTGACCGGCATCGAAGCGGTGCTCGAGCGCATCAAGCAGGTGTTTGCCTCGCTCTACAACGACCGTGCGATCTCGTACCGCGTGCACAAGGGCTTTACCCATGCGGAGGTGGCACTGTCCGCCGGGGTGCAAAGAATGGTGCGCAGCGACCGCGGCTCGTCGGGCGTGATGTTCACCATGGATACCGAGTCGGGGTTCGAGGGTGTGGTCCTCATCACCGCGAGCTACGGCCTCGGTGAAACCGTGGTGCAGGGTGCGGTCAACCCGGACGAGTTCTACGTGCACAAGCCGATGCTCGCGGCGGGCAAGTTTCCGATCATTCGTCGCTCGCTCGGCTCAAAGCTCCTGAAGATGGAGTTCGATCCGAGCGCGCTCAACGGCCGCTCCGTGCGCACCGTCGACGTTGCCGATGCCGAGCGGCATCGCTTCTCCCTGACCGACGAAGACGTCCTCGAACTTGCCCGCTACGCGGTGACGATCGAGAAACACTACGGGCGCCCGATGGACATTGAATGGGGCAAGGACGGCATCGACGGGCGCATCTACATCCTGCAGGCGCGTCCGGAGACGGTGAAGTCGCAAGCCGCCGCGCATATCCAGCACCGCTACAAGCTGATGGAAACCTCGGCGGTGCTCGCGAGCGGACGCGCGATCGGGCAGAAGATCGGCATCGGTCGCGTCCGCGTCGTACGCGACATCGCCGAAATGGGCCAGGTCGAAAGCGGCGACGTGCTCGTCACCGACATGACCGATCCCAACTGGGAGCCGGTGATGAAGCGTGCCGCGGCCATCGTCACCAACCGCGGCGGGCGAACCTGCCATGCGGCGATCATCGCGCGCGAACTCGGCATCCCCGCGGTGGTCGGCTGCGGCGACGCGACGGTCGCGCTGAAGGACGGCGTCGTGGTCACCGTGTCATGCGCCGAGGGAGACACCGGCAACATCTACGAAGGCCGGCTGCAGATGGAGGTCGAGACCGTGCAGAGCGGCACCATGCCGACGCTGCCGGTGAAGATCATGATGAATGTCGGCAATCCGCAACTCGCGTTCGATTTCCAGGCGCTACCGAACCAGGGTGTCGGGCTGGCACGGCTTGAGTTCATCATCAACAACAACATCGGCGTGCATCCGAAGGCCGTGCTCGAGTACCCGAAGGTCGATGCGGAACTCAAACGCGCCGTCGAGGCGCTCGCCTTCGGCTACGCGAGTCCGCGCGAATTCTTCGAATCGCGCCTGGCCGAAGGCATCGCCACCATCGGCGCCGCGTTCTGGCCCAAGCCCGTGATCGTGCGGCTTTCGGACTTCAAGAGCAACGAATACAAGAAGCTGATCGGTGGCACACGCTACGAGCCCGACGAAGAAAATCCCATGCTCGGTTTTCGTGGCGCCGCGCGCTACATCGCCGAGAGTTTCAGCCAGTGCTTCCAGCTCGAGTGCCGGGCACTGAAGCGCGTACGCGACGACATGGGTCTGACCAACGTCGAGATCATGGTGCCTTTTGTGCGCACGCTGAAGGAAGCCGCGCGCGTGACCGAGCTGCTGGCGGCAAACGGCCTGAAGCGCGGCGAGAAAGGGCTGCGGCTGATCATGATGTGCGAAGTGCCGTCGAATGCGGTGCTGCCGGAGCGGTTCCTTGAGTTCTTTGACGGCTTCTCGATCGGCTCCAATGACCTCACGCAGTTGACCCTGGGCATCGATCGCGATTCGGGACTGGTCGCCGAGGGTTTCGACGAGCGCGACCCGGCGGTGAAGGCATTGCTCGCGCGCGCGATCAGCGCCTGCCGCGCGCAGGGAAAGTACATCGGCATCTGTGGCCAGGGGCCGTCCGATCACCTCGATTTCGCGCAGTGGCTGATGGAGCAGGGGATCGAGTCGATTTCGCTCAATCCTGACACCGTGGTCGAAACCTGGCGCCGGCTGGCGCGGGCCAGCTGAGGCTTGGGAGTTGGCCGTGAGCGCCTGGGTGTGGTGGTTCGTTCTCGGCTTCGTGCTCCTGATCGCCGAATTGATGTCGGGCACCTTCTACCTGCTCGTGATCGCCGTCGCGTTTGCGGCCGCCGGCGTGGCGAGCCTGGCCGGCATGCCGCTCGTGATCGAGTTGATCGTCGCCGCAGGCGTCGGCCTGGCCGGCTCGCTGTGGCTGCGCAATTCACGCTTCGGCCGCTTGGGGTCGCGCGCGCGCCGCGAGCCGCTGCAGAACCTCGACGTCGGCCAGACGGTGCGCATCGAGCAGTGGACGCCAGCCCGCACCGCGCGCGCGGCGTATCGCGGTGCGCAGTGGGACATCGAGCTTGCGCCGGGCGAGGACGCCGCGCCCGGCGACTTTGTGATTCGCGACGTTCGCGGCAGTCGACTGATCGTGACGCGCCGACCGGCGCAGTAGGACCTCTCCGGAGACATCCATGCCGTTCCTGCCAGACGGAGCAACGCTCGTTGCCTTGATCGTCTTTGCGGTCGTCATCACCTTCGTCATGAAGGCGGTGCGTATCGTGCCGCAGCAACACGCCTGGGTGGTCGAGCGGCTCGGCAAGTTCCATGTGACGCTGTCGCCGGGACTGAACATCGTGATTCCGTTCGTCGATCGTGTGGCCTACAAGCACAGCCTGAAGGAAGTGCCGCTCGATACCCCGAGTCAGGTCTGCATCACGCGCGACAACACCCAGTTGCACGTCGATGGCGTGCTCTTCTTCCAGGTCACCGACCCGCAGCGCGCCTCCTACGGTGCCAGCAACTACGTGGTCGCGATCACGCAGCTGGCGCAGACGACGCTGCGCTCGGTGATCGGCAAACTCGAGCTCGACAAGACTTTCGAGGAGCGCGAGTTCATCAATCACAGCGTGGTGTCCGCGATCGACGAAGCGGCAATGAACTGGGGCGTGAAGGTGCTGCGCTACGAGATCAAGGACCTGACGCCGCCGGCCGAGATCCTGCGCGCGATGCAGGCGCAGATCACGGCCGAACGCGAAAAGCGCGCGCTGATCGCCTCATCGGAAGGCCGCAAGCAGGAGCAGATCAACATCGCCACCGGCCAGAGAGAAGGCGCGATTGCCAAGTCCGAGGGCGACAAACAGGCACAGATCAACAATGCGCAAGGGGAGGCTGCCGCCGTCATTGCAGTGGCCGACGCCACCGCGGAAGCGATACGCAAGATTGCCAGTGCGATTCAGTCGCCGGGCGGCACCGAAGCCGTCAACCTGAAGGTGGCGGAGCGATACATCGAAGCCTTCGGTCACGTGGCCCGGACCAACAACACGCTGATTCTGCCCGCCAACCTTGCCGATGTCGGCAGCCTGATCGCAACCGCGATGACGGTCGTCCGGAGCCAGCCGAAACCGCAGTAGCGAGTGGCAAGTGGCGAGTCACGCGTGAGGCGAACCGCGGGTTGCGCGCTCGTTTCTCGCAACGCGAGACCTTTTGATGCCTGCACCTACCATCGTCGCCGGACTCAAGCAGATCCTTGCGCCCCACGTGCCCTTCTCGCACATGGCGGACGCGGATCTCGAGTTTCTGATCGCGCACGTCGAGGTGGCGTACTTCTCCCCGGGCGAAACGCTGCTGGCGCGCTCCGCGCAGGTGTCACCGCACCTCTTCATCGTCAAGCAGGGCCAGGTGCGAGGCCTGCGCGACGCCGATCCGGACAAGGTTGACTTCGAAGGCGGCCCCGGCGATTGCTTTCCGGTGGGTGCGTTGCTGGCCGAGCGTCCGGTTGCCCTGACGTACGTGGCGGTTGGGGACACGTTCTGTCTTCTGCTGCCGCGCGCGCAGTTCGAACAATTGACGCGCAGGAGCCAGGTGTTCCTTGATTTTTGCAGGAACCGGCTCGCCAGCCTGCTCGATCTGTCACGCCAGCAACTGCAGGCGAGCTACGCGGCCGAGGCGAGCGCCGAGCGCACGATGAGCACGCCACTCGCCGAACTGGTGCGTGGGGCGCCGATCGCCTGTCGTCCCGATGAGACGCTGCGCGACGCGCTGGAGCGCATGCAGGGGGCAGGCGTGGGCTCGATTCTCGTCACCGAGACGGCCTCGGACCCGGCGGCTGCGGGCGAATGCGACCGGCTGGTCGGCATCCTGACGCGCACCGATCTGGTCGGGCGCGTCATTCTTCCGGAGCTGTCTCTTGCGGCGCCGGTGCGCTCCGTCATGACGCCGGACGTGCTCTGGCTGCCGCACGATGCAACCGCCGCCGATGCCACCCTTCTGATGGCCGAGCACGCCGTTCGCCATGTGCCGGTGGTTCGCACGGTGGATGGCATGGCCAAGGTCATCGGTGTGATTTCGGAACGCGACCTTTTCGCGTTGCAGCGTCTGTCCGTGCGCCAGTTGGCAGCGTCACTGCGGAGCGCGGACGGCATCGCGGCACTGGCCGCGGTGGCCGCCGATGTGCGCGCCCTGTCGCATCACCTGGTTGCGCAGGGGGTCGACGCGGCGCAATTGACACGCTTGATCAGCCACCTGAACGACCAGTTGACGGTGCGGTTGCTTTCGATTGCCTGCACCCGATTTGCGCTCGGCGAAGACGCGTTCTGCTGGCTCGCGCTCGGCAGCGAAGGGCGGGGCGAGCAGACCATTGCCACCGATCAGGACAACGGCATCATTTACGCGAGCAAACCCGGTGAGCAAGGTCGCTGGCTCGAGCTGGCCGACTGGGTCAACCGGGGCTTGGCGGAGTGCGGCTTCCCGCTCTGCAAGGGCAACATCATGGCGCGCAATCCGCGCTGGTGCCTGACGCCCCGGCAATGGAGCGAGCTCTTCGCCGCATGGATCGATCGCGGCGATCCGCAAGCCCTGCTCGCAAGCAGTATCTTCTTCGACTTTCGCGGCATCTTCGGCAACGCGGCGTTGGCGGCCGATCTGCGGCAGAACGTCAAGGCGCACGCGGCAGGCAATGCACGCTTCCTGAAGCAGATGTCCGACAACGCGCTGCGCAACCGACCCCCGACGCACGGCGTGTTCGAGTCGCTGCTGGGCGCCGGCAGACGCGAAATGGTCGATCTGAAACTGAACGGTACCGTGCCGTTTGTTGACGCGGCCCGGATCTGGTCGCTGGCCGCCGGACTCACCGAAACGCGCACGGCGGAGCGTTTCCGGCGGCTCGCCCAGGTGGGCCGTCTGCCGTCGGCCGACGTCGCCGCCTGGATCGATGCATTCGAGTTTCTGCAGTTGATGCGTCTGCGTCGGCAGCATCGGCGCGGCGCAGAGGCCGCGGTCGGTCCGGACGACCATCCGAACACCGTCGACACCGGCACGCTGTCAACGCTGGATCGGCGCATCCTGAAGGAAGCCTTTCGCCAGGCGCGCCAGGTGCAGCAGCGGCTCGAACTCGACTATCCCGGCTGAGCGATGCGCGGCTGGCTCAAACGCGCATTCGCACGCCGAATCGACGATCCCGCCGCGGTGCGCTGGGTCGTCGTCGACGTCGAGACCAGCGGCTTCGATCCGACATCCGACCGTTTGATCGCGGTCGGTGGCGTGGCGATGCATGCCAACGGGCACGTGCTGCCGGGCGACAGCCTCGAGATCGTCTACCGCCAGAAGAGCGCCAGCTCGAAGGACAACATCCTCGTGCACGGCATCGGCGTCGATGCGCAAGCGAAGGGCGCCGATCCTGCCGAGGCGACCAGCGCGTTCCTTGACTTCGTCGGCCTCTGCCCCATCCTGGCATTCCACGCGCCATTTGACCGCGGCTTTCTGGCACGCGCCGTCAGGATCTTCGTCAATCAGCCGTTTGACAATCCGTGGCTTGATCTCGCAGAACTCGCACCGGCGCTCGAGCCTGCGGCGAACGCGAAGGCGCTGGACGAGTGGCTCACACGCTATGGCATTGCGGTCTCAGCGCGTCATTCCGCGGCCGCCGACGCCTTCGCCACGGCATTGCTTGCCGCCAAGCTCTTGCCCGAGGCGCGGCGGCAAGGGGCGCGCGATTTCAACGCGCTGCAGAGGCTCGCGCGCGAGGCGCGCTGGCTGCGATGACCAGGGTCGCGACCTGCAGCTCGCGCCTACTTGGCCCGGTGTTTGAGCAATCGCTGCTGCTGTCGCTTCCAGTCCTTTTCTGATTCGGCCTCGCGTTTCTCGTACTGACGCTTGCCCTTGGCCAGGCCGAACTCCAGCTTGATGCGCCCCTTCGCGTAATGCAGGTCAAGTGGCACCAGCGAGTAGCCTGCGCGTTCGACCTTGCCGATCAGCTTGCGGATTTCTTCGGCGCGCAGCAGCAGCTTGCGCGTGCGCGTCGGTTCGGGCTGGATATGGGTGGACGCGGTCTTCAGCGGCGTAATGTGCGCGTTCAGCAGGAATATTTCACCGTTGCGCACGATCACGTAGGCCTCGCGCAGATGGACCTGTCCGGCGCGAATTGCCTTGACCTCCCAGCCTTCGAGCACGAGCCCGGCCTCGAAGCGTTCTTCGATCGTGTAATCGTGCAACGCCTTCTTGTTCTGGATAATCGACATCGTTTGCGCTCCGACCCTCGTCCCGAATAGTCGCACGCTCATGCATCGCGTCGAACGCAGCGCCCTGGTTCCGTTCAGCTCCCGACAGATGTTCGAGCTGGTGGCCGCCGTCGAGGGCTACCCCGACTTTCTGCCCTGGTGCGTCGGTGCCCGGGTGCGGCCGCACATTGACGGCAGCTGGGACGCGACGATCGACATTCGCTACCGCGGCGCGCGCAGCAGTTTCACCACCCGCAACCGGCACGAGCCCCATTCGCGCATCGGCATGGAACTGGTGGACGGCCCGTTTCGGCGTTTGTCGGGTGAGTGGACTTTTCGGCAGCTGCGCGACGATGCCTGCCGGGTGCACCTGAGCCTGCATTATCAGTTCGCGGCCGGCGTGTTGGGGCGGGCGATCGCGCCCGTGTTCGAGGTCGTCGCCACCTCCATGGTCGATTCATTCACCCGGCGTGCGGAAGAACTCCACGGTGTCTGAGGCCGTGCTGCGTGTCTGCGTCGTGCTGGCCTTGCCGGGAAATGCGCAGGTTGTCGAAGTGCGACTCGCTGCCGGGGCGACGCTGCGCGATGCCGTCGCCGCATCCGGTGTTCTGAGGCCGGCCGACCTCGCGAGCGATTCGCTGACGGTCGGGGTCTTCAGTCATGTCCGGCCGCCTGATTCGCGGGTGCGCGATGGCGATCGGATCGAGATCTATCGTCCGCTGAAGATCGACCCCAAGGAAGCGCGGCGCCTGCGTGCCGAGATGAGAAGGAAGAGGAAGAAACCCTAGTTGCAGCTGCTCGCGACGCGCGCGCGCACCCGGGCGAGCTCGTCGGCGCGCCCGGCATCGTCGAGCACCACCGGATTTCCCTGTGCGTCGGTCCGCGCTACGCGCAAGCCGTCTTCCAGCGCGCGCGCATAGCTGCGCGAACGCTCGCAATCCTGCGCAAGCTGCTGCTTGCGCGCCTGTTCTTCGCTCGCCTTCTTCTCGGCGGCGACACGCTCCTGTTCGCGCTTGCGCGCCTCCATTTCCTGCTCCGCCAGGCTCTTGGGGGCGTTAGCGGCCGCGGGTGTCGCTTTCTGGCTCTTTCCCGCGGTGTCGGCCTTGCCCGGCGCCGGCTTTTCGTCCGTCACGTAGATCGGCGCCGACGGCCGTACCGGCTCGGCGGATGGCTGGCGCACGATCTGGCTCGGCTTGACGTTCGCGGGCGGCGGCTTATCCGAAAACACCAGTCCGCCGCTGTCGTCGCGCCACGTCCATTGCGCGGCGACCGACGTGGCGCAGGCGACCAGGATGGCGGCGACAAGGCTTTGCGCAAGGCGATTGCTCATGGTGGCTCCCAAGGGTCGCGCGGATTCTGCGGCCGCGGCGCCCCGGCTGCAATAGTCCGTCGGACCGATCCACAACGTCTGAACCGGCAGGAGCGCCGACGCATCTGCGTATAATTTTGTTTTGCGTCACGAGGCTCCCCATGCGGCTAGTCCAGAAGGCTCTGACCTTCGATGACGTTCTACTGCTGCCGGCACATTCGACCGTCCTTCCGCGCGAGACCCGGCTCGCGACCCGACTCTCCCGCAACATCACCCTGAATCTGCCGCTCGTCGCGGCCGCGATGGATACCGTCACCGAAGCGCGGCTGGCGATCGCGCTGGCACAAGAGGGCGGAATCGGCATCATCCACAAGAACATCACCCCGAAGCAGCAGGCCGACGAGGTGTCGAAGGTCAAACGCTTCGAGGCCGGCGTGCTGCGAGATCCCATCACGATTCCGCCCGACATGCGGGTGGCGGACGCCATCGCGCTGCAGCGAACACACAAGTTCTCCGGACTGCCCGTGCTCGAGGGCAAGCGCGTCGTCGGCATCGTTACCAACCGCGACCTTCGCTTCGAGACGCGGCTCGATGCTCCCGTGCGGGAAATCATGACGCCTCAGGCACGCCTGGTGACCGTTCGCGAAGGCGCAAGCCTCGAGGAGGCCAAGACGCTGATGCACAGACACCGGCTCGAGCGGGTGCTGGTGGTCAACGGCGGCTTCGAGCTGCGTGGTCTGATCACGGTCAAGGACATCACCAAGGCGACCGAGCACCCCAATGCCGCCAAGGATGAGCAGGGCAAACTTCGTGTCGGTGGCGCGATCAGCACCGGTCCGGACTCCGACGAACGCGCCGAGCGGATGGTGAAGGCCGGCGTCGACGTTCTGATCGTCGACACCGCACACGGCCATCATCAGGGCGTCCTCGATCGCGTCAGGTGGACCAAGAAGAATTTTCCGCAGGTCGATGTGGTCGGCGGCAACATCGGCACGGCGGAGGCCGCACGCGCGCTGCTTGATGCCGGCGCGGACGGCGTCAAAGTCGGTATCGGGCCGGGATCGATCTGCACCACGCGCATCGTCGCTGGCGTCGGCGTTCCGCAGATCACCGCGATTGCCAATGTCGCCAAGGCCCTGGAAGGCTCGGCGCTGCCGTTGATTGCCGACGGCGGCATCCGATATTCGGGCGACATCGCCAAGGCGATTGCCGCCGGCGCCTATTCCGTGATGATGGGCAGCATGTTCGCCGGCACCGAAGAGGCGCCGGGCGAAGTGATTCTGTATCAGGGCCGCTCTTACAAGAGCTATCGCGGCATGGGCTCCCTGGGTGCGATGAGCCAGGGCTCGGCCGAACGATACTTCCAGGACAACGATGCCAACGTCAACAAGTTCGTGCCCGAAGGCATCGAGGGCATGGTGCCGTACAAGGGCAGCGTGCTGGCGATCATCTTCCAGCTGGCCGGCGGTTTGCGTTCGAGCATGGGCTACTGCGGCTGCGGAACGATCGAGGAGATGCGCACCCGCGCGCAGTTCTGCGAAATCACCAGCGCCGGCATGCGCGAATCGCATGTGCACGACGTCAAGATCACCAAGGAGGCGCCGAATTACCGCGTCGAGTAGCCTTTGCGCGTGGCCGGCGCACTGCACGAAACGTCCAGGCCGATGAGCCACGAAAAGATCCTGATCCTCGATTTTGGCTCCCAGGTCACGCAACTGATCGCGCGCCGCGTGCGTGCGGCCAAGGTCTATTGCGAGATTCATCCCTGCGACGTCGGCGCCCAATTTATTCGCGATTTCGCGCCGAGGGGAATCATCCTCGGCGGCAGCCACATGTCGGCTTACGAAGAGGCCACTGACAAGGCCCCCGACATCGCGTTCACCCTCGGCGTACCGGTGTTCGGCATCTGCTATGGCATGCAGACAATGGCGCAGCAACTCGGCGGCCGCGTCGAGGGCGGCCACCAGCGGGAATTCGGCTATGCCGAAGTGCGTGCGCGGGGGCACACGAAACTGCTCGACGGCCTGCAGGACTTTGCCGCCGATGCGGGCCACGGCATGCTCAAGGTGTGGATGAGCCACGGCGACAAGGTCACCGAACTTCCGCCCGGCTTCACGCTGATGGCCTCGACGCAAAGTTGCCCGATCGCGGGCATGGCGGATGAGTCGCGCCGCCTCTACGGCGTGCAGTTTCATCCGGAAGTCACGCACACGCTGCAGGGCCAGGAGATCCTGACCCGCTTCGTGCGTGACATCTGCGGCTGTCGCGGCGACTGGAACATGCCGGACTACGTGACCGAGGCGGTGGGGCGCATACGGGCGCAGGCCGGTGATCAGGAGGTGCTCCTCGGCCTGTCGGGCGGCGTGGATTCCAGCGTCGCGGCGGCGCTGATACACAGGGCGATCGGGCGGCAATTGACGTGTGTGTTCGTCGACACCGGGCTGCTCAGGCTCGGTGAGGCGGCGCAGGTCGTCGATACGTTCCAGGCGCACATGGGACTGAAGCTCATCCACGTTGACGCGGGCGAGCGCTTCATGAGCGCACTAGCGGGTGTCGCCGATCCCGAGGCAAAGCGTAAGATCATCGGCCGCGAGTTCGTGCACGTGTTTCAGGAAGAAGCAGCGAAACTGCCGAACGCGAAGTGGTTGGCGCAGGGCACGATCTATCCAGACGTGATCGAATCGGCCGGTGCCAAGACCAAGAAGGCGACGACGATCAAGAGCCATCACAACGTCGGCGGGCTGCCCGAAACGCTGCACCTCAAACTACTTGAACCACTGCGCGAACTGTTCAAGGACGAAGTGCGCGCGCTGGGCGTCGCGCTCGGCCTGCCGCATGCGATGGTGTATCGCCATCCGTTTCCCGGCCCGGGCCTCGGCGTGCGCATTCTCGGTGAGGTCAGGCGCGAATTCGCCGACCTGCTGCGCCGCGCCGACGCGATCTTCATCGACGAGCTGCGCGCGAGCGGGTGGTACGACAAGACGAGCCAGGCATTTGCGGTCTTTCTGCCGGTGAAGAGCGTCGGCGTGATGGGCGATGGACGCACCTACGACTACGTCGTTGCGCTGCGGGCGGTACAAACGCAAGACTTCATGACCGCGCACTGGGCCCACCTGCCGCACGAGTTGCTTGCGCGGGTGTCGAATCGCATCATCAACGAGGTGCGTGGCATCAACCGCGTCGTGTACGACATTTCGGGGAAACCGCCGGCCACCATCGAGTGGGA
>Ga0209048_10000139_pt1 | contig 74828 bp, 84 predicted proteins | sample FrelakmetCRP12CR_FD_187146 | JGI IMG/M metagenome (GOLD analysis project Ga0209048, IMG submission 187146) | Freshwater lake sediment microbial communities from the University of Notre Dame, USA, for methane emissions studies - CRP12 CR (SPAdes)... | ecosystem: Environmental > Aquatic >...
CATGTACATCGATACTTCTTGATCAACGAAAACGAACCGGCCTAACGGCCGGACTTAAAACCAGGCCGGGTTGACAGGAAGTCCCTTAGAGGCTGCTTCTCAAAAGACTGAAGGTCGGCTCAGGGCACGTGGCTGCCGGTGAGGTCGTAAATCCCCAAGCCGGAATTGACGGCACATTTTTGCGTCGCACAATAAATTGCCACCATGGCCGTGCAATTCGATTAGCTCTGATCAATCCAGTCCGTCCACCGGTTAATCCGGTAGCCAGTTTATTGCGAAGCCAATCTAGGCGACAATAGCGGCTTTCGTGCGTTCGGTTCCAGTCCATCGGCGCGGGGTATCAATAAAAATAGCGGGTATCTTAGCGGGTATCAAACACGATAGTCTGGAGCGCTAGCCTTATAAAACAAAAGGATGACCGCTATATGCTGCTCATGATCGACAATTACGATAGCTTCACCTACAACCTCGTCCAGTACTTCGGCGAGCTCGGGCAGGAGGTGCAGGTTTACCGCAACGACGCCATCACCATCGCCGAAGTAGCGCGTCTGAAACCGGATTATCTGGTGATTTCGCCCGGCCCCTGCGCGCCGGCTCAGGCGGGCATCTCGCTGGCCGCCATCCGCGAATTCGCCGGCAAGATTCCGCTGCTCGGCGTCTGCCTCGGTCACCAGTCGATCGGCGAAGCCTTCGGCGGCAAGATCGTGCATGCCAAGCAACTGATGCATGGCAAGGTGTCTGCGGTCCACCACAAAAACAAGGGTGTTTTCAAAGACCTGCCCAACCCGCTGACCTGCACTCGTTATCACTCGCTGGCTATCGAGCGCGAAAGCCTTCCCGATTGCCTGGAAATCACCGCGTGGACCGACGATGGAGAAATCATGGGTGTCCGTCACAAGACGTTGGCTGTCGAAGGCGTCCAGTTCCACCCCGAATCGATCCTGACGGAACGCGGTCACGACCTGCTCAAGAACTTCCTGGAAGAATTCAAAAAATGACCCCGCAAGCCGCCCTCCAGCGCGTGATCGAACACCGCGAAATTTTCCACGACGAAATGGTCTCGTTGATGCAGCAGATCATGGGTGGCGAAGTGACGCCGGTCATGATTGCCGCCATCATCACCGGATTGCGCGTCAAGAAGGAAACCATCGGCGAGATAGCTGCTGCGGCTACGGTGATGCGCGAACTGTCGACCAAGGTCCAGTTGGCCGATACCAGCGGCCTGGTCGATACCTGCGGTACCGGTGGCGATGGGGCGCATACCTTCAATATTTCCACCGCCGCGATGTTCGTTGCCGCCGCCGCCGGTGCACGAATCGCCAAGCATGGCGGGCGTTCGGTTTCCAGTCAGTCGGGCAGTGCCGACGTACTGGAGGCGCTCGGCGCCAATATCAACCTGAATCCGGAGCAGGTCGCGCAGTGCATTTCGGAAACGGGCATCGGCTTCATGTTCGCCCCTAATCACCATAGCGCGATGAAGCACGCCGCGCCGGTGCGCCGCGAGCTCGGCGTGCGGACGATCTTCAATATTCTTGGTCCGCTGACTAACCCGGCCAACGCACCGCAGCAGGTGATGGGCGTCTTTCACCCCGATCTGGTCGGCATTCAGGTTCGTGTGCTGCAACGCCTCGGCAGCCAGCGGGCGCTCACCGTGTTCGGCCGCGAAGGCCTCGACGAAATTTCGATTTCCGGCCAGACGCTGGTAGGCGAATTGAAGGATGGACGGGTCAGTGAATACGAAATCCACCCGGAGCAGTTCAACCTGCCGGTGCATGACCCGAAGGTGCTACAAGTTGCGGGTGTCGAAGAGTCGAAGGCGATGCTGCTTGGCGCGCTGAACAACAAACCAGGCGCGCCACGCGACATCGTTGCGCTCAATGCCGGCGCCAGCATTTACGTCTGCGGTCTGGTGGAAACCCTGGATGACGGGGTCGAGCAGGCCTTCGAGATGATTACCTCGGGCGCGGCACGAGCCAAAGTCGATCAATTCGTTAGCTGTACCAAGCAATTCGCATGAGCGATATCCTCGACAGGATTATCGCCACCAAGCGCGAGGAGGTCGCCGCTGCCCTGATCACCAGGCCGCTGGCCGTGGTTGAAGACGAGGCTGCCGCCCAGTCGGCGCCGCGGGATTTCGTCGGTGCCATCCGCCACAAGATCGCTTGCGGTCAACCGGCGGTTATTGCCGAAATCAAGAAGGCCAGCCCGTCGAAAGGCATCATTCGCCCCGACTTTCACCCGGCCGAAATCGCCCGCAGCTATGAGATGCATGGCGCCGCCTGCCTTTCGGTGCTGACTGACAGGCAATATTTCCAGGGATCCCCGGAGTATCTTCAGTCCGCCCGTGCCGCCTGCGCGCTACCGGTGCTGCGCAAGGACTTCATGGTCGACCGCTACCAAGTCGCCGAGGCGCGCGCGATGGGGGCGGACTGCATCCTGCTCATTGCAGCCGCGCTTGGCCTCAAGGAAATGCAGGAACTGGAAGCCCAGGCGCACGCCTGCGGCATGAGTGTGCTGGTCGAAGTCCATAACGGCGAGGAGCTCGATGCCGCGCTGCAGCTTGAAACGCCATTGCTTGGCATCAATAACCGCAATCTGCGCACATTCGAAGTCACGCTCGATACGACGCTGGGACTGCTGGCACGCATTCCGGCTGATCGCATCGTCGTCACGGAGAGCGGGATTCTCGGGCCTGCCGACGTGGCGCGGATGCGCGCCAACGGGGTCAATGCCTTCCTGGTCGGTGAGGCGTTCATGCGGGCGCCGTCTCCCGGGGAAGAACTGGCACGTCTGTTTGCCTGAAGCTCAGTCGCTCATCATGTTGCCGGCTTATTGACGGCGCGCTTGTCGACTGCCAAACTGAACGGGAACCGTCGCTTCGACGGCAGGGATCGAATGAGCCAGTCCAAGCCTACCTTGTTTCGCGGATTAAGTACTGCCGGGTTCAACCCGGAAGACGACGCCGAAACACGTCTGAAAAAGTCGCTGCTGGTATTTGCCACCGGTCTCGTATCGCTGGGATCGATGCTGTGGCTGTTCCTTTACTGGCAAATGGGCCCGAAGTTCTCTTCGACGGCGCCCTTCGTTTTCCAGTTGCTGCTGGTTTCCAACCTGATCTTTTTTCTCAAGAGCGGTAATTTCAATTTTTTCCGCTACTCGCAACTGGCGCTTTTCCTCTTCATGCCCTTCGTGGTGCAGTGGAGCATAGGCAACTTCATCACGGCCAGCGGCATCAGCCTCTGGGGTCTGCTGGCTCCGATCGGTGCCGTGCTGTTCTTCGGCGTGCGCGAATCAGCGGCGTGGTTCTTCGCCTACATCTTCCTGACCGCACTGTCCGGATTCTTTGATTACTTCCTCGCCGACAGTATGGTTGCGAGTGGGCCGCAGGTGCCGATCAGAGTCAGCGTCTTCTTCTTTGCGCTTAACTTCGCGGCGGTTTCGACCATCGTTTATCTGCTACTCCGCTACTCGACGCAGGAAAAGTCCAAGGCGCAGGCCAGCCTAGAGGAAACCCACCGGCTGTTGCAGGACGAGCAGGATCGTTCCGAGCGCCTGTTGCTCAATATCCTTCCCGGTCCCATCGCCGAGCGCCTGAAACACGAGAAACAGACGATTGCCGACGGCTTCGCCGATGTCACCGTGATGTTCGTCGATATCGTCAATTTCACGAAGCTGGCCGAGGGCATGTCGCCGCAGCAGGTCTTCGCCATGCTGAATCGAATCTTCTCGTCGTTTGACGAACTTGCGGAGAAATTCGGCGTCGAGAAGATCAAGACCATCGGCGATGCCTACATGGCCGCCGGCGGGCTCAACAATGAGCAGGGTAACTACTCGCAGGCCATCGCCGAACTGGCGCTGGCGATGAGGGATGTGTTGCGCAACGATTTCGAGGTCAACAGCCTGCGCCTGGAAGTGCGTATCGGCATCGGTACCGGTCCGGTCGTCGCCGGGGTGGTCGGCAAGAAGAAATTCATTTACGACCTGTGGGGCGATACCGTCAATCTGGCCAGTCGCATTACCAGCGAAGGCGTGCCGGGCATGGTGCATGTGGACGAGGCCACCTATCGGCGGCTAGTGGACCGCTTCGAATTCCGTGAACCGCAGATCATCCATCTGAAGGGCAAGGGCAATACGCCCGTGTACCAGATTGTCGGCCCCCGGAGCGTGCCGTTGTCGACGGGTGCGACGGTCAGTTCTGGCGCGCCAGCCTGAATATCACCGCGCCCGACCGGTTTTCAGCCAGGTTCAGCAGGTAGCCGGCTTCCGCGGCCTGTTTCGCTGCATGGTAAAGACCGATGCCTAGCCCGAATTCGGACTGGACCGGTTCGCGGAACAGCGCGTCGGCGATCGCCGGGGCGATGGCTTGGCCGGTATCGCGCACACTTAATTCCAGATTATCACTCTCCAAAGGGGCTTCCTTTTGGGTGCGGTCGACGGTCAAATTGACCGATATTTCAATGCCGTTTTCGTGTTGTCGCTTGGTCAGCGCATTCTGCAGCAGGTTTTCGGCGACGCTGTCGAAAAGTGCGCCGGGCAACTCGGCAGCGCCGCGCAAATCTTCTACCCATCGAATGTTGTTGCCGGCATGGCGGTCCTGCAGGCGTCCCCACCACTCGGCAGCGGAAATCCCGCTGCTGATCTCGATCTGGGGGCGTTGCAACTTGTCGAGTGTTGACTTCAGGCGCTCGGCGATCTGCGGCAACTGGCGCGCCAGCAACTGCGCCACCGCAGCCGGATCTCCGGGCTGCGCTGCCGCATAGCAGAGGGTTTGCAGCGACTGCAGCAGATTCTTGACGTCGTGCGTCACGCGGGCGCCGGTTTCGTACACCGCTTGCAGGTAGCCCATGCGCTGCAATTCGTGGGTCTGGAACTTGACGAGGTAGAACTCGGTTGCCAGACGCAGCAGCCATTCAACGTGCCAGCGCATCGCCGGGGAGGGCGTGTAACGAAAATAGACAGTCAGGCTGACATCGTCGCGCGCATATTCCTGGGTGTTCGGCGAGACGACGCCGAACTCTCCCGAGTCGCCGCTCGCCCGCCATCGGCAGCCAACGACCCAAGGCATGCGGTCGAGTTGCCCGATGACCGTGGCGAGGAAGCGCACCGGGTGGCTCTCTTTCTCGCTGGCCTCCGCAAGTTGGATCAGCCATTGCTCGAGCGGCAGGCCCATCGAGAGCAGGTAGCGTGAGAATGCCGAACCGATCCCCGAAAAACCGCCGCGCGGATTCCACGCCCAAGCCAGCACAAGCAGGGCGGCGGCGATGGAGAGCGAGGTCTGGGCGAGCGCTTCGACGTAGCTGATGCCGGCAACGAAGGTGAATGCCAGCGCGCCGAGCACGAAGACGGCAAGCGCCAAAAAGACCAGCATGCCATAGAAGAGGTCGAAGGCATCGCCGGCCTGGTGGCGTTGCGGGTGGGCGGGAAAAGCGGGCAGCAACACGAGCAGAGCCGGCATGTAGAGGCCAATCGTCGTTCGCGGCAGGGGGTCCAGGACGACCGTCGGGGACACCTCCGGAACGACGCCGAAAATGATCAGGCACACCAGGTAGCCAAAGGCTAGGAGATAACCGCTGCGTTCGAGGCGACTACTGGTCCATAGCACGCGGCCACCGATCACGGCGGCCAATGCGCCGCACCAGATCAGTATCAGCCAGGGGTTGAGCAGCCAGGTCGAGGCGAGCACGGCGGCCAGCAATATTCCACCCTGGCGCGAGTTCATACGCCGTTCGCCGGCGACGAACGGTTGCCACAGCAGAAAAAGGCCGAACGCCACAATCCACAAGATGCGGACAGCCGGCAGTTTCCAGCCGCCAAATGCAAGGAAGTGGAGCAGCAGCAGGTGGCCAGCCAGCAGAAAATGCGGCTGACGCAACCACCACGGGATGGTGCTTGATGGGTTGGCGGTGTTCATGTTTTCAACAACTGTTGATTTTTCGACAGGGTAAACGTAATTTTCCGGCGCTGAAACCGCTATTTGTCTATGCTTTCGTCAGGCACGGTACTTGCTAATAACTAGGCAGAAAGAATCAAACGGAGAAAAACATGAAAAACAGTCAAAGCGGTTTCACGCTTGTCGAAATTGCCATCGTGCTGGTCATCATTGGCCTGCTGCTGGGTGGTGTGCTCAAAGGGCAGGAACTGATCAACAGCGCCAAGGTGAAAAACCTTGCCAACGATTTCCGCACCATCCCGACCATGGTATTTGCCTATCAGGATAAATTCCGGGCGCTTCCCGGGGATGATCGCGCTGCTTCGACTCACGTAGCCGGGGTGCCCCTTGCGACCAATGGTGACGGCAATGGCCGAATCGATGGTGCCTGGGATGCAGGATCGACCGATGGGAATTGCGTTACGGAGTCATGTAATTTCTGGCAGCATGTGCGGCTCGCCAACCTTGCTTCGGGGTCGACTAATCCTGCAGCAGCAGGGGCAGATTTTTTCCCCAGAAACTCGGAGGGTGGAGTCATCGGCATCACCGGGGTATCACCGATTGCCGGATGGGCTGGTAACTTCTTCGTGTGCTCCACAAACATCCAGGGACGCTTTGTCCGGCAACTTGATATCACGTCGGATGATGGCAATACGACGACTGGAAGCATCAGGGTCATTGCACTGGTGGGAGGCGGCGCCGTAGCAGCCAACCTGACTCCCGCTGAAGATGCTAATCTTTACACAGTCTGTTCTTCGAACTAGAACACAAGCCACTGAACAAGCCCGCTTCGGCGGGTTTTTTAATTCTGGAGAAGCCGTTCCTCGGCGGCGGTGACTGCTTCCGGGTCGCCGAGCAAGACGACGACGTCGCCTTCCTGGAGCCGGGTTTCCGGTGCCGGTTCGACGGCGCGGATACCGCGGCGGCGAATGGCGCTGACCTCGCAACCGAATGCATCCAGGTCAAGGTCGTCGAGAGTTCGCCCGATTGCCCCCGCCCCCGGCCCCAAGAGGACTGAATGCAGGCGGGGCTGGTGATGGTCGTCCATTTCATCGCGATCATGATCGCTCGCGCCACGATAGAAGCCGCGCAACAGGCTGTAGCGTTGCGAGCGCGTCTGGCGAATGCGCTTGAGTACGCGATTGAGCGGAACGCCAAGCAGCACCAGTGCGTGCGAAGCCAGCATCAGGCTGGCTTCGAGCGCCTCGGGAACCACCTCTGCCGCACCTGCCCGCGACAGCCGCTCGATGTCGCGTTCATCGGCGGTGCGGACAATAACTGGTATGTCCGGCCGCGCGGCCTGAACGTGGAACAGAATCTTTTCGGCCAACGGCGTATCACTGAGGGTGATGATCACCACGCTGGCCCGCATCAGGCCGGCTGCAATCAGCGCGTCCTTGCGTCCGGCATCGCCGAAGACGACGGTTTCGCCACCGGCGGCTGCTTCGCGAACGCGATCGGGATCGAGGTCGAGCGCAATATAGTTGATCCCTTCTTGTCCCAGAAAGCGTGCCAGGTACTGTCCGCTGCGTCCAAAGCCGCAGAGAATCGCATGCTTTTCGGTACCCATCGATTGGGCGGCGATCGTCGTCAGTTGCATCGAACGCATCATCCATTCGCTGGCGACGAAGCGCATGACCAGTTTTTCGCTGAAGTGAACGATGAATGGCGCGGTCAGCATGGAAAGAACAAGGACAGTCAGCGCCGCTTGCTCGACGACCTTGGGCATGTGGGCGATTTCACCGAGCAGCACGAAACCGAACTCGCCGCCGGCACAGAGCCAAAGGGCAGAGCGGATGGCGTTGCCGGGTGTCGATCCGAGACGCCAGGACAGCAGCCCGACGACCACGCTCTTGATGACGAGCAGACCGATCAGTACGGCCAGTACCTGCCACCACAAGCCAACTAGAATTTGCAGATTGAGCTTGACGCCGATGGTTACGAAGAAAAGGCCCATCAGCACGTCGCGGAATGATTTGATGTCCTCCTCGACCTGCAAACGGTATTCGGTCTCGGAAATCAGCATGCCGGCAACGAAAGCGCCCAGCGCAAGAGACAGCCCGGCCAGTTCGGTGAGCGTGGCAAGGCCCAGAGTGATCAGCAAGACGTTGAGGACGAACACTTCGGACGATTTGGCGCGGGCCACGAAGTGGAACCACTTGCGCATCAGCTTCTGGCCAAAGACGAGAATCACCGCGAGCACGACGATAGCTTTGAGCAGAGCTAAACCGAGCAGTATCGCGAGCTTCTCCGGCGGCTGAGTCAGCGCAGGGATGATGACCAGTAAAGGCACCACCGCCAGATCCTGGAAGAGCAGAACGCCCATGATTTCACGGCCGTGCGCCGTATCGAACTGCATGCGCTCGGCCAGCAGCTTGGTCAGGACGGCGGTCGATGACATCGCGAAGACGCCGCCGAGCGCGATGCCGAGTTGCCAATTGATACCGAAGATCATGACCAGGACGGTGATCAGCACCATGCTGACGACGACCTGTAGCAGCCCCAGCCCGAACACGATGCGCTTCATCGCGTAGAGCTTGGGCAAGGAGAACTCGAGGCCGATCGAGAACATCAGGAAGACGACGCCGAATTCGGCGAGATACTCGGCGCGATGCACGTCCTGCATCAGGTTCAGCGCATGCGGGCCGACGACGCTGCCGACCAGCAGATAGCCGAGTACCGGCGGCAGGTTGAAGCGGCGGCAGATGACGACCGCCAGCACCGAGGCGCCAAGAAGCAGGAGGACGAGGGAGAGCGCGCTCAAGGCCGTTTCGCTAAGTCAGGTATACTTCGGCCATCATAACCGTAGCAAGTCCATGAACCAAAATTTGAAAGCCGATCATTTTTCACCGGAACGTGCGCTGGCGCTCGGTCGCCAGACGCTGAGCATCGAGGCTGCCGCGGTCAACGCGCTGGTGGGCAGGATAAACGGCGAATTCACGGCGGCGGTTGAACTCATTCTCGGTTGTCACGGGCGGCTGATCGTCAGCGGCATGGGCAAGTCCGGTCATGTGGCGCGCAAGATCGCGTCAACCATGGCCAGTACCGGAACGCCGGCTTATTTCGTGCATCCGGCGGAAGCCAGCCATGGCGATCTCGGGATGATCACCCGCGACGACATCCTGCTGGCGCTTTCGAATTCCGGTGAATCGGAGGAACTGCTGCGCATTGTGCCCTTGATCAAGCGTCAGGGCGCGCGCCTGATTGCGATGACCGGCGTGGCGACCTCGACTCTCGCCCGCGAAGCCGATGTTCACCTTGATGCCGGCGTCGAGCAGGAGGCTTGTCCGCACAATCTGGCGCCGACGGCGAGCACGACTGCCGCACTGGCGCTCGGCGATGCGCTGGCGGTCGCACTGCTCGATGCGCGCGGCTTCGGTCCGGATGACTTTGCCCGCTCCCATCCCGGCGGCTCGCTCGGGCGCCGCTTGCTGACCCATGTTCGCGATGTCATGCGCAGTGGCGACAGCGTGCCGACGGTAGGCCCGCGGACCGGTGTGGCCGATGCGATCCTCGCCATGTCGCGCGGTGGCTTGGGACTGGTGGCAATCCTCGATGATGCCGGGCGGACGCTGGGTATCTTCACTGATGGCGACCTGCGGCGTGCCTTCGAAAAGCGGATCGACCTGCAGACCGCGCGCATCGACAGCGTGATGCATGCGGACCCGCGCACCATCGGCCCTGATCGTCTCGCCGTCGAGGCTGTGGAAATGATGGAGCGCTACCGCATCAACGCCCTGCTGGTAGCCGATGCGGATGGTCGCCTGCTCGGCGCGCTCAACATGCATGACCTGTTCACCGCCCGGGTAATCTGATGGATGCCCGGACTCGCGCCACGCGCATCAAGCTGATCGCTTTCGATATCGACGGCGTGATGACCGATGGCGGCCTGCACTATACCGACGACGGTCACGAACTGAAGACCTTCAATGTCCAGGATGGTCTTGGCCTCAAGCTCCTGCAGCGCGCCGGGCTCGAACTGGCCATTGTCACCGGCCGCACCTCGGGCGTCGTTGCAGCGCGCGCCGCCGATCTCGGCATAGTGCATGTATTTCAGGGGGTTACCGACAAGCGTGCGATTGTCGGTGAGCTGCTGGAAAGACTCGGTATCCACTGGCCGGAGTGCGCCTTCATGGGCGACGATCTGATCGACCTGCGGGTCATGGCCCATTGTGGTTTGGCGATCGCGCCGGCCAACGCGCGTCCGGTGGTTCGTGAGCGAGCCAATGCGGTGACCGACAGCGGCGGCGGTCACGGCGCGGTGCGCGAGGCCGCGGAATTTATTCTTGCCGCACAGGGCAAGCTCGAAAGCCTGTTCGCGGACTACCTCGACGCGCAATGAAAATCGGGGCTAGCCAACTGTTCACGATAGTCCTGCTGGCATTGCTGGCCGGACTCAGCTTCTGGCTGGAGAGGGCGGTCGCGCCGGCCGAAGTCAAGCGCGACGGAAAATTGCGTCACGACCCCGACGCCATCGCGGAAAACGTCCTGATGCGCCAGCTGGACGAGGAGGGGAGGGTCAAGTACCGTCTGACGGCGCCGCATCTCAACCACTTTCCGGATGACGACTCTTCCGAACTGAAAAATCCGATCCTTGTTCACTATCGCCCGAATGCCGCGCCGGTCACCGTTTCGGGCGACAATGCCCGGGTCACCAGCAAGGGACAGGTGGTTTTTCTGTGGGATAACGTCAACGTTACTCGCGCCGCGACCGCCGAGCGACCCGCCGCCGTTGCGCGGATGCCCGATCTGACCGTTCAACCTGATGACGGCATCGCGTTTACCCAGAGCCCGGTCGAAATTAATGAAGAAAAATCCTGGGTCAAGGGGGTGGGCATGCATCTGGACAACAACACCTCTACCTTCGTGCTGCAATCACAGGTCACTGGCCTGTACTATCCGCGTCGAGTGCAAAAATGAACTCCCGAATCGTCACCTCCCTGATTCTTGCCATCCTGTGCCAGCCGGTCCTCGCCGAGCGCGCTGACCGTGACAAGCCGCTGCAGCTCGAAGCCAACCGGATATCCATCGACGACGCCAAGAAGATCCAGATTCTCGAGGGCGACGTAATCGTAATCAAGGGCACCATGGTGCTGCGGGCCGACCGTGTCGTCATCACCGAGGACCAGTATGGCTTCCAGAAAGGCGTTGCCTTCGGCGGCAAGGACGGTCTGGCGCGCATCCGGCAGAAGCGTGAAGGAAAGGACGAGTACACCGATGGCGAAGCCGAGCGCATCGAGTACAACACCAACAATGAAGTCGCCGAATTCTTTCACCGGGCCTGGGTCAGGAGCGGCGAGGATCAGGTCAGGGGCGATTACATCTGGTATGACGGCATCAGCGAGAAATATCTGGTGACCGCCGGCCAGAACCGAGACCCGAAAGCGCCGCCGGCCCGGGTTCGCGCGATCATCCAGCCGAAGAACAAGGCGGATCAGCCGGTCGATTCCGGCCCGCGCCTGGACCTGAAAGGGGCTGGTGGCCTGGGCGCCCCAGCGGCCCGTAACTGATTTTTCCAGGCGCTGCTGCATCGCAAAATGCTGTTCGCACAGGGGTCTTCTAGTGAATCATAAGCCACTGATTTGGATCGCCAAAAATTAAATTGTTGCAGTGCAGCAAAATGCTTGACATTTGGCGAATCAGCTTTATAATTGAAATCATGTTGCAGTGCAGCAAAGCGTGATTCTGCTCCCTGCAATGGCTTGTCCAATATTCGCATTCACTATCAATTCAGGAGATTCCACCATGTTCACCACCCCCGAGCAATTCGCCGCCGCCAACAAGGCTACCGTTGATTCCCTGCTGTCCGTGGCCAACACCGCGCTGGCTTCCGCAGAGCGCATCGCCGCCCTGAATCTGAACACCGCCCGTTCCATGATGGAAGATTCCGTCTCCGGCGCCAAGGCCCTGATGGGTGCCAAGGACGTTCAGGATGCCATGTCCATCCAGGCGTCGCTGGCCCAGCCGAACGTCGAGAAAGCGGTTGCCTACTCCCGTTCCGTGTATGAGATTTCCGCTCAGACCCAGGAAGATATGTCCAAGATGATCGAAGCCCAGTTCGGCGACTTCCAGAAGACCGTTGCCGGCCTGCTCGACAAGGCTGCCAAGTCCGCTCCGGCTGGTTCCGATGTTGCGGTTGCTGCTGTCAAGAGCGCCATCGCCGCCGCGACCTCCGCTTTCGACAACATGAACAAGGCCGCCAAGCAGGTTGCCGAGATCGCTGAAGCCAATGTTGCCGCCGCGACCAGCGCGACCGTCAAGGCAGTTGGCGCTGCTGGCAAGAAGAAGTAATCAGCTGCAAGGGCCCCCGCCTCGGTGCGGGGGCTTGTTTCATCCCCACCCAAAACCAGACTGGAGAAGATGATGAACAAACCGAACATGGAACAACTGGCTGCCGCGCAAAAGGCTAACGCTGAAGTGATGACTGCCCTGCTGCGCACCGCTTTCAATGGTGTCGAGCGCCTGACCGCCCTCAATATGGCTGCCTCACGCGAATTTTTCAACAACACGGTCAGCAACGCCCAGCAGCTCCTGAGCGCCAAGGATCCCAGCGCAGCCGCCAAGCTCGGCGGCGACCTCGCGAAGCCGAATGCGGACAAGTGGGTGGACTACTCGCGTAGCGTGTATGAACTGGTTGCAGGCATGCAGAAGGAACTGACTTCCGTGATGGAGTCCCAGTACGGAAGCTTCACCAAGAACGCCAGCAGCGCCGTCGAAAAGGCAACTGCCAGCGCGCCGGTCGGTGGTGATGTTTTCGCGGCGACGATGAAGTCGATGCTGAACGCTTCGACCAAGGCTTTCGACAATATGACCTCGATGGCCAAGCAATTGTCCGATATTGCCGAAGCCAATATGGCTACTGCCGGCAAGATGACGGGCAAGGCGGTCAGCGCCACTACCGCCGCTGCCAAGAAGGCCGCCAAGTAAATCCGCGGTTTTCCCCGCACATAAAAAACCCGCGAATTTCGCGGGTTTTTTATGTCGACCGTGGCAGCCTGGCTATGGGCGCCAGGTCCAGTTGATTCCCCGCAGTTCGACCTCGACGCGGATTTCGTCCATTGCCTTGTCGACCAGCAACGGCTCGCCCTCGACGCCGAGTTCAAGATGCCTGCGCTCCCGGTTGGCAATCGATGGCAGCGAGAACAGGCGCAAGCTCGGGTAGTCCTTGACGATCCGCTCCATGAGGTCGAGTAGCGCGCTCTCGTAAGCAGTCGGCCCGGTTAGCATGATGGCCTTTTCGACCCTGCCCGCGACCGGTTGGAACAGATCACGGTGGAAGGTATCAAGCGCCCATTCGATCATCGGATGGGCCATCTGCGGAAAGCCCGGCACGAAATAATGCTCGTTGACCATGAAGCCCGGAATCCGGTTGAAGGGGTTGGGGATGATCTTCACGCCAGCCGGGAAGGTCACCAGTAGTCGGCGCTGATCGTTGATTTCCTCGCCATTGAAGCGGGCCTTGAGTTCCTCATAGCCTTCAGGGTGCAAGACCAGGTCGACGCCCAGTGCTGCGGCAACCGCCTGACGGGTGTGGTCATCCGGCGTGTTGCCGATGCCGCCGCAGGAAAATACGATATCGCCGGCGGCCATGGTGCGTCTGAAGGTCGCGCTCAATCGCGCACGGTCGTCGCCCAGATATTCGACCCACGACAGACGCAGGCCGCGCGCGCCGAGCATCTCGGCGATTTTCGCGAAGTGCTTGTCTTGGCGCTTGCCCGAAAGAATCTCGTCGCCAATGATGACGGCGCCAAAGATACGGCTCATGCTCGTTCTCCCTGAATGGTGACCACGGCGCCGCCGCGCGACCGGCGCAGGGTTTCCAGCCCGTAATGAACGAATGATAGCGCCGCCAGCGCCGGCACCAGCAAGCCAATGATCGGCACATGGGCGAGCAACGCCATGGTCAGTCCGAGCATGAACATCGGCCCCTTGGCTTGTGGCTTGAGAACCGCCCATTCTTCGGGCGTCGCGTGCAGCGACAGCGCATCGTAGGCAAAGGTGCGGCGGTTGTACCAGGCCATCAGTAGTAGGGGCAAAACCAGCGATAGCCCGGGAACGATCCACAAGGGCAGGGTCAGCAACCAGCCGGCGATGAACAAAATCGATGCCAGAACGCTGTTGACCGCAGCCGCCACGAAACTGTCCTTGCCCATCGGCGCCACGTCGCGGTAATCGGTTTCCGCGAGTTGTTTGAGCAGCAGCGGCATGATGACGATGGCGGCGAGCAGCGAGGCGGTCAGGTAGGCGCAGGCGAAGATCGCCATCCACGCCCCCATGTAAGCCAGTAGTGTCGCCAGCCAGGCGATCCCCCAGCCGATCAGGATGGTCATCGGCTGGTGGCCGAGCAGCCAGTCCACCATCAGGCTGAGCCCGTAAACGGCCAAGGCGATCCACAAAACTAGCGAAACCAGTGCCGGTGCCAGCACGTAAGCCCAGATGCGGCCGCTACGCAGGCTCGCCAGCGTGCGCATCAAGGCCAGAACGACATCAGCCATGCTGAATTCCCTCCCATTGTTTTTGCAGGCGCTTGACAGAGACCGGCACCGGCGTGCGCAGTTCCTGGGCGAACAGGCTGATGCGCAATTCTTCGAGCAGCCAGCGAAACTGTTCGATCTGCGGGTCGGCGGCGCCCAGTTTGGCGAGCTGGATGGCGCGCCGCTCGTAACTGGTCCACAACGGCGCGTATTCGGCCAGAAAACGCGCATCACGCGCCGGATCGGCCTTCAGCTTGTCGAGCCTGACCTGGATACCCTTGAAATAGCGCGGATAGTGCTGCAGCCGCTCGAACGGTGTATCGGTCACAAAGTTCTTCCCCATCAGTCGCTTGACCTGTGCCTCGATGTCCTGCATCGCCGCCGCATGCGCCTTGAAGGCCGGCAACTTCTTGATCACGGCCTGCCATTCGGTCAGCACCGTGCCGACCATGCGGCAAACCTCCTGCATGATCAGCCCGAGCCGTGCCTTGCTGTCGCCGCAGCGGCTCTTGAAGGCGTTCGGCGTCGTCGGCAGCGGCTCGCTCAGGCAGGCGCGCTCGAAGGTCAGGGCGATGATCTGGTTCTTGAGGTCGTCGGCGCTGCCCAGCGCCATGTACTGCATGGCCATCTGGCTCAGGCCGGGGATGTTCTTGTCGAAATACTTCACCTGATCGCGGAATTGCAGCATGAACAGGCGAAGCAGGCCGGCGCGATGGGCGGCCGCCGCTTCCTCGGCGGAATCGAAAACCTTGAGGCTGACGCTCTCGCCCTCGTCGGTCAGGCCCGGGTAGCCGAGCACGGTCTGCCCGGCGACCGGGACTTCCATCAGCTCCGGCAACTCGCCGAACGTCCAGTCGGTCAGCTTGGTGTATTCCGAGGGCGTTTCGTGCAGTTCGGCAAACTCGTCCTTGGCCTGCCGGCCCCACTCGGCGCGCAAGGCAACCAAACTGCGGTTCATGTCGAGCTGGCGGCCATGCTCGTCGATCAGTTTGTAGTTCATCGAAAAATGCAAAGGCAGCGCGTCGGGCCGGAAGGAATCCGGCGTCACCGCCCAGCCCCGGGCATTCAGGCCACGCGCTTCGAGGATGTGGTCGATGAGCGGCGTGATCAGTCCCTGATTCATCTTCTTTTCGTTGCATGTCACGGTCGACATGAATTCTTCGACAAATTCCGGCACCGGCACCACTTTCGCCCGAATTTTCTGTGGCAGCGTCTTGATCAGCTGAACCAGTTTTTCCTTCAATAGCCCCGGCACCAGCCATTCCATGCGCAGCGCGGGAATCTGGTTCAACTGCGCCAGCGGCAGGGTCAGCGTCACGCCGTCGCGCGGCGAACCTGGCTCGAAATGGTAGGTCAGCGTGTAATCGACGCCACCCACTTTCAGGTGATGCGGGAAAGCCTCGGTCGTCACGCCGGCCGCCGAGTGGCGCATCAGGTCGTCTTTCGACAGGTAGAGCAGCTTAGGCGTCTCGCGCTCGGCTTCCTTGCGCCAGTGGTCGAAGGTGGCGCCGTTGTGGATGCCCTCGGGAATCAGGTGATCGTAGAAGGCGAAAATCAGCTCGTCATCGACCAGCACGTCCTGCCGGCGCTGCTTGTGTTCGAGGTGCTCGATCTCGCGGATCAGCTTCTGGTTGTGCTGGAAAAACGGCCAGCGCTTGGCGAAAGCGTCGTCGATTTCCTCACCGACCAGCCCTTGCCGGATGAAAATTTCGCGCGCTTCGGCCGGCGCCAGCGGGCCATAGTGGATGCGCCGTTTCGGGTTGATGACCACGCCGTAAAGCGTCGTCCGCTCCCAGCCGGCGACCTGCATCGAGCGCTTTTCCCAGTGCGCGTCGAAGTAGCTGCGCTTGATCAGGTGGGCGCCCACTTTCTCGATCCAGTCCGCTTCGATGCGGGCGACGCAGCGGCCGAAGAGCCGTGTCGTCTCGGTGATCTCGGCCGCCATGATCCACTTGCCGGCCTTTTTCTGCAGCGGTGACGAAGGGTGGATCAGGTAGCGGATGCCGCGCGCGCCGAGGTAATAGCCGGACTCATCCGACTTGCAGCCAAGGTTGCCGAGCAGGCCGGAAAGCAGAGCCTGATGGATGGCCTCGAAGGTGCCGGGAATTTCGTTTTCCTTCCAGCCCAGTTCGGCCACCATCGCATGCAACTGCCCATGCACCTCGCGCCACTCGCGCAGGCGCAGGTAGGAAAGAAAGTGCGCATGACAGTTGTCGACCAACTGCTTGTTGGTCTTCTTGTGGTCGACGGCATTCTGGAACCAGTTCCACAGCTTCCACCAACTGAGGAATTCCGATTTTTCGTCCGCAAACAGCTTGTGCTTCTCGTCCGCCGCCTGCTGGCGCTCCTGCGGGCGCTCACGGGGATCCTGCGCCGAAAGCCCGGCGGCGATGACCATCACTTCCTTCAGGCAACCGAGATCGCGCGCCGCCACCAGCATCCGGCCGATGCGCGGATCGAGCGGCAGTCTGGCCAGCGACTGGCCGATCGGCGTCAGTACATTCTCTTCGTCCAGCGCGCCCAGTTCCTGCAGCAAGGCATAGCCGTCGGCAATCGCCTTGGCCGGCGGCGGTTCAAGGAAGGGGAAGCTCTCGACATCGGTCAGGCGCAGCGACTTCATGCGCAGGATGACACCGGCCAGGCTCGATCTCAGAATTTCCGGATCGGTGAAGGGTGGGCGGGCGTTGAAATCCAGTTCGTCGTACAAGCGGATGCAGACGCCCGCCGCTACCCGGCCGCAACGCCCCGCCCGCTGCTGAGCCGCCGCCTGCGAGACCTTTTCGATCTGCAACTGCTCGACCTTGTTGCGGTAGGAGTAACGCTTGACCCGGGACAGCCCGGTGTCGATCACGTAGCGGATGCCCGGCACGGTCAGCGAGGTTTCGGCCACATTGGTCGCCAGCACGATGCGCCGCTGGCCGCCCGAGGGCTTGAAGATGCGGTCCTGATCAGATGCAGAGAGGCGCGAGAAGAGCGGCAGGATTTCCGGGGCGTGGGCGGACGACAGTCCCGGCCGGGCCAGCGCATGCTTGCGCAAGGCCTCCGCCGCTTCGCGAATTTCCCGTTCGCCGGGCAGGAAGACGAGGATGTCGCCACTACCCAGACGGGCTACTTCGTCGGCTGCATCAACGATGGCATCGTAAAGATCGCGCTCGTCGTCCTTCTTTTCTAGGTCGGCGACCGGCCGGTAACGCACCTCGACCGGGTAGAGCCGGCCAGAAACCTCGATCACCGGCGCCGGTTTGCCATGCAAGCTGAAATGCTGTGAGAAGCGCTCGGCATCGATGGTCGCCGAAGTGATGATTACTTTGAGGTCGGGCCGCTTGGCGAGCAACTGCTTGAGGTAACCGAGCAGGAAGTCGATATTCAGGCTGCGCTCGTGCGCCTCGTCGATGATGATAGTGTCGTAGGCGCTCAGATAAGGATCGGACTGCGACTCGGCGAGCAAAATGCCGTCGGTCATCAGCTTGATCCAGCTATCCGCGGTCGACCGGTCTTGGAAGCGGATTTTGACGCCGACGCCAGCCCCGACCTGGGTCTTCAGCTCCTGCGCCAAACGGGTCGCCACCGAGCGCGCCGCCAGTCGCCGTGGCTGGGTGTGGCCGATCAGCCCGGCGCCGCCGCGCCCCAGTTCGAGGCAGATTTTCGGCAACTGCGTCGTCTTGCCGGAGCCGGTTTCACCGCAGACGATGACCACCTGATGCTTCTTGATCAGCGCGGCGATTTCGGCCCGCCGTTCATTGACCGGCAGGTCAGCCTGAAATTCGGGTTTGGGCAATGAAGCCTGGCGCTGCGCCAGTGCCGTCCGCGATTTGCTCAGCAGCGCTGCAAACTCGGCTTGCAGTTTTTCGCGTTTTTCACCCGTCGACCGCAACAGGCTGCGCTGCAGGCCGTGCAGGCGACCATAATCGGCCGTCAGGCACGGAAGGCGCTCGGCGGATTCCGGCAGTGCTTTTTTTTGTTCGGTATGGTTTGACATCGTTCGGCGTGCACCACCGTAAGCCCCGGGGCGGCAAGCGCGTTGTTCCTGCAAGAGTCGAGCCGCGAATTGTGCAGCAAAATCCTGCCTCGATCCATGCACTCAAGCGCAAAAAGCGCTCCACCGGAACGGCGACGGACGGCAAGCGGCTATACTCCTCGCATGTTCAACCCGACAAGCGCGATTTTCCGCCATGGCAATTTTTCGCTGTAACAAATGCGCTCACATTCAGGAACAGCCGGATGGTCAGGTGGGCGACACGATGGCCTGCCCGCGCTGCAACAATCCGGCACCGGTTTATGGCACCCTGTTTTTCATCGGCCGGCTGCTCGACAAGTATTTTGATGCACAGCGTGAGCTTATTCGTCTTAAAGCCCCGGTGGCAGTTGACGCACCGGGCCAGGCGACGCCCGCCAACCCGCCCGACGCGCTGGATGCCATTGACCTCTCCAATACCGATCACCTTGCTACCGAGTTGCAGCACGGGCCGATCGTCGACTGGTTCGCCCACAAGCAGATCAAGGTGCAGGCCAATTTGCGGGGCGTCGATACCACGGGGTTTTTCGACGAGATTGCGGTCGCTATCGGCAGCAATCTGGGGGTATTGAAGGAAGTCGTCGAGCGGCTGCGCTGGGCGCAGCAAAAGGAGTACGCCAGCGCGACGATTCAGCTCGACAAGAAAGCGCCAGCCGAAGCGCAGACCATTTCGGCGTTCTGCCAGCAGTTGTACGATTTCTCCTTCGTTGCCAAATGTTTCCACAACCGACCGGAAAACAATATCCGGCTGATCCTGCAAACGGCGCCAACCATCCGCGATTTCTTCAGCGGCGAATGGCTCGAATGGTATGCGCTGGTGAGTTGCCTGCAATACGCCAAGGCGCGCAAGAGGCGTTTTTCCTGCGCACGCAACCTGAGCATCACGCTGCACAACGGCGAGAGCCACGAACTCGATGTATTCATGTTGATCGACGGCAATCAGCCGATCTGCATCGAGTGCAAGACGGGCGAATTCCGTCAGAACATCGACAAATACTTGGGCTTGCGCAAGCGCCTCGGCATCCCCGGCCGGAATTTCGTCATGTGCATTACCGGCCTGAGCGATGAACAAGCCAAGGGATTGACGGCCATGTACGACCTTGCCTTCGTCAACGAGCGGGAACTGGCCGCGCACCTCTCCCGGCTGTTCTGACGCGCTTTAGGGGAACAGGGGGCAGACCACGGTTGTTACGGATTTTGCCGCGCAGCGCCTGTGAGTTCAAACGTTTTGCACGTAAGGAGTAGAACTTGCGAATTCAGGTATCAATTGACTTTACGCTCGTTGAACGTACTCAGTTACGCGTTGTGGCGGAGATGCCAATCACTGCTGGTATCAAGAATCCCTTCGGAGTTGTCCATGCCGGCGCAATGCTTTGGTTCGCAGATGTCGCCGCAACGGCCCTTGTCCTGGGGCCTGGAAACCCAACGGAAGACATGAAGGGTTTTCCATTAGCCATCTCTCTGAACGCCAACTTCCTGGCGAATCAGCCTGATGGAGCGCTCAAGGCAATATCCACCTTCGTCAAGAAAGGGAAAATCGTCAGCGTGGTTCGCACCGTAGTTCTTGGCGCCGAGGATCGCTTGGTTGCGGAAGTCACTACAAGTCATGTCTTGTCAAAGTAACGCGTCCCAGTCCGGCAGTGCCTATGCAACGCCGTAACGCCAGACTTCCACCGAGCGACACTTTAAGAGGAGAAACGTAAATGGCTACAGGTACTGTGCGACTGCATCGTGTACTCCGCGCGCCTCCGGAGCGCGTGTATCGGGCGTTCCTGGATGCCGACGCAATGGCAAAGTGGATACCGCCATACGGTTTCACCTGCAAGGTTCACCACATGGATGCCAAGGTCGGCGGCACCTTTCGGATGTCGTTCACCAATTTCACATCAGGGAACGGTCATTCCTTCGGTGGCGAGTATCTCGAACTTGTTCCTCACGAGCGGATTCGCTACACCGACAAATTCGACGACCCGAACTTACCAGGAGAGATACAGGTGACTGTAGCTTTAGCGAAGGTGTCCTGTGGCACCGAGATCAACATCGTGCAAGAAGGACTGCCTGAAGTTATTCCCCTTGAGATGTGCTACCTCGGGTGGCAGGAATCCCTTGCGCAACTTGCAACACTCGTCGAACCCGAGATCCCGGGCTAAGACGGTCGTGCGGTCCCAAATAGGCCCCCAATGCTTGAGCAGCTTTGCTGCGGTCGACCGGGAATTTGGGTCAATTTCGTGGTTTCGTGGCAGGCTGCCCCCGGAAACCGGCGGGCTGCAGTAGTCCTCGGGTTGATCGTCAGCATGCCCTGCGCAGCAGGGTACGAAGGGAAAGCATGTACCACGGAGAAAAATTCAACGCCTGGACGCATCTGGTCGGCGCATTGCTTGCTCTGACCGGGGCAATCTGGCTACTGGTTCTGGCCATTGCCAGCGGCGACGGCTGGAAGATATTCGGTGTCGCTGTTTACGGCGCGACGCTGGTGCTGCTGTACAGCATCTCGACCATCTACCACAGCGTTCGCGGGCGGGCGAAAAGGGTGCTGCGCAAGCTCGACCACCTGTCGATCTATCTGCTGATCGCCGGCAGCTACACGCCGTTCTGTCTGATCACCCTGCGCGGGCCGTGGGGCTGGTCGCTGTTCGCCATCATCTGGTCGCTGGCACTCGTCGGCATGCTGCAGGAGATCAAGCCGCGCTCGGAGGCGCGGGTGATGTCGCTGGTGATCTATGCGGTGATGGGCTGGATCGTCCTGGTGGCGATCCAGCCGCTGCTGGAAAATCTCGGGACTGCCGGCTTCGTCTGGTTGGCGGCGGGCGGCGTGTTCTACATGGTGGGGATCATCTTCTTCGCTTTCGACGAGCGTTTCCGGCACTGGCACGGCATCTGGCACCTGTTCGTGATCGCCGGCAGCCTGATGCATTTCATCGCGATCTTGTTTTACGTGGTGTGAACGACCGACAATATCGGCCAATCAACGATTGCGGACAGCGTCATCAAGGCCATGCGTTACCAAGGAAAAATCACCACCTGGAAAGACGATCAGGGTTTCGGTTTCATTACCCCCAACCTCGGCGGCGAGCCGGTATTTGTGCACATCAAAAGCTTTGCCAAGCGGCCACGCCGGCCGGCTGGGGGTGAGATCGTTACCTTCGAACTGGGCAGCGATGCGAAAGGCCGGCCGCAAGCCCGCAATGTCGCCTATGTCAGCGCCCGGCGTGTCGTTTCGTCCGGTCCCAGCCGCGTGCCACTCGCCATTGCCGGCCTGTTTCTGGTTTTGGTCATCGCCGGCACGTTGACCGCACGCCTGCCACTGGTCGTCCTCGGGCTGTATGTCGGCGCCAGCGTCGTCACCTTTATCGCTTACGCCGTCGACAAGTCGGCTGCCAGGAAAGATCGCTGGCGTACCCAGGAAAGTACCTTGCACCTGATGTCATTGATCGGCGGCTGGCCGGGGGCGCTGGTCGCCCAGAACCGGTTGCGCCACAAATCGCGCAAGGCTTCATTCCAACTGGTATTTTGGGCAACCGTCCTGCTCAACTGTGGCGCGCTCGGCTGGTTGCTCACCGCCAGTGGTGGCAAGGCGATGCGGATGGCGCTCGGCGGCGCCTGATGTCGGCTACGAGAAACGCTTGCCGACCCAGAAAACCCCTGTCGGTTTGAACGTTTTGATTATGCTGTTCCGCCAGCCTTCTCGTTGGCCAGGGCCTTTTCGGTAATCTCGAGATAGAGCGCGAATATCTTGCTCACGAGTTCCTTGTGCTCCGGATGGCGCTCAAGCAGGGGCTTGTTCCGCGTCGTGTCGGCAAAAACATCCTGAAGGAAGGAAAGATCGAATTCGTCGAGGCGTTCGCCCCGATCAACCTTTTCCTTGAGTTCAAAGGCTCGTGGCAGGCGCGTGGTTTCGAGGCGCTCGATCAGTACGGCGAGAACTCCGGCGTCTTGTTGGGGATCGGTCATGCTCAACTCCTTGACGTGGCGAATCGACTTGATTCAGGCTCAAAGTCTATCACCGGCCGAGGATAAGCGCCGGTTCGGCAACTCCTATCGAAGTTTCCCGATCAGGAGCGACGATCTTGCGGGTTCCAGGAAAACAGTGCGCGGGCGGCGTCGTTGATGCGGCCAAGGGCGGGTTCAATGCTCTTCGATACCGGCGCCGGGTTTGCCTGCGGGTTCCACGAAAACAGCGGTCGCAGCATTTCGCTGAAGGCATGCGCGCCGGCAACGGTACTTGCCGCCGCCAGCTTTGCGACCAGTTCGACGCGCTCGGCAAACAGGCCATTGATACGATGAATTTCAGCGGTGCGCAGTTCGCGAGCTTCTTGTTCGATGGCGGGAATGTCTATGGGGCGCATGATGAAAAATCTTTCTATTGCAGTGCAACATCGCACATAGGAACTTTAATTGCATCTGCAATTAATAACAATCAGGCTGTTTGGAAAAACATTTGTGAATATTGGTCCATAATAAGCCCATGGATCGCGCCGCCGAAATGTCCGCCTTTGTTTGCTCCGTAGATCGCGGAGGATTCTCTGCTGCGGCACGGGAGCTGGGTCTTACGCCATCCGCGCTCTCCAAGTTGGTGACTCGCCTGGAAGATCGCCTCGGCGCGCGCCTGCTGCAACGGACAACGCGCCGCCTGCTGCTTACCCCAGAAGGTGAGGCCTTCTATGTCCGGTCGCGGCGGATTCTGGCCGACATGGATGAGGCTGAAGCCGAGGTGGTTGAGGCCGGCGTCAGCCCCAAGGGCTTGTTGCGTCTGCATTGTGGTTCTGCCTTCGGCATGCATCAGCTGGCGCCGGCGATCCCGCTGTTTCTCGAGCGTCACCCGGGGGTGGAACTCGATATCACGATCAGTGACACACCGCTTGCGGCGGTCGAGGAGGGCGTTGATCTGGCGATCCGTATCGGGCCGCTCGACGAGTCCTCGATGGTGGCGCGGCGTATCTGTAATCTGGAGCGCGTGATCTGTGCCGCACCGTCCTACCTGGCGCGGTGCGGTACGCCGCGCACACCGGATGAACTGCAGCAGCACAACTGCCTGTGGATCACCAGCTTGCCGGTCCTGCGCCGCTGGCCTTTCGATACCGACGATGGCATCCGTGTCGTGCATATCGATGGCAATGTCGTCGCCAACAATGCCGAAACCGTTCTCCAGCTGGCGATAGCGGGCGTCGGCATCACCCGCCTGACCGATGTGATCGTCGGCGACGCCATCCGGCGCGGTGAGCTGGTCCCGATTCTGGGCGAGTGGAACCATGTTGAACCGGTGCCGCTCTACGCGACCTATCCGAGTGGCCGCAATTTGTCGCCCAAGATCCGGGTGATGGTCGACTTTCTGGTGGAACAGTTCGGCGCGGCCCCGTGGCGACGCGTCGCGGAGCTGAGCCGTCGCCGCCCGGTCAGCTCCAGATCCGCGTCGCCCCAAGCGTAAGCAAGCCGAGATAGGTCGCAGTCAGCGAGCCTGCCAGATGCACCGAAGCGAGGCCAATGGCCCAGGCCGGCTGGCCGGCCAGCAGGCGCTCGACGACTTCGGCCGAGAAGGTCGAGAAGGTAGTCAGCCCGCCGAGAAAGCCGGTGATCGCGAACAGTTTCCAAGCTACCGGGAAGTGCGAATTGAGGTGAAACAGGCCAACCGCCACGCCGACCAGATATCCGCCGATCACGTTTGCGGCCAGCGTGCCGAGCGGCAGAGCGAAAAACAGCGGGTTCAGCGCCAGTCCGAGAAGCCAGCGCGCCCACGCACCCAGCGCGGCGCCGGCACCGACGGCGAGAAAATTCAGGGCGGTAAGGTTGTGCAGCATGGACATGGGGGGGAATTGTAGCGGTTTGACGGGCGCTGCCGGTTAAAATAGCGCGATTACTCCAACAGGCTTTTTACCGTGAGCAGCCCCAACCAACCCGCCAACGCCCCGGCACCCGCCGCCAATTTCATCAGGAATATTGTCGAAGCCGACCTCACTGCTGGCAAACACGCTCAGCGACATTGGGCCGGCCAGCCTGGTACGGCGATCGACCATGCGGCCGGCCCGCTCGATCCGGCGAAGATCCGCACCCGTTTCCCGCCCGAGCCGAACGGCTACCTGCACTTCGGCCACGCCAAGTCGATCCTGCTCAACTTCGGCCTTGCCGAGCAATACGGCGGCCGTTGCCACCTGCGTTTTGACGATACCAACCCGGAGAAGGAAGAGCAGGAATACGTTGATTCGATCATCGATGCCGTGCACTGGCTCGGCTGCTCCTGGGAGAAGGGCGGCGAAACCAATCTCTACCAGGCTTCCAACTATTTCGACTGGATGGCCCAGTTTGCCGAATACCTGATCTTCGCCGGCCATGCCTACGTCGATAGCCAGTCGGCCGATGAAATGCGCGCCAACCGTGGCACGCTGACCCAGCCGGGCAAGGATTCGCCGTATCGCAACCGCAGCGCCGAAGAGAACATGGATCTCTTCAAGCGCATGCAGGCCGGCGAATTCGCCGATGGCAAGCATATCCTGCGGGCGAAGATCGACATGAGCGCGCCGAACATCAACCTGCGCGATCCGGCGATCTACCGCATCCGCCACGCCACCCACCACAACACCGGCGACAAGTGGTGCGTCTACCCGATGTACACCTTCGCCCACCCGATCGAGGATGCGCTGGAGAACATCACGCACTCGATCTGCACGCTGGAATTCGAGGATCAGCGCCCGTTCTATGACTGGCTGCTCGAACGCCTGGCCGAGGGGGGCCTGCTCCAGCGCCCGCTGCCGCAGCAGATCGAGTTCTCGCGCCTCAACCTGACCTACGTCGTGCTCTCCAAGCGCAAGCTGATCCAGCTCGTCGAGGAAAAGCACGTCGCAGGCTGGGACGACCCGCGCATGCCGACCCTGGTCGGCGCCCGTCGGCGCGGCTATTCGGCCGAAGGTTTCCGCCTGTTTGCCGACCGCATTGGCGTTTCCAAGAACGACTCGCTGATCGACTACGTACTGTTCGAAGACGCCATGCGCGAAGTCATGAACGAGTCCGACCAGCGCCGCATCGCCGTGCTCGATCCGGTCAAGCTGATCATCGACAACTACCCGGAAGGGCAGGTCGAGGAGTGCTACGCGCCCAACCACCCGCTGCATCCGGAACTCGGCCAGCGCGCCGTGCCCTTCAGCCGCGAACTGTGGATCGAAGGCGAGGACTTCATGGAAGTCCCGAGCAAGGGTTACCGCCGCCTGTTCCCCGGCAACATGGCCCGGCTGCGCTACGGCTATGTCGTCAAGTGCATCGGCTGCGACAAGGACGAGAACGGCAAGGTCATTGCGGTCCACTGCGAATATCTGCCCGAAACCAAGTCCGGCACGCCGGGCGCCGACAGTGTCAAGGTCAAGGGCAACCTGCACTGGGTCTCCGCCGCCCAGTCCTACGCCGCCGAAATTCGCCTCTATGAGCGCCTGTTCAAGGTGCCGGCGCCCGGTGCCCGGCGCGAAGGCGATGCGCCGGATCTGGAACGCAATTTCCTCGACGACCTCAACCCGGATTCGGCGCAGCCCATCACCGCCCAACTCGAACCCTGCCTGCGCGACGCCGGGCCGGAAGAGCGCTTCCAGTTCGAGCGCCACGGCTATTTCGTCGCCGACCGCGTCGATTCGAAGCCGGGCGCCCCGGTCTTCAACCGGGCGGTGACGCTGAAGGATTCGTGGGGCAAGGCCGGCTGATGGACAGCGCAGCAGCGGCGGACATTCTCGCCTTCTGGTTCGGCCGCCCGGGCGATGCCGGTTACGGCCAGCCGCGCGGCGAGTGGTTTCGCAAGGATGAGGGATTCGACGAGGAAATCCGCAGTCGCTTCCTGCCTGGCGTCGAGGCCGCGCTGGCCGGCGAACTGACCGCCTGGGCTGACGACCGGCAAGGCATGCTCGCCCTGCTGATCCTCCTCGACCAGTTTCCGCGCAACCTCTTTCGCGGTGAAGCAAAGGCTTTTGCCGGCGACCCGCAGGCACGCCGGTTGGCCGAAACAGCGCTCGGCCGGGGCTGGGACAAGCCCCTGACGGCAGTCGAGAAGGTGTTTGTCTATTTGCCTTTCGAGCATAGCGAGTCACTGGCCGACCAGGAGCACTCGGTCGCGCTGTTCTCGGCCCTAGCCGCAGAACATCCGGGTAGTGACGGCTTTCTCGACTACGCGCGCCGGCATCATGAAGTCATCGTCCGTTTCGGCCGTTTCCCGCATCGCAATGCGGCACTGGGCCGCCCATCCACCCCCGAAGAGACGAGTTACCTCACTCAGCCGGGCAGCGGTTTCTGATTGCCGTGTCAGCGCGCGACGTCGCAAATTTAGGCCAGGTCTTCACACCGCCCAAAGTGGTGGCCTTCATGCTCGACTTGTGCCAGAACAAGGGGCGCGTGCTGGAACCGTCGGCCGGTGATGGCGCCTTCTTTCAGTTGCTCAGGGAGCGGCATCCTGATTGCGTCGGCATCGAGGTCGACCCGCGCGTTGCCCCGGCGGGCGCCAAAATCCGCGATTTCTTCGATTACCCGCTGAGCGAGCAATTCGACACCATCATCGGCAACCCGCCCTATGTCCGTTTCCAGGATGTTGCGGTCGACAGCAAGAAACTGCTCAAATCCGACCTTTTCGATGCCCGGAGCAACCTGTTCCTGTTTTTCATCGAAAAGAGCATCCGCCACCTGAAGCCGGGCGGCGAACTGGTGTTCATCGTGCCGCGCGAGTTCATCAAGCTGACCGCCGCCAGGAAGCTGAACGCCTGGCTCTATGAACAGGGCAGCATCACGCATTTTTACGAGACCGGCGACACCCGCGTTTTCGGCGAGCATACGCCGAACTGCGCCATCTTCCGCTTCGAAAAGGGCCGCATGGACCGCCACATGGCCGATGGCAGGCGCTTCGTCGAGGTCGATGGCCAGTTGATGTTCCTGCGCGACGACTACAGCGTGCGCTTTGCCGATCTTTTCACGGTCAAGGTGGGCGCCGTTTCAGGGGCTGACAGCATTTTCACGCACCCCAAGGGCAACATGGAGTTCGTCTGCTCGAAGACCGTCGAAACCGGCGAAACCCGTCGCATGCTTTACGGCATCAAGCATCCGCATCTCGACAAACACAAGGAAGTACTCCTCGCCCGCCGCGTCATCCCATTCAACGAAAGCAACTGGTGGCAATGGGGCCGGGCTTTCCCGATCAACCTGCACCCGCGCATCTACGTCAATGGCCGCACGCGCAAGCCGGAACCATTCTTCCTGCACGACTGCAATGCTTTCGACGGTGCCGTGCTGGCACTGTTCACCAAGAACCAGCGCATGCCGCGCCGCGAACTGATCGAATGCACGCTGATGCTGAACAAGGAGGTCGACTGGCAGGAACTCGGTTTCGTCTGCGATGGCCGTTTTTTGTTCACCCAGCGCAGCCTGCAAACCTGTTTGCTGCCGGAGCGTTTCTCCCGTTTTCTTCCGTCTGAAAAATCCAAGGACGCCGCATGACCTTCACCCAGATGCTCGCTGCCGCCTGGCAGAAGAACAATTCGCTGCTCTGCGTTGGCCTCGATCCCGACCCGGCCAAGTTTCCCGCCCACCTCAAGGGCCGCGACGATGCCATCTTCGAATTCTGCGCCGCCATCGTCGACGCTACCGCCGATCTCGTCTGCGCCTTCAAGCCGCAGATTGCCTATTTCGCCGCCCGACGCGCCGAAGCTCAGCTCGAGGTGCTGATCGCCCACATTCATGAAAAACACCCGGGGATCCCGGTCATTCTCGACGCCAAGCGCGGCGACATCGGCTCCACCGCCGAGCAATACGCCGTCGAAGCCTTCGGTCGCTACAAGGCTGATGCGGTCACGGTCAACCCCTACATGGGCCGCGATTCGGTGGATCCCTACCTGGCCTATCCGGACAAGGGCGTCATCCTGTTATGCCGCACCTCGAATCCGGGTGGTTCGGACCTGCAGTTCCTCGATGTCGGCGGCGAAAAGCTATATGAGCGTATCGCCCGGCTGGCCGCCAACGAGTGGAACACCAGTGGCCAAATCAGCCTCGTGGTCGGCGCCACCTTCCCGGCCGAGATCGCCCGAGTCCGCGCAATCGTCGGCGACATGCCGCTGCTCGTCCCCGGTATCGGCGCCCAAGGCGGTGACATCGAAGCCACGGTCAGCGCCGGACGTACCACCAGCGGAAGTGGCTTGATGATCAACTCGTCCCGTGCCATCCTCTACGCCGGCAAGGACGCGGGGTTTGCCGCAGCCGCCCGCAAAGTGGCGCAGGAAACACGCGACGACATCAACCTCTACCGCTAAGGAAACGCCATGCGCCTCGACGACCAACGTGAAAGCGATAACCTCGAAGACCGCCGTGGTGATGGCAGCGGCGGTGGTGGTGGGGGTTTGCGTCTGGGTGGTGGACGCATGGGCCTGGGCACAATTGCCATTGCACTGGTCGCCAGCTATTTCCTCGGCATCAATCCGCTGACCGTGCTCAGCATGCTGAGCGGAGGCGGCGGCATGCCCGCCATCGAGCAAAGTGCACCACCCGCGCACAAGCCGCCGGCCGATGACCAGATGGCGAAGTTCGTTTCCAAGGTACTGGCGTCGACCGAGGATACCTGGACGGAAGTCTTCCGCGCCAACGGCAAGACCTATGAAGAGCCCAAGCTGGTCCTGTTCAGTGGCGTCACCCCGACCGCCTGCGGCACTGGCCAGGCGGCCATGGGTCCCTTTTATTGTCCCGGCGACCAGAAGGTTTACATCGACCTTTCTTTCTACCGTGACCTCAAGGAGCGCTTCAAGGCACCGGGCGAGTTCGCCCAGGCCTACGTGATCGCCCACGAAGTTGGTCATCACGTGCAGAACCAGCTCGGCATCGCCGACCAGGTGCATAAGGCCCAGCAACGGGCGGGCAAGGCCGAAGCCAACGCGCTTTCCGTGCGCATGGAGCTGCAGGCAGACTGCCTGGCTGGCGTTTGGGGCAAGCGTACCGACACCATGAAAGGCGTCCTCGAGCCGGGTGATCTCGAAGCGGCGCTGAACGCGGCCTCGGCCATCGGCGATGATCGTCTGCAGCAGCAGGCGCAGGGTCGCATCGTCCCGGAAAGCTTTACCCACGGGAGTTCCGATCAGCGCGTCCGCTGGTTCAAGCGCGGCTTCGAAGCCGGCGACATGAACCAGTGCAACACCTTCAAGGCAGCGCAGCTATAACCGATTTGAGCGATAACGCAGTACCCCCGAAACCGGAAAAGCCACCTTCACGCTGGCGCCGCTGGGCAGCCGAGGCGCTGCTTTTTATCATCATTGTTGCGGGCGTCCAGCTCTGGCAGGCCCGCGATACACCGCGCGGGGCGGCGCCGAACTTTGCAGGCTCTTTGATCGATGGTCAGCCCTTCGACCTTGCCGCCTGGCGCGCAGAGCATTCAGGGCGGCCCGTGCTGCTCTATTTCTGGGCCGAATGGTGCCCGATCTGCAAGACCACAGCCGGCAATGTCAGCAACATCAGCGCCGACTGGCCGGTGACCAGTATTGCCATCCAGTCAGGCACGGCGGAACAGGTGGCCAGAGTCATGGACGAGAAGGGTTATCGCTGGCCGACCTTGCCCGATCCGGCGGCTGAGGTGTTGCGGCAATACGGTCTGGCCGGCACACCGGCCTTCATCATCATCAATCCGGCCGGCGATGTCCGCTTCGTCTCGCTCGGTTATACCAGTGAAATCGGTTTGCGCCTGCGCTTGTGGTGGGCAAGCCGGGAGTCTTCATGAAAACGCCATGTCTGGTGCTGGTGCTGGCACTTGCCACCCCGGCTTTCGCGCTGCCCGAGAACACTCCGGTTCCCGGCGGCGTTGCCGTCATCGACCTTGGGACGGCCAGCCAACCACCGCCGACCGCGCGCCGGGGCGAACAATCGCTGGCCGTGGTCGAGGACAGCGGGCGCTGGTTCGCGCTGTTCGGTATCCCGCTCGACACGGTACCCGGAGAAACGGAAATCAGCATTTTTTCCGGGTCGACCGCGCCCGGCACGAAGTACCCTGGGGGTGCGACAGTCAGGAATGTGGCCGTACGCGGCAAGGCCTATCCCGAGCAGCGTCTGACGATCAAGGACAAGCGCAAGGTCGATCCCGATCCTGATGATCTGGCCCGCATCGCGCGCGAACGTGAAATCACCGATGCAATCAAGCGCCACTTCAGGGCGGACATGCCGCATACCGATTTTTCCTTGCCGGCCAGCGGCCCGCTATCGTCGCGCTTCGGCCTGCGCCGCATCTTCAATGGCCAGCCGCGCAACCCGCACGCCGGGCTCGATGTCGCCGTCGGCACCGGCGCGCCGGTCAGGGCGCCGGCCGCCGGGGTGGTGGCCAATACCGGCGACTATTTCTTCAACGGCAACACCGTGTTCGTCGACCATGGGCAGGGTCTGATCACCGCCTACATGCACCTGTCGCGCATCGATGTGCGCGCCGGCCAGCCGGTGAAAAAAGGCGAGACGCTCGGCGCGGTGGGCGCCACCGGCCGCGTGACCGGCCCGCACCTGCACTGGGCGGTGATCCTGAACAACACCCCGGTCGATCCCCAGCTCTTTCTGGAGCGCCCGTAAACGCAAGAAAGGCAGCCGAAGCTGCCTTTTCATCCTGTCCTGCCTCAAATCTTTGGCTTGGACGGCGTGCTCATCTGCTTCTCGTCCTTGGCCTTGTCGCCGCAAGCCAGCGCGGAAACGCTGGACAGTGCGAAGACGGCAGCAAGCAGTGCGGATACCAGTTTCGTCATCGGAATCTCCTTCGCGTTGTGACCTGAATTTGAGTGTGTCGCTGTACGTTGGTTCCGGATATTCGGCAAACCTGCGCGCAGTTCTTCGATTATGGCTCAGGATAGGCGAAAATGGCGCAATGCCTGCAGCGCGCCGGAGTCGCTTCCCCAGCCGACGGCGGGCGGCCTGCTCTAGTCAAGGAAATCATATGCGTCGCATCGCGATCATCGTCGCCATTCTTGCCGTGCTCGGTCTTGCAGTCGCCTGGTTCACCAGGACCAAGCCGATTCCGGTGGTGCTCACCGAAGTCGCCGAAGGGAAAGTCGAATCCACGCTGGCCAATACCCGTGCTGGTACCGTCGAAGCCTGCCTGCGCACCAAGCTGTCAACCATCATCGGCGGGCGCATCGAATACCTCGGCGTCAAGGAAGGCGACAAGGTGAAGAAGGGCCAGTTGCTCATCAAGCTGTGGAACGACGACCAGCAGGCGCAGGCGGCGCTGTCGCAGGCACAGGTTGCACTGGCCGGCAAACGTGTCGATGAAGTCTGCATTGCTGCGGTCAACGCTGAAAAAGAGGCAAAAAGGCAGGCCGAGCTGCGCGAAAAGGGCTTCGTCTCGGCCAGCCGCGAGGAGATCGCCCGCACCGAGGCCGAGGTCAAGCGCGCCGCCTGCAATACGGCCAAGGCCGATGTCGCCCAGGCCGAGGCCAAGTTCAGGGCGACCCGCGTCGAGCAGGGCCGGGTCGCGCTTTATGCGCCCTTCGATGGCACGGTCGCCAAGATCGTCGGCGAACTGGGCGAATATTCGACGCCGTCGCCGCCCGGCGTGCCGACGCCGCCGGCCATCGACCTGATCGACGACTCCTGCCTTTACGTCAAGGCGCCGATGGACGAAGTCGATGCGCCGAAGATCAGCGTCGGCCAGCCGGTGCGGGTCACCCTCGATGCGCTGCCGGGCAAGATCCTGCCGGGCAAGGTGCGGCGCGTCGCGCCCTATGTTTCCGCCGTCGAAAAACAGGCGCGCACGGTCGATGTCGAAGTCGATTTCGTGCAGCCGGAAGCCACTGGCAAGCTGCTGGTCGGTTACAGCGCCGATGTCGAGATCGTTCTCGACGGTCGCGACAGGGTGCTGCGCATTCCGACCGCCGCGATTCAGGAAGGCGGCAAGGTGCTGTTCTTCGACGCGTCGAGCGGCAAGCTGGAGGAGCGCAAGGTCAAGGCCGGGCTGGCCAACTGGGAATACACCGAGATTCTCGAAGGGCTGGCGGCCGGCGACCGTATCGTCACCTCGCTTGAAAAGGAGGGTGTCAAGGCCGGCGCCAAGGTGACACCCGACGACAAAGCCAAGGCCAAGTAAGCGCATGGCGCTGATTGAACTCAAGGGCATCGAGCGCGTCTTCCAGCTCGGCGATGCCACGGTGCACGCGCTGGCAGGGCTCAATTTGCGCATCGATAACGGCGAATACGTGGCGGTGATGGGGCCATCCGGCTCGGGAAAATCGACGCTGCTCAACCTGCTCGGCCTGCTCGACCGGCCCAATGCCGGTACCTACCTGCTCGAAGGGCGTGACGTGACGACCCTTTCACCCGACGAGCAGGCGCGGGTGCGCAGCGAGCGCATTGGCTTCGTCTTCCAGAGCTTCCACCTGGTTCCGCGCCTGACGGCTGCCGAAAACATCGCCTTGCCGATGACCCTGGCCGGCATTCCGGCCAGGGAGCGCAATGACCGCGTTGCCAGGGCGCTCGCCGGCTTCGGCCTGGAAAACCGCGCCGACCACCGGCCTGAACAGCTTTCCGGCGGCCAGCGCCAGCGTGTGGCGATTGCCCGCGCCACCATCATGCAGCCGGCGCTGATCCTGGCCGACGAGCCGACTGGCAACCTCGACCGCCATACCGGCGAAGAGGTCGTCAGCCTGCTCGAAGGGCTGAACGCCAGCGGCGTCACGCTGATCGTCGTCACCCACGACCAGGCGATGGGCGCCCGCGCCCGCCGACAACTGGTCATGGAAGACGGCCGCCTCGAGCACGATAGCGCCAATGCGGCTGGCTGACACCCTGCGCTTCGCCCGCGACGCGGCGACCGGCTACCCGATGCGCACGGCGCTCTCGGTGCTCGCCATGTCGATCGGCGTCGCCGCCGTCGTCATCCTGACGGCACTTGGTGACGGGGCGCGGCGCTACGTCGTCGGGCAGTTTTCCGCGATCGGTACCAATCTCGTCATCGTGCTGCCCGGGCGCTCCGGCACCGGCGGCTTCAATCCGGCCAATGCCATCACCACCACACCGCGCGACCTGACCATCGACGATGCAGGTTCCCTGCGCCGGGCTTCCGCAGTCAGCCGCGTCGCCCCGCTTATTGTCGGCACGTCGGAAATCAGCTTCGGCGGCAAGTTGCGCGAAATCATGGTCGCCGGCTCGACCAGCGACTTCATCCCAATCCGTAATTTCGAGCTGGCACAAGGCCGTGGCCTGCCGGACGAAGACTGGAATCGGGGCTCCTCGGTCGCCATCATCGGCAACAAGATTCGTGAGGAGCTGTTCGGCAACGAGCCGGCTGTCGGTCAGTTGATCCGCGTCGGCGACCGCCGCCTGCGCGTGATTGGCGTCCTCAAGGCGGTCGGCCAGGGGCTGGGCATGAATACCGACGAACTGGTCATCGTGCCGGCGGCGCTGGCCCAGGCCATGTTCAACACCAACACGTTGTTCCGCATCCTGGTCGAGGCCAGGAGTCGCGAGGCGATTCCCGAGGCCAAGGAGCAGGTCATGGAAATCCTCAAGCAGCGCCATCGCGGCGAGGAAGACGTCACGGTCATCACGCAGGACGCCGTACTGGTCACCTTCGACAAGCTGCTCGGTGCCCTGACCCTCGGTGTCGCCGGCATCGCCGCGATCAGCCTGGCGGTGGCCGGCATTCTGGTGATGAACGTCATGCTCGTCGCCGTCACCCAGCGTACCGGCGAAATCGGCCTGCTCAAGGCGCTCGGTGCGCCGGCGCGGACCATTCGCCTGGCCTTCCTGACCGAGGCGGCGATGCTGTCCACAGTCGGCGCCGTGGTCGGCTATCTGCTCGGCCAGCTCGGCGCTTTTGCCTTGCGCCAGGCTTTCCCGGTCTTTCCCGCCTATCCGCCGGACTGGGCGGTCATCGCCGGCCTGTCGACGGCACTCGGGACCGGGCTGCTGTTCGGGGTCATGCCGGCCCGCCGCGCGGCGCGGCTCGATCCGGTGCAAGCCCTGATGAAGCACTGACATGCTGTTTCCCGACGCCCTCAGTCTTGCCATTCGCGCCGTCACCGCCCAGCGCCTGCGCAGCTTCCTGACCCTGCTCGGCATCGCCGTCGGCATTGCGGCGGTGATCCTGCTCACCTCGATCGGCGAGGGCATTCACCGCTTCGTGCTCGGCGAATTTACCCAGTTCGGCACCAACGTGATCACCGCCGTACCCGGCAAGACGCGGACCGGTGGCTCGCCTTCCGGCCTGCCGTCGAGCGCCCGGCCAATGTCGCTGGAGGATGCGCGTTCGCTCGAACGCCTGCCGAATGTCGTCGCGGTGACCCCCAACGTGCGCGGCAATGCCGAGGTCGAGGGCAACGGTCGTACGCGGCGCACGCTGGTCTATGGTGTCAATGCCAATTTGCCGAGAATCTTCCGGTCGACCGTGCAAAGCGGCCAGTTTCTGCCGGCCGACGATGAGGGCAGCGCTCGCGCCTTCGTCGTGCTCGGCGCCAAGCTCAAGAGCGAACTGTTCGGTAGCGAGAATCCGCTTGGCCAGCGCCTGCGCATCGGCGGCCTGCATTTCCGGGTGATCGGCGTCATGGCGCCGAAAGGCCAGTTTCTCGGCATCGACCTCGACGACACCGCCTTCATTCCGACGGCCCGCGCCCAGGAACTGTTCAACCGCGAGGGCGTCGATGAAATCAACGTCGCCGCCGAGGAGGGCGTGCCTTCGGCCGTGGTCGCCAGCGCCATCAGGAAGCGCCTGATCGATCGCCACGGCCATGAGGATTTCACCATCATTACCCAGGAAGAGATGCTGAAGACGCTGTCCAACATCCTGAACGTGCTGACCATGGCGGTCGGTGCGCTCGGCGGCATCTCGCTGCTGGTTGGTGGGGTCGGCATCGTCACCATCATGACCATCGCCGTCGCCGAGCGGACCGGCGAGATCGGCCTGCTGGTCGCCCTCGGCGCGCCCCGGCGCACCATCCTGCTGCTCTTCCTCGGCGAGGCGGTCGCGCTCTCGGCGCTGGGCGGCGTTCTCGGGCTGCTGCTGGGCTTCGGGCTGGCCCAGGCGATTCATTTCGCCCTGCCGGCGCTGCCGGTGCATACCCCGCTCAGTTTCGTGCTGCTCGCCGAGGCGGTTGCCGTCGTCATCGGTTTGGCAGCCGGCGTATTGCCGGCGCGCCGTGCCGCCCGTCTTGACCCGGTCGAGGCCTTGCGCACGGAATGACGTGCTAAAGTTTCGCCTAACCCGAACCCTTCCTGGAGATCCGCCATGACGCACCACATCGACCAACTGCATCCCGGCATGACCGCCAGCATCGCCAAGACCGTGACCGAGGCCGACATCATCCTTTTCGCCGGCATCTCGACCGACGTCAATCCGGCCCATCTGGACGAGGAATACGCCAAGGGCACGATGTTCGGGGGGCGTATCGCCCACGGCATGCTGTCGGCGGGCTTCATCTCCGCAGTGCTGGCCAATCACCTGCCCGGTCCCGGCACCATCTACCTGTCGCAAACCCTGAAGTTCAAGGCGCCGGTTCGCCCGGGCGACACCGTCCGGGCAACCGTCACCGTCAAGGAAGTCAATGTCGCCAAAAACCGCGTCACACTGGATACCGTGTGCGCGGTCGCCGGCAAGGTCGTCATCGAAGGTGAATGCGTCATGATGCCGCCAGTGCGCACGCCGGCCGTCACCGGAACCGCCTGAATTTCCGGGGGGTTGCAATAAAACGCCGGCTCGATGCCGGCGTTTTTCATGGTCAGAAGGATTCGTCGGCGCGCAGGAAGCGCCACTGACCGAGCGGCAGATCGCCAAGCCTGACCTTACCGATCCGCACCCGCTTGAGGCCGGTAACGCGCAGTCCCACCAGTTCGCACATGCGGCGAATCTGGCGCTTCTTGCCCTCCTTCAGGATGAAGTGCAACTGGTCTTCGTTCAATTGCTTGACCCAGGCCGGCTTGAGCGGCTTGCCGTCGAGTTCGAGGCCGTGCTGGAGCAGTTTCAGGCCATTCGGGATTATCTCGCCGCTGACCCGCACCAGGTATTCCTTTTCGGCCAGGCTGTCCTCGCCGATCAGCTTCTTGGCAATGCGGCCATCCTGGGTGAACACCAACAGGCCGGTGGAGTCGATGTCGAGCCGTCCCGCTGGCGCCAGTCCGCGCAACATCCAGGGCTTGAATTCCGGATCGCCTGACTGCCTGACCCAGGTCTCGGCGGAAATCAGCGTCACCGCCGGCTTGCAGTCGGCTTCCGGCTGGCCGGAAACATAGCCGACCGGCTTGTTGAGCAGGATCGTCATCTGCTTGGCCTGGTCCTTCTCAGCTTCCTTCGAGATGATGATTTCCGCATCCGGCCGGATGCGCGATCCGAGTTCGGAGATCCGTTCGCCATCGACCAGAACCCAGCCGCGCTCGATCCACAAGTCCGCCTCGCGCCGCGAGCACATGCCGCGCTCGGACATCACCTTGGAGAGGCGAATGCCCTCCGGTGTGCTGGCCGGATCACGCGCAACTTGCGGCAGCGCGGATGGGCGCTCGGCGCGCGGCGGACGCCCATCGCGCGCCTTGCCGCCACGCGACTGTTCATGAACGCGCGGGGGCGATGCTGCGGTCGACGGCTTGTTGTATGGCTTTTTCGCGGTCACCCGGGCCGGCGTCGCGGGCTTGACCGGACTCAAGGTTCCGGTCGGGCGCTCGCGCATCTTGGGGGCGACTGGAGTTTCGGTCTCTTGCGCTGCCGGGGCGGGGGTGGGCGCCGGCGTCGGGGCTGTTTCCGGCTTGCGCCATTTGGCCCACGGATCATCGCTCATTGGATAGCGAGCAGTTCAACCTCGAAAACCAGCGTCGCGTTCGGCGGAATCACGCCACCGGCGCCGCGTGCGCCATAACCGAGATCTGGCGGGATGGTCAGCTTGCGCGTGCCGCCGATCTTCATGCCCTGGACGCCTTCGTCCCAGCCGGAAATGACATGCCGCTGGCCGAGCGGAAAATCGAAGGGATCGTTGCGGTCCTTGCTCGAATCGAACTTGCTGCCATTGGTCAGCCAGCCGGTGTAATGGACGACGACGTGGTCGCCGGCCTTGGCCTCGGCGCCTGCTCCAACGACGGTGTCTACGTAGATCAGGCCGGAGGCCGTGGTGATTTCAGCCATGAAGTGCTCCTCTTGAAAGGCGAAAAGTCTACCACAATCGCATGACAAGGCTTTGACTTCGCGGAGATTTTCCGTATAATGCGCGGTTCTTTGTAGCACCTCTTAGTATTATTTTTCGGAGTCCAACCCATGTATGCGGTCATAAAAACCGGTGGCAAGCAGTATCGCGTTTGCGCTGGTCAAAAACTTAAAGTAGAACAGATACCGGCAGACGTTGGCGCAGAAGTTACCCTTGACCAGATCCTCATGGTAGGCGAAGGCGAGTCGGTACAGATCGGCGCCCCCTTCCTTGCTGGCGCCACCGTCAAGTGCACCGTGGTTTCCCACGGCCGCCACGACAAGGTCAAGATCTTCAAGATGCGCCGTCGCAAGCACTACCAGAAGCACCAGGGCCATCGTCAGAACTACACCGAACTGCGCATCGACTCGATCGCTGCCTAAGTTCAGACAAGGAGCTAACAAATGGCACACAAGAAAGCAGGCGGTAGTTCACGTAACGGCCGCGACTCACAGGCGAAGCGTCTCGGCGTCAAGCGCTACGGCGGCCAGTTCGTTCTCGCCGGCAACATCATCGTTCGCCAGCGTGGCACCGAGTTCCACCCGGGCGAAAACGTCGGCTGCGGCAAGGATCACACCCTCTTCGCGCTGAAGGACGGTACTGTCCAGTTCGCCGTCAAGGGCGCCAAGCAGCGCCGCACGGTGACCATCGTTCCGGCCGCCGAATAATTCGGCACGGCGGAATCAGAAAGCCCTATCCGCCCGGATAGGGCTTTTTAGTTTATGTCGTCAGTTCTGCTGGCGACGGTATCCCCTGTGGATATGTCACCGGATTCTCTGGCGACGGTATCCTTGGCGGATGTAGAGGCGGAACATGAAGTTTATCGACGAAGCCAAGATCTACGTAAAAGCCGGCGACGGCGGCAATGGCGCGGCGACCTTCCGTCGCGAGAAATACATCCCGCTGGGTGGCCCGGATGGCGGCGATGGCGGCCATGGCGGCAGCATCTACGCCATCGCCGATCGCAATATCAACACCCTGGTCGACTACCGCTACACCCGGAAATTCATCGGTCAACGTGGTGAAAACGGCCGCGGCGCCGGCTGTTATGGCGCTGGCGGCGAAGACATCGTTCTGCGCATGCCGGTCGGCACCGTTATTTCCGATCTCGATACCGAACAAATCATCGCCGACCTCGACCAGCACGACAAGAAGGTCTTGATTGCCCAAGGCGGCAAGCGCGGCCTCGGCAACATCCACTTCAAGTCCAGCACCAACCGCGCCCCGCGCCAGTGCACCAAGGGCGAGGAGGGCGAAGCGCGGGAACTCAAGCTTGAACTGCGCGTCCTCGCCGACGTCGGCTTGCTCGGCCTGCCCAATGCCGGCAAGAGCACGCTGATCCGCGCCATCTCCGCTGCTCGCCCGAAAGTGGCAGATTACCCGTTCACCACACTGCATCCGAACCTCGGCGTCGTTCGCGTCGATGCCGAAAAAAGCTTCGTCATGGCCGACGTGCCGGGCCTTATTGAAGGCGCGGCCGATGGCGCGGGCCTTGGTATCCGCTTCCTCAAGCACCTGCAGCGCACGCGCATCCTGCTCCACCTCGTCGATATCGCGCCGAGCGATCCAGATGCCGACCCGGTACGCGACGCCAAAGCCATCGTCGGCGAACTGGTCAAGCACGACCCGGCGCTGGCCGACAAGCCGCGCTGGCTGGTGCTCAACAAGCTCGACCTGATACCCGAGGAAGATCGCGAGGCGACGGTCAAGAATTTCCTCAAGGCCTACAAGAAGGCAACCAAATACGACGGCCCGTATTTTCCGATTGCTGCGATCAGCGGCGAGGGCACCAAGCCGTTGATCTATGCGATTCACGAAGCGCTGGAAAAGATGGCGCGCCCCGAGATCGACGACGATCCAGAAACCGACGACGATCCAGAAACCGACGATAGCAAAGACGCATGAACAAGACTCGCCTCGCCACCGCCAAACGTCTGGTCGTCAAGGTCGGCTCGGCGCTGGTCACCAACAACGGCGCCGGACTCGATCTTGCCGCCATCGACGACTGGGCGCGGCAGATCGCCGTGCTGCGGACGCAGGGCAAGGAGGTCGTGCTGGTTTCTTCGGGCGCCATTGCCTGCGGCATGCAGCGCCTGGGCTGGACCAGGCGACCCAAGTCGGTCCATGAGTTGCAGGCGGCCGCAGCCGTCGGGCAGATGGGGCTGGTTCAGGTCTACGAGGGTGCATTTGCCAAACATGGCCTGCATACTGCGCAGATCCTGTTGACCCACGAAGATCTGGCCGATCGCAAGCGCTACCTCAATGCGCGGTCGACGCTGACCACACTGCTCGGCCTCGGCGTGGTGCCGATCATCAATGAAAACGACACCGTGGTTACCGACGAAATCAAGTTCGGCGACAACGATACCCTGGGTGCGCTGGTCGCCAACCTGATCGAAGCCGACGCGCTGATCATCCTAACCGATCAGGCCGGCCTGTTCACCGCCGATCCGCGCAAGGATCCGTCAGCCACATTGATCCGCGAAGCGACGGCCGGCGACGAAGCGCTGGAAGGCATGGCCGGCGGCGCCGGCACCTCGATCGGCAAGGGCGGCATGATCACCAAGGTCATCGCCGCCAAGCGTGCCGCCAAGAGCGGCGCCCATACGGTGATCGCCAGTGGACGCGAAAGTGACGCCATCATCCGCCTGGCCAATGGTGAAGCGGTCGGCACCCTGCTGGTTTCGCAAACCCAGCCGCTGGCGGCACGCAAGCAATGGCTCGCCGACCATCTGCAACTGGCCGGCCGCTTGATGCTCGATGCGGGTGCGGTCAACGCCCTGAAAGCGGGCAAAAGCCTGTTGCCGATCGGCGTCGTGGCCGCCGAGGGGGATTTCGAGCGCGGCGCGGCGGTGGCCTGTATTGCGCCCGGCGGGGCGGAAGTCGCGCGTGGGTTGAGTAACTATGGCAGCGGCGAAGCCCGCCTGATCGCCCGCAAGTCCACAGCGGAAATCGAAAGCCTGCTTGGTTATGTCGACGAGCCGGAAATAATCCACCGTGACAACCTGATTCTAATAGCTTGAAATTTTTGCGCGGGTACTAACGATCGAACAACGCTTCGCCGATAATTCTCCGGAAAATAAAAAAGGGTGCCGAAGCACCCTTTTTGCAAATCCGGCTTGCGCTGGATTAGAACATGTGACGCAGGCCGATCTGGAAGCCTTGTTGCCACACACCAGCAGGCTGGATGTTGCCAAGACCGGCGCCGGAGCCGGAGATTTGGCCAGCGTACGAACCGGAAGCGGTTGCGTCGCCCACGCCGTTCAGGCGCTTGTCGCTGTTGTCGATAAAGGCGTACGAGGAGTACAGGTTGGTGCGCTTGGACATGGCGTAGGTGCCGCCCAGAGCCAGTTGCTGTGCAACGCCACCGGCTTCTTTGTTGCCGTCGGAGTAGATGTAGGAACCGAGGACCGAGAACTTGCCAAGCGGCACCGTAGCACCAAGCATGTAGTTATTGATTGTGCCGTTCTTTTGACCTTGAATACGGCTCGTGTAGTCAATCTCATTCCACGAGTACAGCGCCGCAACCTTGACGACCTTGAAGTCGTAGGTGCCACCGAAGTCGATATTCTGAACATTCTTGACGTTCAAGCCCTGGCTGACGGCGGTGCCCATTTCGATGATGTGATAGTTCAGGCCTGCGGTGAGCGCGCCGCCGGTGTATTGGCCCAAAATGGCATACACGGTGTTGTTCTGGGCGTTGTTGTTGGTGCTGTCAGCGCCGCCCGAATTGGTAGTAGCGCTCGTCGGCAGGCCGCCCGCATTGTTCGAGAACGCAGCAGTCACCGAGAAGCCGCCAAACGACGGGGAGATGTAGGCGATGGCGTTATCGACGCGCAGCGGATCCATCAGCGAGGCGTAGGAGGTATTGCCGATGTTGGTCGAACCGGACGGCGAGAAGACGTTGCGGTAGCTGCCGAGCTGGCCGGCGCCGAACGGATCAATGCCGGAAACGAAGGTGTAGTGCGGGGTGTACAGACGGCCACCGACCGCGGTACCGAAGTTGCCGCTCAGGCCGACGTAGGCTTGACGGTTGAACATCTGGTCGCCGCCGCCGGCTTGCGTGCCAGTATCAAGGTTGAAACCTTGTTCCAGCAGGAAGACAGCCTTCAGGCCGTTGCCCAGATCTTCGGTGCCCTTGAAGCCGAGGCGATTGCCGGATTGCTGGCCGCCGTTGAGCTGGCTGGCGCTGTTCGGCTTGTTGAAGCTGTGACGATCGGCGTTAATCAGCGAATCAGCACCACGAGCATCGAAGCGGTAGGTATAGCCATAGTCAACGATACCGTAGATGGTGACGTTGGTCTGTGCGAAGGCAGCCGTGGAGGCCAGGCCGGCAACAGCCAGAGCGATGAGTTTCTTTTGCATCAGAATTTCTCCTGTAGTGGTTAGTTTTTAATCTGCCCTCAAAGGGTCGATTAAGCTTTACCTCTCGGATTGAGAAGTTGGAGCCATTTTGGCAAAGCGCGGGCAGGCGGGCAACGGATGTTTGCAGTGCAAGTGCGTTTTGCGGTTGTTGTGTTGTGTTGGCGCAACACTGTTTATGCGACGACTTGCCGGATTGCCGGATTTCACGAGCTTGCGCCGCTGAAGCCGGCCTGGCGCCAGGCTTCGAAGACGGTTACGGCTACTGCGTTGGAGAGGTTGAGGCTGCGTTGGCTGGCCCGCATTGGTAGGCGCAGACGCTGTTCAGGCGGGAATTGCTCCAGGAGTTCGGGGGGCAGGCCGCTGGTTTCAGCGCCGAAGACAAATACGTCGTCGTCCTTCAATTGCCGAGCGAAAGGGCTGGCCGCTCCCTTGGTGCTCATCGCCCACAGCCGGCGCTGGCCGAGAGCGGTCTTGCAGGCTTGCCAGTCGGGGTGGCGCAGGACGCGGGCACATTCGTGATAGTCAAGCCCGGCGCGGCGCAAGGCCTTGTCGGTCAGCTCGAAGCCGAGCGGTTCGACGAGATGGAGTTCGGCGCCGGTATTGGCGCACAGGCGGATGACGTTGCCAGTATTGGGCGGGATCTCGGGCTGGTAGAGGACGACGGCGATCATTGGGAGTCTGTTTCAGCAGGCGTTCGGGTTGTTCCGGAGTCAGTGGCGCAGGGCGTCCCGCCAGGGGACTTGCTTCGCGGCGCGGGCGGCTACCGCCACGGTGATCTGTCCGGCGCCATGGAGTTTCAGTATGCGGGCTGCTTCGCGGAGTGTCGAGCCGGTGGTCATCACGTCGTCTACCAATAAAATGCGCTTGCCTGCGAGGTCGCGGGCGCATTCGAAGGCGCCACGCACGTTCCTGACGCGCTCCTTGAGCGGCAACTCGGCCTGCGGCGGCGTCGCGCGGATGCGGGTAAGAAGGTTTGGGTTCATCGGGGTGCCGAGCGCTTTGCTTGTCACTCGCGCAATTTCGAGCGACTGGTTGAAGCCGCGCGTCCGCAGCCGTGATGGATGTAGCGGGAGCGGTAGCAGGAGATCGTAATCCTTAGCAGCGAGTCGTTCGCCGAGCCTGAAACCGAACCAGGCCGCCAGCGGCAACTGGTGGCCGTACTTGAGCGCTTGAACCAGGCGGTCGACGGGAAATTCATAGCGAAAAAGGGCGATGGTGCGGGTAAATGCCGGCGGATCCCTGAGGCAGGCGCCACAGCGCTCGCCGAGTGTGGTTTCCTCGCTGCATTGCGGGCAAAGTGCTGTGGGGAGTTTCGGCAGATCCGCCGTGCAGGCCCTGCACAACAGGCTTGCGGGGCTGTCGGCGGCGCACAGCAGACAACTGCCCGGTAGCAGGTGCGTGGCGATGTCCTGCAGGGCGCGGTGCAGTGTCTGGGGTAAAATTGACATCGTTACCGCAGTCCTTGATGATTCATAATTGCCCAAGTGCTTTGGCGCTGATTCTTTTCGATTTTTCTCAAGCAAGGCCTTTCATGCAAGCTAGTTCTCTCGCCGCCGTTTCCCCTGTTGCCCAGCCTGTTCCTGCCCACCGGTGGACGGTCGCGGAAGTGCTCGCTCTTTACGAGATGCCTTTGATGGACTTGATCTGGCGCGCGCAGGGCGTGCACCGCGAACATTTCGATCCAAATGCCATTCAACGCTCGACGCTGCTTTCGGTCAAGACCGGCGGCTGCTCCGAAGATTGCAGCTACTGTTCGCAATCGGCCCGCTACGACACCGATACCGAGCGTGAGCGCCTGATGCCACTCGACCAGGTGGTCGCTGCTGCCAAGGCCGCCAAGGACAAGGGCGCTTCCAGATTCTGCATGGGTGCCGCCTGGAAAGGCCCGAAGGACAACGACCTCGACCGCGTGCTCGACATGGTGCGCGAGGTCAAGGCACTCGGCATGCAGACCTGCGTGACGCTCGGCATGCTCAAGGAAGGCCAGGCCGAAAAGCTCAAGGACGCAGGCCTCGACTATTACAATCACAACCTCGATACCGACAAGGAGTTCTACGGGCAGGTCATCAAGACCCACACCCATGATGATCGTCTCGATACGCTCGATCAGGTGCGCGGCGCCGGTATCAATGTCTGTTCGGGCGGGATCATCGGCATGGGCGAGTCGCGCAAGAACCGCGCAGCGCTGATCGTGCAACTGGCCAACCTGCCGCAACCGCCGGAGTCGGTGCCGATCAACAATCTGGTGCCGATCCCCGGAACGCCGCTGGCCGACAACCCGCGTCTCGATCCCTTCGAATTCGTGCGCACCATCGCCGCCGCCCGCATCACGATGCCGGCTTCCTGGGTTCGCCTTTCGGCCGGCCGGCAGGAAATGAGCGATGCATTGCAGGCCTTGTGCTTCCTTGCTGGCGCCAACTCGATGTTCTACGGCGATCACCTGCTGACTACCGGTAATCCTGATGTCGATCGCGACGACGCACTGTTCGCGCGTCTGGGCGTGAAGGCGGTTTGAGCGGCGGGTTTGTCGACCGGCTGCAGGTTGGCCGGCGCTTTTCCCGCGTTGCGGCAAACTATGACCAGGCGGATTTCTTCGCCCGCGAGGTCGACCGTCGCATGCAGGAGCGGCTTAATTACGTAAAGGTCGAGCCGAAGCGCATTCTCGATCTGGGTTGTAGTCGTGGTGGCAGTTTCGCCGGCTTGGCCACGCGCTATCCAGACGCACAACTGATCGGGCTGGATATCGCCCCGGCCATGTTGCAGGTTGACCACGCCACCCGCCCAAGTTGGCAACGCTGGCTGGGCTTGGGGCGCCAGAACGAAGCGCAGCGGCTGGCTGGCGATGCGGCGAATTTGCCCCTGAAATCGCAGTCGATCGCAATCGTCTGGTCCAACCTGCTACTGCACTGGCTGGACGACCCGCTACCGGCGCTGGCCGAGGCGCATCGTGTGCTGGAAGTCGGCGGCCTGCTGATGTTCTCGACCCTGGGGCCGGATTCGCTGAAAGAGCTGCGCTCGGCGTTTTCCGATGGCTATGCCCATACCCAGCGCTTCATCGACATGCATGACCTCGGCGACATGCTGGTCGCTTGCGGCTTCGCCGATCCGGTGATGGACATGGAAGTGCTGACCCTGACCTACGACGGTTTCGACGAGATGCTTGGCGAATTGGGCGCCGCCGGTTCAGGCTGCGCCATGAAGGCGCGTCGCCATGGATTGACCGGGCGCCAGGCGTGGGTGCAAGCGCGTGATACCTATGAGCGCCTGCGGAGCAACGGCAAGTTGCCGGCTACCTTCGAGATCGTCTATGGCCATGCCTGGAAGGTAGCGCCGAAACAGACTGCCGACGGTCGCGCCATCATCCGCTTCGATGCCCCGAAGGAAATCTCCTTGGGGGGCGCCCCGAAGGCAACGGGGCCTTGGGCTCAAGTCCCCTTGGGGGATACGCCGCACCGGAAATAGTTGCTAATCTGGCTTCTGCCTGAAGAACTTGAGCGGCTTGGCGCCCTGAAACTGCGGCACCGGGATTGCCTTGCGCTGCCGTTCGCGTACCCGCCAGCCGAGCAGGAAGGCGAGGGCGACCGAATAGGCCAGCGGCCAGAGTAGCGCCGTCGCCTTGACTAGCCAGAAATAATGGACGCAGGCGAGAATGCCGATCAGGTAGACGTTGCGGTGCAGTTCCTGCCACTTGCGCCCGCCCAGCTTGCGGATCGCCCACTGGTTCGAGGTGGCCGCCAGCGGAATCAGCAGCAGGAAGGCGGCGAAGCCGACGGTGACGAAGGGGCGCTTGAAAATGTCCTTGGCGATCTCGTCGACCGCAAAGGAATGGTCGAAGCCGATGAAGGACAGAAAATGGAGCGTCGCGTAAAAGAATGTGAATAATCCGAGCATGCGCCGCAGGCGGAGCAGCCAGTGCCATTGCGTGACGGCGCGCAGCGGTGAGATGCACAGGGTCAGCAACAACAGATTGATGGTCCAGGTGCCGGTCCAGCGCTGGACGAATTCGACCGGGTTGGGGCCGAAATTATCTGTATAGGCGGCCCACAGCAAGCGTCCCAAAGGCAGGAGCGCAAGGAGGAAAAGGGCGACTTTGACCTGGGCGATCGGTGGCGTGGCTTTTTGCATGTTCATTGTTCAGAAATTCTTGCGTAGATCCATGCCGGCATAGAGCCCGGCCACTTGTTCACCATACCCGTTGAAGGGCAAGGTCTTGCGTTTGAAGAATTCGCCCAGCCGGCGTTCGTGGCTCTGGCTCCATCGTTTGTGCGGTACGTCGGGGTTGACGTTGGAATAGAAACCGTATTCGTCGGGGGATGCCTTGGTCCACACGGTAGGTGGCTGTTTTTCGACAAAGCGCACCTTGACGATCGATTTGGCACCCTTGAAGCCGTATTTCCATGGAACGACCACGCGCAACGGAGCGCCATTCTGTTTGGGCATGTGCTCGCCGTACATGCCGAGGCCGAGCAGGGCGAGCGGATGCATTGCCTCGTCGAGTCTCAGCGCCTCGACATATGGCCAGTCGAGAAACGGGACACGAACGTAGGGCATCTGTTCCGGGTCGGCGAGGGACCAAAATTCGACGAACCTGGCATTGCCGGTAACGTCGCAGCGCTTGATCAGTTCATTGAGCGGAAAGCCGACCCAGGGGATCACTGCGCTCCAGCCTTCGACACAGCGCATCCGGTAGACGCGCTCCTCGAGCGGCGCCCATTTCAGTATGTCTTCGATAACAAAGGTCTTCGGCGCCTTGACCTCGCCTTCGATGCTGACTGTCCACGGCCGGGTGCGCAGGCGATGCGCGTTGCGGGCCGGGCTGTCCTTGTCGGGGCCGAACTCGTAAAAATTGCCGTATTCGGTTATCGAGGTGTAGGGGGTAAGTTTTTCATCGGTTGCTGAAAATGGGCCCGGGGTGACTGCCTCGAAGCGTGTGGGTCCGGCTTGTGCGGCGTGGCTGTTGCCGATCAGCCCGAGGCCAGCGGCGCCCACTCCAAGAGCCATATCGCGCAGGAAATTTCGCCGCTCGCTGTAAACGTCGGGTGGCGTGATTTCGGATGGGAGAATTTCCGGACGGTGCTGTATCAGCATGGTGTTACCTCGCGCTGTTCATTTGTAGAGTAGTCGGTTGAGACCCCGGAAAACTTACAGTCGCGTGGTAATTTCGGGATTGAATCTGCCTGGAATGAATCAAGGTGATGCTGAGACAGCGATGGGATCAGACGGTTCAGGCTGGCGGATGGTCGGCTGTGCGGAAAGTCTGCAGCAATGGAGCGGAAAAAATCGCCCGGATTTGCCCGGGCGATTGTTTGCAGTGCCTGACTTGGACAGTGACCTGGGGCTAACCGCTGATGTAGTGTTCCAGTTGCGAAATGAGAAATTGCTGGCTGCTGATAGTTTCCTTGACCAGGTCGCCAATGGAAATGATGCCGACGACGCTGCTGCCGTCCTCCGAGAGTACCGGCAGATGGCGGAAGTGCTTCTCGGTCATCAACGCCATGCACTCGTCGAGCGTGGTGTTGAGTGTGGCGTAGGCGACCTTGTCGCTCATGATTTCGCTGACCAGGGTCTCTTTCGAACTTTTGCCGTGCAGGATGATTTTGCGGGCGTAATCGCGTTCCGAAAAAATCCCGACCAGTTGTTCGCCATCGAGCACCATAAGGGCGCCAACATTGTGCTGGGCCATAAGGGTCAGGGCATGAAACACGGAATCGTTGGGCGATACGACGGCGAGCGGGCGATGTTTGCCGGCCAGCATTTGCTTGAGCGTTTTCATGTTTGGTCTCCTCGGCGAGGTTGAGCGTTGTTGTCAGAGCAGTCTATCCGCCAGCGGCGCGGATGCCAAGAGCAGAAAAAAGAAAAGGCAGCCGCAGCTGCCTTTTGTTGGAATCGCTTGCTCAGCGCAGGCCGGCGGCGTATTCAGCGACGGCCTTGATCTCTGGATCAGACAACTTGGCTGCGATCGTGCGCATCATCTGTTCCGGATCGTTGTTGCGTTCTTCCGAGCGGAAAGTCTTCAACTGCGCTTCGGTGTATTCCGGGAACTGACCAGCCAGGCGCGGGTACTGGGCGGGCAAGCCGGCGCCAGCCGGGCCGTGGCAGCCGGCACAGGCCGGAATGCCTTTCTTGAAATCACCCTGACGCCAGATTTTCTGACCGAGTGCGATCCTGGATTCGTCCTTGGCGAGGGCCGGCTTCAGCTTCTGGCTGGCGAACCAGGCAGCGACGTTGCGCATGTCTTCCTCGGAAAGCGGTGCAGCCATGCCGCCCATGATGGGGTTAACACGGGCGGCGGTCTTGCCGTCAACGGCCTTGAAATTCTTTAGTTGCTTGTAAATGTACGCTTCGCCTTGCTGCGCGAGATGCGGGTTGGCTGCGGCAGCGCTGTTGCCATCGGCGCCATGGCAGGCGACGCAGATCGATTCTGCGATGGCCTTGCCCTTGGCGGGGTCTGCCTTTGCTATGGCTTCTTCAGCCGCGTGGGACATGAAACTGGTGGCAAGAAGGATTGCCATTGCCGCTGTACGGATCATCTTCGAACTCCTAGTGCGCGTTTTTGGGCGCTTTGGCCGGAACGGAAGTTACAAACCTGCTATTCTATATTAGTTCTCCGCCGTCTTGGCGGCTCTAGAGAGTTTTTTATGCCTTTGTTCCAGCAGGCGACTTTTCTTACGACCGTCGCCCATCTCCGCGATCTTCCGCAGGATGCTGTCCGGGAAGTCGCATTTGCCGGCCGTTCGAATGCCGGCAAGTCATCCGCCATCAATACCCTGGCCGGGCGCGTCCGGCTGGCCTATGTCAGCAAGACGCCTGGTCGCACCCAGCACCTGAACTATTTTACCTTGGCCGAAGGCCGGTACTTTGTCGATCTGCCCGGCTACGGATATGCAAAGGCGCCTGTGGAAATCCGCGCGCAGTGGGAAGGGCTGATCGGGCCCTATCTCAGCAAGCGCGAGCAACTGGCCGGCCTGGTCGTCATCATGGATATTAGGCGCCCGCTGACCGATCTTGATTTGCGCTTGATCGACTGGTTCAGGCCAACAGGTCGGCCGATCCACATTCTTCTGTCCAAGGCCGACAAGGTGAGTCGTCAGGATCAAACGAAAATCCTGCGCTCCGTGAAAGCGGAGCTGGCGACCTGGGGCGGTGCCGAACTCTACTCGGTGCAGCTTTTTTCCAGCCTGAAGAAGACGGGTGTCGAAGAGGCGGAAGGCGTGCTGGCCGGCTGGCTCGGCCTTGAAAACAAAGGGCCCCCGGATAAGGGGGGTCCGGGGGCCAAAATGCCTTAACGTGGTCAAGGCGCCCGCTCAGGGAGGTGAAGCGGGAGACAGCGCGTGCCATCTGTTATTTCAGACGCGGGTCGATGTGAAAAGTTCCGCGCCGAATCAGAGTTTTCTTTCAGATTGACTTGAGGATTTGACATGAGTGCTACCGGAAGTTTTCCCGGAACCCGCATGCGCCGAATGCGGCGCGATGATTTTTCCCGTCGGCTGATGCGCGAGTCGACGCTTACGGTCGACGACTTTATCTACCCGGTTTTCGTTCTCGAAGGCGAAGGGCGTATCGAGAAGGTTGCATCGATGCCCGGCGTCGAGCGCCAATCGCTCGATATCTTGTTGGAAACCGCCGAGCGCGCGGTGAGTCTTGGGATTCCGGCGCTGGCCCTGTTTCCGGTGATTGATTCATCGCTGAAGTCGCTGGGCGCCGAAGAGGCGTTCAACAGTCATGGCTTGGTGCCGCGCGTGATCAAGGCGTTGAAGCGCGAATTCCCGGACCTCGGCGTGATTACCGATGTGGCGCTCGATCCCTACACCAGCCATGGACAGGATGGCTTGATCGACGAGACGGGTTACGTGCTGAACGACGAAACGCTGGAAGTCCTGGCCAAACAGGCGCTATGCCATGCCGAGGCGGGCGCCGATGTGGTGGCGCCTTCGGACATGATGGATGGCCGCATTGGCCGCATCCGCGCCGAACTCGACGAGGGCGGGCAGATCCACACGCGGATACTGGCTTATTCAGCCAAGTACGCTTCCAGTTTCTACGGCCCGTTTCGCGATGCGGTCGGCTCGGCAGGCAATCTCGGCAAAGGCAACAAATACACCTACCAGATGGATCCGGCGAATTCCGACGAAGCCCTGAAGGAAGTGGCGCTCGATCTGGAAGAGGGCGCCGACATGGTCATGGTCAAGCCGGGCATGCCGTATCTGGATATCGTTCGCCGCGTCAAGGACGAGTTCGGGGTGCCGACCTACGCCTACCAGGTGAGTGGCGAGTACGCGATGTTGAAGGCGGCCGCGCAGAATGGCTGGCTGAACGAGGAGGCCTGCGTACTGGAGAGCCTGCTAGCCTTCAAGCGGGCCGGGGCCGACGGCATCCTGACCTACTTTGCGCTCGATGCAGCAGCTTATCTGAAGCGCTGAAAAATGGGGCGGCCTTGGCTGCCCGGCCTCGTTCAGGCGCCCGGCGCGCCGGCTTGCGACAGGCAGGCGAAATACAGCATCGGCCACTGTTGCGGCCATTGGGCGAGCGGTTCTCGGCTGAAACCGCTGCGCGCATATTGTTCCCAACGACCGACGACATAGCAGCGCAGCAGGTTGGCCAGCGAAGTGAAGTCGGCATCCGGCCTGAGATTTTCCTGCGTCGCCGCGATGCGCAGCGCCTGCTTCAGGGCCGCCTCGACCTTGTCGAGCAGGCCGTTGATGCGTACCTGCAGGCGCTCGTTCTCATTGACCAGGGCGTCGCCGATGAGGACGCGGGTCATGCCCCGATTTTTTTGGGCGAAGCGCAGCAGCAAGCCGAGAATCAACTCGACTTGCCTGAATCCGCCGGTTTCTTCCGAAGTGATCTGGTTGATGACCCCGAACAGGCTCTGCTCGATGAATTCGATCAGGCCTTCGAACATCTGCGCCTTGCTCGCGAAGTGCCGATAGAGCGCGGCTTCCGAGCATTCCAGTCGGCCGGCAAGGGCGGCGGTGGTGATCTTTTCCCCCTTGGGGGTTTCCAGCATCTGGGCCAGGGTCTGCAGAATTTGCAGGCGGCGCTCGCCGGGCTTGGTGGCCATGGTTTTATTTCCCTCGGTTTTTGGTCTTTGAATATTGCCCGGAAATTATAGTCGACCGCAGCGCTCGGGTAGCTGGACAACTGAGGTGATTTTTACGTCTACGCTTGGTGATTGACGGTAGCTAGTGCTTACCCACACGGTCTTCATGCCGAGCTTTTTGGCCGCGACAAGATTGGCCAGGCTGTCCTCGACCATGATGCACCGGCGCGGGTCCAGCCGTTCCGCCTGGAGCAGGGCACGGAAGCCGGAAAGCATGGGCTTGGGCTGGTAGCGAACGTTTTCGACCGAATACACCGCGTCGAAGCAGGGGCCGAGACCGGTGATGTCGAGAATCGCCTCGGTATAGTGGCGCGGTGCGTTGGAAAAGATGATCTTGCGCCCCGGCAGGCGCCGCAGGGTGTGAATTACCGGGCGTTCGAAGACGACCATTCGCTTCAGGTCGGTGAACTGATGCGTTTCCCGAAGAAAGTGGTCGGGGTCGGTGCCGTGATGGCGGGTGAGTCCTAGCAGCGTCGCCCCGTAGCGTACCCAGTAATCCTGCCGGATGCGGGTTGCTTCGTGCGGATCGACGCCTAGATGTCGCTCGATGTATTCGGTCATCGAGCGGTTGATGTGGGGGAAAATGTGCGGCGTGGCCTGGTGCAATGTGTTGTCGAGGTCGAACAGCCAGGTTTTCGCCGGGTCGCGCATCAGTGCGACTTGATCATCGTGCCGACGCCGTGGTCGGTCAGGATTTCCAGTAGCAATGCGTGCTCGACGCGACCGTCGATGATATGCACGCCCTTGACGCCGTTGCGCGCGGCATCGAGTGCCGAGCTGATTTTCGGCAGCATGCCGCCGGACAAAGTACCATCGGCGACCATTTCGTCGATCTGCTTGGGGGTAATGCCAGTGATCAGATTGCCCGCCTTGTCGAGGACGCCCGGGGTGTTGGTCAACAGAACAAGCTTTTCGGCCTTGAGGACTTCGGCGATCTTGCCGGCGACCACGTCAGCGTTGATATTGTAAGTTTCGCCATCCTTGCCGACACCGATCGGCGCAATCACCGGAATGAAGGTACCCTTGTCGAGATGATCGATCAGCGAGGGGTCGATCTGGGTGATTTGCCCAACTTGGCCGACATCGATCAGATCGCCTGGATTGTCCTTGTCTTCCAGCATCAGTTTCTTGGCGCGAATAAAGTTGCCATCCTTGCCCGTCAGGCCAACGGCCTTGCCACCGTGCTGGTTGATCAGATTGACAATGTCCTTGTTCACCTGGCCACCGAGTACCATCTCGACGAGTTCCATGGTTTCGGCATCGGTAACGCGCATGCCCTGGATGAATTCACCCTTCTTGCCGACGCGCGCGAGCAGGCTTTCGATCTGCGGGCCGCCGCCATGCACAACGACGATGTTGAAACCGACCAGTTCGAGCAGTACGACATCCCGCGCAAAGCAGTTCTTCAAATGCTCGTCGGTCATGGCGTTGCCGCCGTACTTGACGACGATGGTCTTGCCGTGGAAGCGCTTGATGTAGGGCAGGGCTTCGGCCAGAACGGCGGCCTTGATGCCGGGGGTGAGGTTTTCGATGCTCATGGCGGGCTCCAGATGGAATCGCCGCGGATTGTACAAAGAAAAAGGCCGGAACGGGGTCCGGCCTTTCCATCGGACAGCGTGATGCAGGTTATTCGACAGTCAGCCGCTTGTTCGGGCTGGCTGCGCGCTTGGGCAAGGTCAACTCAAGCACGCCTTCATTGAACTTGGCGGCCGCCTTGGCATCGTCGATTTCCTGGCCCAACTGGAAGGAACGTGACACCTTGCCGAAATAACGCTCGGATCGCAGGATGCGATCACCTTCCTTGACTTCCTTTTCCTGCTTGATTTCGGCGCTGATCGACACCTGATTGCCGTCGACGACGACATGGATGTCCTCTTTCTTCACACCGGGCAGTTCGGCGTGGACGAGGTAATTGTCGCCTTGTTCCTTGACGTCCATCTTGATCGACGGCGGCTGCTGTGCATTTCCACTCATATCGACAGGCCGGACAAAAAAGCCACGGAACAGATCGTCGAGTGGATCGAATCGGGTAACGTTTGCCATGGTTGGTCTCCTTGATGAATGAAGTGTTGCCGAGACCGATATGGGGTGTGACCCGTATGTTTCAAGTACCCCGGGCCAAACGCTGCGGCAGCAGGAGGATCGCATCGCGGTTGCTCCACGAGAAGCAGCGTTCGGCGGCTTCCCGCCAGGGCATCCAGGTCCAGTCGCGATGTTCGTCCGGAGCAACCTTGATCGCCAGCGGTGCGGGAACTTCGAGGCCGAAAACGTGCTCGGTGTTCTGTGTGACCCCCGGTGCGTAGCGGTGCCGCCACTCGGCAAAAATTTCGAAGGTGTTGGTGATTTGCCAATCGACGGGTGGATAGCGCATGGTGTCGATGCCGGTTTCCTCGGCGACTTCGCGGCGTGAAGTATCGAGCAGCGCTTCGTCATCCTCGCGGCTGCCGGTAACCGATTGCCAGAATCCCGGATGGGCGGCGCGTTCGAGCAGCAACACCTCAAGCGCCGGGGTATGAATGACGACCAGAACCGAAAGCGGCTGCTTGAAGCCTGTCATGCCTCTGGTAGCACGGGAATGCCGGTTGCCGGGCTATCGATCAGTATCCATAGCGGGGTGCCGTTCTGGTTGAGATCGGCGGCGGCCTGAAAGACCTCGATCAGCGTGGCAAAGCCGCGCGGGTCGCCCTTGTGCAGGCTCGCCGTTCCGGTCAGGAACAAGACCAAGCCTTTGCCGGGCATCCAGTCGGGGTCGGTCAGGCAATCATGGAGCGCATCGAAATTTGCGCCGTACCAGTCAGGAAAATTCAGCGTCTCACCGAGTTGTTTCAGTAACGCACCGACATGCGTTCCCTGGGAAATATTTATCAATATCGGACGAAGGTGGACTCGAGCGGCAGCCGCTTCAAGTGTATCGCGGCGGGTGGTTGGCAGGTAATAGACACCGGCCTGGTTGGCCTTGCGGATGAATTTTTCGCTCATGCCCTATTCCCGAATGCGCCTGAAGGAGCGGTAGTGGTCATCGGTATAGTAATACTCGTCGTCACGGCCGGCGATGATACGGCGCGGCCCGCGGTCGCGGCGCCCCGGAGTCTTTACTGTGTACTCGTGGTAATAGCCGCGCTGCCGAAGCGGCAGGCGCTTTTCGTAATTTCCGAAAACGATACCGTCGCGCGAGTAAGGGAACGGTCCGCCGTCCTTGACAAGAGCCAGGGTCTGGCGCGCCTCGCGCGGCAAATCGGCCGAAAAAATCCAGTCGACCGCGCCATGATGGGTGTCCCCTTGGGGGATAGTGTTTTCACGCGCCAGGCCCAGCACGCTCCAGATCGCCAGCCAGGCGACGATCAGGAAGCGTAGCCAAGTCTGCATGGCGATTTAGGCTTTTTCGACTTCGACCTGGGTTTCGACCTTCTGGCGCAGGCGGATGTGCAGTTCGCGCAGTTGCTTCTCGTCGACGCCCGAAGGGGCGTCGGTGAGCAGGCACTGGGCGCGCTGGGTCTTGGGGAAGGCGATGACGTCACGGATCGACTCGGCGCCGGTCATCATGGTGACGATGCGATCAAGGCCGAAAGCCAGGCCGCCATGCGGCGGCGCGCCATACTTTAGGGCGTCGAGCAGGAAGCCGAACTTTGCCTGTTGCTCTTCGGGGCCGATGTTCAGCGCCTGGAAGACGGTTTCTTGGACTTCGGAACGGTGGATACGCACCGAGCCGCCACCGATTTCCCAGCCGTTCAGTGCCAGGTCGTAGGCCTTGGCCAGGCACTTGCCTGGATCGGTCTTGAGCAGCGCGATGTGTTCGTCCTTGGGGCTGGTGAAGGGGTGGTGGCAGGCGGTCCAGCGCTTGTCGTCCTCGTCGTATTCGAACATCGGGAAATCGACGACCCACAGCGGTTCCCAGGCCTTGCCGTTGAGGAAGCCCTTTTCGTGGCCGAGCTTGACGCGCAGGGCGCCCAGCGCGTCATTCACCACCTTGGCCTTGTCGGCGCCGAAGAAGATCAGGTCGCCCGATTGAGCCTTGGTGCGGTCGACGATGATTTTGAGGGCATTTTCATGCAGGTTCTTGACGATCGGGCTTTGCAGGCCGCTTTCGTTAAGTTGCGTGACATCATTTACCTTGATGTAAGCGAGCCCTTTGGCGCCGTAGATGCCGACGAACTTCGTGTATTCGTCGATCTCGCCGCGCGTCAGGCTGGCCCCGCCGGGGATGCGCATGGCGGCAACGCGGCCGTTTTCGCTATTGGCGACACCAGCGAAGACCTTGAAGGAAACGTCCTTGACGGCATCGGTGACTTCGGTGAGTTCAAGCGTGACGCGCAGGTCCGGCTTGTCGGAGCCGAAGCGGTTTATCGCCTCGGCATAGGTCATGCGCGGGAATGGGTTCGGCAGGTCGACGTCGATCGCGTCCTTGAAGACGTAACGGATCAGTTGCTCGATCAGGCTGGTGATGTCGTCCTCGGTCATGAACGAGGTTTCAATATCGACCTGGGTGAATTCGGGCTGGCGATCGGCGCGCAGATCTTCGTCGCGGAAGCATTTGACGATCTGGTAGTAGCGGTCGTAGCCGGCGACCATCAGCAACTGCTTGAACAGTTGCGGCGATTGCGGCAGGGCGAAGAACTGGCCGGGATGGACGCGCGACGGCACCAGGTAGTCGCGGGCGCCTTCCGGGGTGGACTTGGTCAGCATCGGCGTTTCGATGTCGATGAAGCCGTGGTCGTCGAGGAAGCGGCGGAAGGCGCGCGCCGTCTTGTAGCGCAGCATCAGGTTGTTCTGCATCTGCGGCCGACGGAGGTCGATGACACGGTGCAGCAGGCGAACGTTCTCGGAGAGGTTGTCCTCATCGAGCTGGAACGGTGGCGTGATGGCCGGATTCAATACCTCGATCTCGTGGCACAGAATTTCGATTTCGCCGGAAGCGAGATTGGCATTGGTCGTGCCGGCCGGACGCGGACGTACCTTGCCGGTGATCTTGAGGCAGAATTCATTGCGGACCGATTCGGCAATCTTGAAGGTTTCGGCGCGATCCGGATCACAGACGATCTGGGCTAGGCCTTCGCGGTCGCGTAGGTCGATGAAGATGACGCCGCCGTGGTCACGGCGACGGTGAGCCCAGCCGCACAGAGTCACAGTTTGCCCGTCGAGGGCGGCATTGAGTTGTCCGCAATAGTGGGTACGCATGAAGCTTTCCGTTTGATTCAGGTATTGGTGATGGCGCGGGCGGGCGGCGGTGGGGCCACGACACCCATCGAGATGATGTATTTGAGCGCGGCGTCTACGGTCATGTCGAGTTCGACGACGTCGCACCTTTTCATCATCAGGAAGAATCCCGAGGTCGGGTTAGGGGTGGTCGGCACGTAAACGCTGACGTACTCGCCATCCAGATGATTAAGGACATCGCCTCCAGGCTTTCCGGTCAGGAAGGCGATCGTCCAGCAACCTTCACGCGGGTACTGGACAAGCAGGGCCTTGCGAAAGGCGTTGCCGTTCGAGGAAAAGAGCGTATCGGAAACCTGTTTGACGCTGTGGTAGACCGAGTTTACGAACGGAATGCGCGCCAGCAGCAACTCCCACCAGGTCACCAGCTTCTGGCCGATAAAATTGGTGGCCAACAGGCCGGTTAGTAGAATCATGGCCAAGGTGAGCAAGGCACCCACCCCGGGGATCGCGAAACCGATCAGGGTTTGCGGATGAATGGCTTCGGGCAGCAGGCGCAGCGATTGATCAAGGGTGCTGACGATAAATGACAGAACCCAGCCGGTAATGACCAGCGGAACCCAGATCAGGAGTCCGGTGAGGAAGTAGCGCTTGATCAACTGGCTGCGCACGGCGTACAGGCTCCCGAGCCACCCTGGCACGGTGGGGCGCTGTCGGCTTTCGCCGCGGGTTTGCTTCCGCCCTTGAAATCTGTGGCATACCAGCCGTTGCCCTTGAGCTGAAAACCGGCGGCCGACAGCAGCTTGCTGTAGCTTTCCTTGCCACATTCGGGACAGGTGGTGAGTTGCGACTCGCTCATTTTTTGTAGATGTTCTTTCTGGAAGCCGCAAGCGTCACAGCGATATTCGTAAATCGGCATGGGAATCCTCCAAAACCTTCGATTATAAACGAGAACTTGCCAGAGCCGAGATTGTGACGCCAGCGCGAATTTTCAAGCCATCAGCCCGAGATAGCTGCGCGTCAGATGTGCGCCCCAGAATAGCGCGATGATGCCGGCAGCCGCCAGATAGGGACCGAACGGGATGGGCGTATTCCGGCCATGGCGACTGAGGACGATCAAGCCGATGCCGACGACGGCGCCGACGACCGACGATAGCAGGATGACGACCGGCAGCATCTGCCAGCCGAGCCAGGCGCCGAGCGCCGCGAGAAGCTTGAAATCCCCGTAACCCATGCCTTCCTTGCCGGTTGCCAGCTTGAACAGCCAGAAAACGGACCACAGTGTCAGATAGCCAAGCATTGCGCCGATCACGGCCGAGGGAAGGTCGGCGTAAGTATTGGCCAGATTGAATACCAGTCCGATCCAAAGCAGCGGAAGGGTAATTGAATCAGGAAGCAACTGGGTGTCGTAATCGATTGCGGTCAGTGCGATCAGCGCCCAGATCAGGATCAGCGCGCCGGCAGCCTGTAGCGTCGGCCCGAAGTGCCAGGCTGCATAAGCCGATAGCAGGGCGGTAATCGCCTCGATAACGGGATAGCGTGGCGAGATCGGCATCGCGCAATTCGAGCATTTTCCGCGCAACAACAAGTAACTGAGGATCGGAATGTTCTCGAGCGCGGTAATCTGATGTCCGCAGGAAGGGCAGCGCGAACGCGGCTTGGCCAGCGAGAGGGTTGCTGCACCCCAAGGGTGCTTCGTATCGGGCGCGGTCGACGGCGGTTCACCGCGTAAATCCGCGCATTGTGCATGCCATTCCTGCTCCATCATTTTGGGCAGGCGGTGAATCACCACATTGAGAAAACTGCCGACGCACAGACCGAGCAGCCCGGCAACGGCTGCCAGGCCGCCCAGTGACTCGAAAGGCATCAGATCACGGCGCCCAGCTTGAAGATCGGCAGGTACATGGCGACGACCATGCCACCGATCAAGGTGCCGAGCACGACCATGATGATCGGTTCCATCAGGCTGGACATCGCCTCGACGGCGTCGTCCACTTCCTGCTCGAAAAAGTCGGCGACCTTGGACAGCATCGAATCGAGTGCGCCGGATTCTTCGCCGATCGCCACCATCTGCGTGACCATGTTGGGGAACAGATTGACGTTCGTCATGGCATTCGTCAGGCTGGTGCCGGTCGAGACCTCGCCCTGGATCTGTTTCGTCGCTGCCTTGTAAACGTAGTTGCCGGCTGCACCGCCCACCGAATCAAGCGACTCAACCAGTGGCACGCCGGCCGCGAACATGGTGGACAGCGTGCGCGACCAGCGCGCGATGACTGCCTTGCGGATGATGTCGCCGAAAATGGGCAGGCGGAGCAGCAGGCGATCCATCGCCATCTGCACCTTTTCCGAGCGTTTCCATGCCTCGAAAAAGGCATAGAAGCCGCCGAAAATGATGCCGAATATGGCCCACCAATAGGCAACAAAGAAGTCGGAGATGGCCATCACCAACAGGGTCGGGGCGGGAAGGTCGGCACCGAAGCTCTTGAAGACTTCCTTGAATGCCGGAATGACAAAAATCATGATCACCGCGGTGATAACGAATGCAACCACAATGATGGAGATCGGGTAGAACAGCGCGGATTTGATCTTGCTTTTGATGGCGAGAATCTTTTCCTTGTAGGTTGCAAGGCGTTCGAGCAGGGTGTCCAGGATGCCGGCCTGTTCGCCGGCCGCAACGAGGTTGCAGTAGAGCGCGTCGAAGTACAGCGGATACTTGCGGAATGCCTGCGACAGCGAGCTGCCGGTCTCGACGTCGGCCTTGATGTCGAGCAGGAGCTTGGCAACCGCCGGGTTGGCGTGACCGCGACCGACGATGTCGAATGCCTGAAGCAGGGGCACCCCCGATTTCATCATCGTGGCCAGTTGGCGTGTGAATAGAGAGATGTCCTTTTCGGAAACCTTGCCGCCCATCTTGAAGCGGGCTTTCTTGATCTTGGCATTGAGTATGCCCTGACGGCGCAGGGTGGTCTGAACCACCGCTTGGCTAGCCGCGCGCATTTCGCCGCGAACAGGCTTGCCTTCCCGGTTCCTCGCTTCCCAGAGAAAAGTGTACTCCTTGATTACAAGGGTTCTAGCTCTTGCGGCGGCGGCCATCCGTTATCCTTCCCGTTAGACATTTGTTGTGCTTAGAACCTCGTCGAGCGAGGTCAAGCCCTGTTTTACCTTCAGCAGACCGGATTCACGCAGGTTCTTTACGCCCTCGCGTGCTGCCTGTTCGGCCAGATCCATTTCACCCGCTCCACTCATGATCAGTCGCTGTGTGGCCTCTGAAATCGGCATGACCTGATAGATGCCGACGCGTCCCTTGTAGCCGGTACCCTTGCAACGCTCGCAACTCCCCGGGCCGAACAGGGTCCATGAGCCGTCGAGGTCTGCCTCGGTGAATCCTGCCTCGATCAGTGTCTTGTTCGGCACGTCGATCGGCTTCTTGCAGGTGCACAGGCGGCGCGCCAGGCGCTGGGCGGTAATCAGAAGGATGCTCGATGCGATGTTGAAAGTCGGGACGCCCATGTTCATCAGGCGGGTCAGTGTTGCCGGTGCATCGTTGGTGTGCAGCGTGGACATGACCATGTGACCCGTCTGGGCGGCCTTGATGGCGATTTCCGCAGTTTCCAGGTCGCGAACTTCGCCGACCATAATGATGTCCGGATCCTGACGCAGGAACGCCCGCAGGGCAACCGCAAAGGTTAGTCCCGCCTTGTCGTCCACGTTCACCTGGTTGATGCCTGCCAGATTGATTTCGGCGGGGTCTTCCGCAGTGGAAATATTGACACCGTCCTTGTTCAGAATATTCAGGCAGGTGTAAAGAGAAACCGTCTTGCCCGAACCGGTCGGGCCGGTCACCAGCACCATACCGTAGGGGCGGCTGATTGCCTCGAGCATTGTTGCCTTCTGCTCTGGTTCATAGCCGAGGGCTTCGATGCCGAGCGTCGCCGAGGTCGGGTCGAGAATCCGCATGACGATCTTCTCGCCTTGCAGCGTGGGCAGGGTGCTGACCCGGAAGTCGATAGTGCGGTTCTTGGAGAGCACCAGTTTCATCCGGCCGTCCTGCGGCACCCGCTTTTCGGCGATGTTGAGGCGGGAAATTACCTTGATCCGCGAGGCGATCTTGTCCTTGATCGCCAACGGGGGCGTCGCGACCTCACGCAGAACCCCATCCACGCGGACGCGAATGCGGTAATACTTCTCGTAGGGCTCGAAATGGACGTCGGAGGCGCCATCATTGATCGCGTCCAGCAACATTTTCTGGATGAACTTGACGACCGGCGCGTCGTCGATTTCCTGCGATGCCGCTTCATCGACCTTGCCAGCCGATTCCTCGTCGAGGAAATCCAGGTTGATATCGTCAGATGTCAGATTTTTTAGTGTTTCCTCTGCCGATTCTGCATATTTGGCGACCAGCGGCATCAGTTTCGGATGTTCGACGACGATGGGGTCGACGCCTAACCCGGTCTGAAAGCGTATTTCATCCAGGGCGCGCAGATTCGTCGGATCGGCAATTGCCACCGACAGTCGATTTCCCCTCTGGTTGAGGGGAATCACGCGGTGAGTCGAAATCAACTTGCGGTCGATGGCGTTGGTGGGAATGTGTGCTTCATCGAAAACAGCCAGATCAAGCAACGGATAGCCGAACGTTTCCGCAACAAATCGGGCGAGGTCGAGAGAGGATATCTTCTGACTGGCGATGATCTGCTCGATCATCGAGCGCTTCTCGTGATTGGCCTGGGTCAGTAACTGCTCCGCTTCGGCTTCCTTGAGCCTTCCCGCCTGAACCAAGGCGCGGGCGAGACCGCTGAGAGGGCTTCCTTGAGGTGTAGCGGACATTGGTTACGCGTCAGATGCCGTTTAGATTAAGCGATGATGCTACGGAGGCCCGGGTTTGTAAAGACTGCACCGGGCGGGGTCAGCGAGGTGCGGGCTTGGAAATGCGCGCCGTAACGACGCTACGATCCTGTGTCTGAAGGATTTCCACTGCAACTCCCACCAGTTTGATACTAACACCTGCTTCCGGAATATCCTGAAAGTGTTCAAGAATGAGTCCGTTGAGGGTCTTCGGGCCATCCAGCGGGAATTGCAGATCGAGCGTTCGGTTGATATCGCGCAGTTGTCGCGAACCTTCGACGATGACTCTGCCGTCGGCGCCCCAGGTCAAAGACTTGTCGAGGCCGGGCAGCGAGGTAGTGAACTCGCCGACGAATTCCTCGATGATGTCCTCGAGCGTCAAAAGCCCAAGGATTTCGCCATATTCGTCAACGACAAAGCCGATTCGCTGACGGTTCTCCTGAAAGAAAGCGAGTTGGGAGAATGCTGCAGTGCCGGCGGGGACGTAGTAGGCCGGCTGTATTTGTTCAAGCAACCCGGCCTCGTCGAATGCACTGTCGCCAATGCTGCCAAGCAGTCGGCGGACCGGCAGGATGCCCAGAAGATGGTCAAGCGACTCGCGGCAGACCGGAAGGCGGCTGTGGTGGCTGGTGGCCAATTGGGCGCGGACCTCTTCCCAAGGCAGGTCAAGGTCGAGGATTTCGATGCTGCCGCGCGGCGCCATCACGTCTTCGACTGTAATGCTGTTGAGTTCAAAGAGGCTTGAGAGAATGGCGTGGTGCTTCTGCGGCATCAAGTGAGCGGATTCGAGTACCAGGCTGCGCAGTTCTTCTGGCGAAAGCTTGGCCTCTTCGTGCATGCCGTTTGGAGACAGCCGGAGCGATTTAAGCAGCGCCGTCACGAATAGGTTGACGAACCAGATAATGGGGTAAGCCAGTCGCAGAAGCGGTGTCAGGACGTAGCTCAACAGTGGGGCGAGGCGATCGGCATGGGTTGCACAGATAACTTTTGGTGATATCTCGGCGACGACGAGCAAGGCGAAGGTGATGCATAGGGTGCCGATTTCCAGAGCCCATTTCGACTGGCCGAACAAGGCAAGTGCGATATAGCCGGTCAGTGTTGCCGCCGCCGCGTTGAGCAGCGTATTGCCCAACAGGATCAATCCAAGAAGCTTGTCGGTCTTGCTCAGCAGAGCCAGCGCAAGCTTTGCGCCGCGGTTGCCATTCTGCGCCGCATGGCGTAGCCGGAACCGGTTGGCGGCCATCATCGCGGTTTCTGATCCGGAAAAAATGCCGGAGAGGATCAGGAGCACGAAGAGCGCCCCGAGCAATGCCGGAAGAGGTATGTCAGTCATCGCAGGGAGTCAAACCCTACCGAGCAGGACTTCGGCGACGAAACGGCTGCCCACGTAGGCGAGGATAAGCAGCGAAAATCCGGCAAGCGTCCAGCGCAGTGCTCGCTTTCCCCGCCAGCCCCAGGCATGGCGCCCGACCAGCAGGGTCGCGAAAATACCCCACGACGCAAAGGCGAACAGGGTTTTGTGATCCAGCGTGAGGGGCTTGCCGAACAGGGTTTCGGAGAACAGGACACCACTGCCGACGGTCAGGGTCAGCAGGATAAAACCGAGCAGCAGCATGCGAAAAAGCAGCGATTCCATGGTCAAGAGCGGTGGCAAGCTGGCCAGGCTGCGCTTCATTTGCCGCTTGTGCAGGGCGTTTTCGCTGAAGCCCATGAAAATCGCATGTAGCGCCGAAAGCGTGAGCAGGCTGTAGGCCAGCATGGCGGCCAGAAAATGCAGCTTGAAACCGGTAGCGCTGGCGTGGGCAACGAGATGCACCTGTGGGAAAAAGACCGGTAGCAAGGTGCATAGCGCCGCCAGTGGCAGGACCATTGGTTGCATGCCCTCCATGCGCGCCATGAAGCTTTCCAGCCAGTAAATCAGGACGGCAAGCCACATCATCAGCGACAGTGCGAAGCTGAACGAGAAGCGCATGCCGGCATCGGTGAACAGCGCGCCATAGAGGCCGAATGCGTGGATGAGCAAGGCTGCGGCAATCCCTATGCGCTCCCACGGTTGCATGGGGCAGGCAATGCATTGACCGTCTTGCTCGCGCCAGCGGGTGTTCCAGAAATGGAAACCGAGTGCGCCATAAAGCAGGGCAGCGAGGATGTGGGGCAGAAGCTGAATTACAATGTCGGCCATCCGCAGATTCTACTAGAAGCCTATCCACCATGCTCGATAACCTGACCAATCGCCTTGCCCGCGTCATGAAGACGCTGAAGGGCGAAGCGCGCCTGACTGAATCCAACATCACCGATGCCTTGCGTGAGGTTCGCATGGCGCTGCTCGAGGCGGACGTTGCGTTGCCGGTGATCAAGGACTTCATCGCCGCGGTCAAGGAGAAAGCGGTCGGCGAGGAGGTTATTGGCTCGCTGAGCCCCGGACAGGCGCTGGTTGGCGTCGTTCATCGCGAACTGACCAGGATCATGGGCGATGCGCACGAGGGCATCAGCTTCAATACACAGCCGCCGGCCATTGTCTTGATGGCTGGCCTCCAAGGCGCCGGCAAGACGACCACCGTCGGCAAACTGGGCAAGCTCCTCAAGGAAAACCACAAGAAAAAGGTGCTGGTGGTTTCCTGCGACGTTTACCGTCCGGCGGCCATTGAGCAGCTCAAGTCGGTTGCCGGGCAGGCCGGGGTCGATTTCTTCCCGTCGACGGTGGGCGAAAAGCCGGAGGCGATCGCGCTGGCTGCGGTCGACTGGGCCAAGCGTCACTACCACGACGTGCTGCTGGTCGATACCGCTGGTCGTCTTGCGGTCGACGAAGAAATGATGGCCGAAATCAAGCGTCTGCATGCGGCGCTCAATCCGATCGAGACCCTCTTCGTGGTCGATGCCATGCTCGGACAGGATGCCGTCAATACGGCCAAGGCCTTCAGTGAAGCCTTGCCGCTGACCGGTGTCGTGCTGACCAAGCTCGATGGTGATGCGCGCGGCGGTGCGGCGCTCTCGGTGCGCCACATCACCGGCAAGCCGATCAAATTTTCCGGGGTCGGAGAAAAGCTTACGGGGCTGGAGGCTTTCCACCCTGAGCGGATGGCCTCGCGGATTCTTGGCATGGGCGACGTACTGTCGCTGATCGAAGAGGCAAAGAAGGGACTCGACGAGGAAAAGGCAGTTGCCTTTGCCAAGAAGCTGAAATCCGGTAAAGGCTTCGACCTCAATGACTTCAAGGAGCAGATTGCCCAGATGCGCAACATGGGCGGACTTTCTGCGCTGATGGACAAGATGCCGGCGCAGATTGCCCAAGCGGCGGGTCAGTTACCGGCCGGCGCCGAGAACAAGATGGTCGGCCGGGTCGAGGGCATCATCAACTCGATGACCCCGGCCGAACGCGCCAAGCCGGAACTGATCAAGGCCAGCCGCAAGCGCCGCATTGCAACGGGCGCTGGCGTTCAGGTGCAGGAAGTGAACCGCTTGCTCAATCAGTTCGAGCAGTCGCAGAAGATGATGAAGATGATGGCCAAGGGCGGCATGGGCAAGCTAATGCGCGGCATGAAGGGCATGATGCCCGGCATGGGGCGTTGATCAGTTGCCGGCCTGGGCAAGCTTGGCCGGTTTCTGGTAGCTCCACTGATTTTGCCAGGCGGCGCGCACCATGTTCGGATACTCCGGCTTGCCGAGGCTCCCGTTGTAACGCCCGAGGGCGCGGTAGAGGTCGCCCTTCTCGATGTCCAGATAGTGACGGAGTATGGTGCAGCCGTAGCGGAGGTTGGTGCGCAGGTCGAACAGTTTGTCTTCCGGTCGACCGATCAATTTGACCCAGAACGGCATGACCTGCATATAGCCGCGGGCGCCAGACGACGAAACGGCATATTTCCGGAAACTGGACTCGACCTGCATCAGGCCGAGCACCAGCTGTGGGTCCAGCCCGGCACGCGTGGCTTCATAGTGAATGCTGCGCAACAAATCCAGACGATACTCACGGTTGGGAATCCGCTTTTCCAGGCGCGGTGACATTTCGGCCAGCCACTCGACTGCGTCCATTGGATTGCTGAATGAACTGGATGGCGGGCGGGCGTCGGAAACAGCCTTGTGCAACGCCGCCTGCACGCTTGCCGAGAGCGGCTCATAAATCTGCGCGCCGGCAAATGCACCGGTAGTGTTCAGCAACAGCAGGGTGGCAATCAGCCGGCGCACAGCTTTCCTTTGAGCAGATCCAGAATTTCGTCTTGGGCAACAAGAATGGCCTCGGCATCGAGGCGACTCTTGTATTCTAGCTTACCGTCGTTCAGGCCGCGCTCTCCGATAACGATCCGGTGCGGGATGCCGATCAACTCCATATCGGCGAACATGACGCCGGGGCGTTCGTTGCGGTCATCGAGGAGGACATCGACGCCAAGTTTCTTGAGGTCGGCATAAAGCCCGTCGGCCGCAAGCTTGACGGCTTCGCTCTTGTGGTAGCCCATGGGCACGATACAGACCGCGAAAGGTGCGATGGCCGGCGGCAGGACGATGCCTTTGTCGTCGTTGCCCTGCTCGATGGCGGCGCCGACAATGCGCGATACGCCAATGCCGTAACAGCCCATTTCCATGATCTGGCTCTTGCCATTCTCGTCGAGGAAGGCGCAGTTAAGGGCTGCCGCGTATTTCTGGCGTAACTGGAAGATGTGCCCTACTTCGATGCCGCGACAGATTTCAAGTTTGCCTTTGCCATCCGGTGAAGGGTTGCCCGCCACCACGTTGCGGATGTCGGCAACTTCCGGATCAGGCAGGTCGCGGCCAAAATTGACACCTGTCAGGTGAAATCCCGCTTCGTTGGCACCGCAGACGAAATCGCTCATTGCGGCGACAGAACGGTCAGCGAAAATGGCCACTCTTTTGCTGTCGACCGCGACAGGCCCGATATAGCCCGGCTTGCAGCCAACGTATTCCTCAACTTCACCTTCCGATGCAAAGCGGAAGGGCGAAAGCCCGGCAATTTTGCCCGCCTTGATTTCGTTCAGTTCATGATCGCCACGTAGCAGCAGGAGGGCGAACGCTTTGTCGCCATCCTCCGGCTCGCTGATGACGGCGATGGCCTTGACAATCCTATCCAGACCGACTGCGAGGAATTCGGATACGTCAGCGCAGGCCATCTTGCCCGGCGTGGCAACTTTCGCCATAGCCGTGGTTGCGGCAGCGCGCGGAGTGGCCGGGGCGAGCGCTTCGGCCAGTTCGACGTTGGCGGCGTAATCGGAATCCGGGCAGTAGGCGATATCGTCCTCACCGGAATCGGCGAGTACATGGAATTCATGCGAGCCGGTTCCGCCGATCGACCCGGTATCGGCTGCAACCGCGCGGAATTTCAGACCCAGTCGCGTGAAGATGCGGCTATAGGTCTCGAACATGTTTCGGTATTCGCGCTGCAGGTCCGGGAAAGAGGTGTGAAATGAATAGCCGTCCTTCATCAGGAATTCACGGCCGCGCATGACGCCGAAGCGGGGGCGAATTTCGTCGCGGAACTTGGTCTGGATCTGGTAAAGGTGGATTGGCAGTTGCCGGTAGCTCTTGACGTCACGCCGCACCGCATCGGTGATGACCTCCTCGTGCGTCGGGCCGATGACGAATTCGCGCTGATGACGGTCCTTGAAGCGCAGCAATTCCGGGCCATATTGTTCCCAGCGGCCGGATTCCTGCCAGAGTTCGGCGGGTTGCACGGCCGGCATCAGCAATTCCAGTGCGCCGGCGTTGTTCATTTCTTCACGGACGATATTTTCAACCTTGCGCAGCACGCGCAGACCGAGCGGCATCCACGTATAGATGCCGGCCGCGGCGCGTTTGATGTAGCCTGCACGCAGCATCAGTTTCTGGCTGATGACCTCGGCGTCGCTGGGGGCTTCCTTCAGAGTAGTGAAAAAGAACTGCGAAGTGCGCATGAGATACTCTTGAGTTCGATGCAAAAGGAGGATTTTACACGTTGCTCCTGCTTTGCATGCGGGCTGTCTTTGTGAAAGAATCGGGGTAACTTTTAATTTTGCAGGATTTATATGCTCGACCGTGAAGGCTATCGCCCGAACGTCGGCATTATTCTTTGTAACGCCAAGAACGAGGTATTCTGGGGCAAGCGCATACGTGAACACTCCTGGCAGTTTCCGCAAGGCGGCATCAAGCGTGGCGAAACGCCTGAGCAGGCCATGTACCGGGAACTGCATGAGGAAGTCGGGCTACAGCCCGAGCATGTGCGTATTCTCGGGCGAACCAAGGGTTGGTTGCGTTACGAAGTGCCGACACACTGGATCAAGCGCGAGTGGCGCGGCTCGTACAAGGGGCAGAAGCAGATATGGTTTCTGCTGCGTCTTGTCGGGAGAGACAATGACGTCTCTCTACGGGCGACCAGCAAGCCCGAGTTCGACGCTTGGCGCTGGAATGACTTCTGGATTCCACTGGATGCCGTGATCGAATTCAAGCGCGGCGTCTACGAGCAGGCGCTCAGCGAACTGGTTCGTTTTCTCGATCTCGACAGACGAGGTCGCCAGCGGCGCTTGGGCGGATTGTCTGCATTGGGCAGCGAAACGCTCGAGGAGTAGGTGTGATTCCAAACAGCTTCAACGCTTTACGAGTCCTGATCGTCCTCGCCTTGCTGGGACCCCTTTTCTTGCGCCCGGTCTTTGCCGAGTTCGATGAAGATGAGGGCAAGGATAGGGATGTCAGGAGGTGGCAGGAGAAGCTTGTCGAATTACCGGCAGCGCCTCTTCAGGAAAACTTGCTACCGTTTTATGTCAGTGCGGCGACCGATAATGATTTCTTCGTCGATGGCACATCGCTGACGGTCGGCTCGGACGGTGTCGTTCGTTACGTGCTGGTTGTTCAGGCTGCTGGCGGCGCACGGAATGTCAGCTTCGAGGGATTGCGCTGCGAGACAAGGGAACGTCGTGTTTATGCCTTCGGCAGACTTGACGGCACTTGGTCGAGATCGAGAAATGAAACCTGGCAGCGGATTCGTGATGTTCCGGCAAATCGCCATCATGCCGCACTTTACATTGATTACTTCTGTCCCGGAGGCGCCATTGTCCTTGGTGCCGACGAAGCCCTTGACGCACTGCGCCGAGGCGAACATCCCGACAACATCGTTGGTGGTCATGCACGCTGAACAACTCATTCTTGAATTTGACCGCGCATTGCGCTCCGTGTTTGCTACGGCGCGGAGTCAGCGCCCAATACCTGGCGCCGGGCTTCCCGAGGCAGAGATGAGCGAGCAGGAGCGGACGCACGCCTGTGGTCTGATGCGCGTCAATCATGTCGGCGAAATCTGTGCTCAAGCCCTGTATCAGGGACAGGCGCTCACATCGCGCGACCCGGCGCTACGTGAAGCTTTGCGTGGTGCAGCCGATGAGGAGACGGAGCATCTGGCGTGGACGGAACGGCGCATAGCCGAATTGGGCGGACGCAAGAGCCTCCTCAATCCCCTCTGGTATGCCGGCGCATTGTCGATGGGCCTCATCGCCGGTCGCCTTGGTGACAAGTGGAATCTCGGGTTTCTGGCCGAAACGGAGCGTCAGGTGGAAGCGCATCTTGACAGTCATCTGGTTCATCTGCCCGAACAGGATGTGCGCTCACGGGAAATCGTCGATCAGATGCGCATCGATGAAATTCGGCATGCAGACACTGCGGTCCATCTGGGGGCTGCCGATTTGCCCGGGCTAGTCAAGGGTGCGATGAAATTTGCTGCCAAGATTATGACCGGTACAGCCTATCGGGTCTGACGCTTGCGGCCCAAGCGGGCCGGTAATTCAGGACTCTTCGATGATTTCGAAATCGTGCGTGATCTCGGCAGTCTTGCCGATCATGATCGAAGCGGAACAATACTTGTCCTTGGAGAGCTCGATTGCCCTTGCGACGACTTCAGACTTGAGTTGGCGCCCTTTGATCCTGTAGTGGAAATGAATGTGTGTGAACACCTTGGGGTCTGCCTCAGCGCGTTCGGCAGTCAGCCGCACCTCGCATCCACTGACGGCGTGTCTTCCTCTTTTCAGGATCAGCACAATGTCGAAAGCCGTGCAACCGCCAGTTCCGGCAAGAACCATCTCCATCGGGCGCGGACCCAGATTGCGGCCACCGGCATCGACGGCGCCATCCATTACGACAGCGTGCCCGCTACCGCTTTCGGCAACGAACGACATGCCGCCATCGCTTCCCGTCCATCTTACAGTGCATTCCATACCATTCTCCTCCTTTGGGGCCGCCCGATTTTATCGGAGTTTTTCAATGTTGGCGCTTTAGCATTGGGGGTGCTGCGATGCAGCAATATTGTGAATTTAATATGCCGATAATGTTTGATTTTCGTGCTTAAACATCATGTAATTTATTCACTTATTTTATAATAAAGTTATAATAATCAGTATATTATACTATATAAAAATAATGTATTTTTTTATAAAAATAAAAATGCTGCAATGCAGTAAAAAAGACTTGCGCCAATTACTTTGGTTGTCGATAATACGAATCGTACGAACCAGAGCGATCGGGTAGGATCAGGTTGCTGGGGTTCAGGATGTCTCCTCCACCCTCCTCCTTTGGTGTGGATTTTACGCGGCTCGCTGAGCCGCGTTTTTTTTGCCTGCGAGGCCGCTCCGGATTGTTTTTAATTTGACAGTTTCCGCGAACGTCGACTAGAATCTACGGCTTTCCCCAATCTGCGCCCAATTTTTCAGGACGGCACACACATGAAAACGTTTTCCGCCAAGCCACATGAGGTGAAGCGCGAGTGGTTTGTGGTAGACGCCACAGACAAGGTGCTCGGTCGCCTCGCCACCGAAATTGCCAGCCGCCTGCGTGGCAAGCACAAGGCTATCTATACTCCGCACGTTGATACCGGCGACTTCATTGTCGTGACCAATGTCGAACGCCTTGTCGTAACTGGCAACAAGGCCGAGGACAAGAAGTATTACCGCCACTCCGGTTACCCTGGCGGTATTTCCGAAACAAATTTCAAGAAGATGCAGCAACGTTTCCCGGGGCGCGCCCTGGAAACTGCCGTCAAAGGCATGCTGCCGAAGGGTCCGCTGGGTTACGCCATGCTCAAGAAGCTGAAGTGCTACGCTGGCGCCCAACATCCTCACACCGCCCAGCAGCCCAAGGCGCTGGAAATCTAAGGGGTCGTCATGGCTGAAAGTTATTTTTACGGTACTGGTCGGCGCAAGAGCGCCGTCGCCCGTGTATTCATGAAGCGCGGTTCCGGCGCCATCGTTGTCAATGGTAAGCCGATCGATCAGTTCTTCTCCCGCGAAACAGGTCGCATGATCGTTCGTCAGCCACTTGAGCTGGTTGAGCAACTCAAGGGATTCGATATCAAGGTCAATGTGGCCGGCGGTGGTGAATCCGGACAGGCTGGTGCTGTCCGTCATGGCATCACCCGTGCCCTGATAGAATACGATGCAACGCTGAAGCCCGCGCTGTCCAAGGCCGGTTTCGTCACTCGCGATGCACGCGAAGTGGAACGCAAGAAGGTCGGTTTCCACAAGGCGCGTCGTCGCAAGCAATTCTCCAAGCGTTAATTCGCTCGGAATCACGGAAGGGCCGCCTGTTTGGCGGCTTTTTTGTTTTTCCGGCGCAGAGTATGATTGGCGCCGGATTCGGAGAAGTACGATGATCAGGATTGGTATTGTTGGTGGCACTGGTTATACCGGTGTAGAACTCTTGCGCTTGCTGGCACAGCATCCGCAAGTAGAGGTTGTCGCCATTACCTCGCGAGGCGATGCTGGTACGGCTGTTTCGGGAATGTTTCCGAGTTTACGCGGACGCGTTGATCTCAAGTTCGAGGATCCAGCGAAAGCGAATCTTTCAGGTTGCGATGTGGTTTTTTTCGCGACGCCGAACGGGATTGCCATGCAACAGGCGCCCGCGCTGCTCGATGCCGGCGTAAGGGTGATCGATCTGGCGGCGGATTTCCGGATCAAGGACATCGCCGAGTGGGAAAAATGGTATGGCATGACCCATGCCTGCCCTGACTGGGTCGACAAGGCGGTATACGGACTGCCGGAGATGAATCGCGAGCAAATCCGCTCGGCCCGGCTGATTGCAAACCCCGGGTGCTACCCGACAGCCGTTCAGTTGGGCTTCATGCCTTTGCTGAAGAGTGGGTTGGTGGAAACTGCGTCGCTGATCGCCGATGCCAAGTCCGGTGTGTCCGGTGCCGGCCGCAAGGCTGAAACGCACATCATGTTCGCCGAGGCTTCGGATAATTTCAAGGCCTATGGTGTATCGGGTCATCGCCACCTGCCCGAGATTCGTCAGGGCTTGAGCATGATGTCGGGTGCAAGTGTCGGTCTGACATTTGTTCCGCATCTGACGCCGATAATCCGCGGCATTCACGCGACCCTGTATGGACGGATCAAATCCGAAGCGGATTTCCAGGCCATTTTCGAGAGTGCCTTTGCCGAAGAACCCTTTGTCGATGTTCTTCCTGAAAAATCGCACCCGGAGACGCGATCGGTTCGTTCGGCCAATATTTGCCGGATTGCAGTGCATCGACCACAGGGGGGTGATACCTTGGTGATCCTCTCGGTAATCGACAATCTGGTCAAAGGGGCCGCCGGCCAGGCGGTACAAAACATGAACCTGATGTTTGGCCTGGACGAAACGACGGGTCTATGCCAACTCCCGCTGTTACCCTGAGAATCAAAAAGTTCAGGCGGCGTTTCGGGATCACTGCGCCGCGGGTTGTTGTACGGACTCACCTTTCATGGCCATGGTATGCAGCAGGGATGGCGCTGGTCCTGCTACTGGCCATGGCGATCATCTGGTTGATCGTCCAGCGTGGTGAGGCGGGTCGTACCGAGCGGGAACTGGACTCCCTGCGGATTCAGGTACATGACCTTGATGAGGAGTTGTTGAAGTTGCGCTCAAGTGCCGGCACAGAGCAAAGCGCGGTGCAGATGGAGCGGTCCGCACAACAGCAACTGACTCATCGAATCAGGGCGCTGGAAATCGAGAATATTGCCTTGAAGGAGGACATGCGGCTTTTCGAACGCCTGATTCCTGCTACGGGCAACGAAGCAGTGATTCGTCTGGAGGGTTTCAGTGTCTTGCCAGATGGGCAGCAGCGCTACCGCTATCGCGCTCTTCTTGCATTTCAATCCGGAAAGCAGGCGCCCGAATTTCGTGGTCGATTGCAAATATTGGTTGTTTTCTCGATTGCAGGAAAACGCCAGGAGATGCTTCTCCCGGTAAAGCGAGAAGATGCCGGGGCATTCCAGATCGAAGTCAGGAATTTTCTGCGTAAGGAAGGCAGCTTTGAGATACCTGCGGGGGCAATGTTGGAATCCGTCGAAGCCAGAGTGCTACAGGGTGATACACTAAAAGTTAAGCGCATGGCGCGATTGTAGGAGAAGTGTGTGTTTGGTAAGCGAGATGATGGCAGACCGAAGAGTCGAATCGACACTCTGATTGGTGCGGGAACCGTGGTCGAGGGCAATATCCGTTTTACCGGGGGCTTGCGAATCGATGGCGAGGTCAAAGGCAATGTCGAAGCTTCCGAGGGCGCGAGTTCGTCGATGCTGGTGCTGAGCGAACAGGCGAGGATAGAGGGGGCGGTATCCGTAGCTCACCTTGTTTCCAATGGTACCGTTGTCGGCCAAGTCACGATAACCGAGTCTCTGGAGATGCAGTCGCGCGCGAAAATTGTCGGCGATATCGATTATGCGCTCATAGAAATGCACCAGGGGGCGGTCATCGAGGGCCGGCTCGTTCATCGCGGCAACAAGTCGGTGGAACTAAAGCTCGCGGCATCAAACTAATGTGATTGACCGCAGCCTTGTTGGCTCGCATAATCCGTAACGATTTTTTTAGGAGCTCTCCAAATGAACGCTGTAACCGAAATGGTTTCGCCCCTCGTATTTACCGATAGTGCCGCCAGCAAGGTCAAGGAATTGATCGAAGAGGAAGGCAATCCTGGCCTCAAACTGCGTGTTTTTGTCACGGGTGGTGGTTGCTCGGGATTCCAGTATGGTTTCACTTTTGACGAGGAGATCAATGAAGATGATGCGACCCTCGAAAAGAATGGCGTCACGCTGCTAATTGATCCGATGAGTTACCAGTATCTCGTGGGTGCTGAAATCGACTACTCGGAAGGCCTGGAAGGTTCGCAGTTCGTAATCAGGAACCCGAATGCCACCTCAACCTGTGGTTGCGGCTCGTCTTTTTCTGCCTGATTCGACACAAGTTTCCCCGGGCGGCCGCGGCCGCCCTTTTTCGTTGACTTCATGCCGGGTCGGCTGGTCCGCTAAGAGAACGGTGATCGAGATTGAGGGGGGCGCGCTAGAATGCCGCCCTTTGCGTTGAAATATTGACTTGGTTCGGGGTCGGAGAGCATTGGCTGGCTTTTCCGAATGTCGCGGGGCGGGTTCAGGGGTTGGCTGATGGTTGATGTTGAAAGCAGTTTGCAGGTCATCAAGCGGGGGTGCGATGAACTCCTGCTGGAATCCGAGTTGGTCGAACGATTGAAGAGTGGCCGCCCATTGCGGGTGAAGGCCGGTTTCGATCCGACCGCCCCGGACCTCCATTTCGGGCATACCGTCTTGATCAACAAGTTGCGGCATTTCCAGGATCTGGGTCATCACATCATGTTCCTGATCGGTGACTTTACAGGGCTGATCGGCGACCCCACCGGCAAGAATGCGACGCGTCCACCGCTGTCCAGAGGGCAGATTCTCGAAAACGCAAAGACCTACAAGGAACAGGTATTCAAGATTCTTGACCCCGAAAAGACCGAGATATGTTTCAACTCCGCGTGGTTTGACGAACTGGGTGCGGCAGGCATGATCAAACTGGCGGCGCAGCACACCGTAGCACGCATGCTGGAGCGGGATGATTTCGCCAAGCGCTACGCCGGAGGCCTGCCGATCGCCATCCACGAGTTCCTTTACCCGCTGTGCCAAGGCTACGACTCCGTCGCCATGCGTGCTGACGTGGAACTCGGTGGTACGGATCAGAAATTCAACCTTCTGGTGGGCCGGGAACTTCAGAAGCATTATGGCCAGGCACCACAGTGCGTCCTCACGATGCCTTTGCTAGAAGGGCTGGATGGCGTCAACAAAATGTCCAAGTCCTTGGGTAACTATATTGGCATCGACGAAGCGCCACGCGAAATTTTTGGCAAGGTCATGTCCGTTTCCGATGAGTTGATGTGGCGTTACTTCGACCTGCTCTCATTCCGCGATAGTGCGGAAATTGCGCGACTCAAAGAGTCGGTGCTCGTGGGCCGCAATCCCAGGGATGTGAAAGTGCTGCTGGGTCAGGAACTTGTGGCGCGCTTCCATTCACGTGGCGCTGCGGAAGATGCATTGGTCGAGTTTGAGGCCAGATTTCGCCAGGGTGTACTTCCTGATGACATGCCGGAGATGACCTTGCAAGCTGATGGGGCGGCATCACTGGTGCAGGTTCTGAAACAGGCTGGGCTGACAGCGAGTACGTCAGAAGCACTTCGCATGATCGAGCAGGGTGCGGTTCGTGCCAACGGCGACAAGGTCTCGGATAAGTCGGCGACGATTGCGGTCGGCGAGACGGTAGTCCTTCAGGTTGGGAAGCGCAAGTTTGCGAAGGTGACACTTGCCTGATTTCGAGGGCCTGGGAACAGGATTCGGATAAATCCACAAAAGAGTGTTGACCGGCAGGATTGAATCTATATAATGCGCTCCTCTTCTGCATCGGCGGCCTTTTCCACTGGATGGGGAAGAGGAAGTTGGAGTAAAAGAGTTGATGGACTCTTGACTGGATTCGAGGTTTTCTTCATAATCTCGCTTCTCTGCTGCTGACGGGTTTTTTGCTTGTTGTAGCTTGATCTTTAAAAATTTGGACAACCGAT